>Ga0187893_10013366_pt1 | contig 11442 bp, 3 predicted proteins | sample MA1701074metaG_FD_139574 | JGI IMG/M metagenome (GOLD analysis project Ga0187893, IMG submission 139574) | White microbial mat communities from a basaltic lava cave in the Kipuka Kanohina Cave System on the Island of Hawaii, USA - MA170107-4 metaG ...
GCTGGGAGGTGGACACCTGCTCGGATGGCGCGACTGCGTTGCAGAAAATTCTCAGCGATGATCACTATGATCTTTTGTTGTTGGACTATGACTTGCCGGGAGTAAGTGGAATAGAGCTCGTGCGGCGTGCGCGAGGCGCCATACATCGACAGGATACGCCAATCATCGTCCTGTCGGCGGCTTTAGGGGAAGCTGAGGCGCGCGTGGCTGGCGCTAACAAGTTCCTGCACAAGCCGGACGATATTAAATCGCTCGTTGAAACAATCAGTGGGTTAGTTAGGTGAGCTTAAGCTTAGGCGGGCCATCGATGAAGGGGTCCCGCAAGGCGGGAAACTTGGGCCTTGCAGATTGGAGCAAATTGGGTTTGCGGTAGCTAAGGGTCCGTTCACCGGGGAGAGTGACAAGACTAGCCGTAATCGGCAAGAGAAGATTGATGATGGGAGACTGCATGTAAGGGCGGGGCGTGCATCTCCCAAAGCAAAGCCATTCGTGCGGGGGCAGTGAGAGGGCACGAATGGTGATGCGTGAGCGCCACGTTTGAGGGGCGTGGCGTAAGGGCCGGCAGGAGAAAGCGCCCAGCACGCCGGCCCTAACATCTTGGAAGCTAATAGACAGGCCAGACAACCGTGACACTCTCTTTGCGTTGTTAAGATTGAGGAGAGAGCAAGCCTGAGATGCAAATTAGCAAAACAGGACTCCACTAAGGGAGACGGATGTAAGAAAGGAGCGCTCTCCTTACCTTTCTTACTCTTATGGCAGTGGTGAAGGTCCAACGAACTATCGCTAATTTCCGCTACCTGAAACGCAGTCCTGAGGCCTCCGTCAGCCCGGCATGGCGCTTATATCCTGGCACAAGTCGAGTCAAGTATCAGAGGCTCAGATCCGAATATCACCAACATCATCACCATTGCGGATTGCAAACGCGTAATAGAGTTAAGAGTTCTGCTTAGGCACGGCCAACCACCTGCGCGACAGTTTAGCGACGATGGACTTGTTAATGAAGGTCTTAGGAGAATTCCGAAGAGCTCTACGGGCGGAAGCGGCGTTGCAGCAAAAGGCGGATAAAGAGTTACAAAAGGGAATAAAGAAAAAGACTTTCATATCATCTAGAAATACGCTGCTCTCATGAACCAACGCAAAAGAAAACGCGTGAGGCACTTAGGACAAACCTTGCAGTGGAAGATCTTTCAATTGGGCCGGATGACAGTCCAACTACGCTGCCGCTCAGACCGGACATTTCATGTGTTAATTTCACCGGACACATCATCTGCTAACGGCATTTTCTAAACTTTTTCTTGACAGCCACCTACTTAAGGAGTAGCGTGGCGCCATCACCTGATTTTAGGGTTCCCGACCTCCTCTCAAATCAGAAATACCAATCTACTTACAAGTGAATGCGGAGGCAGAAAATGAAGTCCTTACCATCCCTTCAAGCCACCAGTTTTAGATCTACAAACGCAAGACTCTTCACGGCTTTTGCGCTTGTGTTCCTGTTAATCGCACCCTTCTTGCCCTCTCTCTTTCGTGCTCAAAGATCGAAGGTGGAAGGCGGCGCTGCGATCACCACAGGTACAGCGCAAACCCAGATCGGCCAACCATCCCGGACCGGAACCGGAGCTGCAGCGACATTTGCTGGCGGCGTCTTACTACAGCGTTAAAGGTAGGCTAAGTGCCAGCGTCATGTTCAATAACAAGAGCCCTCGTCCCATGGACGCGCATTTGACCCTGTTTGGCCTCGGCGGTGAGCGCCTTGATGTGCCTTCAGTGACCGTCGAGGGCGTCTCGCACCGAACAGTTGATCTGAGGGATTACGCGGCTGCCGGCTCCGCCTTCGAAGAGGGGAACTTCCAGGTCGTCTACTATGGCAAGCCCTTACAGATGGGCGCACAGGTCAGAGTGGTCGATACCGAACACAGTCTGATTTCAGACGAGCAACTGACTTATCCGGTGCAGGCTTCGTCCACCCGCGAGCAGGAGTGTGGCAGTTGCCCTCTCGCACGTGTGATGTCCGACTCGTCGTTTCAAACGTAGCTAATGAGCAAATTACGGTCACCAGCAACTCAGACGGCCAACCAAATCTAGCGGAAGGATTGACCCTGATGCCGCACGAAACGCGCGTCGTAAACCTGCGCGAGAGTACGGGCGTTGCGGCCCGACCGCTTCCGGATCTCGGTGGTATTAGCCTCGAGCACTCGGGACCAAAAGGGGCGCTCATGGCGCGCGTACTCATTCAGGAGGCTGCCACGGGCTATTCTGCCGTGGCTGAACTCTCTGACCAGCGAACTTGTTCTAATCGAGTAAAGGGGCGGCGCATTGTCAGAAGCTGCCTGCCCTTCGGTCATCCAATCGAGTTGATTAACGCGCCAGTTCCCGGCCGTCAATACCAACCCGTGCTTCCGCGATGCAAGATTTTTAGGATGCATCCGGATCACTATTCATTAGTAAAGGATCTGGTCAACAAAGGGAATAATTTCCTGGCGATCGCGAATCGCAACGGGCGATGCATTCACGATCACCAGCGGGGTCATCACGACTCTGATAAATCAATTGCGCGAAAAAATTGCCGTTGACTTACAAACCCATTTGCCATATATTCCCGCGCACATTTTCGGCTGCCCTGACTGTGTGCGTCTCCCACGTCCGGCCAGCGCACGTAAACAAAGCCGATCAAGCTGGTAAACCGTTCTTCAAAATTGCCCGGAAAATTCGCGACCTTAGGCTAAGTAAATTTTTGCGGCCCGCGCCAATGTAACAATTGGCGGCGCAGTAACAATTGGCGGCGCACTAATGTATCGCACCGGGCTTAGCCCAGACTACGGAGTTTACCATGTGCACCATCCTGCTCCCACGCCGTTCGAGTGCGCGCTCGAGTTTGCATTTACCCTCAATTCTTGCTTTCGCTAAGAGTCTCGCAAGTTCTGCTTGCTCGCAATTGCGATCAATTGCTTGTCTATTGTTAGTGTGGGCCCTGGTCTGCCAAATGCTCGCGCCGACGGCCTGGCGGCTGCGCGCGGAGGTTGCCAATGAATCAGGCGCAACAATCGCTACGGCCAGAGACAGCGGCGGTTGGCTAAGACAGTTTGCTGCCGGTTTGTTACCGTCGCTTTTTGCGTCACCGGCCTCGGCGCCCGAAAATCCACCGCCGAACACCTTGACAGATGCAGTCATCAGCCATCGCGCCCCGAGCATTGCAAGTGGCCGGATAGAGGGGAATCTCCGCGTGCTTCAAGGTGAGTCTTTTTCTTTGAGCGGAGGGCCACAGATAACTGGAGACCTATTCCTACCTGGTACCCCGAATGTTCAATTGAACGGCGGCGCTCAACATGGCGGTGTGGTCAGCGACGGTGGCGCCGCAAACCCGGCCAACTATTCGCTAACACTCTCTGGAGGTATCACTCTGCCGGGAAGAATCCACACTCAGGTGGACGCCGCGAACTTACCTGCCGATTTCCCCACCGCCGTGCCCTCTGCCGGCGGTTTTCGAAGTGTGACCGTTAACTCTCAGTCGGACATTTCAACGATCGGCGATTGGCAGACGGTTCGGGATCTTACGATCACGAAATCGAACCTTACTATCAACGTGCCTCCCGGTAACTACGGCACCTTTACAGTCAATGGCAATAGCCGGCTGAACTTCACCGCGGGCACTTATAATTTTTCCAACACTTTTCACCTGGACGGCAGTGCGAGCCTTCAGGCCACCGGCCAGACAACCATCAACGTGGCGCAAAACCTAACCATTAACAGTGGAGCGCTGGTCCTGGGAAGCTTCACGGCCCCAGGTGATGTTCGCTTAAACGTGATGGGCTCGTCACTAAAGGTTAACGGCAGCAGTCAGGTGTCGGGAATGGTGCGCGCCTATAACGGAACCGTCACGTTGAACGGGACGGCTCAGGTGCGCGGCCAGGTAATCGCTAATCGATTTGAGCTAAACGGCGGGAAGGTAATTAGCGCAGTCTGGCCGGCACGGTCGGGCAGCTCCATCACAACATTCGGGCCGCGCCGGTTTGATCGAACCACTGGTCAGCCTAATCAGTATCTCGAACAGTTCACCCTCCCGGCCGGCGTCAACTCGCCTTTCTCGCTGCAAATCCAGAACGGTTCGAGCGACGGATCAAATCGCGTCTCGAGCGCCACGGTCAAACTAAACGGCGTTGAAATCCTGATTCAATCGGATTTGAATCAAAACGTCGCCTCGATCGCACGCACAGTGTCGCTGACCGCGGCCAACACGCTCGAAGTGCGCCTGACCAGCAATCCCGGGTCGTACTTGATTATCAACATTGCCGGTGTCGCACCCCCGACCGATAACACTCCTCCGACACTGACAATCACGGCGCCGGCAAACAACACCACCACCACCGCTGAAACAATCGATGTCAGCGGCACCGCGTCAGATACCGGCAGTAATGCTTCAGGCGTGGCGCACGTCTACGTCAATGGCGTCGAGGCAACCTTCAATGCTGCTGGCTCTACCTGGTCCATCTCCGGCGTCCCTTTGAACCTGGGCGCCAACGAAATCATCGTGCGAGTCGTCGACGAGGCAGGGAACGAAGCAACTACTACCATTAATGTGACTCGTGAAACTCCCAACCAGGCGCCGGCGGTGAATGCCGGACCGGATCAGACTTTCGCGCTGCCTCAGAATGCTTCGTTGAGCGGCACGGCTACGGATGATGGGTTACCTCCGGGTAGCACTCTGTCTGTTAACTGGAGCGTGTTAAGTAATCCCGGCTTGGTTACGTTTTCCAATGCAGAGTCGCTTAATACCACTGCGAGCTTCAGCACTTCCGGTACCTATGTGTTGAGATTAACTGCGAGCGACGGCGAACTCTCATCCAGTGATGATGTAACCATAACTGTCCAACCGGAAAACCAACCGCCTACTGTTAACGCCGGCCCGGATCAAACTATTGCACTGCCTCGGACGGCGACTCTGAACGGCACCGTTACCGATGAGGGCCTCCCTGAAGGCAACATCCTGAACATCCTTTGGTCACAGGTCAGCGGCCCGGGAACAGTCACCTTCGAGGATCCGCTGCTGGCCGAAACCGTAGCATCTTTCTCGGCCTCCGGTACCTACGTACTGCGGTTGACCGGCAATGACGGCGAGTTGACCGCGCATAGTGAGGTTACGGTAACGGTTCATCCGGAAAACCAGGCGCCTACTGTAAATGCCGGACCAGATCAAACGATCTCTTTGCCGGCAGCGGCGCAGCTCAATGGTTCAGCCGCCGACGATGGGTGGCCTTTTGGCAGCACGTTGAGCACTACCTGGAGCGCGGTAAGCGGGCCGGGAAACGTTTCGTTCGCAAACCCAAATGTCACGGTAACCTCAGCGAGTTTCACCGCCGCCGGCATCTACGTGCTGCGCCTGACTGCCAGCGATGGCGAACTAAGCGCCAGCGACGAGCTGGTGGTCACGGTCACGCCGCCCAACCAGGCCCCGGTAGTGAATGCCGGAGCTGATCAGCAGTTCACATTACCGGCGGCAGCCAATCTCAACGGGACGGTCACAGATGATGGCCTACCGCTCGGGAGTAGTCTGTCTACCGATTGGTCCAAGGTTAGTGGGCCGGGCGAAGTACTGTTTGCAGATGCGAGTCAGGCCGCAACGACGGCGCAATTCAATGCGCCCGGTGAATATGTGTTGCGCTTAACCGCTAGTGATGGAGCGCTGACGGCGAATGACGAAGTTGCGATCACGGTTATTCCCGAGAACCAGGCGCCGACCGTAAACGCCGGTGCGGATCAGACGCTCGCTTTGCCTAGTACGGCGAGTTTGAATGGCAGCGTAAGTGATGACGGGTTGCCGCCGGGAAGCACTCTTACAACCACCTGGAGCAAAGTAACTGGACCGGAAACGGTAACATTTGGGAATCCCAGCGTCACTGTCACGACAGCAGGGTTCAGTGAAGCGGGAACGTATGTGCTGCGCTTAACGGCCAGTGATTCCGAACTGTCGACCAGCGACGATGTGGTAATCACAGTCGATCCCGAGAACCAGCCGCCAACCGTAAATGCAGGGGCAGATCAGACAATCACCTTACCGGCCCTGGCGAATCTTAATGGCAGCGTTACCGATGATGGCTGGCCCCGTAACAGTACCTTGACGATTAGTTGGGCTCAAGTAAGTGGGCCTGGCACTGCAACTTTTGCAACTCCTGGTGCGGCTGCGACAACCGTTTCATTCAGTACCAGCGGAACCTATGTACTTCGGCTGACGGCGAGCGATTCGCAACTCAGCAGCAGTGACGATATTCAAGTCATAGTCATCCCTGAAAACCATGGGCCTACTGTGAATGCCGGCGCCGATCAAACGATCACGTTGCCAAACACCGCCAGCCTCAACGGCAGTGCGGCTGACGATGGTCTGCCTGCGGGCAGCGTGTTGACAACAACCTGGAGTAAACTCAGCGGCCCCGGTGATGTCACCTTCGCGAGCCCGAATACCACGGTGACGACTGCGGCATTCAGCGCCGCGGGCACTTATGTGTTGCGGCTGACTGCCAGCGATTCAGAACTTACGGCTACCGATGACGTGCAAGTCGTGGTAATTCCGCAAAACTTCGCTCCCACAGTTAATGCAGGTTCAGATCAAACGGTTAACTTCCTGGAGTCTGCCAGCCTCAATGGCAGCGTCAGCGATGATGGATTGCCAGCCGGCAGTAGCTTGACAACTCTCTGGAGCAAGGTGAGTGGTCCGGGCGAAGTGACATTTGGCAACGCTTCGGTGACTGTTACGACGGCTTCTTTCAGCGCCGCTGGAGAATACGTGCTGAGCCTGACCGCGAGCGATTCCGAGTTAACCGGCAGTGATGAGGTGACGATCACGGTTATCGACCCTCGTGTGCCTCCGGTCGCCGATTTTGTGGTTCCCGAATCGAGCGGAACAACCGGGGCTTTTGTGATTGCGTCGTCAGGCGCCCCGTCAAATAATTTCTCGGCAGATAAGATTCTGGATGAAACCAGCGGGACTTTCTGGCAGACATCGGGGATCACCAACCAGTTTGCAAAACTACAATTCTTCGATCAGCAAAATGTGTTTCTCGATCGCGTTCGCTTGCAGAGCAATCAGGGACTAGTGAGCACTACGGTAGTAAAGGATTTCGACGTTCAAGTCTCGAATACGACGTCGGATGACTCGAGCTTTGTAACGGTGCTCAGCGCCACGCTGCTTAACAACGGGCAACTTCAGGAGTTTACGTTCCCGGGAGGGCCGGTGCAGGCGCGCTTCGTGAAGCTGGTGCTGAAGACTAATTATGGAAGTTCATCCAGCTTCACTCTCGGCACGTTCAACCCGGTCGCAGTTGGCAGCGCCGATCAACTTATCTCCCTGCCCGGACTTTCGAATGTGGCTCGGAGCCAGTCGCCGGCACTAACCTTCAACGGCGCTGCGATCCACAGCGCCAGCTACGACGGCGGCCTCAGCAATGCTGACGGCTTGCTAGGGTTCGGTCGGGGCGGTTTCGTAACCACCGGCACGACGAACAAGTTTGCGATTATCAAACTCGGTGGCGATCAGCCGCGGAGCTTGAAGGGCGTAAGACTAGCAACCTGGTACGACTCGGCTTTTGGTGGACCAACGGCCGTAAAGGACTTTGAGATTTGGGTATCAACAACGACGCCCGATGCGGCATCCTTCACCAGGGTTTTATCCGCAACCACCGCATTTGTCGGCAAGGTTCAGACCTTTATCTTCCCGGGTGGCCCAGTGCCGGCTCGCTATGTGAAATACGTGCCGCTTAACAATCACAATGGTGGAGCAAACATTAACACGCCCGCCTTCGACGTCGTTCCCGAAGATGGCGCCCGCGTAATCGCAGTTTCAGGCGAGTTTGAGCACGGAATCTCTCCGGCCGAGGCCGCCTTTGACGGCGATATCAGTACGGCCTGGACTTCTCCCAACAACGTCGCCACCAACGTGTGGGTCAAGACTGCACTTGCCAACGACAAGATCCACAAGGTCTACGGATTTCGGATTTACCCGTCGAACTCAGTTAGCTTCCTGCAAGGTCCAAGGGACATAGAAATACGCGTGTCGACCACTACGACAGACGACAGTGCGTTCACAACTGTTTTTGCGGGAACACTGCCCGGAGCTCTTAACAGCAATCCCCAGCTGATCCTGCTGAACAATCTGATCGATGCCAAGTACGTCCAGTTTTTCTGGAAGAATGGTCACAGCAACTCACTGATCGGGGTTAGAGACCTCGAGGTACTGGCTGCTCCAGAGCGAGGCTTGGCTATTATCGGCTATTCTCAGAGCGGGCTAATCCATGGATCGGGTAACCCCGAAGTTGCTCTCGATCTCGATCCGGCCAGCGCTCCATGGACCACTCCGGTCAACCAGACTGCTGATGTCTCTCTCAAAATGGTGATGCCGCGGGCAGAGCTTTGGACCATCGGCCATGTAGCTTTCAGACCGGCAATCGCGTCCAACGGTAATTATCGTGCGCCGAAAGATTTTCAGCTTCAAGTCTCTACCACCGACGCTGCCGATGCATCTTTCACAACTGTGCTCACGGGAACATTAGTGAACCTCGCCCAGTTACAAGATTTTTATTTCACCCCAGTGCCAGCGCGCTTCGTCCGGCTGGTGCTGCTGAAGGGTAACGACGGCAGTAGTTTTGCCCTGAACAACTTCATAATTTACTCCTCAGACACAATCGGGACGACCACGCGCTTTATCGATCGCTCGAGCGACACCGATGGTCAGATAGTTTCCTGGGAGTGGAATTTTGGTGATGGCGCCACCAGCAGGCTTCAAAATCCCGTTCACACGTATGCTCAACCCGGAGAGTACACCGTCTCGTTGACCGTCACGGACAGCAGCGGTCTGACCAGCACGTATTCAAATCTTTATAGTGTTGTGGAGTCGCTGACTTCCAACTTCGCCCTGTCGCCAATGATTGCCCACGAGGGTGGAGAGTTTGTTCGCTTTACGGATCTCGGCGAACTCTTCTCGGTGGCAACGGCGTTGCGACGATACAACTTTGGCGACGGCAGCCCGCTATTTTCGCAGGCCGCCAAATCGAGCAATTTTACTTACCCTGACAGCGGTGTATTTCAAGTTACCTTAAGTGTTGGTGACGTACTTGGAATCAATCAGAACGCGACCAGGGAGATCACCGTTCTCAATGTGCCGCCCTCCGTCAATATTGACCCAGGGAAGACATTGGTGTGGGGCGAAGCTTGGACCAGTGTGCCGCAGATTACGGATCAAAGTCCGGTCGATCGCCTGACGCTCCAGGGACAGTGGAATTTCGGCGATGGCCAGACTTCGCAGTGTGTCAACTGCACCAATGCCAATGCCACGGTCACGCACTCTTATGCACACCCCGGAACGTACAACGCCGTGCTAACCGTGACTGACAAAGACGGCGGAGTCGGAGCCGACTCGGCGACTTTTGTCGTCAACAAGAGACCGACCGCGTTTATCTTTCAAAATCCACCGGCACAGACCGACGGCCAGCCATTAATGGTGCAGGCGCAGTTAAAGGACGCCTTTGCCAACCGGGGATTGGTGGGCAAGCCTGTCCAGCTCACCGTCAACGGCGCTGCGTATGCTGCCGTGACCGGCGCGAACGGCGTCGCTCAAATCTCGGTGCCACTGCCGGCCGGTACGAAGATCGACATTATTACCGGAAGCTTTGCCGAAGATGAGTTTTATCTGAGCGGAGGCGGTGTGGCCGTGCCGATTTCCGCGGGCGGAGCGCCTCCGAATGGTGCACCTAGCCATCAAGGGACTGACTTCTGGCTGATGTTCCCGCATGCTTTCTTTGACGGCCATGGCCAGGCGGTGCAAAGGCTATTTATTACCTCAACGGTAAACACGAGCGGCACCGTGTCGATTCCCGGTGGTGGATTCAACTTCAACCAGAACTTTACCGTGCAGGCTAATACCATCACGACAGTGACCCTGCCGTTTGTGCAAGTGTTTGAATCCGACCTGATTCAGGCAAAAGGTATTCATGTCACGTCACAACAACCGGTTACTGTCTATGGTTTGAATCAGCGCAGCGTCACCTCGGACGCCTTCCTCGCTCTGCCGGCAAGCGCGCTCGGCACGAACTACTATGTTCTGACTTATAGCAACATCGGCTTTTCTCCGGCGAGCGAATTTGGGATGGTCGCTGTCGAGAATGGCACGATCGTGACCATTACGCCGGCAGTCACGACCGGCACACGCGCCGGCGGCGTTCCCTACAACATTACTCTGAACCAGGGACAGACCTATCTCCTTCAAAACACAGTTCCCAACCCAACCGGTGACTTGAGCGGCAGCCATATCAGTTCCAATAAGCCCCTCGCAGTGTTTGGAGGCCATGCCGCGGCCACGATTCCTGAAGCAGCTATCTGTTGCGCCGATCACCTGGTCGAGCAACTGCCGCCCACTGATGCATGGGGCAAGCGCTTCGCCACAGTTCCGCTCGCGACCCGGACCAAGGGAGACTTCTTCCGCTTCGTCGCGGCGGAAGACGACACGGCTGTTTATCTCAACAGCAACCTGACCGCCAAACTAAATCGTGGACAGTTTATCGAACGGATTCTGACAACTCCGACTGAGATCATCGCGACCAAGCCCATCATGGTGGCGCAGTTGTCGACCAGCATTCGCTATGACGTGCCGGTGTCAGCCAAAGCAGATCCGTTCATGATGATCATTCCGCCGTACTCACAGTTCCTCAACCAGTACACGATTGCCACTCCGGGAACAGGATTCGAGATTAATTATGTGAATGTGGTGGCGCCGACAGCGTCGCTGGGCAGCATCACTCTCGATGGCACACCGATTCCTGCCGGCAGCTTCACTCCAATTGGTGTCAGTGGCTTTTCGGGTGCTCAGGTTCCGATTACTGTTGGTACCCATAACCTTGTTGGTCCTGCGAGCTTCGGTGTCTTTGTGTATGGCTATAACCGGGATGAAGGCTACGGCTATCCCGGAGGCATGAACATGATCGCCACTTCGCAAGCCGTAAATATCGGTCTTGCTCCGGAAGCGCAGGCGCGCTCGATCAATACGCAGGCTTGTGTCACCGCCACGGTAACCGACGGAAATCAGAACCCGCTCGGTGGACGATCTTTAAGCTTCACCGTGATCGGCGCGAATCCGTTTATCTCGAGTGCGCAGACCGACGCGGCTGGACAAGCGACGTTATGTTATGCCGGAGCTAACCAGGGAACGGATAACGTGGCCGCCACGAGCGGCACGTCTCAGGCGACCGCTTCGATCGTCTGGATGCCTCCGAACCAGGCGCCGATAGTTAACGCGGGTGCCGACCAAACCATCACGCTGCCGGCGGCGGCCAATCTCTCTGGCTCGGTGACCGACGACGGTCTACCGTCCAATAGCCTTACGCATTTGTGGACGAAAGTGAGTGGGCCAGGAAACGTTAGTTTTGGCGCCCCCGAAGCATTGGCGACGACGGCGATGTTTGA
>Ga0187893_10013367_pt1 | contig 11441 bp, 13 predicted proteins | sample MA1701074metaG_FD_139574 | JGI IMG/M metagenome (GOLD analysis project Ga0187893, IMG submission 139574) | White microbial mat communities from a basaltic lava cave in the Kipuka Kanohina Cave System on the Island of Hawaii, USA - MA170107-4 metaG ...
ATTTCTTCTCCATGTTTTTTTAAGCCTATACTGTTTGTTTTATACCCAACGCAGGAAACAGTGAGCATTGTATCCTTTATATTTGCATTAAAGCTAAGCGTGAAGAGTCCAAGTTGATTTGATGATGTACCAGCTCCATTTGTGTATACATGTGCAAATACCACGGGTGTACTTGTATCTTTATTTAGTATTTGTCCTTGTATGGTGGTTATTGGTTGAGAGAAACAAAAATGAGGCAGGGATACGCATAGTGCTGACAAAAATTTTACAAACATATAGTTGTAGACGTTGATAAAGCAAACCTCTTAGGGTGTTTGAGAATTCCCTAAGAGGCAATAAATGGTTGAAAGTATTTATTAATAGTAATAACCACACCAGGCTGTATAGCCATTTTCACCACAGGGTATCCAATAAGAATTCATACCATCTGGTGTGCTGTTGAATAGAAACATAATCTCAGCATACAAATCTCCACCAGTGATTTTTTTAGTCTGCTCAACAGTCAATTCATTCAAATTCATGTTTGTTAATTCTAAGTTTTTCATAAAAAAATATTTTTTTGGAACTTTACTTTTCAGCCCCTGCCGGAAACCTTGGTATAAATAAGAAAGCAAAATTTTTATAAATCAAGTCCACCCCTGAAAACAGGGGGTTGTTTTACCCCCATTTTCGGGGTACTTTTAAAAAATAAGTGTGAATAGGACAGAACATATACTGGTAGTAGACGACCATAAAATGGTTTGTGAGGGTACTGCCGCACTGGTGGAAAAAGCTGGCACCTCGTACAAATCACTTCTTGCATTCTCAGCTGAACTTGCGTTCACAATCCTTGAAACAAAACATATTCAAGCCGCCTTGGTTGATGCTCGTATGCCAGGCACTAGCGGAATTGAATTGATCGCTTTTATTCGTAAAGAATATCCGCGAATCAAAGTGATTGGGATGACCAGCTTTGAAGAAGATCACACATTAAAAGAACTTTTGAACGCGAATGTTCACGGAATTTTGTTGAAACGCAATACAGATGGCCTTGAAATTAAACACGCATTGAAACAGGTGATGAGTGGCCTGACTTATTTTACTCCCGAAATTGAGGTTCGCTTAAAGCACCTTGCTCTTGTAAATAAGCCTTTGTTGAAACTAACCATCCGAGAAAAAGAAATATTAACAATGATTTGCTCAGGAAACTCCACCAAAGAAATTGCGTCTGTGCTTGGTTTGAGTTTCTCAACTGTAGAAGGGTATCGAAAATTGTTACTCGAAAAAGCTTCTGTAAAAAACATGCCTGAATTAGTAGCTCTCGCGCACCGGATCGGCTTAGTGTAAGCGATTATCTGTTTTCCGGGCCAACGATACTCTTAGATACATACCGCGGGTGCTGTTCAGTATTTCAAGTTTTGCGCCAATCCTGTTAGCGCGCGCTTTCATTGAAGCGGAACCCATGCCATCTTCTTTTGTCCACCTTCCAATTCCATTATCTGAAATTTCAATCTGGAGGCTTTCATCCCAACTTACATAAATCTTTAACCGGTCACCAAGTGAATGCTTCATCGCATTTTGGACCGCTTCTTGCACAATACGGTAAAGTTCCAACTTACACTCAGGCTTTAATTCAAATTCAAGTTCTGGATTCTGAATTTCAAATTCAATTTCTTTTGTAAATACCGGGTGAATTTTTTCATAAAAACTCGTCATCAATTCCGAAAAGGATAATTTGTTAAAGTGAGCATTCGGAATTCCTTTTATCAAAAAATAAAGATTTTTAATGGTATCTTCTAATTCCTGGCGCATAGCATCAACTTCAAATATTCCCTTCTCATTCAAACCGAAATACTGCAATTGCTCCAACCGAAATCGCACAACAACCATTCGCTGCACTGTATCATCATGCATTTCTGTCGCGATTCTGTCCTGTTCTACTTTCACGTATTCATCTATCGTTTCCATTGCATTCCATTGATGGCTCATGTGTTCCTCGTGCCTCTTTCTTAAAACAAGATTCTCGGTTTCAAGCTTTTTAAGCGCATCCTGCAGCATAAGTATTTCACTTGATGTTCTCCGTAAATGTTTTCTATAACTCCACGCGGAAGCAACTAACAGAATTACGGTTAAAACAATAACGATTTGCACAATAAATTGAATAACAACAATTTTTGAAATCTTAACAATTATTAGTGATCTTTTCAAGATACCCCGCAAAATACTTCAACCTGCTTCCATACCAGGAGAACATCTCACCATCCACCAGTGTTATTTTTGCCTGAGGGCAAATTTCTTGAATTTCACCGATGTGCTTTTGTCGAAATGGAAATGGTTCGGAAGAAAGGAGGATCAACTGAGGGTTTAATGCAGCAATGTTTTCGGCTGTAAGTTCTGGATACCTGCTATTATCAAGGCAATTTTGAAATCCGGCCAGCGACATCATTTCATGAATAAATGTTCCGGGAGCCGCGGCCATCCAGGGATCGCGCCAAATCAGGTAAAGCGTTCGAAGAGGAGAAAGTTTTTGAACACGCGAAAATGAATTTCTGATTTGAGTTGCAATATCCATAGCTCGTTGGGAAGTATCAGTCAATAATCCCACATGTGCTATCATTGCCAGTGCGTCAGAAAGCGTAACAATGTCGCTCATCCAAACCGGATAGGTCTGCCTTAGTTGCTCAATACCTTCCTGATAGTTTTCTTCTTTATTTCCGATGATCAAATCAGGCTTCAGCCTTTGAATAATATCGAACCGAAATTGTTTTGTGCCACCAATAATTTTTTTTGATTTCCGCCATGACTCGGGATGAACACAAAATTTCGTAATGCCTACTACCCTGCTGTCGAGTTCCAGGTCAGCCAGTAATTCGGTTTGTGAAGGAACGAGAGAAATAATCCGCTGAGGAGGAAATGCGACAGTTATTTGATTTCCCAACTGATCTGTAAATGTTCCCGGGGGCATGAGACCAAAGTAAATAAAAAACGCACAGAGCACACGAAGAAAGACCCTCTCAATAAAACTCCGTGACCCTGCGCGTATATCTTAATTCAAAACAGCCTGTTGATACAGCTGATTCGGTATTTGCATTCTAAATGTGGTTCCTTTTCCTATTTCTGATTGAACCTCAATCGTTCCATTCAAGCGTTCAATCGTATCTTTAACAATAAATAATCCTATTCCTGTACCATGCGACACTGATGTGGCACGATGAAATAAATCAAAGACTCTCACCAGTTGATCATCTTCAATCCCTATTCCATTATCCGAAACAGAAATCTCGCAACACCCGGCACCAACTTTTATGGCCACCTGAATAAACGGATCCGCTTTTTTAGGATCAGCATACTTGATGGCGTTCGTCAGGATATTGGTGATAATCGTCTTTACCCTGACTACATCCGAAAAAAATTCACCACTTTCCTCTATCGCTACCTCAATCCTGATTTTCTCAGCATGGTAAAGATTTTTTAAATCATGAATCTCATCCTTTACCAACTTACCCATCACAATTTTCTCCCGTTGCAGTGCCAGTTTCTCATTGCGGAAGAAGTTATTCATTTCTTCAATGAAAGCATTCAGCTTCAACAGGCTTCTCTTAATAAGCGTGAGATATTCCTGCTTCTGTTCTATGGGCGCTTTCTCTGCCAGGTTCACTAACCCAAGTGCCGACATAATCGGTGCCTTGAGGTCATGTGTTGTTTTATAAATCACCTGGTCGAGCTGCTTATTCGTGTCAATGAGCTCCTTCTCCTTCGTTTTCTTTTTTGTTATATCATGAAGTTTCAACACAAACCCATGCATCGCATCCTGCTGATACGCATACGAGATATGAACATCAAAGTACGTGGTTAACCCCTTTCTTAGTTCTAATCCTATTTCATAGGACTGCCCGCTGACCGAGTTCGTCAGCCATCCTTTTATTTCTTCTACCCGATCAACACTTACGTAATCAAAAATATCCCGCCCCAACAACGCGATGGGTTGAGCACCATACAATTTTGAAACTGAGGAGGATATATATCGAATTTTGCAGGTTCTGTCGACAACAATGAAAATATCACCAGAGTTTTCAACCAATTCACGAAAATTCCACTCCAGGGGCTGCACTTCACTCATCTCACTTCGCTTCTTAACTTGAATTGGCTACAGTCTACTTAATACTAGATCATGATGGCCATGCTGCTCAATTGACCCGAAACTTTAAGGTTTGAGCTGCTCACCGTGGCCTGGTTAAGTTCGAACTTCAGTTTGCCATCAATCACTTTAAAGTTGATGCAGCTCCCTTTCTTACCTAGCCCATTACCATCCGTAATAGTTAAAACAGACTTACCGGTTATACTACTCATGATACCCTCAAGTTCCTTGCTTTTACCTTTACCAAGATAAACTACCTGGCAGGAGGCTGCTTCCGCTGCAGAGCTGAGTTTTTTAATCACATACTTCTTGCTTCCCTTTGGCTTGCCATCGTACCAGGTCTTCAGGGTATTAAAAACATCGTCTTCACCCATAACACCTACAACAAACTCGCCACCTTCAGCCTCATTTGGCCACTGTATATACTTAATAAAGTTATACAGCATAGCTGCATGAATTTCATGGGTTGCTCTTTCCTGAGCCCAAACACCAGCGCAAAAAACAAGTGCCGACAGTGTTAACAAAATTTTTTTCATAACTATAGAGGGTTTTAATTATTCAAGATACAATTTTTTGGGTTTCTGTAGAAAAACCTCCCCCTTATTATGGGAGAGGACTTTTCATCAAACAACCCTTAAATCAATATCGCCATTGAGGTTAGTGCGCCTGCTACCTTGAGGTTAGAAGCCTCAACAGCACGCTGGTTCAATTCAAACTTCAATTTATTATCTACATTCTTAAAGTTAATACCGCTTCCTTTTTCGCCTAAGCCCGCTTTATCGGTAATAACCAAAGTTCCTTTACCTTTTACTTTATTGTTCACAGCGTCAAACTCATGACTTTTGGATTTGTCAATAAAAACTACATGACAATTTGCGACCTCAGCAGCCGAGTTCAGCTTCTTGATTGAATATGTCTTTCCACCACGGGGCTTGCCACCATACCAGGTATTAAGCGTTGTATAAAGGTCTGAATTACCAACCACACCAATAACAAACTCGCCACCTTCCGCGTGGTCAGGCCATTGTACATACTTAATAAAGTTATAGACCATCATGGAATATACTTCGTGCATCGGTCTGTCTTGAGCAAATAAGGCACTGCTGCTAAAAATGAACAGCGCTAAGAGGGTTTTTTGAATCTTTTTCATTTTTTGGTTCTTTTTTCTGATTTGATGCTACAAAAATAGGCCTTCCAACCTGCGTGGAAGAGCCTATACTGACCCGATTCTTTCGAATGTAAGGTTTCTGGTACTATTACTTAATGTAGCGGAAGTCGTGACCCGGTTTTACCTGCAACAGAACCTCATATATGAGTTTTATAACGTTTTCGACATCATTTTTATGTACAGTCTCAACGGTGGTATGCATGTATTTAAGAGGTAATGAAATGAGGCCTGAGGCTACTCCTTCGAAGGAATATGCGAAAGAATCGGTATCCGTGCCGGTAGAGCGGCTTACCGCCTGACGCTGGAACGGGATTTTCCGCTTTTCCGCAGTCTGGATTAGCATTTTAAGGACATTATTCTGAACGGCAGGGCCGTAACAAACTACCGGGCCTAAACCGCACTTCAGGTTCCCGCTTTCCTTCTTATTGTACATGGGTGATTGGGTGTCGTGGGTAACATCGGTACAAATGGCCAGGTCGGGTTTTAGCCTTCGTGAGATCATCTCTGCCCCTCTCAGACCGATTTCCTCCTGAACTGCGTTAACCACATACAGGCAGTATGGAAGCTTCTTTTTGTTTTCATGCAGTCTGCGGGTTACTTCGGCAATCATAAAGCCTCCCATCCGGTTATCAAGGGCACGGCCAGTCAGATAGTGCTTATTGAGTTCAATCAGTTCATCTTCAAACGTAGCCACCGTTCCTACATGAACCCCCATTTCCTCTACTTCTTTCCTGGACTCCGCACCAATATCAATGAAAATGTTTTTTAATGACGGGGTCTCTTCTTTTGCCGCATCACGTACATGAATGGCCGGCCATCCGAATACACCTTTTACAATTCCCTTTTCAGTGTGAAGATTAACTCGCATAGAGGGAGCAATCTGGTGATCTGACCCTCCATTTCTCCTCACGTATATATAACCTTCCTCGGTGATGTAATTTACAAACCAGGATATTTCATCGGCATGTGCCTCAATTACAACTTTATATTTCCCTTTCGGATTGACAACACCCACAGCCGTTCCGTACACATCCACTATATACTCATCGATATAGGGCTTCAGGTAATCCAGCCATATCTGCTGGCCTGAAGATTCAAAACCTGTGGGAGATGCGTTGTTGAGGTATTCAAACAGGAAACTTTTACTCTTCTTATCCATTTCTTTATGTGTTTAAGTGTTCATGGTTTAAGTATTTAAGCACCTAAGTACACCCATAACTAAATACCTCACAGCGGAATATTACCATGTTTTTTCTTCGGCAACTTTGCTACTTTGTTCTCCAGCATCTCAAAAGCGGCAATTAGTTTTTCCCGGGTCTGGTCTGGGTAAATTACTTCGTCAATATACCCACGGTGGGCAGCCCGGTAGGGGTTTGCGAATTTATGCGTGTACTCATCTACCTTTTGATCCAGCTTAGCTTTCGGATCAACTGCTTCAGAAATTTCCTTCTTGAAAATTATTTCAGCAGCGCCCTTAGCACCCATTACGGCAATTTCTGCTGTAGGCCAGGCATAGTTCATATCAGCCCCAATATGCTTGGAGTTCATGACGTCATACGCACCGCCATACGCTTTGCGTGTGATCAACGTTACCCGAGGGACTGTGGCTTCCGAAAATGCATACAATAATTTAGCACCGTTGGTAATGATGGCACTCCACTCCTGATCTGTCCCGGGCAAAAAACCCGGAACATCTTCTAACACGAGAAGAGGAATATTAAAACAATCGCAGAAGCGTACAAACCGGGCACCCTTCACACTGGCATCTATATCTAGCACACCTGCCAAGGAGGCTGGTTGATTGCCAACAATACCAATACTTCTTCCTGCAATGCGCGCAAACCCCACTATAATATTTTCGGCAAAATTTTGATGCACCTCAAAAAAACTTCCTTCATCCACAATTCCACTAACGACCTCTCGCATGTCGTACGGCTGGTTGGGATTAACCGGAATGATACTGTTTAAAGCTGACCTCTTTTCATTGCCTGAAATGTAGGCCACTCTTGGCACATCGTCTTCACAATTTTGCGGTATATAACTCAGCAGTTTTTTTATCTGACTTATACAGGATGCCTCGTTGGCACAGGAAAAATGTGTAACACCACTTTTTGTGCTGTGCGCAGATGCCCCACCCAACTCTTCGGCTGTCACGTTTTCATGTGTTACTGTTTTTACCACATTCGGACCGGTGACAAACATGAACGATGTATTTTCTACCATAAAAATAAAATCAGTGATGGCTGGTGAATACACAGCTCCTCCGGCACAAGGGCCCATGATGGCCGAAATTTGTGGTACCACTCCTGATGCTAACGTGTTGCGATAAAAAATATCGGCATATCCGCCTAGTGAAACTACGCCTTCCTGAATGCGCGCGCCCCCGGAGTCATTCAAACCGATTACCGGTGCACCATTTTTCATGGCCAAGTCCATGATCTTAACGATCTTCTCCGCATGAGTCTCTGATAACGATCCGCCAAACACGGTAAAGTCTTGTGAAAAGACATAGACAAGTCTTCCATTTACTTTTCCATAACCTGTTACAACACCGTCACCCAGATAGTATTCTTTGTCCAATCCAAAATCTTTGCTGCGATGCATCACAAACTTACCCAGTTCTTCGAACGTGCCTTCATCGATGAGCAGTTGCACGCGTTCCCGTGCGGTGAGTTTGCCTTTGGCGTGTTGTTGTTCAATCCGTTTTGCTCCACCCCCCAACAATGCTTCCTGATTTTTGCGATCAAGTTCATCGTATTTGTGCTGTTGTAGAGGTTCGTTATGCGTACGTTTTGTCATGACTCTGACGAATGCTTTATGGAAGCCGAAATATATCGTGTTTTATTGGATTTAAGCGCGTTTGAATACGTTTTTCAGGCTTACTTTTATGATTATGGAAAAGAGGCTTGCCATCATTGATTTGGGTACGAATACCTTTCATTTATTGATTGCCGAGCACGTTCAGGGAAAGTATGAAGTTATTCATCGCGAAAGATCAGCAGTGAAAATTGGGGTGGGAGGAATTAATCAAGACGTAATACAGGAAGAGGGGATTGAACGGGCAATAACAGCGCTCAGAAAATTCAAGGAAACAATCAATCAACAAGGTATTATAACAACCTACACCTTCGGAACAAGTGCTCTTCGAAAGGCAAGCAATAATCAGGATGTTGTTAGTAGAATAAGGCAAGCAACGAGCCTCCAAGTAAACATCATTTCTGGCGATGAAGAGGCAGAGTATATTTACAAAGGGATTCGATCTGCGCTGGATTTGGGTGACCATTCTTCTCTTATAGTTGATATCGGTGGGGGAAGTGTTGAATTTATTATTGCAAACAAACGAGAGGCTCTCTGGAAAAGAAGTTTTGAAATCGGAGGACAGCGTTTATTGGAAAAATTTCAAAAGCATGACCCTATAACTGAAAATGAAATCAGGAATCTTGATACTTATTTCGATTCCTCTTTAACTGAATTGTTTCAAGCTCTTCAGAAATTTAAACCAACGACACTCGTGGGTTCTTCTGGAACTTTTGATACCCTGAGTGAAATTCACTGTGCTACCCAATCTATCTCGTACCGGGAAACTGATCCGGAAACACCGCTAACACGACAGAGTTTCTATTCCACTTATCAAGAATTAATAATCAAGAACCGGGATCAACGTTTGCTGATTCCCGGCATGGTTGAGATGCGGGTTGATATGATTGTGGTAACGTGTTGTCTTATCCGATTTATACTGGAAAATCACTCCTTTGAAAAAATAAGAGTATCCGGTTATTCCTTGAAAGAAGGTGTACTTGCCTCATTAGCCCTGAAAGATTAGTTATCCCGGTTATCTTTGCAGTATGAACGAAAAAACCTTTCCTTATAAATCCCTTCACAACTTCGCGCTTGCTGTGTTTAAAAAAATTGGTTGCCAAGGCGAAGAAGCGCTGCTTGCTGCGAACGTATTACTTTCTGCAGATTTGCGGGGGATCGATTCGCATGGACTGGCCAGGCTTTCCGGATATATCCGCTTATGGGAGGCCAATCGGATAAATGCAAAACCGAATATTAAAATTATCCACGAGTCTCCTAGCACAGCGGTAGTGGATGGTGATGGCGGACTTGGATTAGTCGTTGCCCCCAAGGCTATGGAAATAGCTATTGCAAAAGCTAAGCAATGTGGAACAGGGTGGGTATCGGTCCAGCATTCTAACCACTTTGGTATTGCTGGTTATCATGCCATGATGGCGCTTGAACATGATATGATTGGAATTGCCATGACGAATGCGAGCCCTTTGGTTGCACCAACATACTCGATTGAACGACTGTTGGGAACAAATCCCATTGCCGTGGCCATACCTGCTGATAAGCAACCTCCGTTCGTTGCTGACATGGCCACTACCACCGCTGCCAATGGCAAGCTTGAAATTTTACAACGCAAAAATAAAGAAGCACCTGCCGGGTGGATTCAGGATAAAGATGGAAAATCGTCTACCAATCCGCATGAGTTAAAGAATGGCGGTGCACTTGTTCCGCTTGGCAGCGACTTTGAACATGGCAGCCACAAGGGATATGGATTAGGTTCGATTGTAGATATTTTTTCAGCAGTACTATCAGGCGCCAATTACGGGCCGTGGGTTCCTCCATTCGTAAGTTTCCTGGCCCCCCCTACCGACCCGGTAGGGAAAGGAATTGGACATTTTTTTGGTGCGATGCGTGTGGATGCATTTCGTCCTGCTGCCGAATTTAAATCTCATATGGATAACTGGATTTCTCGCTTTCGTTCAGCAAAAACGATCGAAGGTCAACCGAGGGTATTGATTCCAGGTGACCCGGAACGAGAAATGCATGAGATTAGAATTAAAGAAGGAATTCCGCTTAATCCGAAAGTAGTAGATGACCTAAGAGAATTGGCGGAAAAATTTGAATTGAATTTTTAAAAACCAAAACTAATACCCGCACGAAGGATCAGGGGGCTATAATAGGGTGAATATACTCCAGGCAGTGGCTCTTTGTACGAAAAATTATACAAAGCTGTTAAAAAGAAAACCGCTTTATTGCCAACGGGCTGAAAAAAACCTCCTCCTGCTAAAAAACTAGTATATGATTCACGGATTGATTCTGTCGGTGTAGTAGGAAATTCATAATTCAAGTATTCAAATTCCGTCTGAACAAAAATGTTTTTAAAAATTGAATACCGCACAAAAGGCCCTACTCCGTAATCGATCAGTTTCAGTGCAGGCGTATAGTACTTATACTTCGTGTACCGATATGTCAAACTGGTGCCAGCTACTAATTTCTCGGTGATCTTGTATCCAACGAGCGGGGAGATAGAAAAATAATCTACCTGACTACCAAATCCCAGACCCAAACCCCCACCGGTAACAAGTCGTTCCTTAAAAGGAACTCCTTCCAAACTGTTTTTGTCACTTTTTCTTTTTTTGCTTTGAGCAGTGGCGATTAGTGTGGAGCCGATAAGAATAGAAATAACGAATAGCCGCATCTTAAAGATTGGTTTTACTCTTCAACGACAATAAATATATCTTCAGTCTTTTTTTTCATTAAATATTTTTCCCGTGCGAATTTCTCCAATAGTTCACGGGTACCCATCAATTCCTCTCGGTCTTTCTGCACTTCCTTGATCTTTTCAAGGTAATATTCCTTCTCTCCTTCCAACGAATGAAGTTTAGCCGTCAGTTTATAACGTGAAAGAAAATCGTTGGAGTCTAAAAACAACATCCACACTAAAAAAATGAGCCCCGTAACGATGTAAAAGTTACGGAAGGCCTTTGGTAGTTTTTTCAACATACACTTTAAAAAATGATGACTAAGATAGTAAAAAGTTATCAGTTATCCACAATCCTTATCCGGAATGCTGGTTGCTAGTAACTCAATACCGGACAACTGATAACGATTAACTTATAATTTCTTGCCAGGAAAATATGCTGTTTCCCCAAGTTCTTCCTCAATTCTGATCAATTGATTATACTTAGCCATCCGATCGGAACGGGACGCTGAACCGGTCTTAATTTGACCTGTATTTAATGCTACTGCCAAGTCTGCAATCGTACTATCTTCAGTTTCACCCGAACGATGCGACATCACACTCTTATAAGAATTGCGTTTCGCCAGATTAACGGCATCAATTGTTTCTGTCAAAGAGCCGATTTG
>Ga0187893_10013368_pt1 | contig 11439 bp, 11 predicted proteins | sample MA1701074metaG_FD_139574 | JGI IMG/M metagenome (GOLD analysis project Ga0187893, IMG submission 139574) | White microbial mat communities from a basaltic lava cave in the Kipuka Kanohina Cave System on the Island of Hawaii, USA - MA170107-4 metaG ...
ACACGCGCCTGGTCGAGGGCGGATGCTTTTGCCACAGCCGCGCGGGGCGGCGCGGCCGTGCGAGCAACTCGCCGCCGCAGTTCGGGCAAGTGAAGTTCAGCTTCGTGCCCGCGCAATCGCGGCAGAACGTGCATTCGAACGAGCACACGGCCGCGTCGCCGCTGTCGGCCGGCAGATCGCGGTCGCAGCATTCGCAGTTGGGTCGCAGCTCGAGCATCTGTCGCGCCTTTCAGGCGAACACGCCGGCGGTGTCGGTCATGCGCGCCGACACCTCGCCCAGATGGTGCATCGTGTCGCCGAACGCCAGCTCGAGCATCGTCAGGCGCTTGAAGTAGTGCGAGCCGATGTATTCGTCGGTGACGCCGATGCCACCGTGCATCTGCACGCACTCCTGCCCGACCTGCCGCATCGAGCGACCGAGCTGCACCTTGGCCTGCGACAGCGCGCGCCGGCGCGCGGCCGGCGGCTCGCCGAGCTTGAGGCTCGCGAAGTAGCTCATCGAGCGGCCGAGTTCGAGCTGCATCTTGACGTCGGCGATGCGGTGGCGCAGCGCCTGGAAACTCGCGATCGGCACGCCGAACTGCCGCCGCGTGTTCATGTACTCGACGCTGATCGCGACCAGCTTGTCCATCGCGCCGACGCCTTCGGCGCACGCAGCGGCGATGCCGATGTCGACCGCCTTCTCGAGCATCGCGAGGCCGTCGGCGGCGATCAGCGCCGCGGGCGCGGCGGCGAAGGTCACGTCGGCGGCGCGCGCGCCGTCCTGGGTCGGGTAGCCGTGCACCGCGGCCGCGTCCTTCGCGACGACGAACAGGCCGATCGTGCTGCCGGCGCGCGCCGGCACGATGAACGCGTCGGCCTCGTCGCCGGCCGGGACGACGATCTTGGTGCCGTCGATCGTCCACTTGCCGTCGCGCTGCACGGCGCTCGCCTCGACACGGTCGATCCGGTAGCGCGCCTTGCGTTCCTGGTGCGCGAGAACGAGCAGCCCCGAGCCGTCGGCGACCCTCGGCAGCCACGCGGCCTGCAGCGCAGCCGGCGCTGCCGACAGCAGCGCGGGCGCGATCAGCGCCTGCGCGTACGGCGCGTTGACGAGCCCGCGCCCCAGCTCCTCCATCACGACCATCGCCTCGACCGCGCCGAAGCCCATGCCGCCGTGCGCATCCGGCACCGCGAGGCCGGTCAAGCCCAGGCCTGCCAGCTCGCGATAGACGTCGCGCGTGGTCCCGCCGCCCTTCGCGATCGCGTGACGGCGCTCGAACGCGAAGCCCTTGTCGACCCAGCGGCGCACGAGGTCGCGCAGCGTTTCCTGATCTGGGGTGAAGTCAAAGTCCATGTCCTGTCGTCCTTCTGACTGGAACTCCTCCCCTCCCGGAGGGGAGGAGCAGGGGAGGGGAGCAATCCTGCTTGCGCGACGCGCAGGTTCCTCGGCTCAGCCGAGGACCCCCTGCGCGATGATGTTGCGCTGCACTTCGTTGCTGCCGCCGTAGATCGTCGTCTTGCGGTAGTTGAAGTACGTGCCCGCGAGCGGCACGCAGTGCGCGGCGAAGGCGTAGTCGCCCTGCCAGCCGGCCTCCATCGCATCAGAGATGAACGGCGCGGCGCAGGGCCCGGCGGCGAGCATCATCAGCTCGGTGTAGCGCTGCTGGATCTCGCTGCCGCGGATCTTCAGGAGGCCCGCGACGTCGAGCGATTGCTTGCCGCTCTTCTCGCCCGACAAGACGCGCAGCACCATCATCTCGAGCGCGACGATGTCGACTTCGAGCAGCGCGATCTGATCTCTGAAGCGCTGGTCGTCGTAGACGCCTTCGGCCTTCGCGATGCGCTTCAAGCGCTCCAGCTCGCGCTTCGCGCGGTTCACGTCGGCGATGTTGGTGCGCTCGTGCGAGAGCAGGTGCTTGGCGTAGGTCCAGCCCTTGTTCTCCTCGCCCACCAGGTTGTCGGCGGGCACCTCGACGTTGTCGAAGAACACCTCGTTGACCTCGGGTTCGCCGTCGAGCATCACGATCGGACGCACCGTGACGCCGGGCGACTTCATGTCGATGAGCAGGAACGAGATGCCCGTCTGCGGCTTGCCCTCGTTGCTGGTGCGCACCAGGCAGAAGATCCATTCGCCGTACTGGCCGAGCGTGGTCCACGTCTTCTGGCCGTTGACGACGTAGTAGTCGCCGCGCCGTTCGGCGCGCGTCTTGAGCGACGCGAGGTCCGAGCCCGAGCCCGGCTCGCTGTAGCCCTGGCTCCACCACACCTCGCCGCTCATGATGCCGGGCAGGTGGCGACGCTGCTGCTCGGGCGAGCCGAACGCCATGATCACCGGTGCCACCATCACCGGGCCGAACGGCACCACGCGCGGTGCGCCGGCGAGCGCGCATTCCTCCTCGAACAGGTGCCGCTGCACCGCGTTCCACCCCGGGCCGCCGAACTCCTTCGGCCAGCCCCAGCCGAGCCAGCCCTTCTTGCCGAGGATCCTCGCCCAGCCCTGCATATCGTCGCGCGTGAGGCGCAGCGCGTTGTGCACCTTGTGGCTGATGGGCTTGGGCAGGTTGTCCTCAACCCACTGCCGGATCTCGGCGCGGAAGGCTTGTTCTTCCGCAGTGAAGTGCAGGTCCATCGCGCTCTCCGTCGGCGAGCCGCTGTTTTAGCACGAGCGTTCGATTCGGCGGCGTCGCGGAGGGGACAGCGCACCCTTGGCTGGTCAAGGCCGCTTCTCGAGCACCATCCGATCGTTCTCGCGCTTCATCTGAAAGCGCACGAGGAAGCTGTTGCCGAGCAGCACGTGCGGCAACTGGGCGGGGAGCACGATGGCTTCGACGTTGTAGGTGTCGACGTCGCCGATGCGGACGCTGTTCAAGGTCACCTGGTTCACCGGCACCGGCCCGTTCGCCGTGTGCGCCATGCCGCGCTTGCCGTCGCGGAACGAAAGGCCGATGCGGTCGGCCTCGGCCTGGCTGAGCGAGACGGTCGAAGCGCCGGTATCGACCAGGAAATCGACCGTCCTGCCGTTGATGCTGCCGCTGGTGATGAAGTGCCCGTTGGTGCCGGCGACGAGCACGATCTGCGTGCCGGCGCCTGCGCGCGGCCCGTCGCCGACGCTCGCCTGCGACTCGCCGATGCGCAAGCTCAAGCGCTGCCCGTCGACGTCGACCTTCGCCTCGCCGCCCGCGATGCCGATCAGGCGTACGCCCCGCCACGCGGCACCGGGCGCGAGGGTGCGCGGCTGGCCGTCGATGACGAGGAGCGCCTTGTCGCCCATCGCGCCGTTGAAGGTGACGCGGCGTGGCGCGTCTTGGGCGTAGGCCGCGGAAAAGAGCAGGCCGAGGAGCGCAACGGCGGCCACGGCCCTCGTCCTGGCCCCGTCGCAGCGGGAGAGGGAGCTAGTCACGAAAGTTGCTGAAAGAGAGCGGCAGGTCCGCGATCTCCTTCCTGAGCAGCGCGATTGCGGCTTGCAAGTCGTCGCGCTTGCCGCCCGAGACGCGCACCTGGTCGCCCTGGACCTGCGCCTGCGCCTTCAGCTTGCTCTGCTTGACGAGCGTCAGGACCTTCTTCGCCGTATCGGAATCGATGCCGCTTCTCACCGCGACGACTTGCTTGACCTTGTCGCCGCCCACCTTCTCGATCCTGCCGTTCCAGTCGAGAAAACGCGGGTCGACGCCGCGCTTGGCCATCTTCGCGAGCACGATGTCCTTGACCTGCGCGATCTGGAAGTCGCTGTCGGCGCGCAGCTCGAGCTCGCGCTCCTTCGCGCCCTTGTCGGCGAACGAGACGCCCGCACTGGTGCCTTTGAAGTCGAAGCGCGTTCCGATCTCCTTGGCAGCCTGATCCACGGCGTTGCGCACCTCGACGAGGTTGGGTTCCAGCACGCAATCGAAGCTCGGCACGGTGCGAAAATTCTGCCATGCGATTGGAGCGGGGCGTAAGCCTGAAACACCTCAACACGTTCGGCCTGCCGGCGGCCGCGCAACGGCTCGTGCGCGTCGCGAGCGAGTCCGACGTGCGCAAGGTGGTCGATGATCCCGAGCTCGGCCGCGTGCACAAGTTCATCCTCGGCGGCGGCAGCAACGTGCTCCTGACGCGCGATGTCACGTCGCTCGTGGTGAAGGTCGAGGTGACGGGCAAGCGCGTGCTGAGCGAGAGCGCCGGCGCATGGATCGTCGAAGCCGGCGCGGGCGAGAACTGGCATGCGTTCGTCGAGTGGACCCTCGATCACGGCATGCCCGGGCTCGAGAACCTGGCGCTGATTCCGGGCACGGTCGGCGCGGCACCGGTGCAGAACATCGGCGCCTACGGGCTCGAGTTGAAGGAGCGCTTCGAGTCGCTCGACGCGGTCGACCTCGTCACCGGCCGTACCGTCACCTTCACACAGGCGATGTGCCAGTTCGCCTATCGCGACAGCGTGTTCAAGCACGAGCTGGCCGGAAAGAGCGTGATCACGCGCGTGCGTTTCCGCCTGCCGCGCCCCTGGCGGCCGGTGCTCGGCTACCTCGACCTGGAGCGCAAGATGCTCGAAAGCGGGAACACGTCGCCCGAGGCGCGTCAGATCTTCGAGTGGGTGTGCGCGATCCGCCGCGCGAAGCTGCCCGACCCGGCCTCGCTCGGCAACGTCGGCTCGTTCTTCAAAAACCCCGTCGTCACCGAAGAACAGTGCCGTGACATCATCGGACGCGACCCGGAGATCGTGCACTACCCGCTGCCCGACGGCACGATCAAGCTCGCCGCCGGCTGGATGATCGACGCCTGCGGCTGGAAGGGCAAGGCGATCGGCGACGCCGGTGTCTACGAGAAGCAGGCGCTGGTGCTTGTCAACCGCGGGTCGGCGACGGGCGGCGAAGTCGTGACGCTCGCGCGCGCGATCCAGGAGAGCGTGTACGGGCGTTTCGGCATCCGGCTCGAACCCGAGCCGGTGGTCGTATGAGGAGACGGCGATGACTCAATGGCGGAAGAAAGCGCCCGACGAGATCTACGCGGCCGAAGAGATCGAGGCGCGGCTGAAGGACGAGCTGCCGAAGTGGTACTACGAGGAGGGCTGGATCCGTCGCAAGTACAAGACGAACAGCTGGAAGGGAACCTTGATGGTGGTGGGCACCGTCGGCCACCTGGCCGAAGCGGCGTGGCACCACCCGGACCTGACCGTCTCGTACGCGTTCGTGATCGTCAAGCTGATGAACCACCAGGCGAAGGGCATCACCGAGAAGGACTTCGCGCTCGCGAAGAAGATCGAGGAGGTGGTGCAGTGGCAGCCCGCCAAGGACGAGGGCAGCCCGCTCGAGGGTACGCCCGACGACCAGCGCTTCAAGTACGTCAAGTACGACTGATTCGGGGCTCGGGAGCTCAGCGGAAGCGCTCGACCGCCTGTGCGCGCAGAGCGGCGTACATGCGCTCGGTCAGCTCGTGCAGTTCGGCGTTGCGCACGCCGGGAGCGGTCGCGGCGACCACGAGCGGCGCGTAGTCCTCGCGGAACGTCGCGCACAGCGACAGCTCGACGCAGCCTTTCAGCAGCACGTACTCGCTCTCGGGGCAGTCGCGCCACGCGTCGCAGACGGCCAGGAACAGCGCGGCGTCGTAGAGCGTGTTGCCGCGCCGGTCGCCCGCGGGGTAGAGACGGCCGTCGAACACCTTCCCGCGCTCGGTGACGCCGACGTCGAGGCGCTCGAAGTAGAGGCTGCTGCCGAGTGCGAAAGCGTCGCGCAGCGCGGAGTCGATCGCGGCCTGGTCGCGGCGCACGACGGCGACGCGGTAGCGCTCGCGCAGCCCGAGCAGCGGGTCGAGGCGCGCGGCTTCGGAGTCGAGCGCTTGCCGCGACCGCGCGACGGCATTGTTCTCGTCGAGCGCGAAACCGGCGCACAGCTTGTCGAGGCGCAGTGCGGCGAGCTGGCGCTGGCGCAAGGTCGGACCCGTGACGTCGGTCGTCGCAACCTGCCGCACGTAGCCGGAAACGACGCGTTCGGCATCGGCGCAGCGCTGCACGATCACCGACGCGAGCCAGATCCCGCCGTCCTGCGGGCGCGCCAGCGCCTGCTCGAACGCGGAGCGCCAGCGCGCGGCCGACTGGTAGTCGGCAAGCAGTTCGCGCACCGAGTTCCAGCGGTCGTCCGCGACGGTGTCGGCCGCGTGCGCCGGCGCGGCAGCGGCCAGCGCGAGTACGCAGGCGACAAGCCGCCGCCACACAACGATCGTCGACATCGCAACTCCTTGGCGCGTTCCAGCGCGATTGTGCTGAGGTTTCCTGAGCAAGCAACGCGCCGGCCGGTCACGGGCCGCGTTTCGACGCTTGCGGCACGGGCTCGCTCAACGCGGCGTCTTGCGCCGTTCGAGGCGCAGCACCACCAGGTCGTCGGTCACCGGCAAGCCGACCTGTTCGAGCGGCAGGTGCTGCGGCTCGCCGAGCGCATCGAGGGTGGTGTCGCCGGGTTCGACCAGCATGCCAGGCGGGACGCGCCAGAACCCCGGCAGAGGTTCGGTGGGGGAGGCAGGTGCCTTCGTCGGCAGCATGGTGCTTGGTCCTTCATTCAGCCCCCTCGCCGTCGGCCTTGAGCCGGGGCAGCGCCGAGCCGCCCGCGGCAGACAACAGGCCGGTCTTCGTATACGTCAGCAGCTTGTCGCGCGTGTCGGCGATGTCGAGGTTGCGCATCGTCAGCTGGCCGATGCGGTCCTGCGGCGAGAACGTCGCCGCGCTCTTCTCCATCGTCAGCCGCTCGGGCTTGTAGCTGAGGTTGGGCGAGGTCGTGTCGAGGATCGAGTAGTCGTTGCCGCGCCGCAGTTCGATGCGCACCTCGCCGCTGATCGCGCGCGCCACCCAACGCTCGGCGCTTTCGCGCAGCATGATCGCCTGCGGGTCGAACCAGCGTCCCTGGTAGAGCAGGCGGCCGAGCCTGCGCCCGCCGTCGCGGTACTGCTCGATCGTGTCCTCGTTGTGGATGCCGGTCAGGAGCCGTTCGTAGGCGATGAACAGGAGCGCGAGCCCCGGCGCCTCGTAGATGCCGCGGCTCTTCGCTTCGATGATGCGGTTCTCGATCTGGTCGCTCGTGCCGAGCCCGTGCCGCCCGCCGATGCGGTTTGCCTCGCTCATCAATTCGACCGGGTTCGCGAACTCGCGGCCGTTCAGTGCCGCCGGCCGTCCTTCGTCGAAGCGCAGCGTCACCTCTTCGGCCGCGATGCGCACCTCGTCGCGCCAGGACGCGACGCCCATGATCGGCTGCACGATGCGGATGCCGCTCGAAAGCTGCTCCAGGTCCTTCGCTTCGTGCGTCGCGCCGAGCAGGTTCGAGTCGGTCGAGTACGCCTTCTCGGCCGGCATCTTGTAGGCGAAGCCCGCGCGCTGCATGAACGCCGACATCTCGGCGCGCCCGCCCAGCTCGTCGATGAACGCCTGGTCGAGCCACGGCTTGTAGATCTTCAGGTCCGGATTGGCGAGCAGGCCGTAGCGGTAGAAGCGCTCGATGTCGTTGCCCTTGAACGTGCTGCCGTCGCCCCAGATGTGCACGTCGTCCTCGCGCATCGCGGCCACGAGCAGGGTGCCGGTGACCGCGCGGCCGAGCGGCGTCGTGTTGAAGTAGGTGAGGCCGGCGGTCGAGATGTGGAACGCGCCGCTTTGCAGCGCGGCGATCCCCTCGGCGACGAGCTGCGCGCGGCAGTCGACGAGGCGCGCGCGTTCGGCGCCGTACCGCAGCGCGCGGCGTGGGATGTCGTCGTAGTCGGGCTCGTCGGGCTGCCCGAGGTTGGCGGTGTACGCGTACGGGATCGCGCCCTTGCCGCGCATCCAGTGCAGCGCGGCGCTCGTGTCGAGGCCGCCCGAGAACGCGATGCCGACCTTCTGGCCGGCGGGCAGGTGCGAAAGGATCGTCGGCATGAACCGCTATTCTGCGCGAGGCACGAACGGCGACGGGAGCCGGAGGCCGCGCGCGGCCATCGCGTCGCGCACCCGATCCGGACGGTCGCTGATCAGGCCGTCGACACCGAGGTCGAGCATCGCTTCGATCCGTGCCGGCTCGTTGACCGTCCACACGACCGTCGTCAGTCCGAGCGCGCGCGCTTCGCCGAGCGCCTCGGCCGTCAGGTCGCCGTGGTACGGCGACCAGGTCGCGCAGCCGGCCGCGCGCACCAGCTTCGGCACCGATCCGTGCTCGGCAAGCGACAACCCCGCGGTCCAGCGCGCGTCGGCGAGGTTGTCGAGAAAGCTCTGGCGCGCGGTCAGGCACACCGTCGGCACCTTGGGCGCGAGCCGCTGCACCGCCTTCAGGGTGCGCCAGTCGAAGCTCTGGATGCTCGTGCGCCGCTGCATGCCGTGCGCGCGGATCACGTCGAGCAGCGCCCGCGCGAAGTCCTCCGGCTCGGGCGTCAGCGCCGGTTCGTTCGGCGTCAGCTTGGTTTCGATGTTGAAGCGCACGTCGCCGGCGCCGTTTGCGCGCACGCGCTCGAACAGCGCGGCCAGGGTCGGGATGCGCGCGCCGTCCGAAGGCGTCTGCTCGGGGTAGAGCTCGGCGTAGCGGCTGCCGGGCTTCAGGCGCCCGACGTCGTAGTGCTCGAGCTCGGCCAGGGTCAGCGCGTTGATCGCCGGCCCCTGCACGTCGAGCCACGCGCCGCTCGCATCGCGCGTCAGGTTCGGGTTCAGCCTCGGGTCGTGCGCGATCACGACGACGCCGTCGCGCGTGACGCCGACGTCGAGCTCGAGCGTCGTCACGCCGACCGCGAGCGCCCGGTCGAACGCGGCTAGCGTATTCTCCGGCGCGAGCCCGCGCGCGCCGCGGTGGCCCTGCAGGTCGAGGCGCGCCGAGCAGCCCGGCAACGTGCACGCCGACAAGACAAGCAACAGACTGCGAAGCATCGAGCGATGACTGTAGAGCGTCCGCACCACGCGCACTGGCCCGAGCGCCTGCCGCGCGAGCTCTCGATTCCCGAGACGTCGCTCTGGTTCAACCTCGAAGTCGCGGCCGCGCGCTACCCGGCAAAGACAGCCAACTGGTTCTGCGGCAGAGCCCAGACGTACGCGGCGTTGCGCGACGATGCGCTCGCGCTCTCCGGCTGGCTCGCGAGCGTCGGCGTGAACAAGGGCGACCGCGTGCTCGTCTTCATGCAGAACTGCCCGCAGTTCATCGCGGCCGTCTACGCGATCCTGCGCGCCGACGCGGTCGTGGTGCCGGTCAACCCGATGAACCGCGCCGACGAGTTGGCGCACTTCATCACCGACCCAGAAGCCAAGGTCGCGATCTGCAGCGCTGACTTGGCGGCGATCGTCGTGGCCGCGAACGAGTCGCTCCCGCACGAGGTGCGGCTCGGCCACGTGCTCGCCGCGCGCTACGCCGACGCGATGCCGGCCGACGCGGCGAGCGAGGCCGCGCTGCCCGAGGCGCTGCGCGCATGGCTGCGCGCCGATCCGGTCTTGCCCTCGGCAGGCAGCGCCCTCTTCACGCGCTGGAGCGACGCCATCGCGGCGCGGGTCGTCCCGCCGCCTTCGCTCGCTCGGCCCGACGACATGGCGCTCCTGCCGTACACGTCGGGCACGACCGGCAATCCGAAGGGCTGCGTGCACACGCACCGCACCTTGATGCACAACACGGTCGCGGGTCAATGGGGACACCACGGGCCGGAGTCCGTCAGCCTCGGCGTGGTGCCGATGTTCCACATCACCGGGATGATCTACGGCGTGCTCGGCGCGCCGTACGCCGGCAGCACGACGGTGATCATGCCGCGCTGGGAGCGCGAGTGGGCGCGCCGCCTGATCCGCGAGCACTGCGTCACGCATTGGACCTGCATCCCGACGATGATCATCGACCTGTTGGCGAGCCCCGAGTTCGGGCGCGCGGACCTGGCGTCGCTGCGCTACCTCGGCGGCGGCGGCGCGGCCATGCCGCACGCCGTCGCCGAGCGGCTGCGCGACGAGTTCGGCCTCGCCTTCGCCGAGGGCTACGGCCTCACCGAGACGGCGGGCGCGACGCATGCGAACCCGCCCGAGCGCGCGAAGCTGCAGTGCCTCGGCATGCCGGTCTTCGGCACCGACTCGCGCATCGTCGATCCGCTCACCTTGGCCGAGCTGCCGCCCGGCGAGACGGGCGAGATCGTCAGCGCCGGGCCGATGCTGTTCAAGGGCTACTGGGGCCAGCCCGAGGCGACCGCAGCCGCCTTCGTCGAGCTCGACGGCAAGCGCTGGTTCCGCACCGGCGACCTCGGCCGCGTCGACGAAGAAGGCTACTTCTTCCTCACCGACCGCCTGAAGCGGATGATCAACGCGAGCGGCTTCAAGGTCTGGCCGGCGGAGGTCGAGCTGATGCTCTACAAGCACCCCGCGGTGCAGGAGGCGTGCGTCATCGCCGCGCGCGACGCGTATCGCGGCCAGACGGTGAAGGCGCTCGTCGTGCTGCGCGAGCACGCGCGGGGGACCACCCGCGCCGAGGACATCATCGGCTGGTCGCGCGAGCACATGGCCGCGTACAAGGTACCGCGCAGGGTCGAGTTCGTCGCGTCGCTGCCGAAGTCGGGCTCCGGCAAGGTGATGTGGCGCGCGCTGCAGGAGCGCGAGGATCAGGCGAACAGCGCGGTGTAGCGCCGCTGCATCTCCGCGACGCTCACGTCCTCGATCGAATGGCCGAGCAGCCAGTCGTGGCCGTAGGGGTCGCGCACGCGGCACGAGCGCTCGCCGTAGAACTGGTCGGCCGGCGGCATCGTCAAGGCCGCGCCGGCTTCCACCATGCGCGCGGCGAGCGCGTCGCAATCATCCACGTGGAGGTGGATCAGCGCGCCGTTGCCGAGCGACACATCGGGTGCGGAAAGGCCGTACTCGGGGTACTCCTCGCTCAGCATCAGCACCGTGGGCCCGAGCTGCAGTTCGCAATGGCCGATGCGGCCCGACGGCTCGACCAGCCTGAACTTCTCGGTGGCGCCGAAGACGCGCCTGTAGAAGCCGATCGCGTCGGCGGCGCCTCGCACGCGCAGGTACGGGAACACTTCGTGGATCGCGGGGATGGACATCGAGGCGGCTCCTTTCGTGATCGTCGCAGCGTAGCGCCGCGTCCCGGTGCTGTCTTGAAGGTCGCGCAACTCGCCGGCGAAGCCGCCCCACAGATCGGCGAGCGCGATCGTGCAGTCGGTGTAGGCATCGGCTGGCCCGTCGACGAACGCCGCCAGCCCGCCCGGGCGCAAATGCACGCCCACCACCGCCGATGCGCGCGACGTGTCGCGCAGGAAAGGCCGCTCGCGCGCGCCTTGCAGCACGCCGCCTGCGTAGCGACGGCCGACCCGATCGTCGATCGATGCGTAGCGATGGAGCGCGTCTGCCGAGAGCGGCACGACGATGTCGCCGGCCGCGCTCGGCAGGCCCCATTCGCGCGCGTGCGGCAGCGCCGGGCGCGCCAGGTGCCACACATGATCGATCCAGCCGTCGAGCGGCCGCGCGACGCGGCGCGTGACGAGCTGCATCAGAAACTCGACCCGGGCTGCTTCAGGAAC
>Ga0187893_10013369_pt1 | contig 11438 bp, 1 predicted proteins | sample MA1701074metaG_FD_139574 | JGI IMG/M metagenome (GOLD analysis project Ga0187893, IMG submission 139574) | White microbial mat communities from a basaltic lava cave in the Kipuka Kanohina Cave System on the Island of Hawaii, USA - MA170107-4 metaG ...
CCGCCTACCTTCCTCTCGATCCGGCTTATCCAAAACGAATGCTCGCGTTCATGCTCCGAGATTCGGGAGCTCAGGTGTTGCTCACGTCCCGAGATTTGTCAGAACGGGCGCCGCTTGATCAATGCGAAGCTTTGTTCATGGATGCAACTGAGATAGAACGCGGCTCCGATGCCGGCGATTCTTGGACGAATGCTCCAGAGGATCTTGCCTATGTCATCTACACCTCAGGATCTACCGGAAAACCGAGAGGTGTCGAAGTACAGCATCGTAGTCTTATGAACCTGGTGAGCTGGCATCAGGACGAATACAAAGTGACCGAGTCGGACCGTGCGACGCAAGTGGCGGGACCGGCCTTTGACGCATCGGTATGGGAGCTGTGGCCGTATCTCACGGCCGGCGCTTCCATTTATGTTTTAAGTGACGAAACGCGCAACTCGAGCGAGGCGCTTATTGACTGCTTCATCAAGCATGGGATTACGATATCTTTCCTGCCAACGGCCTTGGCTGAAATGGTCATGGAGACGTCCTGGCCGGCGGGTTTGCAACTGCGCGCTCTGCTCACCGGCGGCGACAAGTTGCATCGCGCCCCCCGCCGGAATCTTTCCTTCCCACTAATTAATCATTATGGGCCGACTGAGAACACAGTGGTGACCACTCGGGCATTGGTGGAACCAGGCGACAATGCAACGCCATCGATCGGCCGCCCCATCAGCAACGTGCGTGTGTACGTGCTTGACTCGCACATGAATCCTTCGCCTGTGGGGGTTCCGGGGGAGTTGTTCATCGCGGGCGACAGTCTGGCGGCAGGCTACCGCAATCTTCCCGATCTAACCGCCGGCAAGTTCATCCGGGATCCATTTAGCAGCGTGGCGGGCAGCCGATTGTATAGCACCGGAGATCGTGTGCGGTACCGGGCAGATGGAAACCTGGAATTTCTCGGACGTCTTGACGAGCAAGTGAAGATTCGGGGATTTCGGGTTGAGCCTGGTGAGATAGAAAGCGTGTTGACGCAGCATCGAGCCGTGCGCGAAAGCGTTGTGGTGGCTCGTGAAGATAAGCCAGGCGACGTGCGCCTGGTTGCATACGTGGTGTCGCAACCGGTGGAACGGATTGAGTCAAGCGACGATGCGGTCGTGGAATGGGAGCGCGATCAGACAAAGCGATGGGAAAGGCTGTATGACGAAACGTATGCACAGTCTGCTCACAAAACAGATCCAACCTTTAACATCACCGGTTGGAACAGCAGCTACACGGGAGAACCCATCTCTGCCGGCGAGATGCGGGAACAAGTAGAGGCGACTGTAGCGCGCATCAAGGCTCTTCGGCCGCAACGCGTGCTCGAAGTTGGCTGTGGCACGGGTCTCTTGTTGTTCCGATTAGCGCCGGAATGCCACCAGTATTGTGCCACCGATTTTTCGTCGATGGTCGTAGAACAAGTGAAAGATCAGCTCGGTACCCTCCAACACGTTTCGGTGTGGCAGGCTGCGGCCGATGATTTTTCTAAAATTGAAGCGGGGGCTTTTGATCTCATCATTCTGAACTCCGTAGTTCAGTATTTCCCTGGACCAAGTTATCTGGAACGAGTATTACGCGGCGCCGTGACAGCTCTGCGGCCCGGCGGCCATCTCTTTGTGGGTGACGTGCGCAATCTTGATTTGTTGGAAGCGTTTCACGCATCGGTGGAATTGAACCAAGCCCAGGGTGGGGTGCGGCGGGAGTCAGTTCAGCAGGAAGTGTTGCGCCGGATGCGACAGGAGCCGGAGTTAGTAGTGGCGCCAGAGTTCTTTGCGACGTTTGCTTCAAGAGTGGGGGGCATGGCTGACGTCGAAGTCCAGATCAAGCGCGGCTGCTTTTCCAACGAGCTTACCAGGTTCCGCTATGACGCGGTAATCGAAGTTGGCGGTGCGTCAGGGCCCACCTTACCGCAGCAGGAACTCTCATGGGGTATGGTGGGGACATTGACCAACCTGCGTGCGGAAATTGAGAGGCGCAGAACAGATGTGCTGCTGGTGCGTGGGGTGCCGAACAAAAGGGTTGCACAAGCAGCAGCGGCGGCCGCGTGGATCAATGGGCAGGAAGGGCCTGAGACGGCGGGAGCATGGCACTCGCAAAGCGATGTGGCAGAGCACACCGGCATAGAGCCCGAAACGATTTGGGAGTTGGCGGATGCGTTGGGATACGAAGCAAGGATTGGCTGGGGAGACACGGCCACTACGTTGAACGTACTCTTGCGACGCCGGGTTCCTGCGCTCTCACCGGTGGCGGTGGGCTGGCAGCGTCTGAAACAGAATGGCAAGTCGCTTAGGGGATACGCGAATGATCCCCGGCAACAAGAGATTGACAAACAATTGATTCCCGAGTTGCGTGAGCACTTACGAGAGCGCTTGCCGGAATACATGGTTCCTTCGGCGTTCGTGCTGTTGAATGCTTTGCCGCTCACACCCAATGGCAAGCTGGACCGTCGAAACTTACCAATTCCGGAAATTACCCGACCCGAGCTCAAGTCTGCATTTGCCTGCCCTACGACTCCTACAGAAAGAGTATTAGCGGGAATCTTTAGCGAGGTGCTGGGAGTAGATCGGGTAGGAATCTATGACAGTTTCTTCGATTTGGGTGGTCATTCTCTTCTGGCGACACAGGTTGTATCGCGCATCAGGGACACCTTGCAGGTCGAAGTTCCACTGCGCACAGTCTTCGAGGCTTTTACTATTGCAGATTTGGCTCAGGCAGCGTTAAGGGATTCGGCCACGCGCTCGAAGGTTGAAAGAATTGCACAATTATTAATCAGCGTGAGCGAGCTTTCCGAAGAGGAAGCGCAAGAGAAACTAGCGCAAAAGAAGTCTCAGGCCCAGGTGCAAGCTTAATGAGCGGACTTCCTAACAGATCGTTTGAGCTTTCTGCGAGTAAGCGCGCGCTCCTCGAGGCATTGCTAAGCGAGGATGGGATTAACGCACCTGTCTGCGAGATTCCCCGAAGACGATCGAAGGAGCCCCCGCCGCTGTCATTCGCTCAGCAGCGCCTGTGGTTCCTAGATCAATTCGCGCCCGGCAACCCTTACTACAATGTTAACAGTGAGGTGAGGCTCCGATTTCCCGTAAATCGTCAAGCTCTTGAAAAGAGCTTCAATGAGGTCGCACGCCGCCATGAAATTCTGCGCACCAGATTCGAGTCGATAGATGGAAGTCCTGTACAGCTAATTACAGAAACCATCCACTTGCCTTTGCCCTCATTTGATTTGCGATCCTTACCGGAAGCCGAGCGGGCACATGAGGCGATGCGGATTGCCACCGAAGAGGCGAGACGTCCGTTCGATTTGGCGCACGGCCCACTGGTGCGTACTACTCTTGTTCAGCTAGGCGCGGACGACTATTTCTTTCTCCTAAACATGCACCATATCGTTTCCGATGGGTGGTCCATGGAAGTCTTCGCGAAAGAGATCAGTGCTTTGTACCAGGCGTTTTGTTTTGGACAACCTTCTCCACTTCCGGATTTGCCGATTCAATACGCTGACTTTGCTGTGTGGCAGCGCAAACTGTTGACCGGCGAAGTACTGGATAGGCAGGTATCGTATTGGCGGAATCAACTGCGAGATTTGCCTACGTTGAGACTGCCTACTGATCGGCCGCGCCCCGATGCGATGAGTTACCGAGGAGCGCGTTGGCCCATTGTGATTCCAGGCCTTCTTTGCGCCAAACTCAAAAAGCTGAGTCAAACGGAGGAGGCCACTCTCTTCATTGTATTGCTCGCCGCTTTTCAGACGGTGCTGCACCGGTACAGCGGCGATGATGACATCGTCGTCGGGGCTCCGATTGCAAACCGCAATCGCGGAGAGATCGAGGGCCTCATTGGCTTCTTCGTGAACACGCTGGTGATGCGCACTGACATGTCGGGCGATCCTACTTTTCGCGAACTGTTGAGGCGAGTACGCCAGACATCACTTGACGCTTACGCCCACCAGGACCTGCCCTTCGAGAAGCTGGTTGATGAGCTTCATCCTGAGCGCGACTTGAGTCGCAACCCTCTTTTCCAGGTGTGCTTTCAACTGTTCAATGTGCGCGATGTCTCTAACCATGCGCAGGTGCCTGAGCCGGTGGATGCAGGAACAGCGAAATTCGATCTGAGATTCGATCTGCTGCTGAGTCCGTCATCTCTCGGCGGGTTCCTCGAATACAGCACAGATCTATTCGATGAATCAACAATTGTCCGAATGGCCGGACATTTTCTGACCTTGTTGGAAGCGATTGCGAGGGATCCGAACGAACGCATCTCTCAGCTACAGCTGCTTAACCCTGCGGAGCAAAATCAACTCCTTTTTCAATGGAACGAAAACCGCTCTGATTATCCGAGAGACAAGTGCATTCACCAACTATTTGAGGCCCAAGTAGAAAGAACGCCCGAGACCATCGCTCTGATCTTCGGTAATGAACAACTCTCGTATCGAGACTTAAACCGGAGAGCAAATCGCCTGGCCGGCTACCTGAAATCCAAAGGTATTGGCCCGAATGCGCCCGTAGGTGTTTTGCTCGATCGGTCAGTCAACATGATCGTGGCCCAACTGGGTATCCTGAAAGCAGGCGGCGCCTACGTGCCGATGGATCCCGAATATCCAGAGGAACGCTTGGCGTTTATTCTGGCCGACTCGGGCGCGCGTTTATTGCTGACGCGCAAAGCCTTGCAAGGCAGACTGCGAGAGCAGACGGTTGAAGTTATATCCATCGACGGCGATCTGGTCGGAAACACGTGTGAAAACAATCTTGCAAATGAGGCTAGTGGCGACACTCTGGCTTATTCAATGTATACGTCGGGCTCGACCGGCAAGCCGAAGGGAATCGGGGTCCCGCACCGCGCCATTAGCCGGCTGGTATGCAACACCAATTATATTTCTTTAGGCCCGTCCGATCGCGTAGCGCAGGCGTCTAACGCCTCATTCGATGCGGCCACATTCGAGATCTGGGGTGCACTCCTACACGGCGCATGCCTGGTGGGGGTACCGAAAGACGTGTTGCTTTCACCGCCTGAGCTCGAGTCATTATTGAAGCAGCAGAAGATTACCACCCTATTTCTTACGACTGATCTTTTCAATCAACTGACTAATCAAGCACCGGCTATGTTCCAAACGTTGCGAACCCTGCTCTTCGGTGGAGCGGCCGTGAACCCGCGCAACGTTCGACAGGTACTCAAGCACGGCCGGCCCGAACGGCTGCTGCATGTCTATGGCCCAACCGAGAGCACCACCTTTGCTTCGTGGTACGAGGCAAAGGACGTTGCCGAAGACGCAACCACCATCCCCATTGGCCGACCGATATCCAATACCCAGCTCTACGTGTTGGATCGGTCTGGAAACCCGACGCCGATTGGCGTTGCAGGTGAATTGCACATTGGCGGCGACGGTTTGGCGCTTGGCTATGTGAATAACGCCGAACTCACGGCCGAAAGGTTCATCGCCAATCCTTTTGTAACCGGGGCTTTCCTATATCGCACTGGAGACGAAGCGCGATACCGAAGCGACGGCAACATTGAGTTTCTCGGGCGATTGGATCGTCAAGTAAAGGTGAGAGGCTTCCGGATCGAACTTAAGGAAATCGAGTCGATCATACTTAGTCATCCGCTGGTAGCGGATGCTGCGGTGCTCGCCCGCGAGGATGTTTTTGGGGACAAGCGACTGACGGCTTACGTAGTTCCCAGTCGGGGAAAGCGGCGGTCAGCGAGCGAGCAAGGCGCGGATCTGATTGCTCAGTGGCAAAAAGTCTACGATGAAGTGATCTACGAAGATGTTTTCCGTCAGCATCTCACGGATCCAACATTCAACATCTCCGGGTGGAATAGCACATATACCGGCCTAACAATTTCCAATCCGGAGATGCATGAGCAAGTCGACCGTACGATAGAACGTATTCTCAGGCTCCGGCCGTCCCGCCTATTAGAGATCGGCTTTGGCACAGGACTATTGCTGTTTCGACTAGCGCCCCACTGCAAAGCCTACACCGGCACAGACTTTTCGTCGGTTGCTTTGGAGTATGTCTCGCAACGATTGAATGGATCACCGTTTCCCCACGTGCAGCTGCTTCAGCAAAATGCTGATGACTTTACAAAAATCCCGCCGCGGTCGTTTGACGTCGTCGTTCTTAATTCGGTTGTGCAATATTTTCCCGATATCGATTACCTTATGCGCGTCTTGGAGGCCGCGTGCAACGCCGTGTCCCCAGGTGGCTATATCTTCCTGGGAGACCTTCGCAACAAAGCGTTGCTGGAAGCGTTCCACACCTCACTCGAGCTTCACCGTGCCCCTGACTCTCTCACAACGGCAGAATTGCGCGAGCAAGTAGTCAAAAGCATGGCCCAGGAGCAGGAGCTTACCATCGACCCGGCTTTCTTTAGTGCCCTTCAGCGTCGTCTGCCACAGATTCGCGAAATAGAAGTTCAGTTGAAGCGGGGCCGCTACCTCAACGAGTTGACACGTTTCAGATATGACGTCGTTCTGCATATTGGGGAAGCTGATAAGCCGGCCTCTTCGCCGTCGCCGGTCGAATTTCGGGATCTTTCTTCGCTCCGCGGAGTTCTTCAAACTACTAGACACGACTTGATCGTTGTCGATAACGTTCCCGACGCGCGTGTTCGAGAGCACGTGACCGCAGTTGAACTCCTTGCGAACCCTGAGCGTCCGCGAACGGTCGGCGAGCTTCGAGATCTTCTTGTGAGCGAAGGCGTGACACCAGAGGATCTGTGGGAGCTTGGTACGGAGACCCCCTTCGATATTGGCGTCGGCTGGTTGGCTGATCAAACAGGAACTGGCCGGCTCCGCGTCGTTTGTAGGCGACGGTCGGAACAACATAAGTCGGACTTGATTCCGTTTCTCGCGGCTGAAGCTCCGGAGGGTACGGCACATGTGTTTTGCAATCAGCCGGTTCTGAAAGAAGGAAATCAACGGCTGGTGCCGCTGTTCCGCGCGTATCTTAAGGAGCGCCTGCCTGATTACATGGTTCCGTCGTCATTCGTTCTGATGAACGCTCTACCGCTGACGCCCAACGGCAAGATAGACCATGCGGCGCTGGTCCCACCAGAACCAGCCAGGCCCGATCTAAACGAACGCTACGTAAAGCCCCGGAATCCAGTGGAAGCGCTTCTCGCACAGATTTGGGCACAGGTTCTTGGTCTTGATTCCGTAGGTGTATTCGATAATTTCTTCGAGCTGGGCGGTGACTCGATCCTCAGCATCCAGATAGTGGCTCGAGCCAGGCAGACAGGCTTGGAACTGACTCCAAAGCAATTCTTTCAACATCAGACCATTGCCGACTTGGCGACCGTAGTGGCCAGCACTCAGGTAACGCGCGCTGATCAAGGATTAGTTACCGGGCATGCTCCGATTACGCCCGTTCAGAAGTGGTTCTTTGAGCAGGAACTCAGCGAACCTCATCACTATAACCAGGCTTTTCTGTTGGAAACGCCGCCAGGATTGGACGAACAGATTCTCAAGCAGGTGTTCGAACATCTGTTCGCGCACCACGATGGTTTCCGGTTGCGTTTCGTGCGCGAAGGAGACGACTGGCAGCAGTTCTTCGCACCCGACGGCACACTGCCGTTCTCGTATCACGATCTCTCCAGCCTTTCCGCAGCCGAACAAACGACGGCGATTGAACGCACCGGAGCTACTGCACAGGCCACTCTCAATCTAACGACGGGTCCGTTGGCAAGAATCGCACTCTTTGATCTGGGATCGATGAAGTCCAGCCGCCTTCTGATCGTCATGCATCATCTGATCGTCGATGGCGTTTCCTGGAGGGTCCTCATGGAGGATCTCTGGACAGCATATGCGCAGCTGAGTCGTGGCGAAGCTATCCAGATTCCACTCAAGACCACTTCCTTCCGGGAGTGGGCGGAGCACCTCTTGCGGCACGCGCAATCTCCTGCTGTGCGTGAAGAACTGCCGCACTGGCTTACTGTAGTTGAAAACCGAGAATCGGGCCTTCCCAGGGACTTCAACGTTGCCGAGAATCTGGTTGGCTCGGCTCAGACTGTCTCAGTTTCGTTGGCTGCGGACAAGACATCCGCATTGCTGCATGACGTCCCGAAAGCTTATCGCACTCAGATTAATGACGTACTGCTGACCGCTTTGGTTCAGGCCTTCTCGGAATGGACCGGCAAGCAGTCGTTGCTGCTCGATTTGGAAGGCCACGGCCGCGAAGCGCTTTCGGAGGGAATCGATGTTTCACGAACGGTAGGTTGGTTCACGTCGATATTCCCGGTGTGCCTGAGATTAGAGCCGGCAACTTCCGAAGGAGACGCGTTGAAATCAATTAAAGAGCAATTGCGACGAATTCCCGGCCGCGGGATTGGATACGGCTTGCTGCGTTATCTGGCCGCCGATCTCGAGATCTCCCGTAGCTTGGCTGCGCGGTCGCAGCCGGATTTGAGTTTCAACTATCTTGGTCAATTCGCGTCGGGGCCCTCGAATTTGACGTCAGCCCCAATCGCTTTGGCGTCAGAGTCGATTGGACCAGCACGCAGCCCGCTTCAGCAGCGACGATATCTTCTTGAGGTTAACGGAAGCGTGCTGGAAGGACAGTTACGATTCGACTGGATTTTTAACGACGAAATTCACTGCCATTCGACGATCGATGGTCTTGCGCGGAACTTCATACGGGCTCTGATCGCATTGATCGAACACTGCAAATCACCGGAAGCCGGTGGTTACACGCCGTCCGATTTTTTCAAGGCAAAATTGAGCCAGGAAACCCTAGACAAGCTTGTGGCCAAGGTAAAGCAATCACAGGAGGCGAAGAGCTAATGGGCGTCGGGGCGATCGAAGATGTGCTCGAGCTATCGCCGTTACAACAGGGGATTCTCTTCCAGACATTGTATTCTCCAGAATCAGGAATGTATGTCGAGCAGTTGAGTATCAGACTCAATGCGCTAGTCGTACCCCAGCTCTTGCGAAGAGCCTGGCAGAAAGTGCTGGATCGCCACTCGGTTCTGCGGACGTCCTTTTATTGGGAAGATGTTGAGCAACCGGTGCAGGTTGTCCAAGGGGACGTCGCCATTCCGTTTCACGAGGAAGATTGGTCGAGGTTAGATTCCGCAGAACAGGTGAGCCAGTTGCAAGCGTATCTCGCGGCAGAACGGGCAAGTGGTTTCGATCTCTCCAGGGCTCCCCTCATACGGGTGTCTGTGATCCGTTTGTCAGAAACCTCGTGCCAACTGATTGTCAGCCTTCATCACATCATTCTCGATGGATGGAGCATTGCGCTCATATTTCAGGAGGTCTCAGCATATTACGAAGCTTATACCCAGGGGCGGGATTTAGAACTCGATTTGAGTCCTCCTTATGGTGACTACATCGCGTGGCTTCAGGGGCAGGATGAGAAAGAATCAGAAACTTACTGGCGAAAGGTGCTTGAAGGTTATAAGGGCCCGGCCCGATTGTGGGTTGACCGTGTCGGCGGAAGGCTTACTGCCGAGGACGAGGTCTCAGAAGAACAATATCTGATGATTTCGAAAGAAAGCACCGCCGCACTACGTTCCGTCGCGCGCAAGTATCAGTTGACCCTAAACACTCTCGTACAGGGGGCGTGGGCAATACTCCTGAGCCGTTACACCGGTATCGAGGATGTTGTTTTTGGCGCCACCGTCTCTGGCCGTCCAGCCGTGATCGAAGGCATTGAATCGATGATCGGGTTGTTCATCAATACCCTTCCGGTGCGTGTCCGCGTGTCTTCTCGCGAATTCCTGGTACCCTGGCTGAAACAACTGCACGCGAGCCAACTTGAGGCCCGGAATTACGACTATAGTCCTCTTTCGAAAATTCAATCATGGAGTGAAGCTCCACGCGGCATTCCACTGTTCCATACGCTGCTGGCGTTTGACAACTACCCGTGGACCGGCTCAGAAAATCCGGATACCAACCGAGTAATCGGCAAGATAGATTTTTTTGAAGGCAATGATTATCCACTGAGTGTTACCGTCCATCCCGGCGAAACGCTGGTGGTGAAGATCGCCTATGTTCAGCGCCGCTTCGATACCGTCACGATCTCGCGCATGTTGGGCCACGTTCGCACACTCCTGGAAGGAATAGCGGCCGACCCCCCAAGGCGAGTCAGCGAGCTGCCGTTGCTGACCGAGGAAGAGCAGCAGTTGACGGCGGAGTGGAACGCCACTTCAGCAGAGTATCCCCGCACGAGATGCATCCATCAACTATTCGAAGTGCAAGCGGATCGCACGCCGGATGCGATCGCCGTGGTCTTCGGAAAGCAGCAGCTGACATATCGCGAGCTGAATCAAAGGTCGAATCAGATTGCGCACTACCTCCGGAAACAGGGAGTGGTATCCGAAACCCTGGTCGGGATCTGCATGGAACGATCGCCGGAACTGTTGATCGGGATCCTCGGTATTCTCAAAGCAGGTGGAGCGTATCTGCCAATGGATCCGGCCTACCCCAAGGCACGGCTCTCCTTCATGCTGCGGGATGCTCGACCATATGTACTACTGACCGTGGCGTCGATGGCGGCATCTCTCGATTTTGATGGCACGCTTGTTTGCCTGGATCAGGCAGAGGGCCGGATTTCGCAAGAACCTGTGCACAACCCGCCGAGTAACGCAACGGCCGGAAATCTCGCGTATGTGATTTACACATCCGGCTCGACAGGATTACCGAAGGGAGTGATGATCGAGCATGCCTCGCTAGTGAATCACTGCGTCGCAGTGGCGCGACGCTACAAGCTGGGGCCATTAGACCGGATTCTTCAGTTTGCCTCCATCGCCTTCGATGTATTTGCTGAAGAAGTGTTTCCCTCGCTGATCTGTGGCGCGGGCGTGGTGCTGCGGACAGATGATTTCACCTCTTCATTCAGTGCGTTTCTCGCGTCTATCACCACTCATGAAGTAACAGTTCTGAATCTTCCGGCCAGTTATTGGCAGGAATGGATCTCAGACTTAGAGGGATCAGGAAATCAGCCGCCCGTGTGCGTGCGTCTCGTTATTGTGGGTAATGAGCCCGTTCTGCCCGAGCGTTGGACCCAATGGCGATCTTTGACCGGAAGAAACGTTGAATCTCTTAACGCGTACGGCCCAACTGAAGCCACCATTACGGCAACGATTTATGAGCCATTGGCAGGATCAGAGAACCGTTTGGGCTCGTCGGTTCCGATTGGCCGTCCGATAGCTAATGCCCATGTCTACGTGCTGGATCGAGAGCTCAACCATGTTCCAATTGGAGTTGCTGGCGAGATGTATATCGGAGGAGCGAGTCTGGCACGAGGATATATCAATCATCCGGCGCTCACTGCCGCCAGATTCGTCCCTGATCCATTTTCTGTGGGAGGTCGGTTATACAGGACAGGCGACATCGGCCGGTATCTTTCCGACGCGAATATTGAATTCCTGGGCCGCACCGACAATCAGGTTAAGATTCGCGGTCATCGAGTCGAATTGGAGGAAGTCGAAAG
>Ga0187893_10013370_pt1 | contig 11437 bp, 6 predicted proteins | sample MA1701074metaG_FD_139574 | JGI IMG/M metagenome (GOLD analysis project Ga0187893, IMG submission 139574) | White microbial mat communities from a basaltic lava cave in the Kipuka Kanohina Cave System on the Island of Hawaii, USA - MA170107-4 metaG ...
CTCGCGCAGGCGGCGAACCGCGGAAGCCCACTCCGGCGGAGCTTTGGCCTTTACCTTCGCTCTTGACATGTAATCGTTGCAGGAGTACTCTATGTAAGAGTACATCCCCTTCCGGAAAGAGCGTACCTCAGTTTCCGCGCGGCGGGCGCATCCAAAATGCCGTCGCGCCTGTAACGCAAGCCATGACAGGCGTCCTTCAAGAACGCGAACCGCAGCCGTGTGAGCGCTGCTCGCAGCCGACGCGCACTTTCTGGCTTACCCAGGATGATGCGCTCTCCCCCTGGTGTAATTTCTGTATCGCGGCGCAAGTCATAGCCTACCTAGGCGCATTGCGTTGCCGGGATTTCTTGACAGTCTTTGCCCGTCCTATCGACTCGGGTGCGCCGGAGGACATCCGCTCCGTAAGCTTGGCTTTGCGCGGACTGGCAACGATGCTCCACGACCGTCCACCCGAAGAGTTGTTGTAGGTGTTGTGAGAAGCGGGATCTCTGCGCGCTCCCTGACTCCCTTCCTGGCTCGTTGACTTCGCCGGTAGCAAATCCCTGCTGCTATAATGTTCACTCGCCTTCGCGTGAAAGAGGGACTGCCGCGCTGAAGCGCGACGCTACATGAGGCAAGTGTGACGGGACACGAGATACGGCGGAAGTTCATCGAGTATTTTGAGCGCAACGGGACGCATCCGCACCGGCACGTGCGGTCGTCGTCGCTGGTGCCGGCCAACGACCCCACGCTGCTGTTCACCAACGCGGGGATGAACCAGTTCAAGGACGTGTTCCTGGGCCTCGAGCAGCGTGACTACAAGCGCGCGGTCACGTCGCAGAAGTGCGTGCGCGCGGGCGGCAAGCACAACGACCTGGAAAATGTGGGCTTCACCAACCGGCACCACACGTTTTTCGAGATGCTGGGCAATTTTTCTTTCGGTGACTACTTCAAGAAAGAAGCGGTAGCGTTTGCGTGGGAGCTGATTACGTCGTCCGCCGCAGGCGGATTTGGGATTCCGAGGGAGAAGCTGTTCGCGACGATTTTCAAGGGCGAAGAAGGCATCCCGCGCGACGAGGAGGCCGAGCAGCACTGGCTGGCCGTCGGCGTGCCGCGCGAACGCGTGTTCGCCATGGGCATGAAGGATAACTTCTGGGCCATGGGCGATACCGGGCCGTGCGGGCCGTGCAGCGAGTTGCACTACGACATGGGCCCGGCGGCGTCGGATCAGGGGCACACCGATTGCGCGTTCGGATGCGAGTGCGGGCGCTACGTCGAGGTGTGGAATCTGGTGTTCATGCAGTTCAATCGCGGGGCCGACGGCGCGCTGAAGCCGCTGCCCAAGCCGTGCGTGGATACCGGCATGGGCCTTGAGCGGTTAACGGCGGTGCTGCAAGGCAAAGTGTCGAACTTCGAGACGGATTTGTTCATGCCGCTGATTCGCTTTGGCGGCGAGCTCACCGGCAAGCGCTACGGCGAATCAAACGAGACCGACGTTTCGCTGCGTATTCTGGCCGACCACAGCCGCGCATCTGCTTTCTTGATTGCTGACGGCGTGCTGCCGTCGAACGAAGGGCGCGGCTACGTGCTGCGCAAGATTGTGCGTCGCGCGTTGCGGCATGGGCGCATGCTCGGGCTGGAGAAGCCGTTCCTCCACGAGATGGCCGGGCAAGTAGCTGAGCAGATGAAGGAGCCGTATCCAGAATTGCTGGCTTCGATCGAACGCGTTGCTAGCGTGATTCGCAACGAAGAGGAGCGCTACGACAATACTTTGAAGCTGGCCCTCAAGAAGCTTGAAGACGAAATCGAACAACAAGCTTGGTGGACGCCTGATGTAAGACCGCTTAGACATGCCGATGGCAAGATTAGAGAGTTTCAGGGGAGCACAGAAGGGCCTCATGTGCTTCCAGGTGACGTTGCCTTTCGCCTTTACGACACCTATGGACTCTCGCTTGATTTGATAGAGGACGAAGGACTTTTGTGGAACTTCGTTGTTGACCGCGCTGGTTTCGACCTAGCCATGGCGGAGCAGCGGGAGAGGGCCAAGGCGTCGTGGAAAGGCGGGGCGAAGGAGGCGGCGAGTCCGGCGTATGCCAAGCTGGCGGAGGTGCTGAAGACCGAGCCGGACTTCTACTACGGCACCGAGACACGCGATTGCCGCATCGACGCCATCATCGGCAAAGACGGCGAGCCAGTGGACGAGATCGCGGCGGGCACGGAAGCGGAAGTAGTGCTGGACCGCACGACGTTCTATGCCGAGTCGGGCGGGCAGGTGGCCGACACGGGGCGGATGTACGACAACGACCGCACGATGGAAGTGGCCGACGTGCGCGGGGCGTACTACCCGATCCACGGCTTAATCGCGCACCGCATCGTGGCGAAAGAGAAGCTCGCCGTGGGCGACCGCGTCGCGTGCGTGGCCGATGCGGCGCGGCGCGACCGCAACCGCCGCAACCACACCGCGACCCACCTGATGCACGCGGCGCTGCGCAACACTCTGGGCACGCACGTCAAGCAGTCGGGGTCGCTGGTGGCGCCGGACCACCTGCGCTTCGACTTCACGCACTTTGCCGGAGTGGACGCGGCGGAGCTGGCGGACATCGAGCAGCAGGTGAACGAGCAGATCCTGCGCAACACGGAGATTGAAACGGGGATCATGAATATTGACGACGCGCTGAACTCCGGCGCGCTGGCGTTCTTCGGCGACAAGTATCCGGAGTCGAACGTGCGCGTGGTGACGGTGAACGATCCAGCCTGGCCGCGCGGGTTCTACAGCAAAGAGCTGTGTGGCGGAACGCACACGCGGCACACGGGCGAACTCGGCGTGTTCAAGTTTGTGGCCGAGCAGTCGGTGGCCGCGGGAGTGCGGCGGGTGCAGGCCATCACGGGCGATGGCGCGCTGGGCGAGTACCGGCGCGCGCTCGATCAGCTGGCGGAGCTCTCGAAGCTGCTCAACGTAGGGCGCGAAGAAGTTGTTGCAGCCGTGGAACGGCAGGCGCAATCGGTGAAGCAACTGGAAAAACAACTGGATAGTCTAAAGAGGAAGGCGGCACAAGGTCAGGCCGACGACCTGCTGGCGTCTGTGCGCACGGTGAAGGATGTGCGCGTGCTGGCGGCGCAGCCTTCGGGCGTGGACCGCGACGGGCTGCGCCAGCTTGCCGATTCGCTGCGGCAGAAGCTCGGCTCCGGAGTAGTGGTGCTGGGCGCGGCGGACGACGGGAAGGTGGCGCTGATTACCGCGGTCACCAAGGATTTGCAGCCGCGGCTGCACGCCGGGAACATCATCCGCGAAATCGCCAAGCTGGTGGGCGGGTCGGGCGGCGGACGGCCGGATCTGGCGGAGGCGGGCGGCAAGGACGTTGCGGGCCTGGAAAATGCACTATCGCAGGTATACCCGGTTGTCGAGCGCATGCTATGATGCGGTGAGCGCCAGAAGCTCTGAGGCTCAGAGTGCTTCCCTCAGGGACGTGTTTTTGTCTGCCTACAGGCTGGTAACCCGGCCCGGTCCTTCCCCCACAAAGAGATACGGTTGTCTGCGCGCGTGCGGCGCGGCACTGGCCGCAGTGGGCGCGTGGGCCATGCCGGCGGAGGCGCAGCGGCCGGCCACTACGACCACGGAATTGATGGCCATCGAGAAGGAAGGCAAGCAGGTGTACGTGCTGGATGGCCCGGTGGTGCTGAACCTGCGCACCACGCCCGGCGCGCGCACGGCGGTGATTCGCAGCGCCGCGGCGCGGGTGGGACGCACGGCGGAGAATGTGCCGTCGCAGCAGATGTTGCAGACCATGGCCAGCGAGACGGCGGACAAGCATCGCGTGGATCCGGCGCTGGTGCATGCGGTGATTGACGCGGAGTCAGGGTGGAACCCGTTCGCGGTGTCGTCGAAAGGCGCGCGAGGATTGATGCAACTGATGCCGGAAAAAGCGCGGGAGCTGGGCGTGGGCGATTCGTTCGACCCGCAGCAAAACCTGGAAGGCGGAGTGCGGCACTTGCGCGGCCTGCTGGAGCAGTACAACGGGAACCTGGACTTCGCGCTGGCAGCCTACAACGCGGGCGGCGGCGCGGTGAAGCGCGCGGGCGGCGTGCCCAATTACCGCGAGACGCGCGAGTATGTGCGCAAGATTACGGATGCTTACTTCAGCCCGGGAGCGAACCGGCGGCCGTTTGTGATGGATCAGGTGCGCGCGGTGTATTCGGTGCTGGATACGAGCGGGAAGCGGATTTTCACCAACGAATGAGGCGCGGGGCACAACGCGAAAGGGGCTGGGTGAAGAGCAGATTCCTCGTCTGCTGCGGCGGACTCGGAATGACAGCCGTCCTTTGGCTGGGCTGCGTGATTAGTCAGCCCGCAAACGCGCAGTCGCGGGATGCGAAGCGCGCGCAGGCGGCGGAGCAGTTCAAGCGCGCTGAGAATCAGCGGACGGCAATCGAGGGCAAGCCCGCGGCGCAGCGCACGGCGGCGGAGTACCAGCAACTGGCGCTGGCCTTCCGGCGGGTGTACCTGATCACGCCGCATGCGAGTGAGGTGCCGGCGGCGCTGCTGGCGGTGGCCGAGACGTATCACGAAATGGGGCGGCAGTTCGACAAGAAGTATCACCAGCAGGCGCTCGATGCGTATGCGTTCTTGTTGAAGCACTACCCCGCCAGCCGCTACCGCGACGACGCGCTCTTCACCATCGCGCACATCCAGCACGAGGATTTGGGCGACCTGGACACGGCGGAGGAAACCTACAAAGAGTTTCTGCGGCGGTTCGCGCGCGCAGACAAAGCGGCGGAAGCCAAGGCCGCGCTGCTGCAAATCGAAAAGGACCGCGTGGCGGCGCAGAAGTCGGAGGCGGCGCGGGCCGAGCTGGCCGCAGCGCGCGCCTCGGAAAACCGGCTGCCGCAGGTGACGCGCGTCAACCACTGGAACAATCCCAACAACACGCGTGTGGTCATCACGGTGGAAGACGCGGTGAAATTCCAGGCGGCGCGCATCTCCAACCCCGACCGCATCTACTTCGACATTTACACGGCGAAGCTCAGCTCGACGCTGGCCGGCAAGACGCTGGAGGTTGGCGGCGGATTCCTGAAGGCCATCCGCGTGGCGCAGAACCAGGCCGGAGTGGTGCGCGTGGTGCTCGACGTGGAGAAGGTGAAAGACTACTCGGCGTTCCTGCTACAGAACCCATACCGGCTGGTGGTGGACGTGTACGGCGAGGCCGAGCCGCAACAGGTGGCCAAGGCGGAAGAGAAGCCGGAGCCAAAGGCGGCGGAGTCGAAGGCCCGCGAGACGAGAGAAACAGCAAGGGGTGACCGGCTGGCGGAGAACGCGGCTCCAGCCAAGGCCCCGGAACAGGCAGAAGTCGCGGCCAGCAAGCCGCCGGAAAAAGTGCCAGCCAAAGGCGAATCCAAGTCCAAAGAACCGGAAGTGACGAAGGTGGCCTCCACGCCGCCGGTGGCAGCCAAGCCGACGCGCAACGGCATGGGCATGACGCGCGCGCTGGGGCTGAAAATCGGGCGCATTGTGATTGACCCGGGCCACGGCGGGCACGATACGGGCACCATCGGGCCGACGGGACTGATGGAGAAGGACTTGTGCCTCGACATCGCCAAGCGGCTGGGGAAGATGATCGAGGAGAAAGTCCCGGGCATGGAAGTGGTGTATACGCGGACCGACGACACCTTTGTGCCGCTGGAGAACCGCGCGCCGCTGGCGAATCAGTCCAAGGCCGACGTGTTCATCTCCATCCACGCCAACTCCAGCCCGCGCGACCGCAACGCGCGCGGCATCGAGACCTACTACCTGAACTTTGCGGCGTCGGATGAGGCGCTGGAAGTGGCGGCGCGCGAGAACGCCACGTCGCAAAGCACGCTGCACGAGTTGCAGGACATCATCAAGAAGATCGCCAACAACGAGAAAATCGAAGAGTCGCGCGAGCTGGCCATCGAGGTGCAGAAGGCCCTGGCCGGGCGGATGCAGCGCGTGAGCCGTCACCTGAAGGACCGCGGCGTGAAGAAGGCGCCGTTTGTGGTGCTGATCGGGGCGAACATGCCGTCGGTGCTGGCGGAGGTGTCGTTCCTGAGCAACCCCACCGATGAAGCCATGCTGAAGAAGCCGGAGCACCGCGACCGCGTGGCGGAAGGCCTGTACCTGGGCATCGAGAAGTACCTGCGCAACCTGCAAGGGACGCTGACCTTGAATCGCACGGCCGCCGCCGGCGGCCCCGGCGGGCAATAGGCGGCTGCTGGCAATCCCCGGAAACTCTGCGTACAATTCTGGTGTCTAATCCAGTGGAGATTTGGGTGCGAATGAGGCGGACGGGTGTAATCGCATTGGGTTTGCTGGCGATGGCTGCGGCCACCGCTGCACAGGATGTGTTGCCCGGCGGCTTTGCGCGGTGGACGCCGGCCCGCACGGAAAAGCTGGCCTGCACGGCGCTCGAGTCGCTGGCTGGAAATGATGCGACCGCGTTGCGCGAGTATGGCTGCCGCGCCGTGGAGCGGCGCGAATACCGGCGGGGCGCTGATTCGCTGACCATCGTGGGCCTGCGGATGCAGGACTCGACCGGGGCGTATGGCGCGTTCTTCTTCCGGCGGGCGCCGGAGATGCAGGATTCGCCGGTGAGCGAGCTGGCGGCGGCACGGGATGGCAAAGTGCTCGCGGTGGCGGGCGACGTACTGCTGGAAATCGAAGGGCGCGGGCTCGAGCGCTTCGAGGCCGACTTGCAGGCGCTGGCTGCGGACTTGAAGGCGCGGCACCGCGTGGCTCCCTTCCCGGTTCTGGCCAGTTATCTGCCCGATCCGGGGCGTGTGCCGAAGTCGGAGCGTTTCTTTCTGGGCCCGGCGGCGCTGGGGCGCTTTGTGCCGCTGAACACGGCCGACTGGGTGGGCTTCGAAATGGGCGCGGAGGCGCAACTGGCGGCGTACCGGCTGGGCGGGCAGGAAGTAACGCTGCTGCTGGCGCAGTATCCCACGCCGCAAGTGGCGTCGGCGCGGCTGGAAGGATTGCGGCGGTGGTTCAACGTCAACGGCGAAGAAGAAGTGGTGAGCGGGCGGCCGGTGGTGTTTGCGCGGCGGACCAGCTCGCTGCTGGCGATTGTGCCGCAGGCGGTTTCGAAGCAAACGGCGGAGGCGCTGTTCGATGGCGTGCGCTATGAGACGCAGTTGACGGTCAACGAGCCGAGCTTCAGGGCTACAGACCCGACTTGGGGCGAGATGGTAGTAGGCATCTTCTACGGCACCGGCATTCTGATGGCGATTGCAGTGGGGGGCGGACTGGTGTTCGCTGGGTTCCGGCTGGCCGTCAAACGATTGCTGCCGGGGAAGGTGTTTGATCGGGATGCATCTGTGGAAATCCTGCAACTGGGACTGGGAAGCAAACCCATAGAAAGCAAGGACTTCTACCGGACCGGGCCGTCCTGACGGCCATAAGGCCATTATATTCAGCTGGTTGTGGTTGGCGGCCGGTGTAAGTTGCCTCTTGATAGCTACTTAGGGCAATTCCCCGCCCTACTTGCTCAATTCTCTTGACTTCCCTCGGGCGCGTCTCTTAGACTTGGCCGCGAGAGAGTTCCGAGCCATCCGCGCATTGGCTTGGGACGATTCTCCCCTCAGGAAAGCCCGCCTTCGGCGGGCTTTCTGCTTTCCGCTCAAAGTTTCCGCGCACTCCCGTTTGTTCGAGCTCGATGTCTCGATTTTTCTCCGCAAGTGCAATAGAGTGCAGCCCGGCGCGAGAATGCAAGCGCGCGGAGGGTGCGATGGAGCGGCGCGAATTTCTTGGCAAGAGTTTGGCCGGCGGGACGGCGCTGGTGGTGCTGTCGCAAGTGGGCGAAGCGGCGGCGGCAAGTGTGAAGGATGCGCCACAGGTTCCGTCGTTCGAGATGGAGGAAGTGACGATTGCGGAGTTGCAGAAAGGGATGGAGTCAGGCAAGTGGACGGCGCGCGCGATCACGGAAGCCTACCTGGAACGCATCGGTCAAATTGACCGGCAGGGGCCGGCGCTGCACTCGGTGATTGAAACCAATCCCGACGCGCTGCAAATTGCCGAGGAACTCGACGGCGAGCGGCGCACGGGCAAAGTGCGCGGGCCGATGCACGGCATCCCCGTGCTGCTGAAAGACAATATTGATACGCACGACCGCATGACCACCACCGCAGGGTCGCTGGCGCTGGAAGGGTCGATTCCGCCGATAGACTCCGGCGTGGCGCGAAGGCTGCGGGTGGCCGGTGCGGTGCTGCTGGGCAAGGCCAACTTGAGCGAGTGGGCGAATATCCGGTCGAATCACAGCTCGAGCGGCTGGAGCGCGCGCGGCGGGCAGTGTCGCAATCCGTATGTGCTGGACCGCAATCCGTGCGGGTCGAGCAGCGGGTCAGGCGCAGCGACGGCGGCGAACTTGTGCGCGGTGTCCATCGGCACCGAAACCGATGGGTCGATTGTGTGCCCCTCGAATGCCTGCGGGCTGGTGGGACTGAAGCCGACGGTGGGCTTTGTACCGGGCAACGGCATCATTCCGATCTCGCATTCGCAGGATACCGCGGGGCCGATGACCCGCACGGCGAGTGACGCGGCGATTGTGCTGAGCGCAATCGGGAGCCGGGGGCGGAACAACGCCTTCATTGATTACACAAAGGATTTTGACCTCAACGGATTGAAGGGTGCGCGATTGGGCGTGTTGCGCAGCGAGTTCGGCTTCAATCCGAAGGTGGATAAGGTGCTGGAGGCGGCGCTTGAGGATCTGAAGCGGCTGGGGGCGGAGTTGGTTGATCCTGTGACGCTGCCCACCGATCGCGAAATCGGCCGCAACGAGCTGACGGTGCTGCTGTACGAGTTGAAGGCCGATTTGAATGCGTACTTGGCGGCGCTGGGGCCGGGCGCGCCGGTGAAATCGCTCAAAGAAGTTATCGAGTTCAACGAGAAGAACGCGGAGCGGGAGATGCCGTGGTTCGGGCAGGATCTGTTCCTCGAAGCGGAGAAGAAAGGCCCGCTGACGGACAAGGCATACCGCGACGCCCTGAAGAAAAATCTGCGCGCGACGCGCGACAAGGGGATCGACGCCACGATGAAAAAGCATCGCCTCGATGCCATCCTCGCGCCGACGGGCGGCCCGGCGTGGACCACTGACTGGGCCAACGGCGACCACTTCGGGGGAGGCAGTTCGAGCCCGGCGGCCATAGCCGGCTACCCGAACATCACCGTGCCGGCGGGGTTTGTGCACGGGCTGCCGGTGGGGCTGTCGTTCTTCGGGCGCGCGTGGAGCGAGCCGGTGTTGCTGCGGCTGGCGTATGCCTTCGAGCAGAAAACCAAGCACCGCAAGCCGCCGAAGTTCCTGCCGACGCTGAGCAAGTAAGCTAGAGACCTTTCTAAAACAGGGGGAGGATATCGTCAAGCAGTCAAAAGCGCCTGTTGGCTTCGCGGGCGGCGACTCTGAGCGTTCCGGCATGCTCGGACGTGATGAGACCCTTCTCCAGATACTTGGAGCGAGGTTTCAGGGCTGCAGGCGGCCCTGGCGGGGAGTCTCCGAACAGCTTCTGGTAGATGACCAGAGCGGCGAGGTAGGAGCCGGTGGGCGAAGGATGAAACTGATCTTCGCCGTAGAGCGGGAGCTTGGCATCGAGTTTCCATGCTTCCTGCCAGGCGGCGCCGACGGGGAGGATGATTCCCTGCACTTCGCGCGCGGCCAGCGCATAGGACTCGACCACGCGGTCGAAGTCGCCGAAGCGCGCCTTCGAAGGCCACACCATGTAGAGCGCGGGGGTCGCGCCGGCGTCGCGGATGAGCTTTGCAAAGCGGCGGGTGTAGTCGAGCAGCGACCGGCGGCTCTCTTCGAGCGCGGATGGCCCTTGCTGCAGGACGACGAAATCCCATTTGCCGGAGGCGATGGCGCGCTCGGCGTCGCCCTTCTCCCAGTGATCCTGCAGGCTGAAATTGGGGAACACGACCGATTGATGCACGAGGCGCTTCTTCTGTGAGGCCGCGAGGGCTTCGACGATCGCGGGCATATCGTTGAAGTAAGTGAAGCTGTTGCCGATGAAGAGCACGCGCAGTTCGCGCGGTGGCGCGGCTTGCTGAGCCTGGCCAAGAAACACAGAGCCACTTAGGAGCAACACGAAAAACACAAGTGGAAGTGACGGCCGGTAATTCACAGGATAGCTCCTGACGGCTGAAGCATCGCAAGATTGGATGCGAGCAAAAGCGCACAGGCTGTGAGCCTGTGCTACCTAGCGCCAGCGCCAGAGGAGCACATTGCCGCCGCTATCGGCGGAGGCCAGCCAGCGCGCACCCGGATTGAGTGCCAGGCCGGTGACGCCGAAGACGTGGCGATCGAGCGTGAGCAACTCGCGCCCCGAGGGCAATTCCCAAACGTGGAGTGTCCGGTCTGCGCCGCCGGCCCCTACCCAGCGCCCGTCCGGGGCGATGACCACCGCATCCATCGACCCACCCATGGAGAAGGAAACGGCTTCGCGGCCCGACGCAGCTTCCCACACGCGCACCGCCCCGTCCTGACCGGCGGAGGCAATCCAGCGGCCGTCGGAATTGACCGCGACGGCGAACACGGGGCCGCTATGGCCGCGCAACGAGGAGCGCTCCTGTCCATTGGAGACGTCCCACAAGCGAATGCTGCCGTCGCGCCCTCCCGAAATGAGCGTCCGGCTGCTGGGACTGAAGACAACGGCAAACACCGACCCGCTATGCCCTTGCAGGATGCGCAGCGGCGCGCCGGTGCCGGCTTCCCACAGCCGGATGCGGCCGTCGGCGAGCGCGGTGGCGAGTAACTTGCCGTCCGGGCTGAACTCCACACGCAGCACCGGAGTGTTTTCCTGCGGAAGCGCGGCCTCCTGCGTGCCGGTGGCAACAGACCAGATGCGCGCGGTGCGATCCTGCGAAGCGGAGGCGACACGCGCGCCATCGCGGCTGAACGCCACGCCGAGCACCGCCCCAGTGTGCCCGCGCATCCTGTGGACTTGCCGGCCGGAGTTCGCATCCCAGATGCCCACCGTGGTGTCTTGCCCGGCGGTCACCACCAGGCGGCCATCCGGGCTGAAAGCCACGCTATTCATGGCGCTGCCGCGCTGGCTGATGGCGGCGACGAACGCAAGATTGAGATTCACCGGCGGCAGCGCGGGCTCGGCGGGCTCGCGCTCGGCGGGCTTCGGCGGCGGCTCGGCAGCCGGTTCCGCGGCGGGCGGCTCGCTCTTCTTGGCTGGCGCGGGCAGGCCGCTGGGCGTTTCCAGGTCCACGGCGCCCTTCGCGGCTGGCTGCGCAGCATCGGGCTGCAAAGTGGCCGGAGCGGTGGAGCCGGACGGTGCAGGCTGCGCTTCCGCACCCGAAGATGGAGCCGGGACTTCCGGCTGCGTGGCCGACGGAAGCAACGCCGTCCACGGCTTGAAGTACCACAGCGCGCCGCCGCTCAATCCGACGAAAGCGATTACAGCAACAAAGATGATGATCAGCGCCGTGGCCGTGCTGCTTTTGGCA
>Ga0187893_10013371_pt1 | contig 11436 bp, 10 predicted proteins | sample MA1701074metaG_FD_139574 | JGI IMG/M metagenome (GOLD analysis project Ga0187893, IMG submission 139574) | White microbial mat communities from a basaltic lava cave in the Kipuka Kanohina Cave System on the Island of Hawaii, USA - MA170107-4 metaG ...
GGCCCCCGTCGCCACCCCGGCGCCCGCCGCCACCCCGGCACCCGCCGTGGCACCGGCGCCGGAGCCCAAGGCGGCGCCCGCCCCGGCCACCGCCGCCCGCCGCAGCGCGCCGGCTCCGGCTCCGGCCCAGCCCGCCGCCGCCCCGGCCGCCGAGGCCACCCCGCCGGCACCGGCGCCCGTCGCCGAGCCCGCCCCGGCTGCACCGGCGCCCGCCGCCGTCGCCAGCGACGTGTGGAGCGGGTTCGAGGCACCGGCGGCGCCCACCGCGGCGAACACGCCGGCCGCCACCGACGGCTCCTCGGGTAACTCGACGGTGGGCCTGGCCATGGTCGGCCTCGGCATCGTCGTCCTCGGGGCCGGCGCCACCGCCGCCGTCGTCACCCGCCGCCGCCGGGTCGAGGTGCCCGCCGCCGAGTAGCACGGGCCGAACCCGGACCTGCGAGGCCCGGCCCCACCCGCCCGCACGGGCGCCGGGGCCGGGCCTCGGCGCGTCCGAGGGCGGGGCGCAGTAGGGCCGCGCCGACCGGAGGGAGGATCGCGTGGACGCCGACCCAGCCCTGCCCGCGACGACCGGCGACTCGGGCCCCGCCGTGCGATTCGAGGCGACGGTCCACCCCGAAGCGACGTCGGCCGCCCTCGACGCGGTGGCCGCCCTCGACCCCGACCGAGTGCCGGACCCGGCCGGCGAGGTGCGGCTCCTGCTGACCGTCGACGACGCCGTGGCGCTGGTCGACCGCGGCTACGAGGTACGGCTGCTGGCCGCCCACCCGGTCCGCCCGCTCGACGGCACGCTGGTGGCCTCGGACGCGGCGACCAGGCGCTGGCTGGAGCAGCAGGTCGAGGGTCATCGAGCGGAAGGGCTCGGTTCCCGCAGTACTTCCTGCGGGTGGTGAGGCCCGAGGCGTCCGTCGCAGGCCGGCACCGGCGAGGGCCGACGGGGTGTCCTGCTGCTGAGGGCCCTCACGCCCTGGAGCTCATGAACCCCGACGCCCTCGTGGAGCTGGCCGTCGGCCTGCTGGTGAGCCACGCCAACGGCACCGACCTGTGGCTGCTGCCGGGCCAGCAACCCCGACGGACGCCACCACGCGATGACCGTCGACGACCGGTGGGTCGTTCCACCCCGCCGACCCCACCCTTGTCAAGCGGGACGCCAAGTCAGGGCTGGTGGCGCTGGCCCAGCAGTGCATCTGCGCCATCGAGCTGATCGCGACGCGGCTGCTAGGCGGCGAGCGGGACGAGGAGCTGGCCGCCACCGAGTCGGGCCGGGCGTGGACCGCGCTGCTCGAGCGGGTGCAGGGCTCGCTGCTCGCCCCCGTGCCGGGTGACACCCGCCTGGCCGGCGACAAAGCGGCGCCGATCCCCGGCTCGCTGGTCGAGCGCGCCCACGCCCTCCTGGAGGAGTTCGCAAAGCGGCAGCCCGAGGCTGCCGTCCGAGCCGACCTCAGGACGGTCGCGGGGCGGCTGGGCGACCTGGCCGGCGCCACGGTGGGCACCGCGATGGCGGCGCTGCGGCGGCGGTCGCCGCCCGGCCAGGCACCGTAGCGCTCAGGCCAGCTTCTCGATCTCGGCCGCGCTCAGGCTCTCGTTCTCGAGCAGGGCCTCGGCCACCCGGTCGAGCAGGGCCCGCCGCTCGGTCACGATGGCGGTGGCCACCTCGCCGGCCTCGCTCACCAGGCGGGCCACCTCGGCGTCGATGGTGCGGGCCGACGCCTCCGACCAGCCCCGGGGGTCGGGCGAGCGGGCGTCCTCCACGAACACCTGGGCGCCGATGCGCTCGCTCATCCCCCACTCCTGCACCATGCGGTGGGCCAGCGCGTTGGCGGCCCGCAGGTCTCCCGCCGCCCCCGAGCTGAGGTCGCCCACCACCAGCTGCTCGGCCACCCGGCCCCCGAGCTGGCCGGCCATGCGCTCCAGGAGGTGGCGGCGGGACAGGACCAGCTTGTCGCTGTCCTCGATGAAGCGGTTGTGGCCGAGCGTCCCGCCCCTGGGCAGGATCGTCACCTTGTGGAGCTGCAGGGCCTGGGGGAAGGCCAGGGCGACCACGGCGTGGCCGGCCTCGTGGTAGGCCACCAGCCGCCGCTCCTGGTCGGTCATCTTGGCCCGCCGGGAGGCGATGCCGAGCGAGGCCCGGTCGATGCCCTCCTCGACCAGGGCCATGGTCACCTCGGCGGCGCTGCGCCGGGCGGCCAGCAGGGCGGCCTCGTTCAGCACGTTGGCCAGGTCGGCCCCCGAGTAGCCCTGGGTGAGGCCGGCCACGGTGGCCAGGTCGACGTCGGCCCCCAGGCGCTTGCCCCGGGCGTGCACGGCCAGGATGGCCTCCCGGCCGGCCCGGTCGGGCAGGGTGATCTCCACCTGGCGGTCGAAGCGGCCCGGGCGGACCAGGGCCGCGTCGAGCATGTCCGGCCGGTTGGTGGCGGCCATGACGATCACGGCAGCGCGGGGGTCGAAGCCGTCCAGCTCCACCAGGATCTGGTTCAAGGTGGCCTCGCGCTCGCTCTGGCCGCCGCTGATCAGGCCGCCGCCGCGCTGGCTGCCGATGGCGTCCAGCTCGTCGAGGAACAGGATCGACGGCGCCATGGCCCGCGCCTCGGCGAACAGGTCCCGCACGCGGGCGGCGCCCTGGCCGACCCACACCTCCACGAACTCGGTGGCCGCCGCCGAGAAGAAGGCGGCGTTGGCCTCGCCGGCCACGGCCCGGGCCAGCAGCGTCTTGCCACAGCCCGGCGGCCCCGACAGCAGGATGCCGCGGGGCACGTGGGCGCCCAGCGCGCTGTAGCGGGCGGGCTCGGCCAGGTAGGTCTTGACCTCGGCCAGCTCCTCCAGCGCGTCGTCCACGCCGGCCACGTCCTCGAAGGTGATCTTGTCCTGGGCGGCGAAGCGCTTGCCGACGCTGCGGGTCCGCATGGCCAGCCGCCGCTGGCGCTCGGGCGCCTCCAGGATCCGCCGCAGGGCCTCGTCGAGCTGGTCCTGGTCGATGGTGGACCGGCTGGCCCGCCCGGCCAGCAGGGCGGCCTCGTTGACCACGTTGGCCAGGTCGGCCCCCGTGAGGCCGTGCGCCCGCCCGGCCAGCGAGGCCAGGTCGGCCGACTCGTCGATGGCCTTGCCCCGGGCGTGCAGGCGCAGGATGGCCAGGCGCGCCTCCTCGTCGGGCAGCTCCAGGCCGATGCTGCGGTCGAAGCGCCCGGGCCGCAGCAGAGCCGGGTCCAGCACGTCGGGCCGGTTGGTGGCGGCCAGCACGATGATGCCCTCCGAGGGAGAGAACCCGTCCATCTCGGCGAGGATCTGGTTCAGCGACTGCTCCTGCTCGCTGTTGGTGGCCACCGGGCCGCCCACCGATCGCGACCGGCCGATGGAGTCCAGCTCGTCGATGAAGATCAGCGACGGGGCCGCCTCCCGGGCCCGGGCGAACAGGTCCCGCACCCGGGCGGCGCCCACCCCGACGAAGACCTCCATGAAGTCCGAACCCGAGATGGAGAAGAAGGCGGCGCCGGCCTCGCCGGCGAGGGCCCGGGCCAGCAACGTCTTGCCGCACCCCGGTGGCCCGTAGAGCAGCACGCCGCGGGGCACGGCGGCTCCCACGGCCGAGAAGCGGCCGGGGTCGGCCAGGAAGTCGCGGATCTCGGCCAGCTCGGCCACCGCGGCGTCCTGACCGGCCACGTCGGCGAAGGTGACGCCGGCCTCGCTGGCCTGGAGCCGCTTGGCCGCGCTGCGGGACCGGAAGGGCCCGCTCTGGCGGATGTAGGAGACGAAGAAGTAGCCGAACGCGGTGAGGAAGATGAGGAGCGGCAGGATCTGGCCCAGGAGGCGCAGTATCCGCTTGCCGTCCTGCTGGTCGATGCTGGTGGGCACGTCGGCGCCCAGCAGCACGCCGATGATCCCCTCCGTCGAGCTGCGCTCCTTCAGGTAGGCGACGTTGTACCCCCGGGCCTCGGCCCCGCCGTCGGGCCGGTAGCGGCCGATGACATAGGAGTCGATGTCCAGCAGCGTGGCCGACTCGACGTTGCCGGCCTCCACCTGGTCGACGAACTGGTCGAACCGCAGCCCGTCGCCGCCCACGTGGGGGCGGGACGCCTCGATGGTGCCGAGGTAGCCGGCCGTCAGCACCAAGAGCGCGACGGCGAACCACACCCCGATGCGTCTGTTCTTCGGCGCCCGGCGCTTGGGGGGCGGGCGGTTGCGCACGACAGCCATGGTCTCGCCCTCCCGCGGCGACACCGCCACGCTACCAAGTGATCGAATGCAGCTATGCGTCGGGCCCTGGCCACCGTGGCGGCCGTCCTGGTGGCGCTGGCCGCCCCCGCGGCCGGCGCGGCCCCCGCCCCCGTCGCGCCCGGCCCGCGGGCCGACGTGCTCCGCCTGCCCTTCCCCCAGGACGACGGCTCGCTCACGCCATACACCTTCGAGCTGGGCTACTCGCTCATGACCATGGTCTACGACACGCTGCTGTGGCGCGACGCCGAGGGCGTGCCCCGGCCGTGGCTGGCCCGATCGGTGACGCCCAACGCCGACGGGCGCCAGCTCACCATCCGCCTGGAACCCGGCGCCCGCTGGCACGACGGCCAGCCCGTGACCGCCGAGGACGTGGCCTTCACCTTCGACTACATGGCCCGCCGTCCCCATCCGCGCTTCACCCCGCCGCTGCGCGACGTCGAGCGGGTCGACGTGATCGACCCGGCCACCCTGGTGGTGTCGCTGGCCGGGCCCCGGCCCGGGTTCGACGACCAGCCCCTGGCCGACATGCCGATCCTGCCGGCCCACCTGTGGCGCGCCCTGCCCCCCGACCGGGCGGCCCCCGACGGGCTCCCCGTGGGCAGCGGGCCCTACCGGCTGACCCGCCACGAGCCCGGCCAGGGCTGGCGCTTCGAGGCCAACGCCGACTACTTCCGGGGACCGCCGGCGGTGGCCGCCATCGAGGTCGGGGTCATCCGCGACCTCGAGGGCACGTTGCGGGCCTTCGAGCAGCGGCGCGTAGACGCGGTGGCGGCCAGCCTGCCCCGCCGGGAGGCGCAGCGGGTACGGGGGCTGGGCAATCGCCTGGCCGAGGGCGACAGCTACCTGGGCACCATGCTGCTGCTGAACACCCGCCAGGCCCCCTTCGACCGGCCCGAGGCCCGCCGGGCCGTGGCCGGCGCGCTGGACGCCGTCCAGCTGGCGCGGGCCGTGGGCAACGCCGAGCCCGCCCTCTCGGGCCTGCTGCACCCCGCCTCGGCCTGGGCCGTCGACACCTTGGCCCGGCCCCCGGCCGACGCCGCCGCCCTGCCGCCGACGCTGCGCGTGCTGGCCCCCGACAACGACCCCGTCAAGCTGGCCGCCGCCCGGGCCGTGTCGCGGTCGCTGGTCCGGGCCGGCAGCCGGGCCGAAGTGGTGGTGGTCAGCCGGGACGAGCTGGAGCGGGCCGTGGGCGAGGACGGCTCGCCCCCGTCGTTCGAGGCGGCCGTCTGGAGCGTGCCGGCCCTGGCGTCCTACGACCCGAGCCTGCTGGCCAGCCTCTTCGGCGCCGGGGGTCTCCAGGCGCGCACCAACCTGAGCGGCTACCAGAGCCCGAGATTCGACGAGGCAGCCGCCCGCGTGGTGGCCACCGCCGACCCGGCGGCCCGCCGGGCGGCGGTGGCCGACGCACTGGGCGTGCTGGCCGCCGACGCCCCGGTGGTGCCGCTGCTGTTCGCCGACGGCGCCTTCGCCTACCGGCCGGCGGCCTACGACGGCTGGGTCTACGTGAAGGGGACGGGCATCATCGACAAGCGCTCCTTCGTGGAGCCGGCCGCGCCAGCGGCCCCGCCCGCCGGCGGCGCCGCCGGCGCGCCCTCCGGCGGGGGCGGGGGCGGCGGCTTCCCGTTCGGGTGGGTGGCCGCCGGCGTGCTGGCGGTGGCCGCCGCCGTGGCCCTCACCCAGCTGCGGGACCGCCGGCAGCCCTGACCGGGCCACCCCTCGCTCGGCGACCCCGTTGCTTCTCGTCACGCGAGGGCGCCGGAAACCTTCGCTATCGCGTGACGAGAAGCGTGCTGGTGGGGGCGGCGAGCTGGCGTGGGCGAGCGACCCCGTCGCTTCTCGTCACGCGAGGGCGCCGGAAACCTTCGCTATCGCGTGACGAGAAGCGTGCTGGTGGGGGCGGGCGTCACATGTCCTGGCTACGGTGGCGAGGTGGCGAGGACGGCCCACCAGGCGCTCGGCGTCGGGCCGGCGCCCCACCGCCTGGCCGGTCGCCAGGCCCGCGAGGAGGACGAGGACGGGCGCCTGGCGCCCGGGGCCACCCGGGCCGCCGGGGCCGGGCGCCGGTCCCGCCCCGAGGAGCCCGATGCGTTCCGCACCTGCTTCGAGCGGGACCTGGACCGCATCCAGCACTCACGGCCCTACCGCCGCCTGGCCGGCAAGTGCCAGGTGTTCATCGCCCCCGAGGACGACCACCTGCGCACCCGCCTCCCCCACCCCATCGAGGTGGCCCAGGTGGCCGTCGGCATCGCCCGCCCGGCCGGTCTCAACGTGGCCCTCACGGCGGCGGCCGCCTCGGCCCACGACTGCGGCCACGGGCCGGCCGGGCACGCCTCCGAGACGGCCTTCTCGCCCTACCTCCCGGGCGGCTACCACCACGCCGTGTACGGCGCCGACGTGGTGCTCGGCCCGCTCAACCTGTGCGCCGAGACGCTCGACGCCGTGCGCAACCACTCCTGGAACCGCCCGGCACCGGCCACGCCCGAGGGCGAGGTGGTGGCCTGGGCCGACCGCATCGCCTACGTGTGCCACGACTTCGAGGACGCCGTGCGGGCCGGCATCGTCGCCCCCGGCGACCTGCCGGCCGCCGTGGCCGGCGTGGTGGGCCGGCGTCGCTCGGGGCAGCTCGACGCGTTCATCACCGCCGTGCTGGGCACCATCGCGGCCACCGGCCGGGTGGGCATGGAGCCGGCGGCCGCCGCCGCCCTCGACGCCTTCCGGGCCTTCAACTTCGAGCGGATCTACCTGCGGCCCGCCTCGGTGGCCCAGGCCGAGCGGGTGGTGGACCTGCTGCGCGGCCTGGTGGAGTGGTTCGCCGAGCACCCGGCCGCGCTCGGCCCCGAGCCGGCCGCCGAGGCGACGGTGGCGGCCGCCGTCCGCCACGTCAGCGGGATGACGGACCGCTACGCGCTGCGCACGGCGGTGGAGCGGCTGGGCTGGGACCCCGCCGACCTCCCCCAGGGCGCGTGAGGCGGCCGGCCCGCCCTACGCCGGGGTGACGGTGACCTCGGTGGCCTTGACGGCCACCCAGACGGCCGAGCCCTCGGCCAGGCCCAGGTCGGCCACCGCCGCCTCGGTCACCTCGGCCACCACCGTCACCGGGCCGCGGGCCCGCACGCGGCAGCGGTGGCCAGCCCGGTCGATGCCGTCGACGACGGCCGGCCACACGTTGCGGGCCGTGCCCCGGGGCCGCTCCAGGGACAGGGCCACGGCCCGCGGCGGGAAGGAGGCCAGCACGGGGCCAGGCCGGTGGTCGGCCACGGCCAGGGCCAGCCCGCCCACCGCCACCCGGCCCTCGCCGTCGCCCTCGCCGGCCAGCAGGTTGACGCCCACCAGGTCGGCCACGTAGCGGGACCGGGGCTGCCCCGTCAGCTCGGCCAGGGTCCCCTCCTGGACCACGGCGCCCGCCTCCAGGACCACCACGCGGTCGGCCAGGGCGCCGGCGTCCACGGGGTCGTGGGCGACCACCACGGCGGCGCCGCCGTGGCCAGCCAGGTGCTGGCGCAGGACCGTCCGCGTGGCGGCCCTGGTGGTGGCGTCGAGGGCGGCCAGGGGCTCGTCGAGCAGCAGGAGGGCCGGCCGGGTGGCCAGGGCCCGCGCCAGTGCCACCCGCTGGGCCTGACCGCCCGAGAGCTGCCCGGGCCGGGCGGCGGCGTCCTCGGCCAGCCCGAGCCGCGCCAGCCACCGGCCGGCCTCGGCCCGGGCCGGGCCCCGCCGGGCGCCCCGCGCCCGCAGGCCGAACGCCACGTTGTCGAGGGCGCTGAGGTGGGGGAACAGCCGCAGGTCCTGGAACACCGTCGCCACCGGACGCTCCTCCACGGCCACCGCGGGGCGCCCGTGCGCCTCCAGCACGACGCCGTCCAGGCACACCCGCCCGTCGGCCAATGGCTGCAGCCCGGCCAGCGCCCGCAGCAGCGTCGTCTTGCCGGCGCCGTTGGGCCCGACGACGGCCACGGTCTCGCCGGCCGCCACGCGCAGCGCGGCGCGCAGGTGCAGCGAGCCCAGGCGCACCTCCGCGTCGGCCACCAGCCCGGCCGGCGCCGCCATCAGGCGCCGTCCCGAGTGGTGCCGCCGGCCGGCCGGCGCGCCCGCGGCGCCTGCGTCACAGGGCCCGCAGCCAGCGGTCGCGCAGCGCCACCAGGACGGCCACCGACACGGCCAGCAGCACCAGGCTCAGGGCGATGGCCGACCGCAGCCGGCCCGCCTCCAGCTCCAGGTAGACCTCCAGGGGGAGGGTGGAGGTCCGGCCCGGCGCGTTGCCGGCGAAGGTGATGGTGGCGCCGAACTCGCCGAGGGCCCGCGCCCAGGCCAGCGCGGCGCCCGCCACCAGCGCGGGCCGGGCCAGGGGCAGGGTGACGCGGCGCAGCACGACGCCCGGGCGGGCCCCCAGCGTGCGGGCGGCCTCCTCGTAGCGCCGATCGGCACCCCGAAAGGCGGCCTCGGCGGTGACGACCACGAAGGGCAGGGCGACGAACGTCTCGGCCACCACCGCGCCCGCCGTGGTGAAGGGCAGCCGGACCGAGAACCACGCCTCCAGGGGCGGGCCCAGCAGGCCGCGGCGGCCGAAGGCGAGCAGGAGGGCCACGCCGCCCACCACCGGGGGCAGCACCAGCGGCACCAGCACCAGGGCGCGGACCAGCCGCCGGCCCGGGAAGGGCACCCGGGCCAGCACCCAGGCCAGCGGCAGGCCGGCGGCCAGCGACAGGGCGGCCGCCCACAGCGAGCAGACCAGCGACAGGCGCAGCGCGGTGCGGGCGCCCGGGTCGGCCAGCTCGGCGCCCAGCGACGACCACGGCGCCCGCCACGCCAGCCCGGCCAGCGGCAGCAGCAGGAAGGCGGCGGCCCCGGCCGCGGCCAGCGCCACCAGCGCCGGGGGCCGGGCCCGCGGCCCGCTCACGGCGTTCGGAAGCCGGCGCGGGCCAGGGCCGCCTGCCCGGCCGGCGACGCCACGAAGTCCACCCACGAGCGGGCCAGCGGGGCATCGGCCGTGCCGGCGACGACGGCCGTGGCGTACACCGCCTCGAGGGACGGATCGTCGACGCCGGCCACGGCCACGCCCTGCACCCGGGCCCCGGCCGCCCGCACGTCGGTCTCGTACGCGATGCCGGCGTCGGCCTCGCCCAGCACCACCTTGGCCACCACGGCCTTCACGTTCGGCTCCCGGGAGGCGGGCTCCAGGGCGACGCCGGCGCGATCGAGGGCGGCGGCGGCCAGCCGGCCACAGGGCGCCTCCGGGGCGCACAGGACGACCACCAGGCCGGGCCGGGCCAGGTCGGCCAGACTCGACAGGCCGGCCGGGTTGCCGGGCGCCACCACGATGGCCAGGCGGTTGCGGGCCACCACCCGCGGGTCCCGGGCCCGGCCGGCCGCGACGGCCCGGGCCATGCTGGCCTCGTCGGCCGCCGCGAAGACGTCGGCCGGGGCACCCTGGACGACCTGCTCGGCCAGCGACGAGGACGAGGCGAAGCCGAAGGCGACCTCGACGCCGGGGTGGGCCCGCTCGAACTGCCGGCCGAGCTCGCTGAAGACCTCGGTGAGCGACGAGGCGGCCAGGACCGTGAGCCGGCGCGATCCGCCCCCGCCCCCGCCGCAGCCGGCCAGGGCCAGCGCGACGAGGGCGGCGGCGGCCGGCCGGGCCCGCCGCCTCACGGCGCCGGCACCTCCACGACCACGTTGGTGGCCTTGACGGCGGCCACGGCCAGCACACCGGGGGCCAGGCCCAGCTCGTCGGCCGCCTCCCGGGTCATCAGCGACACGATGCGGTGCGGCCCGGCGTGGATCTCGACCTGGGCCATCACCGTGTCGCGCACCACCTTGGTGACGATGCCGGTGAAGCGGTTGCGGGCCGACTCCCGGACCACCGCCGGGCGGTCGACGGCGCCGGCCTGGCCGGCGAGGAAGCGGGCCAGGCCGGCGCCGTCGATCAGCCGCTGGCCGCCGGGGCCGGCCGCCGTGGGCAGGCGGCCGGCCTCGGCCCAGCGGCGCACCGTGTCGTCGCTGACGCCCAGGAGGGCGGCCGCCTGCCGCGGCGTGTATGCGGCGCCCACACGGTCAGGCTAGCCGCAGATGCGGATCGAAGAACTAGTCTGAGCCGCGAGTGCGGTTGACCAGCTCGGTGACCCGCTCCACCAGGTCGGCGGCCTTCTCGTCGGCCTCGGCCTGGGTCAGGTGCCCGGCCGCCACCTGCTCGGCCAAGCGCTCGCGGGCCTGGGCCACCAAGGCGTCGATCACCGTCTGGACCTCGACGCCCTCGGCCCGGGCCACCTCGGCGATGGACTGGCCGTCCCGCAGGGCACCGGCCAGCTCGGCCGGGGGAACGCCGATGGCCTCGGCCGCCACCGCCAGATGGTGGCCGGGCCGGCGCGGGCCGTGCCCCGGGCCTCCGGCGCGGGGGCCGCCCCCGTCGGGCGGGCCGGCGCGGTTGACCAAGGCGGTGATCCGCTCCGTCAGCCCCTCCTGGGCGTCGGCCACCAGGGCGTCGATGACCGCCTGCACCTCGACCCCCCTGGCGCGGGCCACGTCGGCGATGGACTGCCCGCCGGCCAAGGCCTGGCGCAGCTCGGCCGGCGGGATGCCGACGGCCTCGGCGGCGGCCTCCAGGTGCCCGGGACCGTGGGCGACGCGGGCGCCGGCAGCGGGCGCCGAGGGCGCCGTGGTGGTGGTCGGCCCGGAGCCCTGGGCGCCGGCGATGCCCAGGCCGGCCAGGGTGATGCCGAAGGCGGCACCGGCGGCGAAGAGGCCGGCCCGCCGGCCCCGCCGGGCCGGGTGGGCCGCGCCGCCGGCCGTGGTGGTGGACTGGTCGAGGTGGTCCATGGTCGCTCCTGTTGGTCTCCGGGGCGGGGGTCTCGTGGCCGGGGGCCTCGTGGCCATCGGCTGGCCGCCCTCGCCGGGCCCGTCGGTCGAGCCTGGCCGCATCATGGGGGCCGAACCTGTGACGTCGATGTGAGCCGGGTTCGGGGTGGGTGAGGGCCGGGATTCAGCGGACCGTGAGCTCGGGGCGGAAGATCCGCCCCGGCCCCAGGTCGACCAGCGATCGGGCCAGGGCCGCGAAGGCCGACCCAGCCTCGCCGCCCGGGTCGGCCGCCGCCACGGGCACGCCGGTGTCGCCGCCCTCGCGCAGGGCCGGGACCAGGGGCAGGGAAGCCAGCAGCGGCACCCCCAGGGACTCGGCCAGCGCCGCCCCCCCGCCGCGGCCGAACAGCTCGTAGCGGGTGCCGTGGCCGGTGA
>Ga0187893_10013373_pt1 | contig 11435 bp, 13 predicted proteins | sample MA1701074metaG_FD_139574 | JGI IMG/M metagenome (GOLD analysis project Ga0187893, IMG submission 139574) | White microbial mat communities from a basaltic lava cave in the Kipuka Kanohina Cave System on the Island of Hawaii, USA - MA170107-4 metaG ...
CGAGCCCCTTATCGGGTGCCTGAGGCATGCTGCCCCGATCGTTCAGGAAACGGCGGCGGCCATTTTGTCGGTCATCGGGGATGCCCGGGCGGCGGATGCGTTTATCGGTGTCCTGGGGAACCCGAACTGGATTGTGCGTATGCACGCGGCCAGGGGCTTGGGACGACTGGGAGACCTGCAGGCGGTGGCACCGTTGATTCCGCTGCTGCAGGATAAAGTGAAGGCAGTTCGCGAGGATACGGCTGCCGCTCTCGCAGGAATCGGCGAGGCGGCCGTCCCTGTTCTTCTGACTGCGCTCAAACACAGCGAGTGGTTGGTCCGCCTCCATGCCGTCGAGGCCCTCGGCCGGATCAAATCGCCCCAAGCCGTCGAGCCGCTGCTGTATGTTCTCTTCAATGACGTCGATATGTCGGTGCGTGAGGATGCGGCTCGTTCCTTGGGAGCGATCGGGGACCCGCGAGCGGTGGAATTTCTGCTGGTCTCGATGCAGAACGTGGGGATCCGTCCACGAGCGATCGAGGCGCTGGGACAGATCGGCGACCGGCGGGCGATCCCGGCTCTGATCGGAGTAGTCACCGGGGCGGCTAGGCCTGACAACAGCCGGCCTCTGCAGGGCTGTGGAGATCGATATGATGAAGAAATGTTCGCGATGGAGGCGGCCGTGAAGGCGTTGGCGCAGATCAGGGACTCGGCGGTGATCCCCACTCTGGTCGAGGCGTTACAGAATACAATCATCCGGGCCGAAGCGGCGACCGCGCTGGCGGCCTTCGGGCAGACGGTGATTCCGTTCCTGCTGGCTGTCCTGAAGAAGGAGCGGGACCCCAATGTCCTCTATCATGTCCGGGAAACCCTCGCGCGGGTGGGGTGGAGGGCCGGTCGTATTTAGGTGGGGGAGAAGCCCTCGGCGATCAGAGAAAGCGATCAGCCGTCAGCTTTTGACAGGAGGCTGGATCGCTGAGAGCTTTTTTTCTTATCCATGCCGAAAGAATCGCTGGAAACGCTGATTTCCGAGCTCACGCATGAAGAGGATTGGCGGCGAATGCGTGCGACGTCTGCCTGTCTGGCCGGCGGACCGAAGGCGGTAGACGGGCTCATCCATGTGCTCGGACCCGGCGATGCGTCGCTGAAGGTTCAAGCGGCAGGTCTCCTGGCCAGGATCAAAGATCCTCGCGCGGGGGTGCCCTTAGTCCGGTTGCTTCGTGATGAGGTGGGCGCCGTCCGCGAGGCCGGCGTCCTGGCCCTGGAGCAGTTGGCTGGCGTGCTCGATGAGGGTGCGGTCTCCGCGCTTGTGGAGGAGCTTCACGAGGTGAAGGATGAGGAGCACCGGAAGATGGTAGTCGGTCTGCTCGGCGTGTTGCCGAATGCCATCGGCCCGCTCAGCGGGATGCTCAAGCATCCGGACGAAACCGCCCGCGTCACTGCCGTAGAGATCCTCGACCATCTGCTGGATCCTCGCTCGGCAGGAGCCCTGGTGGACGCCATGGCGGACACGGTCGTTCGAGATCGAGCCGTGCAAACCTTGAAGAAGCTTGGCGCCATCCGGGAGCGAATCGAGGAGACGTTCGATCAGTTGCGGGACACTGAGGATCCGGTCGAACGGGAGGAGGCGCGGATGGCGGCCGTGATCACCCTCTTGGGGATCGGCCGACCCAGCGTGGAGATCCTGATCGAGTACCTGGAAGATGAGGACTGGGTTGTCCGGGAGGCGGCAGCCGACCTGCTGGGGAAAATCGGCGACGTGCGCGCAGTGGATCCGCTCATGCAGCGGTTGCGCGAAGACAAGGACACCGGCGTCAAAGAGTTTGCCGTGAAAGGGCTGGGGCTCATCGGTGATGCCAGACCCGTGGAGATGTTGGTGGAGGTGATTCCGATCAGGCCGCTCCGCACGCTGGCAATGGAGGCTCTGGCAAAGGTGAAAGACGTTGAGCGGTTGCGTCCCTACGCGGAGCTGTTCGAGGGATTGACGACCCACCGGGACGGACTGGTTTCGTACAATGCGACCCTCATTACGGGCAAGCTTCAGGCAGCGGCTGGCCAATCCGGTGGAGGCGTGGAGGGCGAGGATGAGTGACGAGGAGTTGACCGAGGGGCAGGTAGAACGGGACACTGAACGGATTGACCAGTTGCTCTCTGCCTTGCGGGATGAAAACGAAGCTTTGCGGAGCCACGCGGCGGCCAGTCTCGGTCAGATGGGGGCGGAGGCGTTACCGAAACTGATAGGGCTCCTGGCGGACGAGGACATGGTGATCCGTGAGGCGGCGGTCGGCGCGATCGTTCGGATGGGGCCGGCTGTGGTAGAGCCGTTGATTGAGGCGTTGCAGGACGATGAATGGGCCGTCCGTGAACAGGCCGCATCGGGACTTGGGAAACTCAGGGATCCGCGCGGGGTTGAGCCGTTGATCCGCGCACTGAAGGACAAAGACGGTGCCGTCCGAACGGCTGCCGTCTGGGCCTTGGAGCGGATAGCAGATCCGCGGGCAGTTCCGGGGCTTATTGAAGCCCTGGGGGACGGCACCGTGCGGGAAGACGCCGCCCGGGTATTGAAGAAGATCGGCGATGTTCGCGCCGTTCAGGCCCTGATCGAGGGATTGCTGGGCAACAACTGGATGGTCCGGCGGCACGCGGCCGAGGCGCTGGGGAAGATCGGCGACCCCCGCGGCGTGGGACCGCTCATGGAGGCCCTGAAGGACGAAGACTGGCTCGTGCGCCGCAATGCGGTCGAGGCGCTGGCCCGGCTTGGTGATCGGCGTGCAGTGGAGTCCTTGCTGCCGCTGCTGGAAGATGAAAACGAGATGGTGCAGGAGACGGCTGAAGGGGCGTTGGCCAGCCTGGGCTGGAAACCGGAGAGTCAATAGGCTGAGCGCAGCCCCGAGCCGCAACCTGCGCAACAATCCGTTCAACCAGGGGAGATGACATGGCGGACGAAGCACCGAAGGAACCGATCAAGCTCGTTCAAATTGGCCCGAAGGGCGGGGGGAAGAAGGATGGCTTCAACCTGGTGACCGAAAAGGTGGTGTCGGTCAATCCGGCCGCCCGGCAATTGGAGGTTGAACTGCTCGCCTACGACGGGAAAACCGTTCTGCTGGACGTGGACGAGGAGGCACTTGACGATCTTCAGAAGCTCAAGCCCGGCGACGGGGCGACCATCCGGGTGGTCGAAGAGGGAGGCAAGCGCGTCGCCAAGAGTCTCAAGATCCGGGCAAAGGATCCCAACACGGCCAAGGCCGATGCGATGCTGCTGGACCTGAAGGATACGCACTGGCTCAACCGCAAATACGCGGCAGAAACGCTGGGGGAGCTGAAGGAGTCCCGGGCTGTCGGCGCGTTGGTGGAGGCTCTGAGCGATGAGGTGGGCGATGTCCGGCAGCGAGCCTACGATGCGCTGATCAAGCTGGGAGGCACCTCGGTCTCCATGCTGATCCCGTTGTTGGTGGCAGAGGAGGATGACCTCCGGCAGTCCGCCACCGAAATCATTCGCAAGATCGGAAAGCCGGCTGTGGAGCCCTTGGCCGTGGCTCTTGGGGAGGCGGATGACCGCCTGAAGAATCGCATCATGAAGGTGCTGGACCGGATGGGCTACAAGCCCAAACCGAAGGAAGAGGCCGGTGAGGTGAAACGGGCCGAAATCGCCGGGCCCAAAGGGTGAGCGCTCCGCGTTGAACTCAGACCGCTCCGCGAGGCGGCCGGCCGACCGAAACGTACCGGAAGCCGAGGGCCGCCAGCCGCTCCGGCTCGTAGACGTTCCGCAGATCGATGAAGACGGGACGGCGCAAGGCAGCCTTCAACTGCTCAAGGTCCAGGTTTCGGAACTGGTTCCACTCCGTGACCAAAACCAGTGCATCGGCCCCCCGAGCAGCCGTATAGGCGTCCTGGCAGGGGATTGCCCTCGGGAGAATCCTGGTTCCTTCTTCCATGGCCTCCGGGTCATAGACCTGCACCACCGCACCCTCGTCCAGCAGCCGCTGCGCAATCGTCAGGGCCGGAGCCTCGCGCAGATCGTTCGTATTGGGCTTGAAGGAAAGGCCGAGCAGCCCGACCGTTTTGCCTTTCAGGCCCCCGAGCGTGTCGCGAATTTTGTCCACCATGCGCGCTTTTTGACGTTCATTCACGTCTGCGGCAGCCCGCGCGATTTCCATGTCGTACCCGACTTCGTGCCCCGTTTGGATGAGGGCTGCCAGGTCTTTCGGGAAGCAGGACCCCCCAAATCCCGGGCCGGCGTGGAGAAATTTCGAACCGATCCGCTGGTCCAATCCCATCGCCTTGGCGACGGAGATGACGTCCGCGCCGACCCGCTCGCAGAGGGTGGCGATCTCGTTGATGAACGAGACCTTGGTGGCCAGAAATGCGTTGGAGGCGTACTTGATCATTTCCGAGGTGGGGATGTCCGTCACGACAAAGGGGGTCTCGATCAGGTAGAGGGGCCGATAGAGATCCTTCATGATGGCGACGGCCTGTTCGCTGTCGGCGCCGATGACGACTCGGTTGGGCCGGAGGAAATCTTCGATGGCCGACCCTTCCCGCAGAAACTCCGGATTCGACACGATGTCGAAGCGCAGGGGCGTGGACTGGTGGGCGCGAATGACCTCCCGCAGCCGTTCGCCGGTCCCGACGGGAACGGTGGACTTTGTGGCGATGACCTTGTAGCCGGTCATGTGCCGGGCAATGCCACGGCCGACTTCCTCAATATAGGACAGGTCGGCCGCACCGTCGGGCCGGGGCGGGGTACCCACCGCGATGAAAATCACCAGAGCCTGGTCAACGGCTCTGCCAATGTCTGTTGTGAAGGCCAGGCGATTCTCGCGCAGGCCTTTGGCGGTCAGCTCCGTAATGCCCGGTTCGTAGAAGGGAACTTCACCCTTCTCGAGTTTACCGATGCGCCGCGCATCGGTATCCATGCATGTGACGTTGAGCCCAAATTCGGCGAAACAAGCTCCGGTGACCAAGCCCACATACCCAGTGCCGATGACGCTGATATGCACGTGCACCTTGCGCGAAGGGGGAACGATTTAAGCCGACCCGGTCGACGTACAGGGCGGCGATCAGGTTGAGCGATGAACGCCTTTCCGAGCGTGAGTATAGCAACCAAGGTGCGGAGCTGCAAGAAGACAGCCTGATCCGTGAACCCGCGTTGACACCCCCGGACCCGTTCTTTACAATCCCGCTGTCGGTCGTCCCTACACAGCGGGGTTGATCCCGTGTCCGACCAAAGTGGGTTGATGTTGCGGCCATTAGCGGTGATGATGCGCCGCGAGATCCAGTCGATCGATCCCGACGCGACCTTGGCAGAGGCAGCGCGCAAGATGTGCGCGGCGCGGGTCGGGGCCCTGTGGGTCTCTGACCAGGGCGCCTATATCGGCGTCATCACGGAAGCGGATCTTGTGCGCAAGGCCATGGCCGAGGGACTTGATCCGACCCATGAGCGGGTCCGTCGCGTGATGAGCAGTCCGGTCATCGGCATCGAACTTGATCGCTCCGCGCATGCTGCCAGTGATTTAATGGCTGAGAAGGGCCTTCGGCACCTGGCCGTGACCCAGGACAACCATATCGTGGGGACTATCTCGGTCCGCGACCTCCTCCGCTATTTCAAGAATTGGGGCTCGCTCTGAGGCCATCCCTCATGCAGAGCCCTGCCCCGATCCCCGACCCATCGTTTTCAGGCCAGCTTCTGACATGACCCGCTCCTCTGCCAGCCCATCCCCGCACAGACAATCGGGTCGGTGGGGTCTGTTCGTGACCGCCTTTATCACCGGGGCGGTGGTCATGGCGCTTGAGATCCTCGGGAGCCGGCTCCTGGCGCCGGTCTTCGGGAACTCGCTCTTCGTCTGGGGGGCATTGATCGGAGTCATCCTGGCCGCAATGAGCAGCGGTTATGCTCTGGGGGGATGGCTCTCCGATCGCTACCCGGGGGGAGTCGTCCTGTCCTGGCTGCTCTTGGCCTCCGGTGCCTGGACGTTTCTCATCGCATGGAAGGGCCATCCCGTCATGTTCGCGGTGGCCGATTGGATCGATGACCCGCGGTGGGGTCCCTGTTTGGCGGCGACGCTGCTCCTCGCTCCTCCGGCCCTCGGGCTCAGCGGGGTGCTTCCCGCTCTCCTTCGTCTCTCGATTGCCGACATGGGGCACCTGGGGCGAAGCACGGGCGGCATGATCGCGGTCTCGACCGTCGGTAGCCTCGTGGGCACATGGGGAACCGCCTTTTTCCTGTTGACCTGGATGGGCAGCATGCGATTGGTCGCCTTGCTGGGCGTGGTGCAGGCGCTCTTGGGTGTCCTCTGGTGGTGGCGTGCAGTCGCAGTGCGGACCCGGGCACTGGCAAGAGGAACTGCCGGCCTCGTTCTGGGCGTCGCCGGCCTCGGTCTCGGCTGGCTCGCGCTGCATCCGGACCTGGTGTTGCCAGCCCCGGTCTATCAGGAGGACAGCCCCTACCAGCAGCTCCGTGTTCGCGATACCCAGTTGCTGCGGTACTTAATCCTGGACCGCACCTTTCACGCGGTGATGTGGCGTGCGGAGCCCGTCGAGTTGTTCCTCCCATACAGCCATCTGATGGTCGCCGCGCTGGCCGTACACCCCGACCCCCGGCGAGCCCTGATCCTCGGCCACGGGGGAGGGTCCCTGGCGAAGTGGCTGGCCCGGTACTGGCCGGCCCTCGAGCTGGACATCGTCGAAGTGGACCCTTCGGTGGTCCGGGCAGCCGAAACCTATTTCGATTACCAGGCGCCGGCGAATCACCATGTTTACGTCAAAGACGCGCGGGCCTTCTTGCGCACCACCGACAGTCATTATGATGTGATCTGGTCGGATGTATTCGCCAGGCACTTGATTCCGTTCCATCTGACGACCCGGGAGTTCTTCGAGCTGGTGCGCGCGCATCTGAATTCCGATGGCGTGTTGGTCGCCAACTTGGCTTCCACGGGAGACGGGCCAGACCGCCAGCGCGCGGAAGCGGTCGTGGCCACGCTCCAATCCGTGTTCCCGCTGATCGAGACATTCAGCGCCAAGGGCTCCTTGAAGACCAAGACACCGGAATCAGAAAATCTCATTTTTTTCGCGGGGCCTAACGTCGGGACCATGCGCGAACCTGAGTTCTTCTCCCAAGTCGCGGAACTCACGGTAAAACGTCTCCTGCCGGGCGAAGTGCTCAATATGCTGAGTGCCCGGCAGCCACGTGAATGGCACGGTGGTGTGGTTCTAACGGATGACTACGCGCCGTTTGATTTGCTGATCGGGCGCGGGACGACCGGCGCCGCGCCGGCAGCCTTGGTCCCCACGAGCCAGTGAGGGCTTCCGGCCCCCGCTCCATAATTCGGCGGATAATTCAAGCTACTAGGAGCCTCCCCGGTGTCGAAAAACGGCCTTGCTTCCGCGCTGTCCCTATGCTATAAATTCCCGCGGTTCTCAGCGGTGAGAAGCGGTAGGCAGCGTGGACCAAGCGAGAAGGTCGGCGAACGGGTCCTTGCCTCGGCAGCAGGGGATTCCTCTTTCACTAACCTAATCACATCTCTTTATCTTCTAAGGAGGTTGGCCATGGGTAAGATGATGGTGTCGGTATTCATCGGCCTTGTATTGATTATGGCCGGGGCGTCGGTTTCGTTCGCCCACCATGCGGGTGGCGTCGAGATAGGGGACTTGGAGACCGGGTCCGTGGTCGGTCAGCCCTTCAAGGAGCTGCCGGTTGACGCGGAAATTTTTGCCATGGAGATCGGGAAGGCAAAGGCCTGGTATCCGCCGGCAACGATCGTTGACTTCAAGAGTCGGACCGGCCGTCCCGTCGTCCTCAAGGTGACGAACAACACCGAGGCCGAGCACGGCTTCTTCATGACGGCAGACTCGGCATTCGAAGCGCCAAGCGTGCTCAAGATTAAGCTCGTCCTGAAGCCGGGCGAAACCAAGTACATCGGCATCCCGACTAGCGACTTGTTCTACGCGACCACCGGCAGCACGTTCGTCTACAACTGCCATTTGCATCCAGGGCACCTGGGTGGAAAATTTGTTGCGTTGGGTCGGTAACGCGATCCCGGGTTGCGGCTGCTGATTGAAAAACGCCCCCTCCGCCTTCAAACAGCGGAGGGGGCGTTTTCGTTCTCTGGGACTACGAGCGCTCGAGAGCGAAGCAGCTTCTTCAGGCCTGCTCGGGCTGGCAGTCAATCGTCGAGTCCAAAGGGATATTCTGAGCCGCAGCCAGCTTCCCTCCCACAATCAACAGCAAGAACCGGCTCTCGTTCGGCTCCTGACTCGCCTGTTTCACGACCATCGTGTTCAGGTCCACAACGACTTCATTGGCGGCCGATCGTTCGGCGCCGTTGATCACCCAAAGGCGACTATGGGCTCCGGGGAACTGTTTAGCCATGAAACCTTCGATCACGACGGCAAGATCCCCCGTCGTTGCACCGACCGAACCGGAGAGCCAGAGGCTGATGAGCAGACAGGACCAGAATCCCAATCTGGTAGACATGTGTGCACCTCCGCGCAATTGACCTAACCCCTCGAAGTCAGCGACCCTCTCGGACCAGGTGCCTCTTGCGAACCAACCCTTGTAATTATAGCACGCGGATGAAAACCTGAGGGGGAAGCGCAAAGTAAGAAGCCCCGCCCACGGTCGTGGACGGGGCTTCTAGACGGAGAACGGGGAGGATGGCTCGGGGGCTAGTTTCTCACCCCGCTCCATATCTTGTTGGGGTCGATCTCTTTGTCCGGGTTCAGTTTCCTGGCCTTCTCCAACAATACGTCGGTCGTTTCAGGGTAGGCCGGGTCTGCGATACAGCAGTTGTCGACCGGGCACACCGCGGCGCACTGCGGCTCATCGAAGTGGCCTACGCACTCGGTGCAACGTTCGTGAGTGATGACGTATATGCTATCGCCCACTCCCTGACCGTCACCAACGTGGTAGCCCTTACCTTCCGCATCGCCGCGGGTCTCAAAAATTGCCTCGTTCGGGCACTCCGGCAAACAGGCGCCGCAGGAGATACATTCATCAGTGATTAAGAGAGCCATAACCCCAGCCTCCTTACAGTATTGACAACTTCAGGCGAGCCCGACCATAGTCATGATGAGGAACGCACACATTCTAGACCGCCCATCTTTTCCAAGTCAACAGAGAAAGCGGTGATCAGAAGGCCTATGTGCTTGATCTGTATGGGCCATTTGGCCTAATGGTTTTCGGTCAGATCCCGACGCGAGCGTATTAATGGGAATCCTTACACCATCGACGTCACCTCCGAAGCGAAGCCGTGCGTTTATCCTGGTGGTCCTCTCGCTGCTGCTCCTGTCCGGGAGTTGGTTCCTGGTGAATCGGAAGGACGAGGCGACCATCGTGGTCACCTTTCCCAGTGGAAGGCAGATTGAAACGGAGGTCGCAGACACCCCGGAAAAACAATTGTTCGGTCTTGCTTTTCGCGAGGGATTGCCCCCTGACTCGGGGATGCTGTATATCTTCGAAGCCTCGGACCGGCACCGCGTTGGAACCAAGGGATATAAGATTCCGGTAGATCTCATTTGGGCAGATGAGAGCCGGCACGTCGTTCATGTAGTGGAAGGCGCGGGGCCATGCCCGCAGGATCCCTGTCCTCTTTACGGCCCCCCTCCGGAGAATGCCAGGTACATTCTGCAGACCCGGACAGGCGTGATCAAACAAGAGAGGGTCGTGGCCGGAGTAGAATTAAAATTTGCCCTCAGACTCTGAGCAGACAAAGGAACACGATGTTGATAGATGGATACCAGCGGGTCGCACGGGTCGATGAGATCCCCCTTGGAAAATCCATCGTCGTGCAGGTGGATGATAAGCCCATCGCAATCTTCAACGTTGACGGCAAGCTATTTGCCCTCTATAACCTCTGCCCCCATGAGGGCGGACCACTGGGCGAGGGGCGGCTGAAGGGGTGCGTGGTATCCTGCCCCTGGCACGACCTTGCGTTTGACGTGCGCAATGGCCGGGCCACGGATGGAGGGGGCTATTGCGTCGGGAGCTACGAGGTTCGGATCGAAGGGACGGAAGTGTTGGTCGGTGGTCGGCGCAAGGTCTAACGTCCGGATTGTCGGCAGGCAGGCGCCTGTTTTGCCATCTCAGGGGGGACCAATCCGCACGTGGGCAGGAGTGGCAGTGGGAGGGCAAGCAACGTGAGCATGACTACCGTAACAGAGGGCGCCTCCCACGAGCAGGATCGGGAGACCAAGTCGATGTCGGTCATGAGGGGCGCAGCCTTTTCCATCCATTTGTGGGAAGACCGCACGAGGGGAGAACTCTGGGTGCCGTCTTTTGATGCGGCAGCCCTGGCGTTGGTGAGCGATGAGTTCCTTCGCATTGCCAGCAATAATGCCGTGGATCAGGGCCGCCGGACTTTCGAGTTTCAAGCTCTGGCGGCCGGTACCCACCGGGTGGTGTTCGAAAAGAGAATGGGGTGGAAATTCACGGCCGAGGATCGTCGCGTGTTCCTTGTGGATGTGACGGAGGGAGCCGCGTTGCCGGCGGGACTCTGATGCCCGATATCGGGTTCGTGAATGGCCGGTTCATGCCGCTGGGCGAGGCGACGGTCTCGCTGGAAGATCGCGGCTACCAGTTCGGCGACGGGATCTACGAAGTGCTGCGCAGCTATCAGGGGACGTTTTTCCAACTAGAGGCCCATCTCGCTCGGCTGGAACGCAGCGCCAAGGCGATTGAGTTGCAGAGTCCTTACACCCCCGCCGAGTGGATGGCTCATGTGGCGGAAGGTATCCGGCTCGGGCAATATGCCGAGAGCAAGGTCTACCTCCAGATCACTCGGGGCGTCGCGCCGCGGGATCACCTGTTCCCGGCCGCGGCCATCCCGACTGCGGTGATGACGGTGCGGGAGATGCGGCCGCTGGATTCGTCCCTCCGAGCGCGTGGCGTTGCGGCGGTGACCTTGCCGGATCTTCGGTGGGGCAGATGCGACATCAAGACCATCAATCTCCTCCCCAATGTTCTGGCGAGGCAGCGCGCGAAGGCGGCGGGGGCGTTCGAGGCGATCCTTATTCGGGGGGATGAACTGACGGAAGGGGCGGTCAGCAATGTCATGGTGGTAGTTGGCGGCGTGGTGGCAACCCCGCCGGAGGGCCCGCATATCCTTCCGGGGGTGACCCGCTCTGTGGTCCTCGACCTCGCGAGAAAGGCCGGAGTTCCCGTTCAGGAGAGGCGCCTGACGCTCCGTGAATTGCAGAACGCCGACGAGATGTTCCTCACTGGAACCACAGTGGAGATCTTGTCCGTGGTCCAGCTGGACGGTGCGAAAGTTGGAACCGGTTCTCCGGGGCCGCTCACGCTGCTCCTGAACGACCGCTTCAAGGCCGCCCTGCCCTGACCGGGCATTTGTTTCCGCCCCCCTATCAAGCCATCCGAATTTCTTACCCGAGCCCTGATCGTTGCGTCATCTGAAAATCTTACCGAGGGCGGCGACCGCCGACGGCTCCTGACTTCCTCCCGA
>Ga0187893_10013375_pt1 | contig 11434 bp, 17 predicted proteins | sample MA1701074metaG_FD_139574 | JGI IMG/M metagenome (GOLD analysis project Ga0187893, IMG submission 139574) | White microbial mat communities from a basaltic lava cave in the Kipuka Kanohina Cave System on the Island of Hawaii, USA - MA170107-4 metaG ...
CGGCTGGCCTGTTCGCTAGGACTTCCTGGTATAGGTGATCTCGAGCACTTTCATTTCCTTGCCGCCGTGGTGAGTCCCGTACATGTCGAATGTCTGAGTATTGTTGTCGACGATCTTCCAGACTGCACGATGCGACATCCGGCCGCCGCCCGGCTCAGGATGCGAGCCTTTCAGTGTGATGGTTTTGCCGTCGGCGCTGGCCGTGCCTTCCATCATGAATATCCCCGTGCCCATCGTATCCATCCAGGCCGTCACATATTTCTTGGACCAAAGAAAAGGGGACAGGCTACTTTTCAGAAGCATCCTACCCAGCGGCTCATCGCTGCTCCCGCACCCGCGCCGCGATTCGCGACTCCGCGGAAGTCCAGCCGGCATAGAAGGGATGACCGGGCTGTCGATGACCAGCGGTGCGTGATCCGAGGGTATAGGTTTTCCCTTCCGCTCCTTGCGAACGATCTCGGCTTAGTCTGCCCGATTGTTGCTCCGATGGCTGATGGCCTCCCGAGTGGCCTGATATGACCGGTTGACTCCTCCCGGCGATTTCTTCTAACTAATTGATTCAATTCCACCGATCCTCGATGTCGATTTCGGGCGTCGCGCACGACTATCTGACAAGAGCAGCGGTTCACATACACCTCGGAGATTCGAAGCCATGAAATATCTGCTCCTGTGTTGCCACGAAGAGAAGAAACTGGACTCCATGTCCAAGAGCGAGTGCGACGCGATTATGGAAGAAACCGTAGCCTACTGCGAGGCGCTGAAGAAAAGCGGTCACCTCCTGGCGGTAGAGCAACTCGAGCCCATACAGACGGCCATGAGTGTAAGAGTTCAAAACGGGAAGTTGTCCGTGACCGATGGTCCATTTGCTGAAACGAAGGAGCAGGTCGGCGGGTATTTTCTTATCGAAGCCCGTGACGTCAACGAAGCCATCCAGGTGGCCTCGAAGTTTCCGTCGGTGCGGTTCGGGACCATGGAGGTGCGGCCGGTCAGGGATTTTCAAGGCAGCAGTTGCTCCGCGGCTTGATCGTGGGGACGACAAGCATGCTTTTGACAAAGCCATCAAATACGGAGATAAAACATGAGCACAACAACTGCCTTCACTGGCGGATGCGCGTGTAGCGCGATTCGCTACGAATGCACAGCCCAACCGGCTCTGATGCTTCACTGCCACTGTCGCGATTGTCAACGAGCCAGTGGTGGGCCATTTTCGTCTTTCCTCATTGTGCCTGCCGAAGCGTTCAAGCTCTTGGAAGGCTCGCTACGTTTCCATGCGTCGCCGAGCGAAATTGGCGGCATGACCCGCCGGGGCTTTTGCCCTGACTGCGGGGCACCGGTTGTGGTCAAGCCTGACGCCGTCCCTCAATTTGTTGCGATCAGAACCGCAAGCCTGGATGATCCGAGTTGGTTCAAACCACAAATGGATGTGTGGACATGCGACGCGCACTCGTGGGATCACATGAATGCAGCGTTGCCAAAGTTTGAGAAGTATCCTTCGCAGACTTAGAATACCAAAGACGAAACGAGGCTCGACTGTTTGACAACAAGATAGGAGCCTATTCCAGACTTCACCTACAGAAGGAGAACTCGTCATGGGAACTAATACTATTCGACTTCATCGCGTGTTTCGTGCAACACCAGAACGGATTTACCGGGCGTTTCTCGATGCGGATGCTATGGTGAAATGGCTGCCACCCAATGGATTTACGGCCAAGATGCATCACATGGACGCCAAAGTCGGTGGCACGTTCAAGATGTCATTTACCAATTTCACCACGGGCAAGAGCCACTCCTTTGGCGGCCAGTATCTGGAACTCGTGCTGCATGAACGCCTTCGCTACACGGACAACTTCGACGATCCGAACCTGCCGGGAGAAATTCGCGTGACGGTCACTTTGAAGAAGGTGTCTTGTGGAACTGAGGTCAACATTGTGCAAGAAGGTGTGCCCGACGTTATTCCCGCCGAGGCGTGCTATCTTGGCTGGCAGGAATCGCTGATTCTTCTCGGGAAACTCGTCGAAGCGGAGATCCCTGACTGATATTCCTCCATAATGGGGCGGAAGAGATTTGAACCAAAGAAGGCTGGGATAATGACATGGAAAAGGATCGAGCAAGGCCGGAGTGCTCCGTCTTCGTCGGCGTGAGCCTCGATGGATTCATTGCCAGGCCGAATGGGGATCTCGATTGGCTGATGGGCGAGGGAGGCGGCGACGGCGCGGAGTATGGGTACAACGAATTCATTGCCGACATTGATGCGATCGTCATGGGCCGTAAGACGTTTGAGAAAGTTCTGACTTTCGACAAGTGGTACTATGGCAGCAAGCGAGTGGTCGTCTTGAGCAATCATCCTCTCGACCTGTTTCTTGCTCGGGACCGCGGGGGCGTCGTTGATCTGATGGGCGGATCTCCCGCCGAAATTGTCTCCAAACTTGCTGCATCCGGTGCCCGCCGACTCTACGTGGATGGTGGCATCACGATTCAACAATTTTTGCACGCCGGACTCATACACCGCCTGATCATCAGTCGTCTGCCCGTGCTCATCGGCGAGGGAATTCCGCTCTTTGGCTCGCTCTCGCGTGACATCCGCCTCAGTCATATCGCGACCCGGACCTATCCGGGCGGCATGGTCCAAAGCGTGTACCATATCATCGGATGAGGAACCCCACAATGTTGGCAGGAACCATTCTCGGCGCGCGGAAGATTTGAAATGGCATGAGTGCCCTGGACCGTCATCGAGTGACCGCATCGGCGATATGGTGCGATAAATCGACGACGATCCCCTGGCCTGCTTTTTCTGGTGAGCACAGTGACCCAAAACCCGAAAACGAGGCCAGGGGGAGCGTGAGGAAAGGGCCGGCGGCGTGGTCTTCTTGACGTAAAAGGAGGACCCGACGATGGCACGACGACGAGGGCATACCGAGGAACAGATTCTGGCCGCCCTGCGGGAAGCAGAGGGTGGCACGACCGTAGTGGACATGTGCCGGCAGGTCGGCATCAGCGAGCAGACGTTTTACGTGTGGAAGCGCAAGTATGCGGGGCTAGGCCTCAGTGAACTGCGGGAACTCCGACAGCTCCGCGAGGAAAACACCAAGCTGAAGCGATTAGTGGCGGATCTCTCGCTGGATCGGCACATGCTACAGGAGATTGTCCGAAAAAGCTCTAAGGCCTCGGGACCGGCGGGCGCTGGCCCGCTGGGCGCACACGCCCGACCAGGTCAGTGAGCGCCGGGTCTCGAGGCTGGTGCCGATGGCGCGGGCCTCCTTGCGGTACCAGAGCCATCGGGATCGACAAGAGGGATTACGGATGCGGCTCCGCGAGGTGGCGGCGGCCCGCGTGCGGTTCGGGTATCGCCGCCTCACGGTGTTGCTGAGACGAGACGGGTGGCAGGTGAACGCGAAACGAATTTATCGGCTGTATACGGACGAAGGCCTGACGGTGCGGACGAAACACCGCACGAAGGCCGCAGGCCGAGCCCGTGTGCCTCAGGCCAGGGCCACGGCGCCGAACGAGCGGTGGAGCATGGACTTCATGAGTGAGCGGGTCGCGGATGGCCGGTGGTTTCGGATTCTGACCGTCGTGGACCAGTTCACCCGCGAATGTCTCTGTTTGCTGGCTGATCAATCGCTCACCGGGGAAAAGGTCGCACAGGCCTGCGAGCCGATCGTACGCCAGCGGGGCGCACCGCGTGCGATCACCGTGGACAATGGCAGCGAATTTACCAGCCGGGTCATGGATGCCTGGGCCTACCGTCATGGGATCCAGCTGGATTTTATTCGACCGGGGAAGCCGGTGGAGAATGGCTTCATCGAGAGTTTCAATGGGCGGCTCCGTGATGAGTGTCTGAATGTGGAAGTGTTCTTCACGCTGGACGATGTGCAGGAGAAATTGGCGCGATGGCGGACGGACTATAACCTCCTGCGCCCGCACAGTGCGCTCCACGATCAAGCTCCCGCATCCTTTGCGGCAGGCTGGGCAATGACCGTACAGACCGCCCATGCCTCCCAGGAATTACTGGAGACACTCACGTGAGCTATGCTAGGTTCGCATCGCCGCATGGGCGACTGCAACCGATTACGCGCAGGCCAAATCCTCAGGTCTTGTCCGGTCTAGATTCACGTGGCGGGTCATATCGGCGTGAAGGTACTTCAACGGTGGCCTAACAACTGGGGGCAAGTCAAGAAACACCAATAACAAACCCTCGCCATCGTTCACTCACTATAGGGTTACTTCCCCTTCGGCAGGAGGCCCTTCTTCTCAATCTCCATTACGCGCACGGAGGTCCCGCAGCGGCCCGATGTTCTAGTCGCGTAGCATATCGGTGAGTGCTTGCACCGTCAACGACGCATTCTCTTCAGCGCGATTATTGACCAGTACATACATTATCTACTGCAATGGCTTTCGTGCTCCGCGCCCGAAGGCCTACGATTTCTCCTTCTGCAATTGAGCCGCGCCTCACCAGTACGGTGGAAGGGCCGTCTTGGAACCTTAGTTGCGTGCACGATGAAGTCTTGGTCGTGAGGATAGAATGTCCCTCGTCGGACATGATGTTCCCTTTACTTCATCCCCCACCACTTTTGAGAATCGCTCTAACGTCCTGACACTTTTGCAAATATTCGTGATGGTACCTTTGTGGCAGGTAATTTGCGGTTTCTTCAATTTGGAGGATTGCAGTATGCCTTTTTTACAAATCTATTAGGAAGGGAGGGACTGCGCATGCCTAGTATACGATACATCATAGTAAGTGCGATCGGCGTTGCCCTGTTCCTGGCGCAAGGCTTTCTTAATCCAGTCCAGGCTATTCAGACTCTAGTGAACAACGCGACGGTGCAGGATGGAGCGGAGGTGAGGGTGCGTTTTCAAATCGCACCGTGGGATAACCCCACCGTTACGTACAGCGGTACCGAGAAATTCGTCCAGGGCGAGCATCTGATCCCGCCTGGGATTGAACAGCGCGTGGCGGGTATGCATCCGGGAGAATCCATCACGTTTCCTCTGTCGGGGGAAGAAGCGTTTGACCCATATGATGAAACAAAAATTCAATCCATTCCGATGGATGATTTGCCCCTCGACGCTAGGGAAGGCGACACTGTCGAGGATCGCGCAGGCCAGAGTGCGCGGATCGTAAGGATCTTGCCGGAGAAGGCTCTGCTCGATCTCAATCATCCTCTGGCGGGAAAACCACTGATTGTCACCTTGCAGATTATGACGATTGAAAATCCAGATTGAGGCCATGGAAAACAGGATACCCAAGTGGGTAGAGGTGTTTATGTTCCCACGATACCGTACTATCTCAATCTTCCTCGTATGCGCATTGCTCTCAGCAGCGTGTGCCCATCAGGCAGTTTCCACGGACTCCCAACCGCCATCGGTGGTAGCAGGCACCAATGATCGTCATGTCCTGGCGGGGGAATGGGAATATATCGACAGCAATGGCGCTGTTGTGCCGTTAACACTCGACGAGCAGGGGAACGGTCACTATGAATGGAAAGAGGGGCGTTTCGAAACACACAGGCTCATCGGTCGAACCTGGAGCGGCATGTGGTTTCAGGATGGGAATGACCGAGAAGGTGGATTTTCGGTGGAGTTCTCGCCAGATTTTTCAGAAGGTGAGGGACAATGGTGGTACAGCCGCATCGGCACCGATAAAGCCCCTATCCTAAACGGAGGAACATTTCATCTTAGATCTTCTACGAGTTCGGGCTGAAGTGTGACGATGCCCAGAAAACAAGGAGTGGCCGGAGGTGACGGGGTAGTCCCTAGTATGACACGTTTGGAGAATCGAGTAGAGTGAGAGTCAATTATAGGAACTGCCATGGAAACCTGCGGACGGATCGCAACCATGACGGAATCCAACTCTCACTGATAAATTAATTTAGTTGAGGCGATCATGCGACCAGAAATCATTGAGTTTAAGCGCATCTGCGACAACCTCCTTGGGAGTGCTCAGCAAAACGATTGGACACTGACGGAGAAGGAGCGCAAAGTGATTGCGTATTACATTCAAGAACTGGAGAATCGCGTCCTCCCGAACAGTCAAGAGGATGACGATCAGCCGCTCTCTATGCCGTTCGGTTCCATCACTTCCCAGTAGGCCCAATTCCAGAATGCTGTAGAGAGAAGCTGCTTCTGATACCACCATGGCATGAGAAGCTGATAGTCGATAGCCAAGTCATTTCATGTAGGTAAATTATTATCAGAGGACTGATATGAAATTCACATGGGCGATCGCATTGTTCCCCCTCATCATGATTGGAACTCCTATCCACGCGCAGACCATCGATGAGAGCCTTTGCGTGCAATTTCTCGCTAGAGCTAAAGAGGTGGGGAAAAAGTGCTTCGATGGGGCAATTAGTCAAGAGGATAAGAAGTCTTGTCTGGAGAAGCAGGAAACATGCGTGAAGAAGTGCGATGATGGTGAATGCAAATTGAAAGGGCGGCGCAAAATGGGAATAAGCGAGAAAGCCTATCAGCAACAAATAAAACTCCTAGCGAATATCGAAAGGCGCGCTTGCTTCTCAGGCAATGAGCTGTGACAGGCAAAGCGGTTCCAGTTCTGAATCTACCTCGATCACACTCCAGCACACTTCTCAGTTGCCAGAATGCTCTCCTTTGCGAGCAGCTATGTCTCTATAGAAGGACTAAAAGAGGAACCGGCCTAACTTTCCTGTTACCTAGGATGTTACCTATTACAATGTAGAGACCTATTCGACATCCAGACATACTCATAACTAATTGAAATATTTGGTGGCGGTGCCCCGGATTGAACGGGGGACCCGCGGCTTATGAGTCCGCTGCTCTACCAACTGAGCTACACCGCCAGAAAGGATGGTACGTAACCGGGCGATAGGATACAGGAATGATTTGGAGAGTGTCTAGCCCGCATTATTCATGAAGGTTCGTCATGAGAACGCCCGAGCGTGCCTTCCTCGTGAAGCGTGTCTCGTATCTCGCATGCGATGACATTGACACATCATTCAGCCTCACCATTCTCGTCGAAAAACGATTCTTTCGCTTCAACTTACATGTTGGCTCCACTCCATCATTCCGGTAGACTCGGCGCATGTCTTATCCGCTTCCTTCTTCCTGTGAGCGGGCGATTCTGGGACAATTCCTCAAGGCGGAGGCGATGGCCTTGTGGGCGGTACGCTCTGCGCAAGCGCAGGATGTTCCACCCGGTGTGCTGCAGTTCTTGCGCCGTCATGAGGAAGAAGAGGCGCAGCATCTCAAGCAGTTTGAACTGCTGCTTGGAGTAAGTTCATACGGCAAGACGGCTCTCCCCCGTATGCCCAATCAATGGAGAGTCCTTGCGGTGCATCTCTACGGATACGAAACGTTGGGGCTGGAGTTCGCAAAACTGCTAGTCAGTTTGCGTCAGGATCTGTTCTCGATTCTGGAAGACGAAGAAGTGCACGTGGGATTTTTCGAACGTGAAGTCCGTGCCATCCTCATTCACGGAGGACGTGCCGCTGACGGTGCGAGACAGGCTGCTCGGGCCTGGAGACGGCGGTTGCCTCGCACGGTCGATCGGTATCTTCACGATGAGTGCCTTGCACCCTTTCGTGAAGAGCTTCAGAGACATATTCTCGACGTGATCGACGCGCGCTTTCTTGCCGTTGGATTGCTGGTGCGGCCAGAGGGGCAGGGTGCGCCTCCTGTGAAGACGGCAATCGGGGAGGCTGGGTCGTCTTGAATTTCGAATCAAATGGATAAGCCGAATACCTGGGAGGTGTGATCCAAAGTTGAAAGGAGGAAGTTCCAGAAACTTCGAACCGTCGTCCGTCTCGTTTCGCATCGCATGTCTTCGCGGACAACCTTCATAAATGTTGTGGACTAGCGCGGCAAAGTACATTTGTGTTAGGGGCCGGTCGTTGATTCCAGCGACGCGGCAGACGGTGCGGGCTTTCGCCCAGCGATTGTATTTCTAGATTTTTAAAAGGACCAGACTTAGGATATCCCTAAAGCCTCTGTTCCGTTTGTCTGGCTTTGTGGTTTGAGCAACACTAACTAAATGAACAGAGGGGCGACGAGCCCATCAAGATGCTTGTCGCCCCTGCCCACCTGAGGAGAGATGATGTATGGCATGCAGCCATTGACTCTCACCGAAGTAGGGTCATTTTCAGCAAGACACGATTGTGACCCGGTCAGGACGTAACCCATGGGTCAGGAGACGAGGGATGAAGATGGATTGTGTGTTGTTGCGGCATGGCATGGCGGTCGAGCGGGATGAATGGGAAGGGTCGGATACGGATCGTCCTATGACTGAGCACGGGGCGAAGCGCGTGGCGCAGGTGGTGGCTGGGTTGAACCGGCTCGACGTGCAGCCGACTCATGTCTTGTCGAGCCCCCTGATTCGAGCGGTCGAAACGGCAAAGATTGCGCACAGCTTGTTGCAAGTCCGCGCCGCTGTGCAAATTGTCGATGAACTCTTGCCGGATGCGCCTCCAGATCGGCTCCTCTCTATCCTTCGCGATCTTCCACCGGAGTCCTGCGTGGTCTGTATCGGTCATGAACCACACTTGGGCACGGCTGCAAGCGTCCTCCTGTCCGGACGGGCCTCTGCATCCTTTCCTCTGAAGAAAGCCGGGGCCTGCCTAATCGAGATATCGACTCCGGTAAAGCCGAGTCGAGGCGTCCTTCGTTGGTGGTTGACCCCCGGTCAGTTGAAGGCCATCGGGAAGCGAAAGACGGGCTAGAGAAGAAGTTTTGAGTTCTGAGTTGGCCGGAAAAGCTGAAAGAGGAGTTTTGAGCTAGGTCCGTCATCGTCAGTTTACACTCAGAACTTCCCAATGACTCAAGACTCATCACTACTTTCATTGGGTGGTCTGCCGGAGATTTCTTTTTGACGGAGCAGTTTCGTGAGGTAGGTCCGTTGAAGGCCGAGCTCTTCGGCGGCCCTGGTTTGGTTCCATCCATTTCTGCGTAACGCTTCTTCGATGATCTTCCGACTGTAGTCATCCATACTCTTATGGTAGTGAAGGGGAGGAGATCCGATCCCGGTCTCGATCGTCGAGGGGAACGGTGAATCTGCCAGGTGCAGGTGCGCGGGCTCGATTGTGTCATCGGGACTCAAGATGAGCGCACGCGTCAGCACATTTTCAAGCTCGCGTATGTTGCCCGGCCACTGGTACTGTTGCAACGCTTGGAGGGCATGGTCACTTAGGGCGCAGGGCCGATGAATTCCTACTCTGACCGCGCGATCGAGAAAATGCCGGGCAAGGGCTGGGACATCGTCCATCCGTTCACGCAGGGGAGGGAGCGTCACGGTGATGACCGCGAGCCGGTAGTATAAATCCTCACGAAACGTGCCCTGTTGGATCGCGCGCCGAATGTCTTTGTTCGTGGCCGCGATGAAACGAACATTGGTGTGAACCGGCTGGGTACCGCCCACACGATAGAAGGTCTGATCCTGGATGACCCGCAGCAGACGGCTTTGTAAGGGAAGCGGCATATCCCCGATTTCATCAAGAAATACCGTTCCCCCTTCCGCCACCTCGATCTTGCCTGGTTCCCGTTTGACCGCCCCGGTGAAGGAGCCCTTCTCATGACCGAACAGTTCGTTCTCGAGCAGAGACTCCGGTAAAGCTGCACAATTGACCGCGACAAAAGGCTTCGAGCGGCGTGGACTCCAACGATGAATGGCGCGGGCCACGACTTCTTTTCCCGTACCAGTTTCACCGAGCAGGAGGACGGTCACGTCGGACGGCGCCGCTTGTTTGGCGATTGTGAGTTGCGCGGCCATTTTGGCGTTGGCCCCCACGAGATGATCGTACCGATCATCGACTTCTTGACGGAGGATGTCGACCTGACGGTGTAGCGCCACGGTGGCCAGGGCTTTTTTGACTACGACGGTCAGGTGGTCGGCGCTGAACGGTTTCGTCAGAAAATCAAATGCGCCGAATTGCATGGCGTGCACGGCGCGTTCGATGGTGCCGAACGCGGTCAAGATGATAATGAGCGGTGTGGTGTACGGTGTGGTAGTGTTACTTTCGGTCCGCCGCTCGCTGTGCGATGCGTTTTTCACCCGCTCCAGGATTTCCAGACCGGACAGAAGCGGCAATTCCAGATCCAGGAGTACGAGGTCAAATTCCCCTTGTTCAATCAGGTGTAGCGCGTCCTGGCCATTGTCAGCTGTGACAGGCTCGTGCCCCATCCAGGTGATACGATTTTCGAGTCCGAGAATAATATCGCGGTCGTCTTCGACTATTAGAATTTTCGCGCGCATTGTGGATCCATGTACTCAGGCTGAAGACTGAAGGGAGTTAAAATTCTCGCGGAATTGTAGATCATGCATATAGGAAAATACACTCCTCTCAATTGCAGAAGTGGTGAAAAGCAGTTGCGATCTGTCCAGTTCTTCAATGCTCACCTCTAACTCAGAACGCGGAAGCTCCCCCTTGCCTTCAAACTCAGAACTCATAACTCAGCACTTCTTCGCCCGTCCCGCTTGTCTCGCCCCTCTCACGCCGCACGCATTCTACTGCGGAGCCGGTTGAGGTGAGTCTCCTTGCGAAGACGCGATAGGCACTGTGAAGTAAAAGCGAGTGCCGGCTCCGGGCATGCTCTCCACCCAGATGGTTCCCCGATGCATCGTCACCAGACTCTTGGTGATAAATAGGCCAAGCTGTGCCCCCTGAGCGGTAGGTGTGGCAGACGGCACCTTGGAAAACTCCTGGAAGATCTTCCCGATATGACCAGGGTCAATTCCGCAGCCGGTATCGGCGACAGAGGTTTGGACAAAGTCCTCGGGGGTCGTTCGGAAATCGACGGTGATGCGGCCGCCCAGCGGCGTGAACTTGATCGCATTGCCGATGAGATTCCAGAGAATCTGTTCCAGCTTATCGCGTTCCCCCAGGACCGCTGGAAGGCCTTCCGCATGCACGACCTCAAGTGCAATCGATTTTTCTGCCGCGATGGTGCGCAAATTGTCGGCGACCTGGAATGCAGTGGCTTCGAGGCAAACCGGCATGAGGCAGAGCATGTCCTTTTCGCTGTCAATGCGGGACCAATCGAGCAATTGATTGATGATTCTGGTGAGCCGATTGAGGTTATGTCCGATGCGAGTGAGGTAGGTCTGTTGTTGTTCGCTCACCGGCCCTGCAATGCCGTCCCGCATATTGTCTGCAAAGCTGCGAATGACGGTCATAGGGGTGCGCAACTCATGCGACGCGACCGAGAGAAACAGTGATCGCCGCCGGTCGTGTTCCTGGAGGCGTTCATTGGCGGCGGATAATTCCTGCGTGCGCTCTACAATACGCTGTTCGAGGTGCTGCGTCAGTTCTTCAAGGTGTGAATAGGCTCTGGCATTGTCGATGGCTGCGGCCACGTGGCTCGCGATCGTCAAGAGCATATGGAGATCTTCGTCCGTGCAGGGTTGTGAGTCTCGGTCGGCGGCGAGGTACCCGAGCGTCTGGTTCTGACTCTGGAGCGGCACCGCGAC
>Ga0187893_10013376_pt1 | contig 11433 bp, 10 predicted proteins | sample MA1701074metaG_FD_139574 | JGI IMG/M metagenome (GOLD analysis project Ga0187893, IMG submission 139574) | White microbial mat communities from a basaltic lava cave in the Kipuka Kanohina Cave System on the Island of Hawaii, USA - MA170107-4 metaG ...
GCGCGCGACGCGAGCGAACGCGCTCACACAATTCTTGCCGTTCGGAAGGAGTTATGCTGAGGGTCATGCCGCTATCATATACTAGCGATTCCTACGTTACAAGACTCTAGGGGATCGAAGATCTGGAAGAAGACAATCTGCGACGGGCGCAGGCCGGATAAATTGGGATCGAGCCGGTCCGGCTCATCGCGGAGCGCGTAATTCAAAGTCCCGCCCTTCTGCGGCGCCGCGGTCGCTCCCAGGGACGCAAGCACGAGCAGGGCCGCGACCACGAGCACGAGTGCACGAGCCATCTCAGTCCCCCTCTCGGTCTATCTCTGTATGTCTTACGAGCCGGCGCGGCCGTCTATCTCAAAGCCCCGTTCCACGAGGCCCTGCGTGATGGCCGCGATGTTCGTCACCTCCCCCTTCTCCAAGATCGACTGGATGGCGGCGAATCGCGATCGCAGGTCCGCCACCTGCTGGAGCACCCACTCGGCGGCATCCTGGGGTACCGCAACCACGCCGTTGAGATCGGCCACGACGATATCCCCCGGCCGGACCACGACGCCGCCGCAAGCCACGGGCACGTTCACCTCTCCGGGGCCATCGTAGGGCGGCGATGCCGTCGCCTGGGCGCGGGCGAAGATGGGGAAGCCGGCGGCCTGCGCCTCTTCCGGATCGCGCCCCGCGCCGTCGATGATGACGCCGAGCGTCCCCCGCCGCTTCATGCCCTTGCTCACATTGCCGCCCCAGACGGCAAAGCTGGTGATGCCGCGCGCATTCACCACCATGATGTCTCCGGGCCGCGTCTGCTGCATGGCAAACTTGATAGGGTTGAGCGAGCCCTGGGGCACGGTCACCGTGACCGCTGGCCCGGCGATGCGTCCGGTGAACGGCCAGATTGGTCGGATAGCCGGGTCGAGTGTGTAGACGCCGCGCATGACGTCAGAGAGATCAGGAGGCGCGTACTCCGCAAGGCGGCGCACGATGTCGTCCGCTGGGCGGGGAACGTCTGTGAAGCCGCGAAAGCCGATCGAGGCGCTCATTCGGCAGCCACCCTGGGGTCAGTCGTTCGGAACCATCGCATGAACTCCACGCAAAAGTTGACCGCGTAGTCGAGCAGCGCTTTCCCTCGCTCGGGACTCGCACCCGTGGGGTCGCTCTGGCTGCCAGTCTCCGGGGTGACCTCGCGCATGTCCAGCGGCAGCGCCACCCGCACTCCCTTGAAAACAATCCCTCCGAGTCCGTCACTCGGCATGCCGAGCACGGGCTTGCGCCCGAAGTCGCCCGCCCTCTCCATTCGCACCCGCCCCGGCGCCAGCACCATCATCAGCGAACCCATCGGCTCGCCACCGTGCCCCAGCTGAAAATCGGGACCATAGAGCTCTTTGATCAGCGCGGGCGTCTGCATGACCTGCAGCGGCGAAAGCGTGGGAATGAGCAACCCTCGCGTGCGCCGGATCCGGCGAGCAAGGAGCTCGAGGATGGGCGCATTCCCGCCGTGGCCGTTGAAGATCGCGATGTGCTTGAGGCCGTGGCGCACCAGACAGTCGACGACATCCTCGACAACGGCGGCGAGCGTCTCGTGGCGCAGGGTTATCGTGCCGGGATAATGGCGAAAGTACTCCGAGAATCCGAAGGGGAGCGTGGGGATCACCAGATCACCGGTCGCGTCTCCGACGCGCCCGGCGATGTCATGGATCGCCATGTAATCGCCCATCGGGACGTGCGGTCCGTGCTCCTCGATCGAGCCCAGCGGAATGATCGCCGCCGCGCCTCCCTTGATAGTCTCGTCGGCCTGGGTCCAACTGATCTCTCCAAGACGCATGCCATCCCTCCCTGTTGTCTTAGGCCTGTCCAATGCCGATGTCGCCGCGGGGATCGGATCCGGCTTCGAGCCCGCCGGGTGCATAGCCGGCCGCCTGGTTGCAGCCCATGTAGTGGGTGATCTCAACTTCGTAGCCGCGCCGCGTCAGTTCGTCGGCGACCCTGCCGCGGAATGCCGGCTCGGCGTAGATTTTTCGACCGAATTCGCTGTGCACGCGCGGCGCCGCCACAGCCTCTTGCAGCGACAGACCGAACATCGCCGCATTGAGGATCGTCTGAAACACCGCGCTGATCAGCCGCGGCCCGCCGGACGATCCAATAGCCATCCACGGCGTACCGTCTCGGAAAATAATGCTCGGACAGCCGCCGCCCATGCGCTTGCCGGGGGCGATGGAGTCATGATAACCACGCAGCACGTTGAACTGGCCCAAGAAGTTATTGTAGAGAAAACCCAGGGACGGCGTCATCACGCCCGCCCCGACGATCGATCCTATCGAGTGCGTGATGCTGACCATGTTGCCCTCCGCGTCCGCGGCCGACACGTGCGTGGTGTGATCACCCATGGGGATGGGCGCGGCGGCTCGGGTTTGCATGGCCCCGTCCTGTCGTACCGCTCGAAGGCGCTCCCGTGAGAGCAGCCACCCGGATGGTACCGTCACGTACTCGGCATCGCCCAGATATGGCAGACACTCCGTGAAGGCCGTGCGCGTTGCACGCGCCACGGTCTCCAGGTAGTCGGGGCCGTTCCACTCCATCGATTCCAACCCCGCTTCTTCGACGAGGCTCAACATCATCAACAAGATGATCCCGTGGCTGGGAGGAGGACTCGAGTGGACCATCAGGTTGCGGAAGCCCCCTGAGATCGGGGCAGTTGTGCGGACGCCATAGGCGGCCAGGTCAGCCTCTGTAACAAAGGCCCCGTGGGCCGCCAGGTCTACGGCCATCTCGTGTCCGATGCGCCCGGTATAAAACTCGTCGGGGCCCTGCGCGGTGATGCGGTCGAGGGTCCGCCCGTATTCCGGCTGGCGCATGCGATCTCCGGTCCGCATGGGCTTTCCGCCGGGGAGATATCGCTCGCGGGCAAGATCATCCGCCGCCAGCTTGGTGTAGATGTCGGGATACCCAGGCCGCCCTTGTCCTTCGAGGGTGTAGTACTTCTCTAGATACGGATAGACGGGAAACCCTTCGCGCGCGAGCGTGGCGGCCGGACCGACGATCTCCGCCCAGGCATCGCGCCGGTCACCTAACGCCAAGATTGCCTGCATACCTCGGACGAACCCCGGCGTCATGATCGAGCGGTACCCTGACTGATTAGGATCGCCCCGCACCAGGTACCGGCCGGCGCGCTCGCTGCGCCCGATGAAGTCCGCCTCGAACGCCTGCGGGGTGGCCAGCGAGCCGATGGCCACCGATGCGTTGAGCGAGCGCGGCTCAGACCATCCCGCCCGATGCATGAGAACGTGCGCCATGCCTCCGATGCCTGTCCCAAGCGGATTCGTGACGGCCTGAGCGAAGGCGGCCCCGACGGCCGCCTCGATGGCCGTTCCGCCATTTCGGTAGATCCCGGCCCCGATCTCAGCGGCGGGGAACTCCGGACAGGCGAGGATCTTTGACGTCATGCGTTCCTCCTTCACTGAAGTTTGAGCCGCGGATCGAGAATGTCCCTGATCTGGTCGCCAACGGTGTTGATGCACAGGAGCGTCGCGGCGAGCACAAGGCCCGGCAGCGTAGGGACCCACCAATGGGTGCGTACGTATCCCCGCGCGTCGCCGAGCATGCTTCCCCATTCCGGAGTTGGAGGCTGAGCGCCCAATCCCAGGAAACTCAAGGAAGCCCCGATCAAGATCGAGGCCCCGAAGCCGAGCGTCATCAGGACGATCACGGTGTACCGAACGTTGGGGAGGACGTGCGCGCGCATGATCCACATGTCCGGCGCACCCATGGCCCGTGCCGCCTCGATGTACTGCTGGTTCTTGACGACAAGCGTCGCGCTTCGCACGATGCGGGTGAAGGCGGGCGCCTGTCCAAACCCGACGGCGATCATGGCGGTCGCCAACCCCGGGCCGAGCAGCGCCACGACGATGAGCGCCAGCAGGATGCCCGGAAACGCCATCAGGATGTCAACGGTCCGCATCAACAGGGTCTCCAGACGGCCGCCGTAGTACGCGCTGACCGTGCCGGCGACGGTACTCAACGCGACCGAGATGCCCGTAGCGATGAGCGCGAAGCCAAGCGACGCGCGCGCGCCGTAGACCACCCGGCTGAAGATGTCGCGGCCGTACTGATCCGTGCCAAACAGGAAGCCAGCGCCGGGCGGCGCCAGGATCTGCTCTGGCACCACCTCGATCGGGTCGTGCCGCACGACGATGCGCGGGAACGCCGCCAGCACGACGACGAGAACCAGAAACCCAAACGTCACCCGGCCCCAGAGTCCCAGCACGCGGCGGAACCTCCGGAGCAGCGGGCGCGACGTGGGGGTCGCCGCGACTGCCATCTGCGCGCCGACCACCGCCGCGCCTGCGCGGGTGCGCATCATGCGTACCGGAGCCTCGGATCGAGCCGAAGGTACAGCAAGTCGGTCAACAGGTTCGTTACGGTGTAGATGACGGCCGTCACGAGCACGGCGCCCTGCACGACCGGAAAGTCCTTCTCGAGGATGCCGATGACGATCAGCCGCCCCAGCCCGTCGCGCCCAAACACCGTTTCGACAACAACCGCGCCGCTGAGCAGCGATCCGAACTGGACCGTGGCGAGCGTCACGGCGGGAATCAGCGCATTGCGGAACGCGTGCCGGAGCACGACGAGCGTCTCCCGCAGCCCCTTGGCGCGCGCGACCGTGACGTACTCCTGCTGGAGCACCTCGAGCATCCCGCTGCGGACCAGGCGCGCCAGCGCACCCGCGGCGTACCAGCCGAGGGCGAGAGCGGGCAGAATAAGGGTCTTGAACCCCTCCTGCCCGCTCGTTGGGAACCACCCCAACCGTACAGAGAAGATCGAAATCAGCAGCAGACCCGTCCAGAACGTGGGCATCGAAAACCCGAGCACGGCAAACGCGCTCAACTGTGAGTCGAGCCAGCGGCCACGTTGTGTCGCGGCCACGACGCCGGTCGGCACACCCATGACGATGCCAAAGACCATAGCCGTCGTCGCGAGCACCATCGTCAGCGGCACGACCCGGGCGATGTCCTGGGCTACCGGGCGGTTCGATCTAAGCGACCGCCCCAGATCGCCGCGCAGCATCCGCGCGGCGCGGGTGGTAATCTGCACGATCAGCGGTCGATCCAGGCCCAGGCTCCGCCTGATGATCTGCAACTGTTCGCCCTGGACGGGCGCGTCGCCCATCATCACGATCACCGGGTCGCCCGGCGCCAGGTGGATCATCAGCGCCACCAGCACGGCGACGCCGAGCACCACCACGACGCCGTGCCCAAGCCGAACTAAAACGAACGGTCCCATCGCACCTCCGGCGCGGACTCTGCTGCTGGTACGGAATCATCGTAGGCCGTCGCCGTCGATGCGACGGCCCACGCGGCAGCGTTATTGACTCAGCCAAACCTCGTGAATCCACGGGAAAAAGCCCGTGACGTCAAACCGCAGCCCCTGGACACGCGCGCTGGCCAGCGACACGTTGTCCCGGTTGTGCACCGGCAGCATGTAGGCCCGGTCCAGCGTACGGCGGACCGCCTGCGCGTACAGTTGCTTGCGGCGCGCTGCGTCAACCTCCGTAGCCGCCTGATCGAAGATCCTGTCAAGGTCGGGGTCTTTGACAAACGAGAAGTTGAACCCTGAGCCCACGTTGCGCGAGTGCAGGAACGCGGATAGCACGTCGGGATCGGTCCGCGCGGCGGGGAGCGGGCTCATGTGCGAGTCCGCCTTGCGCTGGGCCTCGTTGACCGCAAGCGCGTTCATGATCCCGATCTTGAGGCTGACGCCGATTCGGCGCAGGTGGCTCTGCATAATCTCCGGCGGTCCGTGCTCCCAGGAGTTGAGCACCATCTCGAGCCTCTGACCGCCCTTCTGACGGATGCCGTCCGGGCCCATCCGCCAGCCGGCCTCCTCGAGCAGCGTCCGCGCGCGATCGATGTCATACTCGTACGTCTCGGTGCCCTTGTCATATCCCCATGTGGTGTGGCTGAGCAGCGTGTAGGCGGGCCGGAAGGCCCCAAACGGCTGAAACGGCTGATATGACGCCCTGGCGATGATCTCACGGTCGATGCCCCAATTCAGGGCGCGCCGCACGGCCAACTCGTTGGTCGGCGCCTTCGTGGTGTTGATCGCAAACGTGAATGGGACCCCGGGCGAGAGACCGACGACCACCTGATACCGGCTGTCCTTGCTCAGGCGCCCGAAGTCCTGCGAGGAGACGGCGGTCGCGACCTGGGCCTCGCCGGCTTCAAGCGCCGCCACGCGGGTCGACGGCTCGGTGATGATCCGGAACACGACGCGGTCCACATACGCCTTACCCTTGTTTCGGAAGATGGGCGGCGCCCAGTTGTAGTCGGCGTAGCGCTCCAGGACGATGCGGCTGTTTGGCACCCACTCGACGAACCGCATCGGCCCGGTGCCGATGGGCTGGCGGCCGAAGTCCTGGTGACCGACTTTCCGGACCTGGTCCGGAGACACCATCCGGTAGAACAGGCTCATCGCGTCTAGAAACGGCGCCCACGGAGCCCGAAGCCGGATGCGGACGGTGAACGGGTCAACGACATCCGTCCCCTCGTAGAAGCCGACGGCGCACCCGCCGCATCGCGTCGCCAGCGCTGGGTCATGGGTCCGGTCCATGTTGAATTTCACGGCGTCCGCATTAAACGGCGAGCCGTCGTGAAACTTCACGTCGCGTCGCAGCCGAAACGTATAGGCCCGTCCGTCGGCGGAGACCTCCCATGAGGCGGCCAGCCAGGGCTTGAAACTATTGTCGGCCGGATCGCGCACGACGAGCGGTTCGAAGATCTGAAAGAAGGCGATCTGCGACGTCCGGAGCCCGGAGAGGTTTGGATCGAGGCGATCCGGGTCGCCCTCGATCACGTACACCAGCGTCCCACCGCTCCGCGGCGCCGAGGCCGGCTGCGGCGCCGGGGCCGGCCGCGCCGCCGGCGCCGCGACCAGCATCACCGGCAGACTCACCGCGAGGAGTAAAAGCACTCGTTGTTGCATCAATCACACCTCCTTTGAGATCAACCGGCTTCCGCCCGTCATACGGACGGGCCGCCTCACTCTTGCCACCCGCGGACCCTGTCACCCAGGTTGTGGATCTCCGACCACCGCCGGCCGCTCGTGATCTGGCGCACCCACTGCAATTCCTCCTCGAGGTGCTCATCGGCCAGCGCGAGGACGCGGCTTGCATCCTGGTGGGGAACGACCACGATGCCGTCATCGTCGCCGACGATCACATCGCCGGGGTTCACGACCACGCCGCCGCACTGCACGGCGACATTAATCGCACCGGGACCGGTCGAGCCGTACACCGCGATGCACTGACCCCGGGTCCAGGTCGGGAGACCGACCTCGATAATCCCAGCCGTATCCCGACAGCCGCCGTCGACCACGATGCCGGCCGTGCCAATGTGCTTCAGGTAGGTCGCGTACCGGTCGCCCATGGCCGCCACCTCGGTGTTGCCGCCCGCGTCTATGACGAGGACGTCACCCGGCTGCACCGCGTCGCTCGCCTTGAGGACGAAGAGGACGTCCCCCGGCCGGGTCAACACGGTCACCGCGGGGCCGGCGACCCTCATCCCTCTGACAAGGGGCTTGATGGACGTATGCACCACGCCCGCCCCGCGCATGACATCCGCGATCTTCGCGGCATCGTGACGCCGGAGCCCATCGAGCAGCGCCGGATCAACCCTGGGAATCTCAGTCCCGATCGTTCCATGCAGGTAATGCCTACGCATGCCTATCCTCCTGTTCCTGCCATGGCCCACCCCAGGGCGTCCCAAGGTGGTCATCCTCTGAAGCGGGGATCGAGTATGTCGCGCAGTGCTTCACGAAAAGATGCTCAGTGGAAGATAGGCGGAGACGACCCAGTTCGGCCGGTCTACCACCTCGCTGATCTTCAGGTCCACGGCGATGCTGCACAGGATGTAGGCATCTTCCCGGGACAACCCGTGCGTATCACCCAGGTGGTCGATCATGAAACGGATAGCATTCTTGGTCGCCACCATCAGGTCGGGTTCGATGCCGGTGGTCGCGTAGTAGCCTTTGCTGTCGTACTTCCGTGTCAACGGACCGGGCGTGACGAACTGGGGTCCGGGAAGGCGGCGCCCTCTTTGCACATCGAACCGCAGCACGAACCGCATCGGGCACTCGATACCGGTAACACATACCTCTCCATCACCCTGCGCGGCGTGACAGTCACCCGATGAAAAGAGGCCGCCGGCGACCTGTACGGGTAGGAAGAGCGTCGCGCCCTTGGTCAGATGCCGGATGTCCATGTTGCCACCGAACGGTCCGGGCGGCAGGATGGAAAACTCGCCCGGCTCGTCGCGGGCCAGGCCCATGATCCCGCAAAACGGATCGAGGGGAATGCGGATGCCTCGCCGGAATTCGGTGTCCTGCCCGTTCGAGAGATCCCAGTACTTAATGTAGTAGTCGGGGAAATCCTCCGGTAGGAGCCCGGCGTTGCGCATGATGGCCGACCAGCCCCACGATCCAGGTCTGATGTCGAGGATGTCGATCTTGAGAACGTCGCCGGGTCGGGCGCCTTTGATGAAGACCGGGCCAACCAGGGGGGCGAGGCGCTCAGGGCTCAGGGGCAGCACTTCGCTCGTCGGTGCCCCGAAGCGGACGTGGCCGCCTGAGACCTCCGGTGTTTCAAAAATGACGGAGTCGCCCTCAGCGATCGTCAGCGCCGGAGCACGATCACGGTCCCACTTCTGATGAAACGTCTCCGGGCCAATGTGGTGTTCGGCCACAACTCACCCCCGGGTTGGATTCACAGCGTGCTCACTGTATGAGCCAGACGTCATGGATCCATGGAAAGAATCCCGTCGCGTCGTACCGCAGGTCTTGCACTCTTGCGGAGGCCAACGAGACATTGTCGCGATTGTGGACAGGAAGCATGTACGCGCGCTCCAGCACGATGCGCACGGCTCGCACGTACAACTGCCGGCGCCGCCCCTGGTCTACCTCAGTGGCGGCCTGATCGAGCGCTCGGTCCAGCTCAGCGTCTTTCACGAACGAGAAGTTGAACCCCACCCCCACGTTCCGAGAGTGCAGCAGCGCCGACAGGATGTCGGGGTCTGTGCGCGCCGCCGGCACGGGCGACATGTGCGACTCCCCCTTCCGCTGCGCCTCGTTCACCGCGAGCGCATTGATGATGCCAATCTTCAGGCCGATGCCGATCCGCCGCAGATGGCTCTGCATGATTTCGGGGGGCCCGTGCTCCCAGGAGTTCAAGACCACCTCGAGTCGTTGTCCGCCTTTTTGCCGGACGCCGTCTCCTCCCGCCTTCCACCCGGCCTCCTCGAGGAGTGTTTGCGCACGCTCGGGCTCATAGGCATAGATCTCGGTGTTCTTGTCGTATCCCCACGTGACGTGGCTCAGGAGAGTATAAGCCGGACGAAACGCGCCAAACGGCTGGAATGCCTGGTACGACGCCCTGGCAATGATGTCCCTGTCGATGCCGAGGTTCAGGGCGCGCCGCACCGCGAGCTCGTTCGTCGGCGCCTTGGTTGTGTTGATCGCGAAGGTGAACGGCACGCCGGGGGAGAGTCCCACAATCGCCTGGAACCGCGCATCCTTGATCAGCCGCTGGAAGTCTTGCGCCGGCACCGCCGTCGCCAGGTGGACCTCACCCGCTTCGAGGGCGGCGACGCGCGTGGACGGTTCGGGAATGATGCGAAAGACGGCGCGCTCGAGCAGCGCGGCGCCCTTGTTCTTGAACAACACCGGCGGCCAAGTGTAGTCGGGGTTCCGCTCCAACACAACCCGATTGTTCGGAATCCATTCAACGAACCGGAACGGGCCGGTGCCGACCGGCTGCCGGCCGAAGTTCTGGTGGCCGACCTTTCTGACGGCGTCTGGAGAGACCATACGGTAGAAGAGGCTCATCGCGTCGAGGAAGGGCGCCCACGGCGCCTTCAGTCTGACGCGGACGGTGTACGGATCCACGACCTCGCTGGAGTCATAGAATCCCACTGCGCACCCGCCGCACCTCGTAGCGAGAGCGGGATCATGCGTGCGGTCCATGTTGAACTTCACGGCCTCAGCGTTGAACGACGACCCATCGTGAAACTTCACGTCACGCCGCAGCCGGAACGTGTACGCTTTGCCGTCAGGAGAAACATCCCACGACGCGGCCAGCCAGGGCTTGAACATCTTGTCGGTAGGATCCCGCACGATCAGGGGTTCGAAGATCTGGAAGAAGATGATCTGCGCGGAGGCCAAGCCCGAGAGGTTGGGATCCAGACGATCCGGGTCTGAGCCCAACGCGTACGAGAGGACGCCGCCGGTGCGCGGCGCCGGCGCCGTCGAGGCGACCTGCGGGGCGAACACCATGACAGTCATGACCAGCACAGCTACAAGCCTCGGGTGCATACGCCCATCTCCTCTCTGTGTCAGACTACGCAAGCGCCACCCCCTGGCCGCCGCGGGGATCCAAGCCCGCCACCACGCCACCCCGCTCCACCCCCACGGCCTGATTGCACCCCATGTACCCCGAGAGTTCGATCTCGTACCCCCGCCGCCCGAGTTCGTCGCGCACCGACTGATCAAACGCCGGCTCCATGGAGATCAGGCGTCCGATCTCGCAGTGGATGCGCGGGGCGGCCACGGCATCCTGCAGCGACATGCCGAACACGGCGGTATTGAGGATCGTCTGAAAGACGGCGCTGATGAGCCGGCTCCCACCCGAAGACCCGATGGCGAACCATGGTGCCCCGGCGCGGTACACAATGCTGGGACATCCCCCGCCCATGCGCTTTCCAGCGGCAATCGAATCATGATGTCCCCTCAGCGGGTTGAACTGACCCATGAAGTTGTTGTAGAGAAACCCCAGCCCAGGAGTCATGACGCCTGCCCCGGCCACGGACCCGATCGAGTGCGTGACACTGAACATCGTCCCGCGGGAATCGGCCGCGGTGACGTGCGTCGTATGCGTATCGGGCGACCGGGCCCAGCTCGCCGAGGCATCGGCCCGGGCAGCCTGGCGACGCTCCTTCGCTCCGAGCCATTCCACCGGAACCGTCACGAAACGTGGATCACCCAGAAACGGCAGGCAGGACCCAAACGCGCTCCGTGTGGCCCATGCGATACACTCGAGGTAGTCGGGTCCGTTCCATTCCATCTTTCGCAGGTCGAGATCCTCGACCATGTTGAGCATCGCCAGCAGGACCACCCCATGGCCCGACGGCGGACTGGTGAAGAGGGTCAAGTCACGGAAGGTGCCTCTGAGCGGCCGCTGTTCGAACACCTCGTATGACGCCAGGTCGTCGATCGTGACGAAACCGTCGTGGGCGCGGAAGTCGTCGGCCATCTCCCGCGCGAGACGGTCGCGGTAGAACTCGTCGGGGCCGGCGGCGAGGCGCTCCAGGGTCTCCGCGTACTCGGGGAGGGGCAGACGGGACCCTACCCGCGGCGGGCGCCCACCCGACAGGTATCGGCTGCCGGCATTCGCATCGCCGGCGA
>Ga0187893_10013377_pt1 | contig 11433 bp, 9 predicted proteins | sample MA1701074metaG_FD_139574 | JGI IMG/M metagenome (GOLD analysis project Ga0187893, IMG submission 139574) | White microbial mat communities from a basaltic lava cave in the Kipuka Kanohina Cave System on the Island of Hawaii, USA - MA170107-4 metaG ...
CGCTGCAAGGCCGCTTCGCCGCGATGCTCGGCATCAAGCATGCTTACGCGTGCGCATCGGGCACGGCCGCCGTCCATACAGCCATCGCCGCCATCGATCCAGATCCTGGAGATGAGATCGTCACCTCCCCGATCACCGATATGGGGGCAATCGCTCCCATTCTCTATCAAGGGGCGATTCCGGTCTTCGCGGATGTCGATCCCAGGACCTGCAACGTCACGGCGAAGACGATCGAGCCCTGCCTGAGCGACCGAACGAAGGCCATCATCGTCACGCACCTGTTTGGCAACCCCTGTGAGATGAGCGACATCGTGGCGCTGAGCCGTGAGCGACAGGTCCCCATCATCGAGGATTGCGCGCAGGCGTTGCTTGCGAGCTATGGCGGGCAGCTCGTCGGCACCATCGGTACCGTCGGCTGCTTCAGCCTACAACAAGGGAAACATGTCACCACCGGCGAAGGAGGTCTGGTTTCGACCCATGACGACGCCCTCGCGAGGCGAATTTTTCTCTTTATCAACAAGGGCTGGGGGTATGGCGATGATCGACCCGACCATTACTTCCTGGCCCTGAACTACCGCATGACCGAACTCCAGGGCGCCGTGGGCGTCGCGCAGCTGTCGAAGTTGCAGGCAATGGTCCAGAAGCGCATCGCTGCCGCGCAGCGGCTCACCATGCAACTCGAGGGGCTGCCCGGCATCGAGCCACCTTCGGTCAGCGCGAGCAGTGTTCACACATACTGGAGATACGCCTTGCGAGTTGACGCTCGGCTCGTGTCCGGCGGGGCGGTCGGGCTAGCGCGAGCGTTACAGGAACGGGGCATCGCGTCGGCACCTCGGTACATTCAGAAACCGGCCTTCATGTGTGAGATCTTCCAGAAGCAACGTACGTTCGGCAACAGTCGCTATCCCTTGGTGCTTGCTCGTCCGGAGGCTCTTGACTATGCTCGATCCCGTTTTCCCGGCGCGTTTGCCGTGATCGATACGGTCCTTGTCCTCCCCTGGAACGAACACTACACCGAGGCTCACGTCGATTACATCGGCCTCGTATTTCATGAGGCGGCCGTCCGATTATCGAGGCGGGCCGGCCCATGAAGGGGCAACTGAGATTCGGGGTGGTCGGGGCCGGACGGGTGGCCCAATCTTATGTCCAGGCGTTCGAAGATCATCATGGCGCCAGGATCGTGGCCGTCGCGGACATCCGGACTGATGCCGCGAGCGCTCTGGCTGAAGCCCTCGGATGCGAGTGGTACAACTCCTACGAGGCGATGGCCGAGCGATCCACGCAGGACGCTGTCATTATCTGCACGCCGCCCGCGACCCACCCTGAGGTCTGCCTCCATTTCCTGAAGCGAAAGGTTCACGTGCTGTGCGAGAAGCCGCTGAGCATCGATGCCGAAAGCGCGAGGAAGATGGCGAACGCCGCCGCAGAGGCTGGAGTGATGCTCACGATGGCCTCGAAGTTTCGATACGTCGATGATGTAGTGCGCGCGAAGAGCATGGTGCTTTCCGGGGCATTGGGAGAGATCGCGCTCGTGGAGAATGCGTTCACATCACGAATCGACATGTCATCCCGGTGGAATTCGAATCCCACGATCAGCGGTGGCGGCGTCCTTATCGACCATGGCACTCACTCGGTTGATCTCATGCGCTACTTCCTGGGACCGATCGCGGAGGTCCACTGTGCGGAAGGGGGCCGGTCTCAGGCGATAGAGGTAGAGGACAGTGTTCTCGTGCTGGTCCGCAACGCCCGCGGCGTGATGGGAATCATCGATCTGTCCTGGAGCATCGAGAAGCGAAGGGACAGTTACGTGGACATCTACGGAACGCACGGGGCGATCTCTGTGGGATGGCGGGAATCAAAGTACCGTGAATGGTCGCGCCGCGACTGGGTGGTGTTCGGGAACGGCTACAACAAGATCCAGGCCTTTCGTGACCAGATCAATAACTTTTCCAAGGCGATTCGCGGACAGGAGGCGCTCCTCATTACGACAGAGGACGCCCTGGCCTCGGTGGAGGTCATAGAGGCGGCGTACACCGCGCTGGCTCGACAGTCATGGACACCGGTCGGCCAGCAGACAGCGTCACGTGAAACGCCAGACGGCCATGTCTTCATACAGGCAGAGGAGAAGCAATGACCGCGTACATTCACCCCACTGCAATCATTGAGGAAGGGGTCGAGATTGGCTCCGGCACCTGCATCTGGGACCACGTCCACATCCGACATGCGACGCGCATTGGACAGGAGTGCATCGTCGGGGAAAAGACGTACATCGCGTATGGCGTGGAAATCGGCAATCGGGTCAAGATCAACGCCTTCGCGTATATCTGCACCGCCGTCACCATCGAGAATGGGATCATGATCGGCGCAGGGACCATCTTCACGAATGACCGATTTCCGAGGGCAGCTACGTCGGACCTACGGCAATTGCGACCGTCCGGACCCGACGAGCACACGCTCTCGACGCGAGTCCGAGAGGGTGCCACTATTGGAGCGGGCAGCACTATCGGCAGCGGTCTGATGATAGGTCGATTCGCCATGATCGGCATGGGCTCCGTCGTCACGAAGTCGGTGCCGGATTTTCATCTGGCCATGGGGCATCCGGCGAGGTCTATCGGTTGCGTCTGCCGTTGTGGACAGTTGATCCTTCGCTTCCAGCAGGACAGGGCTTCTACGCGCCAGACGGTCACCTGCGTGGCGTGCGGCCTCTCCTATGATGTGAACCGCGACTCCGTCACGGAGGTGAACCCTCCTGGCGGGGGGCAGGTCGGATGAGTACGGGGGGGCCATGAGCACGCCACAACAGCAGGAACGCTGGGGGGTAGTGGGTGGCGGGCTCCTTGGGATGACACTCGCCTATCGTTTGGCCCAACGGGGGGCAGACGTCACCCTGTATGAGGCGGCCGCCCAGGTCGGAGGATTAGCCAGCGCCTGGAGCCTTGGAGACGTAGTATGGGACCGCTACTATCACGTGATCGTGCCCTCCGACGCCTATCTGCGCGCGTTGTTGGCCGAACTGGGCCTCGAGAAGAAACTTGAATGGGTCGAAACTCGAACCGGTTTTTACACCGATGGACAGTTGTACTCCATGTCCAATACGTTGGAGTTTCTTCGATTCCCTTCGTTGAGCCTGATGGACAAGATCCGTCTCGGCGCCACCATTCTCTATGCCTCCCGCCTAAAGAACGGAAAGCGACTCGAGAGTGTGCCCGTCACTGACTGGCTCACGCGATGGTCGGGTCGTCACACGGTCGAGAAGATTTGGGTCCCGCTGTTGCGCGCCAAGCTGGGGGAGAACTACAAGGACACCTCGGCGGCCTTTATTTGGGCCATCATCGCCAGGATGTATGCTGCGCGTCGCACCGGCCTGAAGAAGGAGACCTTTGGGTATGTTCCAGGTGGATATGCGCGGATCCTCGAGCGCTTTCTAGAGGTGCTGCGCCAACAGACCGTGGATATCAGGTTGCGTCACGTCGCGAAGAGGATCGCGCCTGCCCCCGACGGACACGTCTGCGTCGAATTCACGAACGGGCATCAGGAGACGTTTGCTCAGGTCGTATTGACGATGGCCGCCCCGATCGCCGCCCGCCTCTGCCCCGCCCTATCGGATGATGAAAGAGCCAGGTTGGAGGGGATCCGGTATCAGGGGATCATCTGCGCGTCGCTCCTGTTGAAACGCCCCCTGGGAAACTTCTACGTCACCAACATTACCGATTCGTGGGTTCCCTTTACGGCGGTTATAGAGATGACGTCCCTGGTCGCCCCGAGGCATTTTGCCGGAAACGCCCTGGTATATCTGCCGAAGTATGTCATCCCGGACGATCCGATCCTGGCCCTGTCTGATCACGACATAGAACAGCGCTTCGTAGAGGCTCTTCGGCGGATGTACCCTCATTTTCATCCCCGCGACGTTCTCTGCTGCCGGGTCTCCCGGGAACGCTATGTCCTTGCGATTGCGACGCTGAACTACTCTGACCGTCTGCCCCCCATGACGACTTCCATCCGCGGCGTTCACATCGTGAATTCGGCCCATATCGTGAACGGGACCTTGAATGCGAACGAGACCATCCAGCTGGCGGAGAAGGCCGCGGTACGACTGCCTGCTTCGACCGGTCGCCCCGTCGGGGCTGTTCAGCGTTGAACGGCGACGTTCTGCGAGAGAACGATGTCCCAACAGGAAACGGGACGCCACGTGGCAGTGCACCTGGCCCTCCGCACGACCCGCATGATCCCATGCGCGTGCAACCAGACGGACGCCACACGGTTCGGTGATGGGACCTGCAGGGAAAACGACTCATCCTCTCCCTCTTGAGGGTCTAGACCTGGGCCCTTACAGGCCTGGCGAGGAAGGGGCCATCCTCGACTGCATGGAGGCCTGTTTCGGGTACCGGCGAGAGCCAGAGTCGTGGCGTCATGTCTACCTGAACAACCCCGCCGGTCAAACGATCGTGATGTTGGCACGAGATCGCGGGATCGTCGTGGGCCACTCCGCGATCTTGACTCGGCGAATCCACGCGTTTGGACGGCAAGGACTCGCAGGCCATTCCATCTACGCCATGACCCGCCCGGAATGGCAGAGAAAAGGCTTGAACCGGATCCTCGCCAACGAGGCGCGGCGGCTTGGGCGAGAGCGAGGGTTCCTGGTGACGTACGGTTTCACCAACGAACAGTCCACACCCGTATTCATCAAGTACCAGGATGGGCAACCTGTGCGGCCATTCCCCGTGATGATGCGCCCCCTGCGGCCTGTTCGTGCCGGGCTGGCACTGGGCAAAGATCGAGTGCTCCGAGCCCTCTCACGGCCGCCACGCGCTACGAATGAAGCTCATCCCTCGGTTGACGATTCAGGCACAGGAACTCGCCCTTCTGCCTTCGAAGGGCGTGAAGGTGGACTGCGTCAGGCGATGGGTTGGGCGTCACCCTCCTTCGACGTGCGGCACACCACGCTGTTCCAGATGGCGGAGGCTCTGCCTCCCATCGCTGTGGTTCGAGACGCAACCCATCTGGCTTGGCGCTATCCTCCTGCTCCTGGATCGCCGTATCTCCAGCGCGACACCCACGATGGACTTGGCCTCGCTGCCACCGCGGTGGTTCGCGTCGCAGCGCAGTTCGGCATGCGCCTGGTCTTCGTCATGGAGTGGCTTTGGAGGCGCGACGCCCGTCGCGATGGCGCCGCGCTCATTCGGGATGTGGTCCGGCTTGCGCGGGCCGCAGGGGCGCACGGTGCCGCAGCGCTCGCGATGCCGGGAACCTTGCAACGCCGACTGCTGTGGCGCCTCGGCTTCATCCCCATCCCCGAGTTGCTGTTCCCGGGTACCATCACGCTGATGGTTCGCCTTGAAAGAGAGCTTCCTGAGGGCCGGCGATGGTTCCAGCCGTCAAGCTGGTACCTGACGTGGGGCGATGGAGATCTGCTGTGAGAGCATCGTCCCACCCAGCAGTCATGAAAACCACAAAGCCCATTGCCAGCCTGTCACTGGATCTTGACGACCAGTGGTCGTACATGAAGACCCACGGGGACGCGGGTTGGCAGTCTTTTCCATCCTACCTGGACCTCGTGGTACCCCGTATCCTCGACTTGCTCAAAGCCAAGGGTCTTACGATCACGGTCTTCATCGTGGGTCAGGATGCCGCATTGGAGAACAACCGGGAGACGCTCAGGTCCATTTCCGATGCCGGCCACGAGATCGGCAACCATTCGTTCCACCATGAACCCTGGCTGCACCTGTATTCTGAGCGGCAGATCGAGACCGAGGTCGCAGCGGCCGAAGACCACATCGAGCGCGCGACAGGCCAGAAGCCTGTCGGTTTTCGAGGTCCGGGGTTCAGTCTCTCTTTGTCAACACTCCGGACCTTAGCCCGCCGAGGCTATCTCTACGACGCCTCCACATTCCCAACCTTCACGGGTCCACTGGCAAGGTTTCTCTACCTGAGGACCGCGACATTGAACGGGGAAGAGCTGCGCCAGCGGAGAAGGCTTTTCGGCACATTCCGCGATGGCTGGCAGCCGATCGCGCCATATCGCTGGAGGTTGGACGTGGGAGGGCTCATCGAGATGCCGGTGACAACGATGCCGGTCCTCCGGCTGCCCATCCATGTCAGCTACCTTCTGTATCTCAGTGGCATCTCTCGGGCTCTTGCCCTTTGGTATCTCAGCAGCTCGCTTACGTTATGTCGGTTCACCGGTACCCACCCCTCATTGATTCTCCACCCGCTCGACATCCTCGGCTCCGATGACACGCGAGATCTGTCCTTTTTCCCTGCGATGAGCCTTTCCAGAGGGCAAAAAACGGAGCTCGTGAGCGATGTCCTGGACCTCCTGTCAGCCAGGTTTACGGTGTTGACACTACAGGAGCATGCGATGAACGCCGCGTTCATGTCGAACCTGCCAATTCGTGAGCCACGCTTCCACCGGTGAGATTGACTGCAGTGACACCCCTTCACGCCCGCTGGAACGCTCTCTTGTTCATCAGGCACGCGCGGACGGTTGCAGACAACCCCTTATTCAACTTCGCGTTCTTATTCTCACTCGTATCGATCATGAACAAATCCGTGCCGAGGTACAACGAACTCATCTATCTGCCGGCCCTCTTGAAACGATGGAATCCTCGCTACCTGTTGAATGACTGGACATTTTCCGAACGCTCGGCTGCACATGATGTGTTTAATCTACTGTTTGGATTTCCCACTCTTCTGTTTCCTCTTGAGATTGTGGGGTGGATTGGCCGCGTCGTCTGTTGGTCTCTTCTCATCATGGCGCTTCTCCAACTGGGACAACTCCTCCGAATTCCTCGATGGTGCATTACGCTGTCGATCGTCTTGTGGCTGCTCGTTCGCCAGTCCGTGTTTGGCCACGAGCGGATCCTCGGGCCCTTCGAAGCCAAAAGCGTAGCGTACGTGATGCTGCTGTTTTCAATCACTGGATTCCTGAAAAACAGACTTGTGTTTCCGTCGGTCCTGCTGGGCCTCTCCGTCAGCTTTCATCCCGTGGTGGGGGTATGGGGCGGGTTAGCGATTGGGTTGTCTCTTATGGTCTGTCGCTATCCTTTTCACAGGCTGGTCAACATTGGGTGTTACGCATTCTTATTCGCCCTGCCTGGTCTCATGCTCATGTTCCCCGTGGTATTTCAGATGAGTGCGCGCTCTTCAGACGATTGGAGATTCATATCCCTCGTTGTCCTTCCTTCCGACTTCGACCCGTTGTCGTTCCCAAATGAAAAGCTGCTGTTGCTGTGCGTCCTTCTGACATTCAACTGGCTGTACTTCAGACAAAAAAGGGGGGATCAGTCCATTCGGTTTCTCATGGCGTTCCAGGGCTTCCTGGGAGTATTGTTCTCCTTGGGTGTGTTTTCTCGACTGACTGAGAATATTCATCTCCTGAAGTTGATGCCGGGTCGTCTGTTCCCCGTCTTCGTTGCGCTTTTTTTCTTCTTCAATCTCATGCATGCATTTCATCATCGATCCTCGCTGAGGATCCAGGCTGGGCTTCTCGCGCTGGCCATGTTGGCATTTCTCCCGCCTGAGACGTCTCTCGCGCGACCTGTACAGCGCCCAGGAGATCGCCATTGGGCGTACACACACAACGACGATGACCTACGAAGGTCTTTCACATGGATCTCGGAAAACACGCTGAACGGCTCCGTCGCCATTCTGCCTCCCTGGAAAAAAGACAGCTTCTACTATTCCAAACGCGCTCAGGTTGCCAGTTGGCATGCTGTCCGCGTGGATCGCCCTGGAGAATGGCGCACGCGCATGGAATCAATGGTCGGTGACGTGGCGAAGGCAACAGGGAGTGGGAGGACTAAGTACGAGAGAATGGAGCACCACTACCATCATCTGACGGAGGCTGACGTATTTTCAATCAGCGAACAATATGGCGCGGAGTATTTCGTCAGCGGACAAGCGTACCCCTACCCTGTCCTGTTCGACTCTCCGACCTATAAAGTCTATTTGCTGAGGAGAAACGTTCCCAGCAGTACAAACGGCCCGCAGGCACCCCATGATCGGGATTCTTGATGACGTTCACGCGACGAACGGACGACCGAGTCTGCCCTCCGGGCGTGACACGTGCTCGGCCCCCATCTTGACCTGGCTCGGCATGAGGACACAGTCCCTCTAGAAGGGGCAAGAGCGCTTGCCATGGGAAGGGCGCGCAGAACCTGGGTCGATTGGTGGAATTCTGAAGGACCTCTCGAAGACGCGATCTGGGAGAAGAACGCGGAGTTTTTTGTACGGTCTACGGATTCAATCCTGCACTATGGCGCGGACGACGTGATATTGGATATCGGCTGTGGTGTGGGGTGCTTGGCAGCGCTCCTCAAACATAGGGTCAAAGAGATCCACTGCGTGGATACGTCAGAGCATTACCTGCGAAGGTGCGAAGAGAAATTCAGGAAGGACAATAGCGTATCTCTGTATCGACTCGACCGAGAGAACTACACCGATCTCTCGGTTCTTCCGTCGCGACAGTTTTCGATCATTACCTGTTTGAGCGTGATACAATATTATCGGAATGTCGATGAGGTGACGAAGCTCATGGGAGAAGTGGGGCGAGTCGCTCTACCTGGGGCTCGGTTTCTCATTGCTGACATCCCAAGTGGCACCATTAGACTTTCGGAGATCTACGGGTTAGTGCGGACGGCGTTCGAGGGGCGATACATCTTGGATGTGCTGAAATACGCGTTGCGTCGTCGAACCCTCGCCTATCAGAGAATGCTCATGTCGCCCGGGATCCTGACTTTTTCACACACGCAGCTCAATGAGTTGGTAGCCACACTTAATCTGGACGCTGAGGTCTTGAGCACCCAGCTAACACTCAACGCGAATAGAAATCATCTCTTGATCAGATTTTGATCGGCGAAGCGCATTTCAAAAGAGGGGGATCTCGGCCGCGAACGAGACCGGACGGGCATTTGCACGGTCAGCCGGACCCTGGGGCGCTACCGGCCCATGCCGTCGCTGTGACGTGCTCGCGCCCTCTTCAGCTCACGCAGATGTTTTTCGGCCCAGTCACAGACCGCCATCATCGGTAACGCGATCACAGGAGGACCAAGCTCATGAAGGACACGTCGTTCAGCGTGACGCCGGGTCACGACGTCACGCGACGGGAGTTCGTCGTGACCACACTGGCCGCGGGATTCGCGCTCGCCGCGCAGCCGGTGGCAGCCCAGACCATCGCCACCGACACGGCGGGTCTGATCGCCGGTGACGTCAAGATCCCGACCGGCGACGGCGAGATCCCTGCCTATCGCGCCATGCCGGCGAGCGGGACCTCGTTTCCCGTCGTGCTGGTCGCTCAGGAGATCTTCGGCGTCCACGAGCACATCAAGGACGTCTGCCGCCGCTTGGCGAAACTCGGTCATCTGGCGGTGGCACCCGAGTTGTTCGCGCGCCAGGGCGACGTGTCGAAGATCGCCGACGTCAAGGAGATCCTGTCGAAAGTCGTCACGAAGGTCCCCGATGCCCAGGTGATGTCGGATCTCGATGCCACCGCCGCCTGGGCCGGCAGGTCCGCCACGGGTAATGTCTCAAAGCTCGGTATCACCGGGTTTTGCTGGGGCGGGCGAATCGTCTGGCTGTATGCCGCCCATAATCCCGGGCTGAAAGCCGGCGTGGCGTGGTATGGACGGCTTGCCGGCGCGTCGAACGAACTCCAGCCCCGGTACCCCATCGACGTCGCCGGCTCGCTGAAGGCCCCCGTGCTCGGCCTGTACGCCGAAGACGATGCGGGCATCCCACTCGACTCGGTGGACCAGATGCGCAAGGCGCTGAGGGCGGCGGGCAGTCCTTCCGAGATCGTCCTCTATCCCGGCGCTCCCCACGGCTTCCACGCCGACTACCGACCAAGCTACCGCAAAGAGGCCGCAGCGGACGGGTGGAAACGGCTCCGGAATTGGTTCGAGAGATATGGCGCGGCCTAGCCAGTCGCCGCGATCCGCTGCGGGACGGCCCGTCGATCTGCTCGTCATGCCCGACGGGGCACTCCTGGCCTCGGACGACCGAGCGGACGTCACCTACCGGATCAGCTATAAGTGGTAGGGGTACTGGACCCTGGTGGGCCGGCGCGCGGGACGCAGGGTTCCCTCGAAGGTGTGGCAACGCTGGGATTCAGCGGCGGCCGGTATGATGGTCGATGCCGATGTGCTTCTTGATGAAACGGACGATCCGCGCTTCCTCGAACTCGTCGAACTTGTCGATCTTGCCCCACGCCGTCAGCGCGATCTTCCGCTCCAACCCGGGGTACGGGGCCAGGACGACCCGATCGTATCGATCGGCGATCGTCTTGAGTCGCCCGACGAGCTCCGGGCAGTCCTGACAACCGTAGTTGATGACGACGCCGCCATCCTCGAGATTGTGGAGCTGCGTCTCTTTCGGGATCGGCTCACTGTGAACGCCCCACCGAGCCAGGGCGTCCGTGTGCGGCCCTGACGTCGGCGGATCGCTATTGTAGGGGAGATGGGTCTCGCCGAGTTTGACGTGAGGGCTCGGAAGAATCGCCACATCGACCCAGGTGACCTTCTCGGTGAGCTTGCCGTAAGCCCAATAGCCGGAGGCCAGCACGACTACACAGACAGCAGCGTACAGGCCGACCCGGCCTGCCAAGCCTCGCTGTTGCGCCCGCTTCTGCTCCGCTGCCCGCTCGTCTCTCGCCTCTTGCTTGCGCTGCCTCTTCAACTCCTGTTTCGTGATTCGGTTCTTCGCCATCGACTCCCCTCACATGCGATGGGCCTGCGTGGCGTTCACTGACCTCGCTGAGCGAGAGCCTTTGCCCTTCTGCCCCGAGGCGCGGCTCGTCGCCGCCCTCGAACCGGCTCCGTCGCCACGCGCGGCGCGACCAGGGCCAGGACTTCGGCGGCCGCTTCCTCGATCGACTTGCTGGTCATGTCGATGACCGGCCAGGCCGCCTTCCGAAAGAGGGATCGGCTGTAGCGTACCTCGGCGCGGACGTGCTCCAGGCTCGCATACGTGCCATTGAGAGGCGCATCCGGGTGCTCCAACCTGGAGCGGCGCAGCTCCACCAACCGCTCCGGGGCCACGAATAGCCCGACGATGCAGCTCTGATCGATCCTCATCAATGGGCCAGGGAGGGGAAGGTTGAGGATGACCGGCACATTCGCCACGAGCCACCCTTTCCACGAGAGGTAGAGGCTCAACGGGGTCTTGCCGGTCCTGGACACTCCGACCAACACCATATCGGCGCGGTCGAGGCCGAAGGGGTTCTGGCCATCGTCGTGCTTGAGGCTATATTCGACAGCCTCCATTCGGTGAAGCGACCCCTCTCGAGTGTGCCGAAGCAGACCGGGCTGGATCAGGGGCCGAGCCTGGAGCAGGTCGGACAGGCGTAGCAGGAGCGGGCCCATCAGATCGATGGTGACCACATTCCTCTTCTTGCCCTCGCGCAATGCCGCCCCGCGCAGCCCGTCCGAGACGAGGGTA
>Ga0187893_10013381_pt1 | contig 11430 bp, 10 predicted proteins | sample MA1701074metaG_FD_139574 | JGI IMG/M metagenome (GOLD analysis project Ga0187893, IMG submission 139574) | White microbial mat communities from a basaltic lava cave in the Kipuka Kanohina Cave System on the Island of Hawaii, USA - MA170107-4 metaG ...
CAGCCCGTTGGAGAAGCCCGGTTTCCGCGACAGCGTGACGATTCGGCCGCATGAAGTGCCGACCCCGAGTTCGCGCTGCGTCCGGCCAGCCTGATCACGAGCTTCGCCACGCCATGCAACAGTGCGTGCAAAATCGCGACGAGGCGAGCGGCGAGAGCGCTCCCGAGCGCGGCGAGCTGCCGCGGAGTCCCGAATCCGAACAGCTTGCGCATCACGATCGCGAGATTGTGCGCGGCGACCTGGATCAGGTAGCGCTTGTTGACCGACTCCTCGCCGCGCAGCCAGGTGCGGCGCGCGCCGCCGGTTTCGCAGACGTGGGCGAAGGTCCGTTCGACCCGCTCGCTGCGCAGCCGCTGCAGGCGCGGACTGCGGCGTCCGGCGACGCGGCGGCGCGTCGCGTACACGGCGGCCTGGAGTCCTTCTGGCTTGTTCTTCCAGCGCCGCAAGTGCTGGCTCTTGCGCTCGCCGATGTACGTGCGCACTCCCATGCGCTGGCACGTCCGCAGCGTCTCGGCCGCGTGGTAGCCCTTGTCCGCGACCGCTTCCTGGACGCGTTCTTTGCCGCCCGACAGCAGCAAGTTCGCCTGCGCGCGCACCAAGGTGTCCGGCAGCGTCTGCGCATCCGACCGATCAGCGGGATGGATCGCCGCGGCCACGATCACTTCCGATTCCAGTTCGACCGCGTGTTCGGCCTTGTACGCCAGATGCGTGCGGCCGTCCTTCATGCGCGCGATGCGGCTGTCCGGGTCACTTGGCGACTTCCAGTCGGCGTTCGAGACCTTCTTGTCCGTGCGCTGGCGGTCCATCCGCCGCAGATCCTCCACCGTCGGATTCTGGATCCCCGCCTGCTTGGCCAGGCGCGTGAGGTACTTGGTCCAGCTCGCGCCCGTGTCGCGCCGCACGATCGACTTCATGGCCGCGTTGGCTTCGAGCATGGTCGAGTCCACGCCCAGCGTCTTCCCGCTGCGAAGCACGCCCTTCTGGCGCGCGATGTCGAGCAGCAGCCGAAACACTTCCTCATGGACCGTGCTCGGCAGGCGCTGCCGGATGTCCGTCAGCGACGAGTGATCCGGCGTCTCCTGGGTCATTGCCAGCCCCAGAAACTCCTGCAGCGAGCGGCTGTCGCGGCACCGCCATGCGATTCCGCGCTGGCTGTCGATCCCCTCGAAGTAGCCCACGAACAGCATCCGAAAGTACACGCCCGGTGCGATCGACGGCCGCCCCACGCCCTCCGCATAGTGCGGCCGGCACAGCGCCTCGACCCGCCGATCGAACTGCGCCTCGGCCAGGAGTTCATTCAGCTTGCGATAGAACGGATGTCCCGGCGAGGTCGGCAACTCTTCCGTCGCAATGAAGAGCGCCTGCTCGCGCGGACCGCGCCTTCCCAACGCCATCGCGTCCCTCCCCAATCACCCGCCGCTCGATCGACCTGCCTTCGACGGATCGCGACCGCGGGAGGATCGGTCACAACTGCGTTTTCCAACGGGCTGCTAGCCATCTGCTCTACGAAGAAGAGTCCAGTGCGGTAGTCCTTCCAGTCGCCGTCGTAGAGATCGCCCGCGAGCAGAATGAACGCGACCTTCTCTTCGATCGCAAGGCGCACAAGGTTCTCGAACGCGCGGCGTGTCGCGCCCCGCACAGCCTCCACAGGTGCCGCTTCGTAGCGGTCAAGCCCGACGAGCGGACTGTCGAGGTGCACGTCGGCGGCGTGGATGAAGCGAAACATCAGGCGGTCTCGGCCTCGCGGGCAGGTGTAAGGCGTGCTCGAGAGAATCTACTCCACGCTTCCCGCGGTCGCGACGGGAGGCCGGGGGCTCGCTGTCCAAGGTTGGCCCGCCGAGAGAATCGAAGTCCCAGCGATGACTTCTCTTCTCTGGGCACCTCCGCGGCGTCGAGCGGCCACTTCGAGGCAATCGGTCGCTCGCCGGTTCTCGTCCTGACGACGCCGTTATTGCTCATCACCCGCCGCCTTCCTCAGACCTCTCGCTTCCCGTCGAATGAGATGTACAAGCCGCGATTGTTCGACTGGTGCGAGCGTCCTATTGATTCATCAGTAGTCGGCACGGAGTAGGGTCGATCCCCACGAGCAGTGGTCGCGCTTGGCTCGTGAATGTCACGACGGCCTGGCCAGAGGCCAGCGCAGGCAGGTGACGCCAGAGGGACTCGTCGATGCCGCCGATCGAGCGCCGGAGACGATTGACGACGTTCGCGTCGCCAATCTTGTGGAGAATCCAATTGTTGATGAGGCCGAGTACCTCGTCGGGCAGGTGTTGAGGGAGTTGCGTGATAAAGACGAGTCCCAGCCATCGCTTGCGCCCGCGGCGGGCGATGCGGGCTACCTGCTGGAAGAGAACGGGCATCTGCGCAATGCGGTGTGCGGACAGGAATTCGTGCGCCTCCTCAATAAAAACCGTCGTAGGCGTCGGCCGCTGCTTTGCTCGCACGGCTGATTGGTAGTTTTCGTCCTGCTGGTCTTGTACTCCGCGTAGGAGCTGCGCGATGACGAGGTTGTTGATCTGAGGCGAATCGGTGTCGCTGAGGTCGAGGACAGAGACGCGCCCGGGCTTGAGCATGGCCTCGTAGTCGAGCCGCGGCGCGTTGGATGAGTCGAAGATGTTGAGGCGCTTGATCTTCCCGAGTTTTCCAAGGAGCGCGCGCCAACTGATTACATTCTTGGGAAGGCTGGCGGCTCCCATGACCAGACGAATCTCCTTCCTCTTGGACCTGAATGCAGCCGTCTCGAGGTAGGGATCCGGTGTCGCGTCGTCGTGGTCAATGAACCACGCGATCTCCTTGACGATGTCGTAGAGGTGCGCCAGCGCCATCTCCGGATAGCCGGTTTCTTGCTCGTCGAGTTCCATCAGCCGACGACGATCGTCGTCGCTCTTCGGCCAAATCCCGGCCTTCTCGATCGCAAGCTTCGTGACGTCGAATGCCTTGAAGAAGCGCTCGCTCTGTGCGTCTGAGAGATCGAGGATCTCTTGCACGGCGTACGGCGAGAGCTCGCTGAATCGCAGCGAAAACGTCGAAAGGCTCGGATGCGCTGGATTCGCAGTCTCTCGACCAACGAGATGATAGACGTGCGTATTGGCGACGCCGACGGGCTTCAGGCCGCGGCGCGCCAACGCCTCGATCATCTGCGGATCCTGCGTGGGCTCGTTGATCGCGCAGTACTCTCCCTCGGTGTCGATCAGGACGATTGCCATCCCCTCCTTTTGCGTTTTGGCCACGAGCCCCGAGACGGTCGTGGACTTGCCGCCGCCGGTGGTTCCGAGAACGCCAAGGTGGCGTGGAAACACGGACTTCTGGTCGGCCGGTACGCTCACGACCAAGTCGTCGAAACCGTCCGCGAGGCCGAGCCGGAGGTTGCCGTGGATGCGAAGCACGTCGGCCGTTTCACGCGCATCGAGCACGAAGACGGGACTGTTGGGCTTTGGCCGTCGGCGCGGGGGGACGACCGCGGCACCGAGGCGCTCTCCGATGAGCGCGACTTGGGCCCGACCGTGGTGCTTCGGCATGAGCAAACCGCCCTGGACCGTGCTTACAACCATCGGCGTCGCGTCCGCTCGGAGCCCGTCTGGCTCGGAAAACGGCCCCTCGACGACCGCTCCGAGATACGTGCGCTTGTCGGGTCGACTCTCGATGCGGACGAGGGCTTGGCTCGGCAGCCGGTCGATGTGTTCGTTCGGCATCAGGATGGTCACGGTCCCGTCCGCGCTTGATGCCGTGTCGAACATCGTTCTCGCGATGCTGCCCTCGTAGCCCTCCGGCTGCTTCCATTCTCCGCCGGCGCGAGCAGCGTCCTCGTCGATTGCATGGAATACGTCATCAGGGGTCTCGAGGACCGCGGCGTCCAGCGGACTGGCCTCAGGCTTCTTTCGTTCGCTCATGGACAACTCCGAAAGATCAACGGCGGGTCTTTCGCTCCGCGAGATAGCGGAATGGCGCTCCGGCTTCGGCATAGGCAAGTTGTGCAGCAGCGGCGAACGTCTCGGCACCGAACGTCGCGGTGCAAAGGCCGTCAGCGAGATCGATGAGCATCGGAAAGCCCCGATGCTCCTGGAGTAGGCTGTCGGCCATCGCGATCAGCGCAGCCTCGCGAGCGTGGTCCACATGGGCATAGAAGAGATGGCAGGGGGCAAGCGCGGAAGCACGGTAGAGCCCGACCACGACCTTCTCGCCGCACTCGTCGGCGAACTCTCTTGCCAACTTCCCAAGATCACCCCACTCATCACCGCGATAATGACCCTGGACGACTCGCTGCAGCGGATCAGCGAGCGTCTCGACGATCGCGTATTCGAGAGGATGCAGGGCATTGCCGATGGTCAGCAACTCCCTGCGTGAAGCGGCGCTCGGGACGAAGACGAACTTCTTGTGGTCGAGGATGAGGCGGCGCATCAGAATGAGGCTCGCCCGCAAGAGCGGCGGCATGCCCGAGCCAGTGACGAGCTCGTACGGAGCGGGGCTTCCGTGGCCCATCCTCCAGGTCGCTGTGGAACGATCGAGAAGGACCGCCCTCTCCGCATATGCCATGATGCCGCGTCGAGCCAAGTCACTCAGGCGATCCCGCATGCTCGGCTGGTCCTGACCGCCGCGGGAACGGCGACGCTCCAGAATCTCCAGCGTCTCTTCGACAGGATTCGTTCCAGCGGCGCGCAGGTCACGGCGGAACAGCCGGTGAACCCACGAGCCCTGGTCGCCTCGATATGAGACGAGGCAAACTCCAATCTGCGTGATCGTGACGGGAAGTGTGTCGTGCCCCGACACTGTTCCGTCGCAGGCCTCGACGGCTCCATTGAAGAGGAGCTTCCGGTGGACCGCCTCAACCTGCTCCGTTGTCACCGAATAGACCCCGGCGCCCGCCGGCGCGCCGTCGCGAAGCCGTAGCCGCGGAAAAACAACCTCGCGGATCTTCCTGTGGATCGAGTTTTCTTGGCGAACGGCTTCGGCGACCTCCTTCTGGAGGCGCGCGTAAAGGCTGACGAGATCGGATCCCGGATGCCACGTGTCGAGATCGAGCGTGCGGGACAAGGGCTCACTGAAGGCCGCCTCGAACTCGGTGTTCTTGACGAGCGGAGCCGGCTCGACGCCCTCTTGGCCGTCTACCAAGGGGCCCGGGATGACGGGAGTGTCGGTAGGGTCAGGGCGCATGTCGTCGTCGCGATCACTCATGTCTTGTACTTGCTCCGACTCATCCGATTCCGACGCCGAGCGTGAAGTTCGACACGGCTACGTTGGCGCAGTCCCCAACCACTCTCGAAACGTCATCCGAGGACGGGCGGCCGACGTGAGGAGCGGCGCGTACCGCTCCGCCACGGCGCCGGGGAGTCCGAATTGACTGCACAGCAGGTCGACAACGCGTGCCGACAATTGACTCGACTTCTGCGGCGCCGACGACGCAAGGACGCGGAGCACTTCGGTCCTCGGGGCGAGCAGTTCAAGGGCAAGTCTGTCGGCGCGATCTTCGGCTTCGAGCGTCTGGAGATGCGCGACCTCGCCCGTCCACGTGCGGTCCATGAGGTGCCCGTACGTCTTGATCGAGACGCCTTGGAGGAGAGAGTCGATTCGCTCGCCGGGACTCGGCGGCCGGTCGCCGTCGAGGATCTCCCGCACACCCGGACCGAGACGATCGAGTGCGCGCGTCCTTGGGAGGTGGTAGTCGAGGAGAAAGTGTGCCAGTTCGTGCGCGAGCGAAAAGCCCTGCTCGTTCGCGGGGTCGGCTCCATCAAGAAACACCAGTCCTTCGCCGCGGCGCGCGACGAGGCAACCTCGCATCAATCGGTCAGGGTCAGAGAACGGGCACTCGACGCGCAGGCGGCGAAGTTGGGCACGCACTGCAACGAGACCCAGGCGCGGAAGCCTGACCACGGCCAGGGGGAGTGCCCAGAGAATCGGCTCTTCGAGCGACCGCGGAAAGGCCTGCGGCCCGCCCGCGAGCCTCCAGAAGGACGCGGAGACCTCCGAAAGCTCACGATGGTTCATGCTTGCCGCGACCAGACCGGCCGCCACTCTTCTGGTCCTTTCGTGTTCGCCCCTCCTCCGGACTTTCACGCCGATCGCGTGCCGCCATCATCAATGGTCGATCGCTCGCAGCGGAAGTCGTGGTTTGAAGAGCATGAACGGCGGAAACCTCCTTCAGGAGCCCCGCAATTCGAACTGCATCAGCTCCGACGAAGGCTGCGATGCGCTTGACATCGCGTCGAAAGGCATCGGCTTCATCGAGCAACGGCGCCTTACATAATGCGAGACGAGTAATCGCGTCACCCGAACACCGGAGGTGGGACGCTAGGCCCGCGGAGTCCACTTGGCGTATCGATTCGTACGCACTCAGCCACCAGCCCAGGAAAAACGGATCACGGCTGGCCCGCGTGGCGGCGTGATTGAGCGATGAACTGGCGTGCCTAGCACTCACCAAGCTGCTCCCCGAGGCGTCGCAGTCTCTGCTTGATGCGGTCCTTGTGCTTCTTAACGATGTGTTCGCGCTGCCGCCGAGGCAGGTTCTCGACGCCAAGAACCTGGGCAAACACCGCCGTCGAGCGCTCTCCCTCCAGGATGAGTTCCACGAGCTTCCGATCGCCGGGATCGGGCATGATCGTTTCCACGGAGGCTCTGAGCTCGGTCTCGCGAAGTCGTGAGTCGGGGCTTCGGCTGTCGTGGCTGCTTCTCAGGGCACCCTTCTTGTTCCCAGCGGACACGACAAGTTCGACATTCTCGACTAGCCGCAGCTTGCTCGAGAGGCGCCGCTGTTTCGCGAGCGCGTTCTTGACGTCTCCCTTCGCCGCCATCTCAAGGTAGCCTCTGAGCGCCCGCTGGGTGTAGTCGTACTTCTCGGGGTGTTTGGCGAACGCGAGAAGTGCGTCGGCAGCAGCGTCGTCCAGGACGGCGCGATCATGCACTTGCGGAAACACCTTGCGGAGGCAAGTCGAGAGTGGTTCCAGGCATCGCTCGACGAGTTCTGCGGGCGCCGTGGGGTCTCCGGATCGCAGTCGACCGCAGATCTGCGAGCCCCAGGAAGCATCCGGAAACTTGGCCAACGGGGTATTCATGGACGGCCGACCGCAGCAGCCTGCCCATTTCGGTGTGAATCCTGCGCACGAGCAGCCTTCGGCCGCTCGAGCACAACGATCGCCTCTTGATGCATTCGTTTTCCGAGGGACTTGCCGCGTGCCCGAGGGCGAGGGAATGGAAGCGACCTTCGGTGGGGATTCAAGTCGCGAAAGAGGGTGCCGACGTGGTTGAACCCGCACCGCTTCGCGATTGTCGCGATGCACGCCGGCGTATCGATGACGTGCCTGCTAACGATCGACTTTCCGAGGACCAAGACGCAGGCTCCGCCTGGCCTTAGCACTCGGTGAAGTTCTTGGACAACGGACTCCATTTCGTAGAAGAACCGGCGAAAAATCGCGACCCTGCGACGCCACTGCTTTCGCACGACAGGGAGCTTGCTTTCGAGCCATGCCATTTCCCGTCTTGGCTTCTGCTGCCCGTGTTCGACTCCGATCATCTGCGCCCGAATCCGAGCCAATTCCGTGACGGAATAGCCCATCCATACCAAGGAGAACTTGTGCGCCCGCATGTAGTCGATCGCATTCGCATATGGCGATGACGTGAGTACCAAGTCCACTGATCCGTCCGCATATGGAATCCGGCGCACATCCCCTGACCTAAGGTCGAGCTTGGCGTCGTTTGGGATCGGCTGCCGTTTTCCAAGGCGTTCGATGAGCTCCTTCAGACGACGTGGGAACATGACGAGAGGGTTCGGCACCCTCTTGCCGAAGAGACGATGAGGTCGTGTGTGCGGAAGGTCGATCGCACGCGACGCGCCGGCACTCTTCGCGATGATGACGCGCGAGAATGCGATCTTGAGCGGATCACGCAGGTGCGCCGGCCGGGCCTCTGCAATTGCCATCCATAACGATAGGAGGCCGCGTCTGGACCTTGCAGGAAACCAGCGATTCACGAACTTGCGTGTCGGCGGATCGAAGTCTCTCTTGAACCGTTGGTCGAGCGCAGCGGGCTGCTTCGCGAGCTGCGTCGCGCGCTCCTGCACACGGAGTCCAATCCTTGAGAGATCTTTCAGGGAGTAGCTACCGCACTGCACTCGAATGGTGAGCAACGCGAGGGGGTCGATGTCCAATGCCCGGCACTCCCGCCCGAGCGCCAGTGCAGCGAGCGGGACCATTCCCGAGCCTGCCATGGGATCAAGGACGACAGAGTCGCTCGCAGTACCGAGCTCGATGATGGTTTTCGCGACCCGTGGAGACATCGGAGCTGGGAACGGGTGCACGAGCGGCAGCGCTATGGGCGTCGGCGTCTCCTTCAGGTCGCGTTCAAGTCTCGGAAGAAGCGATCCCAGGCTCTTTGCCAAGGGCGCGTCCCTCCCAGCACCACGATTGCCTCGGTCTTGAGCGGTTTCCCGTCGTCGTCGCATCCTCGGTCGTCCCCTTCGCTGCGTTCTGGTACCGGGCTACCGCGCGCTTGGTCGCGTGTGTCGACGTGCAGTCAAGTCTCCTGGGCGCGACCGGCGATCGACCCAAGATTGCGGTCATCAGAATGATGGCGACGAGCATGGGACCGTGCGAGAACTTCGGCGCAGAGCGAGGGCGACTCCTGCGGCGAACTGTGGGACACCGGAAACCCGGCTCCGGTCTGGACGGTCGTCCACACGGCCAAGATCGACCATGAGTCTCCTCGGCACTGGGCGCGCCATCGGCTGCTATCGCGAAAGACCCGGTCTGCAGGGAGTTGCCCGATCCCCTGGTCTGCCGCAAGATCCCGAGGCACTGCCCACGGCAAGGGGATTCGGGGTGGGGTGGTTCGTTGGCTTGGCCGTCCTGCTCTTCGTGCTCAACTTCGTCCTGGGAGTCGACTTCGACATCCAATTGCACGGAATGTGAGTTTGCACGGCCGCCGTGCTGAGTCGCATCTGGCACGGGGCCCTCTTCCCGCAAGTCGCGGTTCGGAGTCGATTGCACGCCCTCGGAGCTCGGTGCGCAGAGTCATTGATACCGGTGGACGCAAGTGGATCCCGGACCCCAACGGAGTCCTGCAGGTATTGGTCCGGTGGCGCGTGTCGGTTCGAATTCCAAATCCTTCGAGTGCCGTCGGCGACCCGATTCGGAAAGGTCGCATTCGAGGGGAAATGCGACCCTCCCGGGGCGCCCGGACCGCACGCTGGCGGTTCCCCGCGAGATCCCCGGACGGTTCACCGCCGGTTCCCCGGGTGCCGGGCGCCCGGGGGGACGCGGTTCTCCGATGGTTCCCCGCCCCCCGCCAAGTTCACCGGGAACGCCCGTTTCCCCCGGGGCGGTTCCCCAAAGGTTCCCCGATTCAGGGGCCCTCGAAAACGCCTCCCAGGCAACAAGCCTTTATCCAGTAAAGGCTTAGGACCGTTCTAGGCCTGCGCGAAAACACTCGCGGTGAACCTGACTGGGTCTCGTTAGAGCGGAGAGAGTTTTCCTCCGAAGAGACTCGGCCATTCCCCCGGGAGGCGCCATCGTTTCGCGCCATGAAATTCGCCCGGCCTGCGACACCTCGTGGCGCGGATTCTGGGGATAGCGGGGATTCTGGGGCGCCCTGAACGGCCCTCGTCGACACGTCGGCGCCGGACTCCGTCCACCCCGCGAAGCTGACGCTGGCTCTGGCCATCGGGCCGACGCGCGGCCGCGTGCCCGCGGCCGGAGTTGCGCCGGCTACGCCCCGTCCCGGGTTCGTTCCGCGGCCAGGAAGAGAGCGCTAGGTCGGACTCCCAACGCGACCGCGATCCGGCGGACGGAGCGGACCGTGGGGTTCCGGACGCCACGCTCAACGCCGCTCACGTAGGTCCGGTCGAGCTCCGCCTGGAACGAGAGCTTCTCCTGGGAGAGCCCAAGGCGTTCCCTTTGCCGTCGGACCGCACGTCCGAACGCCTCGAGGTAGGCCGCCGCGGGATCCCTGGTCGCCATCGCGCACCACGGTCCCGATGCGATGATTATGCGTCTACGGACTATGAGTCACGACGTGACTCAGGATCCCTGCGCCATGGTGTCGACTAAACGTCACAACGAATGGGGGAAACGACGGAAGTCAGCACTATGCCGGGACCGGATCCTCTCACGCAGATCGGATGGGTGGTCGCCGCCCTGCTGGGTTTGCTCGTCCTACTCTGTCTGAGCTCAAGCGCCCGCCGCCGGGCTACCCCAAATCCCAAGCTGATCTGCTGCCCTCACTGCCAAACGCGCGGCGCCGTAACCGCAAGCGACGTCGTCCAGAAGGTGGGCATCAGCGGCGCGAAAGTGACCGCAGCGCTGTTCACGGGCGGGTTCTCGCTACTGGGGACGGGGCTCTCTCGGAAAGAGAAACGGACGGCGATGAGTTGTGAGGCATGCGGGATGAAGTGGCTGGTCTAGCTCGGAACTCGGCGTCACGTACCCAGCCCGGATGCATCACGCCCAAGTGTTCCCGGAATCTCCAGAATCCCCGCACTCCATGACCATAGATCGAACGCGCAATCTCGCGAACTCACGAACACCGGCCGTCCGCTGAACTGTGCTGATCCGTAGCCGTGCTATTCCAAGAGCATTCCAAGTCGGGCTCTTCGCGCCTCTTCTCATCCCCCTGCGAGAGGTCCGAGCCCAAGGGCTCAAGCAGGGGGATTCTCTATGCGTCCAGATGCTCCGGGCATCGAGTGGGTGGCGACCGATCGGCTCCACCTGAGCCCGTCCAATCCGCGGCGGAACGACGCTGCTGTTCCGCATGTCCTCGCCCCCTCAATCCGCCGGTTCGGCTGGCAGCAGCCAATCGTCGCCAGACGCACGGGCGAGGTCATCGCCGGCAACACTCGGCTCAAGGCCGCCCTCGAACTCGGGACCAAGGAGGTTCCAGTCGTGTGGTTCGACGGCTCGGATCTCGACGCGACCGCATTCTCCATCGCGGACAATCGGACGCACGAGTTCGCTGAGTGGGACGAGCCGGCGCTGGCGAAGCTCCTGACTGACCTTCGTACAGAGGACGGACTCGACGGCGTCGGGTACACGAGCGACGAGATTGACGCGCTGCTCGACGAGATCGGCGAGGGAACTGCCACCGAGGTCGAAGATGAAGGACCGATCGAGCCGCCGGTCGATGCGATCAGCCGTCGCGGGGACCTCTGGATTCTCGGCGACCACCGTCTCCTGTGCGGCGACTCCACGAATGCCGTTGACGTCGCGCGTCTCCTCGCGGGCGACAAGGCCGCGCTCATGGCGACCGATCCTCCGTACTGCGTCGACTACACCGGCGACAACCGGCCCAACGACTCCGGTAAGGACTGGTCGGACAAGTACAACGAGGTCGAGATCAAGGACCTCGGCGAGTTTCTGTCCGGCGTCCTGACCGCCGTACTTCCGCATCTCGCCGATGACGCAGCACTCTACGTATGGCATGCCCACTTGCAGTATCCGGCCATCGACC
>Ga0187893_10013383_pt1 | contig 11430 bp, 9 predicted proteins | sample MA1701074metaG_FD_139574 | JGI IMG/M metagenome (GOLD analysis project Ga0187893, IMG submission 139574) | White microbial mat communities from a basaltic lava cave in the Kipuka Kanohina Cave System on the Island of Hawaii, USA - MA170107-4 metaG ...
CCCCGCCGGGGGGGGGGGGGGGGGGGGGGAGGATGGGTGGATCGAGTTCGCTGCGCTGATCAACGTTCGCCCGATAGCGTGCTCCGCGATCGCATTCGCCAGATCGTAACCGGACTGGTGGAAGGCTGACGAGCCGGGATGCGACTCACACGAGTCTCGCCGCGGGACGGTGGGCCACGCCTCGCTTGCCGAGCAGCTCGCGAACGTCGGGAGTGAGGTGGATCGAGCGATCGCGGCGTGGGAGGCGCGCCGGTGCTTGCGCGGCGTAGCCGGAGTACCGGAGGCAGCGGTATCACGTCAACGTGAGGACCACGCCAGTTGTCTTGGCCTTGGGACTCCCTCACGGACGATGCGCAAGATCGAGGAATAGCTTCGTCGATGAGGAGCCCCCTGCCGCTGGTCGGTGGGGGTGTTGGGGTCGCGCCTCGCGACGTGTGCCAGCTCGTCGGCGAACGAGCAGATGGCGAACGCGTGCTGGACGTTGGCGACGGAGCGGTACCATCCGATGCGCACGTGCGCCTCCGCCTCGCCGTTCTCCAAGCGGCTTCGACGATAAAATCCGGTTTCGACTTGCGGCCGAATCCGCCGCCGAGCAAGGTCACGTTCACCCGCACGCGCTCGGCAGGTACGTTGCGGCAGCGTCCGGAACCGTGGTCTCGGCGTGTTGGTGCTGCTCGAACGTAGCGACGGAGCGGCGCGCGTTTCTTCGAAATCAGTCGCGGCGGCGGGGAATGCCGGAGGCGGGTGAGCCGGTGGAGCTACCGGACGACCCGTACGCCTGACCGCCGAGCGACTTCAGGTGCGTCCTGAACCCGGCGCTTGGGGCGTAGACCGCGGCTCCGCGTACAGCACCCGTTCCACTTCAGCCAAACGCGCCTCGATCTCGATCGGCCGGTTGGCGCGCTTCGGCAGCGGTTCAGTCTCCTGGTGGTACCGGGTCACGACCCCCGGGTCCTTGAGGACGTGTCCCGTAAGGACCGCCACGACGCGGTCGCCGGTTCGAATGATGCCCTCTTGAATCAGACGTCGTGTCCCGCCCACGCTGGCCGCGCTGGCCGGCTCGCAGCCCGTGCCGGATGCGTCGACCACCGCTTTGGCCTCGAGGATCTCGTCGTCAGTGACCGTCGTGACCACGCCGTCGGTGTCCCGGATCGCGCGTACGGCTCGCTCGTAGGATGCCGGGTTCCCGATCCGGATCGCGCTCGCCACGGTTTCCGGGCTCACCGTATGGCGCCGGGTGAACCTGTCCCGAAAGCTCAGGGCGAACGGCGCCGCGCCGGCCGCCTGCACGGCCGCCAGGCGCGGGAGGCGGGTGATCAGGCCATAGTCGCGAGCTTCGCTGAGCGCTTTCCCGAACGCGGCGGTGTTGCCGAGATTGCCGGCCGGCACGACGATCCAGTCGGGCGGGTCCCAATCGAGCTGCTGCAGCATCTCGAGCACGATCGTCTTCTGGCCCTCGAGGCGAAACGGGTTGATCGAGTTGAGGAGGTACACCCCCAGCCGTTCGCTCGCCTCCCGCGCCAACGACAGGCAGGTGTCGAAGTCGCCGCGCACCAGGAGCGTCCGCGCGCCGTAGGCCAGGAGCTGTGCGAGCTTGGCCGGAGCGACCAGTCCGCGGGGAACAAACACGAGCGCCGGGATCCCGGCGAGCGCCGCGTAGGCGCCGAGCGAGGCGGCGGTGTTGCCGGTCGAGGCGCACGCGACGGCGGAGGACTGGAGGCGCCGGGCCTGGGTCACCCCTACCGTCATGCCGCGGTCCTTGAACGATCCGGTGGGATTGAGGCCCTCGTGCTTGAGGAGCAGCTCGGACGCGCCGATGTACGCCGATATCGAGGGACGGCGGAGCAACGGCGTGTTTCCTTCGGGATACGTGAGGACGTCGTCCGCCGAGGGAAGCACGATTTCGTGGAAACGCCACACGCCGGAGGCGAGGGGCCCGCGTTGCGCACCGACGCGTGAATCGAACAGCGCGCGCAGCGCGGCACCGTTCACACCGGACGCGGGCGGCGGGTGCCGGAGGTCGAGCAGGCCGCCGCACGCGCAGCGCAGGCGGGCGTCCGTTTCGGCGTACGACTCGCCGCACTCGGCGCACACCTGCCGGCTCGCGGGATCGCTCACGCGCCGGCGAGCTTCAGCACATCATTCAGGATACCGGCCGCGGTGACCGCCGAACCGGCGCCAGGTCCGGTGATCACGAGTGGGTTCTTCTTGTAGCGCATCGTGGTGAAGATAAACTGGTTGTCGGTGCCGCTCAGCGATGCCAACGGGCTTCGTGCGTCCACCACCACGAGGCCAACCTTGATGCGGCGGCGAGTGGCAATGGCGCGGTAGCGTAGCACGCGGCCCCGCGCGGCGGCGGCGGCGACTCGGCGCCGCCAGGGTTCGTCCCACTCCTCGAGCCGTTCCAGAAACTCCGCCAGTGGAATGCGCCGCGCTTCGTTGGGGACGAGGGACTCGACGGCGATGGCATCGAGCTCGCCCCGGAAGCCCAGCAGTCGGCCGAGGATCAACGCTTTGCGCGCGACATCCCGGCCCGAGAGATCCTCCCGCGGGTCGGGCTCCGGGTAGCCTTTCGCGATCGCCCCGCGCAGCGCTGCGGAAAACGATTGCCCGCGTCCCAGCTCGCCGAACAGGTAGCCGAGCGTCCCCGAGGGACACGCCTCGACCCGGTCCACCCGGTCGCCGGACTCGATCAGCTTGTCCATGGTGTCGATGATGGGGAGCCCGGCGCCGACGGTCGCTTCGAGCCGCAGCTCGCGATCGTAGTCCAGCGCCGCGGCCCGGATCCGGTCGTATTCGCGTTGCGGTCCGGTGAGGGGGCGCTTGTTGGAGAGCACCACATGCATGCCGGCGGCGAATGCCGCCGCCACCACGTCGCCCGTGTCATCGGCCGTTACGTCCACCAGCACCGGGTTCGCGAGCGCGTGCCCCGCGATCAGGCTCACCGCTGCGGCGGCCGTGCCCTGGTGCCCACCGGGCGTCTTGGCGAGAGAGGCGCCTTTCGCTTTGGCCACGGCGAGCGTGCCCAGGCGGCGCGAGGCCAGGCCACGGGCGTCGAACACGAACCCGGAGCGGTCGATCGCCCCCACGACCCTGAGTACGGATCCGTCGAGCTTCGTCTTTGCGATCAGGGCGCCCAGCGCGCGGCCGATCTTTCCGAAGCCGAGCAGCACGACGTCCGTGCGGCGCGGACCGCCCATCGCGCCGCCGCCGATCTTGCTGAGCTGGAAGGCGGCGTGGACCGCGCGCTGCGCCGGGGCCGCGTTGCGGCCGTCCACCACCAGCGAGAGGTTCAGCTCCGAGGAGCCCTGCGCGATGGCGATCACGTCGATGCCCGTCTCGGTGAGCGCGGAAAAGGCTCGCGCCGCGATGCCCGGCGCGCCGGCCATCCCGAGCCCGACCAGCGCAAGCGTCGCCGCGCCCTTGCGCATTTCGACGCCGTCGATCTCCCGTCGGGCAATCTCCTTGTGGAACGTCGTGCGGAGGCTCGCTCGTGCCCGCTGCGCGCTCGCGTCCGGCACGCTGAAACAGATGGAGTGCTCGGACGACGCCTGACTGATGAGCGACACCGAGATCCCTTCGTGCTGCACCGCGGTGAACGTCCGGGCGGCGATCCCGGGCACGCCGAGCATGCCGTTCCCGGTTACCGTGATGAGCGCCTGTCCCGAAACGGCCGAGAGCGCCTTGACGGGATAGTCGGTGAGCGTGTGACGCCGGGAGATCTCGGTGCCCGGAGCTGCGGGGTTGGCAAACGGCCTGATGCGGACCGCGAGGTTCCGGTTCCCGAGCGGGATCAGCGCGCGCGGGTGCAGCACCTTCGCGCCGTAGTAGGCGAGCTCAGCCGCTTCGCGAACGTGCAGCTGCGGCACCACCCGCGCGTCGGGGACGACCTTGGGGTCCGCGGTGAGCACGCCCGGCACGTCTTTCCAGAGCGAGACCTCTCGGCTCCCGAGCGCGCGGGCGAGCAGGGTGGCCGTGAGGTCCGATCCGCCGCGCCCCAGCGTCGCGACATGACCATTGGGCGCGGCGCCCAGAAAGCCCGGCACGATCGGGACGATGCCCCGGGTGAGCAGTGGGGTCAGCGTCTTGCGGGCGGCTCGCTCGGTCCGCGCGAGGTGCGGCGCGGCTCCGCCGAACGTGCCGTCCGTCTTGACGACGTCGATGGCGTCGACGTACGCCGCGGGACAGCCAGCCGCCGCCAGGGCTGCTGCGAACAGGTGGGCGCTCAGCCGCTCACCGCGCGCCACGAGGTAGTCCAGCGTGCGCGGGGTGATCTCGCGCAGGATGCCGGTCGCCGCGACCAGCTGGTCGAGCTCGCCGAACGCCTGGTCCACGAGGGCGTTCATCTCGTTGCGCCTCGCGCCCGCCGCAAACAGGGCGCGGGCGACTTGCGCGTGTCGCCGGCGCAACGCGTTCGCCGCACCCCGGAGCGCGCCGCGCTCGCCCCGCGCCACTCTCGCGGCGATCTCGAGCAACGCGTCCGTCACACCCGCCAGGGCGGACACGACGACGACCATCGGAACCTGTCCCTGGGCCCGGACGATCGAGACGGCGTGCGCGATTGCCGGCGCGCTGGCGAGCGACGCACCACCGAACTTGTGGACGTGCGGGGGACTGGAGGGTCGGGACATCGGGATGAGCGCGCGCTCCCCGGCTCAGCCGCCGGAAATGGCGGGGACGATCGTGACTTCGTCGCCGTCTTGGAGCGGGGCCTCGAAGCCCCCGTGGAAGCGGCAGTCCTCGTCGTTGACGTAGAACACGACAAACTTGTACGGATTGCCGCGGTCGTCGCGGAGCCGGGGCGCGAGTTTCGGATATCGCGCGGCGACGTCGGCTACCGCCTCGCCGAGCGTGCCGCCGTGCGCCTCCATGCTGCGCTGCCCGTCAGCGAGCGCCGCGAGCACGGTCGGAATGTTGATCTGGATGGACATCTGCGCTCCTCACGAATTGGGTTGCACCACCGCGTCGTAGCCGCCAACGCGCCGACTGACCACGAACCGCTCCGTCACAACGTCCGAGTCCTGCCAGGCTCGTCCCATCGCGTCCGCCACCGCGCCGGCGCGGTTGGACGGAGCCAGGGCCACGATCGTCGGGCCCGATCCGCTCAACGTCGCTCCGTGCGCTCCCGCCGCTCGCGCGGCATTCGTCACGGCGTCGTACCCGCGTACGAGCGCGCGGCGGTGGGGGACATGCAACACATCGTCGAGGGCGATGGCCAGCAATTCGAAATCGCCCGTGGCGAGTCCGCGCACCAGTGCCGCCGCGCGCGCCGCCGCCAGAGCGGCCGTGGCGTGCGGCACGGATGCCGGGAGTGCGGCGCGGGCTCGCTTCGTCTCGAGCGTGACGTCGGGTACGGCGAACACGAACGCGATCGAGGGGTGGACCTCGAGAGGGGAGGCGAGGAAGCCGCCGGCGGGGCGGTGCAGGGCGAGCGTGGCTCCGCCGAACACGGCGGGCGCGACGTTATCCGGATGCCCCTCGACTTCGGCGCACAGGGCTAGGAGCGCTTCGGGCTCGAGCCCGATCCCGAGCAGGGCGTTGGCGGCGGACGCGCCGGCGACAATGGCCGCCGCCGAGGAGCCGAGACCCCGGCTGACGGGAATGTCGGAGTCCGCAGTGAGGGTGAGGCGGGGTATGTCGCGTCCTCCCATCCGGCAGGCGGCGGCGAAACCCCGGTAGAGCAGGTCTTCCTCCGGTCGAACGGACAGCGTGCCCAGCGTTCCTCGCCGATCGATCGTGATGGCCGGCGCCGATCGGTCCACGGCGTACCGCGCCGACACCCGGAGCCACCGCTCGACGGCCATTCCCGCACAGTCGAAGCCGGCCCCCAGGTTCGACGTCGACCCGGGCACCCGAACCGTCACGCCGGCGGCCATTGGTCCACCAGGGCCGCCACCTCGCGGAGCCGTGGAGCGATGACGGGCGCTTTGGGCAACACGGCACCCACGGCTTCGATCGTCTTGAGTCCGTGGCCCGTGATACACAGCACGATCTCATCCGCCGGGCCGAGGCGTCCGAGCCGGGCCAGCTCCAGTGCCGCGGCCACGGTGACTCCGCCCGCCGTCTCGGCGAACACGCCTCCGGTCTCGGCGAGCAGCCTGATGCCGGCGCGCAGCGCGTCATCGGTCACGGCTTGGGCCCAGCCGCCCGATTCCCGGATCGCCTGCGCCGCGCGCGCGCCGTCCGCCGGGTTGCCGATCGCGATCGAGCGCGCGATCGTGCGCGGCACCTCGGGGACGATCTCGTCGCCGCCGCGATGGACGAGCCGCACGATGGGCGCGCAGCCCGATGCCTGCGCCCCAAACACGCGGGGCGGCGGCCCTTCCACGAGGCTCGCTTCGAGGAACTCGGCGAAACCCTTGCGCAGCTTCGTCACGAGCGAGCCGCCCGCCATGGGAGCCACCACAGCCGTGGGCAACCGCCATCCGAGCTGTTCCGCGATCTCGAATGCCAGGGTCTTCGAGCCCTCGCCGTAGTAGCTGCGCAGGTTGACGTTCAGCATGCCCCAGCCGAAGCGGTCGGCCACCTGGGCGCAGAGCCGGTTGACGTCGTCGTAGCTGCCCTGCACGCGCACCACGCGACAACCGTATACGCTCGTGCACACGACCTTCTCCTGCTCCGTCTGGTCAGGTATGAACACCCAGGCGTCGAGTCCGGCGCGGGCGGCGTGCGCGGCCACGGCGTTCGCGAGATTGCCGGTGGAAGCGCAACCCACGGTCTGGAGTCCGAACGCCGCAGCGGCGTTGAGCCCGGCGGCTACGACGCGATCCTTGAAGGAGAGCGACGGCTGGCACACGGAATCGTTCTTCACCCACGCGCGCGCCACGCCGAGCCGCCGGGCGAGCGGGGGGACATCGATCAGTGGCGTGAATCCCGTGTCCCGTGAGTGCGCCGTTTCGCCGTCGAAGGGGAGCCACTCCCGGTACCGCCACAACGTGGGGGCGCGGGCGGCGATGGCGGCACGGTCCGGCAGGTAGCGGGCCGGATCGTACACCGGCTCGAGCGGACCGAGGCATTGATCGCAGATGGCGACGGGTGCGGCCTCGCGCGTGGCGCCGCAGCTATGGCAGCGGAGCGGCAAGGCGCGAGCGGTGGGTGGTGCGAGCATCACAGGCATAGTCGGAAGAGCTCCTCAAAGCAGAAACGCCCGCAAAGACGAGCCGCGGGCGGTCGCTTTTTAGCAATTGTTTAACGTGGCTGCAATACGCGGCAAATCGCCACGAAACGTCCGTTGTCGTCCAATACTTACCCGCGCTCCCGCGCCGCGTCAAGATCGGGAAGGCGATACTTTCAGGACATGGGACCCAAAGTGCGGCTCGGCATCCTGGGCGCGACCGGCACCGTCGGCCAGCGCATGATCGCCCTGGCGGACGGCCACCCGCAGTTCGTGGTGTCGGCCGTGGCGGCGTCCGAGCGCTCTCAGGGCAGGCCGTACGGCGAAGCGTGTGTGTGGCGCCTCCCGGGGGAGATGCCGGCCGCCGTTCGCTCGCTGCCCGTGCGCTCGCCCGAGCCACCGCTCGACTGCGACCTCGTGTTGTCCAGCCTCCCGGCGGAGGTCGCCGGAGACGTCGAGACGCGGTTCGCCGAGGCCGGATACCCGGTCGTCAGCAACTCCTCGTCCCATCGCATGGACCCGGGCGTACCGCTGCTTGTCCCCGAGATCAATGCAGAGCATCTCGCGCTGCTCGAGCCGCGCCGGGGCAAGGGCTTCGTCGTCACCAACCCGAATTGCTCGACGATTATGCTCGCCCTCGCGCTGGCCCCGCTGCAGGCCCGGTTCGGATTGGAGGCGGCGGTCGTCACGACGTTGCAGGCGATTTCGGGCGCGGGGTACCCGGGCGTCCCGTCGCTCGACATCGTGGACAACGTGGTGCCGTTCATCGCCAATGAGGAGGAGAAGATCGAGCGGGAGACGCTCAAGATCCTGGGTCGCGTGGAGGGCGGCACGGTCCAGCCCGCCGCCTTCCCGGTGAGCGCCCAGTGTCATCGCGTGCCCGTCGTGGATGGGCACCTGGCCGCGGTCCGCGTGCGGCTAAGTCGGCCGGCCGAGCCGCGCGAGCTGAGCGAGGCGTTCACGTCATTCCGCGGCCCACCGCAGGAGCTCGCGCTCCCCACGGCCCCGGCGTGCCCGATCCTTGTGCGCGACGAGCCGGATCGCCCGCAGCCGCGACTGGACCGGGAAGCGGGCGGCGGCATGAGTGTCACCGTCGGCCGGATCGCTCGCGACCGCGTCCTCAGTCACCGGTTCGTGGTGCTGAGCCACAATACGATCCGCGGCGCCGCCGGAGCGACGCTCCTGAACGCCGAGCTGCTGCTGGCCCGGGGCCATATCGGATGACGTCGCCGTGCGAGGCTAGGCCGCGCTTCCGCCTCAGCCCGGCAGCCGACGCCTGACCTCCACGTACACCCAGGCCGCCACGCAGAACCCCGTCGCCACGACGATGCCGGCGATCACGAGCACGCACCCCGCAAGCACCCAACCGGTCGTCGACCAGCCGGCGAGGAAGGCGAGGCCGCTCGCCAGCACGAACGCATCGGCCAAGCCGCAAGCGAAGCGGCGCGGGTCGGGATCGAACGGCAGGGCCGGCGCACCGAACGGATAGCGCACCACGCGGTTCCACAACTGGTCCAGCCAGGACAGGGCCGGCGACGCCGTTCCGACGAGGCCCAGCACCCCGACTGCGATCAGCAGCCAGGGCCGGCCTCCCACCGCGCCAGCGACGACGAGCAGCAGCGTCACGAGGGGTTTGAAGCGCAGCGGGTAGACCAGCGACCGCTTGACCTCTCCCGGAACCTCATACCCCCAATGGTCCACGCAAAAGGATGCGTAACGGCTTGGCTCTACTGACATCGTCTTCTCCTCTCGCCAGGGCCGAGACCGACCGAGCGGGTCAATACCGCGGCATCGAGGGGTCGACGTCCGCCGCCCACGCTTCAATGCCGCCCCGGAGACTTCTGACTTTCGAGAATCCCGCAGCCCGCAGGATCTCGAGCGCGCGCATCGAGCGGACGCCCTTGTGGCATTGCGTCACGATCTCCTTGTGGCCGTCCAACTCGGCGAGCCGTTCAGGCAGTTGGCTCAGTGGAATCAACCGCGCCCCTGGGATGCGGCAGATCTCCCACTCCCGCATTTCGCGCACGTCCACCAGATCGATGTCCGGGTTGTCCCTGAGATCGCGAGCCAGGTCGGTCGCCGAGATCTCCCGGCCCTCATATGACGGAGCCGCGCCGACACCGCAGAACGCCTCGTAGTCGATCAGCTCACGCACCGAAGGAGTCTGGCCGCACACCGGGCAGTCGGGATCCTTGCGGAGCGCGAGCTCGCGGAAGCGGAACTTCAGGGCGTCGAACAGGATGAGCCGTCCCACGAGCGTGTCGCCCGCGCCGAGGATCAGTTTCAGCGTCTCCAGTGCCTGGATGCTCCCGATGATCCCGGGCAACACGCCCAGCACGCCACCCTCGGCGCACGATGGGACGAGCCCGGGCGGCGGTGGTTCCGGGTAAAGGCAGCGGTAGCACGGGCCCGCGGCGGCGAGGAACACCGATGCCTGCCCCTCGAACCGGAAGATGGAGCCGTACACGTTCGGCTTGCCGAGCAGCACGCACGCGTCGTTGACGAGGTAGCGCGTGGGGAAGTTGTCGGTACCGTCCACCACGATGTCGAAGGCGCCCAGGATCTCGAGCGCGTTCTCCGACGTGAGGTGGACGGGGAACGGCTCGACCTGCACGTGGGGGTTCAGGTCCTGGAGCCGCGCCGCCGCCGACTCGAGCTTCGGCCGTCCGATCCCGCTCGTCCCGTGCAGGACCTGGCGCTGCAGGTTGGTCGCGTCGACCGCGTCGAAGTCCACGAGGCCGATCGTCCCGACGCCCGCCGCCGCGAGATAGAGCGCGGCGGGCGAGCCCAATCCGCCGGCCCCGACGAGCAGCACGCGCGCCGCCTTGATCCGGTGCTGCCCATCGGGACCCACCTCCGGGAGCATCAGGTGGCGCGAGTAGCGGAGAATCTCCGCGTGACTGAGCTCGGGCAGAGCCGTCACCGCGTCGACCGCGCCACCGGCGATGCTCGGCACAATCGAGACCTCGTCGCCGTCCGCCGCGGGCGTGGCCTCGCGCGCGAGGTCGCGAATGTCCCGGTCGTTCAGGTAGACGTTCACGAACGATCGCAGCCGCCCGTCTTCGCGGTAGAGATGCGCGCGCAGCTGCCCGTTCTCCACGGCCAGCTGCTCCAGGATCTCGCCGACCGTTCCGGCGCTGGTCGCCACGGCGTCGCGGCCCCCGACGAACGGCCGGAGCGGCGATGGAATGTGCACGGTCACCGACATGATCAGGACTCCTTCACCACGAGGTCGTGTTCCACGAAACCGCTGCGATCGTCGCGCAACTCCCACACGCGCTCCTCGCGCACGTTGCCGCCGGCCACCGATGCGATGAGGTAACAACACCAGGGCCAGGCGTGCTCGGTGTCGTACGCGGAGGGCCGCGCCGGCACGTCGGGATGCGAGTGGTACGCGCCCACCACCTCCAGGCTGTCCTGGCGCGCCACGCGCTCGGCTGAGAGAAAGTCCTCGGGCTGGATGACGTAGCGCGTCCGCCCGCCGCCGTTCTCGATCAGCGGGTTGGGGACGGGCACCTGGCGGCGCACGACGACGTCGCCGTTCGGTCCCCGCTCGCCGAGTAGCAGGCCGCACCCCTCCGCGGGATACGCCGCCGCCAGGTGACGCCGGATCTCGGTCAGCGCTCCGGAAGCAATCCGCAGGGTCACACGTCCCCCATCAGGCGCCGCTCGTCGGCGAGGTAAGTGGCACCACCGTCCGGCGCGATCGCCACGACGAGCGGCGGCGCGCCGCGCTCCGCGAGCGAACGAGCCAGCACCGACTCCGCCGCGACGAGTGCCGCGCCGGTGGACCAGCCGGCGAAGAGCCCGCGCTCACGCGCGAGCTGGCGGCATTTCTCCGCCGCGGCCTCCGTGGCCACGAACACTGTTTCGTCCATGAGGGCAGGGTCGTAGATCCCAGGGACGATCGCCGTCGCCAGGTGCTTGAGCCCCTCGAGACCGTGCAGCGGGCCCTCCGGCTGGACGGCGACGATGTGGATGTCCCGGCGCCGCTCTTTCAGGAAGCGGCCCGCGCCGACGAGCGTCCCGCTCGTTCCCACGCCCGCCACGAGGTGGGTGAGCCGGCCGCGTGTGGCGCGCCAGATCTCGGGCCCCGTCGTGCGCTCGTGTGCGAGAGGATTCGCGGGGTTGTTGTACTGGTCGGCGTACCAGTAGCGTTCGGGCTCTGCGGCGACTATCGCCCCGGCGCGACGGATGGCGCCATCGCTTCCCTCGAGCGGGTCGGTCTCGATCACCTCTGCACCGTAGAGGTGGAGCAGGGTGCGGCGCGCCGCGGAGATGTTGGCCGGCACGCAGACGGTCACGCCGATCCCCGC
>Ga0187893_10013384_pt1 | contig 11429 bp, 11 predicted proteins | sample MA1701074metaG_FD_139574 | JGI IMG/M metagenome (GOLD analysis project Ga0187893, IMG submission 139574) | White microbial mat communities from a basaltic lava cave in the Kipuka Kanohina Cave System on the Island of Hawaii, USA - MA170107-4 metaG ...
CGAGGTGCACGTGCATGTCGATCAAACCTGGTAGGAGCGTGCACCCTGCCAGGTCGATGACCCTCGCCGAAGCAGGATGACCCACGTCGCCGTCCGCCAGCACGTCGGCGATCCGGTCGTCTTCGATGACCACGGCGAGACCCGCCTGCGGCGGACGGCCGGTGGCATCGAACAACTGCGCGCCGCGCAGGATCAGACGCTCCATGGGCTAACCTCGTAGACCTCTACTGTATCGCGATGACACGGCTGGAGGTATTCACCTCAACCGCCAGAACGCCGCTCACGGGAGCTTCTTCGACCTCAAGGCTCACGCCATCCCCGAGCAATGCGTGGAGCCTGTCGGACGCAGCAGCCGGATGAGGGTCGCCGAGGCGAACCAGGCGAATACCCTGCGCGTTCGACGGGTGGTCAACCGGCATCTCGGCGGGATGCATCCCTGGCGGTAGCGACCACTCAATGACAAACGGCAACACGCTCGGATCGTACGCCGGTACGAGGACCTGAGTGCGCCAGCGAAGGGTCACACCATCTGGGCGGATTCTGGCGCCTGGGTTCGGCGCGGGCAGCGCCCACCCAGCCGCGAGGAGGTGCTCGCGCAGCGCGTCGAGGTTATCCGTGCGCACCGCCCAGGTGGCGAATGTACGACCTTCGGCGATCGCGCGCGCAACGCGTCCGGCGGTGGGCGCGCGGCTGGCTTCTTCAGGGTCGACAACCGCAATCAACTCCAAGTAGGCGGATCCGAGGGGCACGATCATGTTCGCCGTTCCAACGCCGGGGTGCCGGCCTCCCTCCAGCGCGCGCAGGCCGTACTCCGTTTCGAGCCGGCGCGCGCCCGCCGCAAGATCGGCGACAGCTATCAGGACATGGTCGATGAAGAGCGGCTCCGGTGTCATTCACCCTGCCCACGCCGCCATGGAGTCGCCTTGAGCAGTGGCGCGTAAAGATCGTCCTCAAGGGGGATCCTCAGGTCGGCCAACTCTCGTCGAACGGGGTTTCGTCGCTGGAAGTCCACGAAGGCAACGTCCTCGATGACGGCAAGGGGGATGCGTTCGCTCCCTTCACCCATGACGAGGACCGCTGCGGCCGCAAGTCCGTCTAAGATGTTTGCCTTGGTGACTTTCAGTTTCCGCCCAAAAAGGTCCGGCTTCCCGATGTAGCTTCTCAGGGCAGCGAAGCCGCTGTGCGCGATGGCCACCCCCGTTGTACCGCGCCGAAGCGGGGTGGTTTTGCTGTCGGTGATCATGACCCCGACCGCTTTCAGCTTCCATTGCCTGGCAAGATGCGCCCGCACTTGGTTCGCTACGCCCTGCGGGTCGTCTGGCCAGAGTATGTAGTAGCCGCCGCCATTCGACTCATCGATGCCGGCTGCGGGGATCAGGAGGCTGTCCTTAATGGTGAGCGTGAGATGGTACCTTGTCTTTCCAGCCAAAAAGAAGTCCGCCTCCCTCTCAATGAGTTCCTGCTTCTTTACTTCTCCCATCTTCACCATTCGACCCTGACTGATCGAGACCAGTTTGGAAGTGATAGCGACAATGGACCCTTCACGCAACTGAGCCAGGGAACGATTTAGGAGGGCGAGGAGATCCGTAAAAGGACGAACTTTGGCGATTTTGATGGGTATAACGTGCATGGTGTTCTAGTCTTTCCTCCTTAGACGGTAGCGAAGATAGACCTCGTCTTCGACCTGCCTTATGGAAATAAGCTGTAACCGTTTGACCTGATCAGGTGCAAATAGGGTCCCTTCCACCATGGTGAGCGTTGAGTTGTTCCTGCTGCCAATGATCTTCGGTGCAATGGTAACGAACAGTTCATCGAGCACGTCAGCCGCCAGGAACGAGGCAAGGAGCGTTGGGCCGCCTTCGAGCAGGATCGTTCGGTGCCCCTGCTCGCGCAAAAACCCGCTGAGGGCGTGGAGGTCTACCTGGTTGTCTCCAAACCGGACGACCTGAGCTGCAGCCGCAACGTCAATGGGAACGGGAGCGTCGCGAGTAGTGATCAGCAGAGAAGATGTTCCGGAAGGCGGATTTTCTAGGTACGGCGCGAGTGTCCCGTCGGGGTGGGCGCTAGTGATGCCGTAGAGGATCGGGCGATCCTTACCGAGGGTACATCGGCGTTCCTGGAAGGCGCGTGTGCCCAGCTTATCCAAGTGGCGAAGGAAGACGGCGGTGTGTTTCCCGTGGAGCAACACGTCTGCGTGTGCCCGCAACTGGAGCAGTGTTTCGTGGTCGGTCTCACTGCCCAGTGGCCAATAGGCGCGGGGATCGGCCAAAACGTTCACCTTGCCGTCAACCGTCTGGACGAAGTTGGCGAAAACGTACGGCCGTCCGGCCAATGTCGGAAAGGCGAGATCATTGTACATCATGAATCATCCGGGGATTTTTCGACGTGAGCCACCGGACACCCAAGTAGACGAACGGCGTTTCGATGACCGAGATGCCAGACTTGAGGAACCAGTAAGGAAGGATGATGCTCCACAGAAAGCTTACATTGTCTGCGAAGGGTTTGTTCATGGCATAGAAGGCGAGGGTTATGAAGATCGTCGTGTCAGCAAACTGCGAGACGACGTTTGAGACGTTGTTTCGGAGCCATAGCGCCTGCCTGCCTAGCCGCTCCCTGATCTTGGAAAAGATCGCCACGTCCAAGAGGCCGGCCAGGATAAAGGCGGTGAGGCTGGCCGCGGCAATTCGGGCGGACCGGCCGAACACTTCGTCGTACGCAGCCTCTGCTTCTTGGAACCGGACCGATGGAGGCAGCGAGACGGCGAGCAGGGAGAAGAGCAGGATGAGGAAGATGACCAGGAAGCCTGACCAGACGACGCTGCGCGCCCGCGCCTTTCCGTGGACCTCGATGATGATGTCGTTGATGGAGAAAAGGATCGGAATGGTGAAGATAGCGACACTGGCGTTCAGCTTGAAAGAGCCGATCGAGAATAACGGGAAGGTTTTCGATCCCATGAGTTCGGAGACAGCAATGCAGAACATGTAGAGGCCGATGAGGACATCCATTTTCTCGATTTTGACCATGCCCGTAGCTCTCTAACACCCTATATTCGATTCTATGCAAATGCAAAAGGATTAGCTACGCCAAGTATTCATCGCCGAAGGGCTTAGACCGCCTATTTGCGCGGGGATAGGATGCGGGCAGGCTCACCAGAGCGTCAGACGGAGGTTAAGGCCTCTTTTCAGCGCTGCTTGGATAGGCTTTCGAACGTCTGCGCCAACCCGTTCGGCCCAGGTGCGGCCTGAGGACGCCACTAGAGGCCGATCGCGCACCCGTCGACGCGAGGGTCAGAGGCACCCACAAATACGTCGCGGATTGGATCGACCATGATAGCCTGTGCGCCACTGCCCTCTTCTGCCTCGCCCATCGACTTGAGACGGTGCCCGCGCCGCGCCAGCTCGGTCAGGGTGTCGGCCGGATAGCCGTCCTCGATCCGCAGTTCGAACGGTGTACCTACCGTGGCCGGATCGGTACCGGGGAAGCTGTGCCATCGGGGGGCCTCGATCGCCTGCTGCAACCCCATGCCCGCGTCGACCAGGTTGAGAAACATCTGCAGATTCCACTGCGGCTGGGCGTCGCCGCCCGGGGTGCCCCAGGCCAAATACGCGGCGCCGTCCCGGAGGGCCATGTAGGGACTCAAAGTGTGCATTGTGCGCTTCCCCGGCGCAATACAGTTCGGATGGCCGGCGGTTAGTTCAAACCCACGCCCGGCGCGGTTGTTGAGCACGACGCCCGTACCTTCAATAACGTCGGCGCATCCGAACGAATCGGACAGGCTGGCGATGCACGAAACCAGGTTGCCTTCCATGTCTGCGGTGCAGAAATACGTTGTGTTGCCCTGAACCTCTGCCGGCAATCCGCCCGCCCGTGCTTCGGCCGACCTAGCGGGGTCGATGTGGACGCGCCGCCGCGCCGCGTAATCCTTGTCGATAAGCTCGGCCACAGGGCTGCGCACCACGCGAGGGTCGCCCAGGTACGCCAGCCGGTCGGCGAACGCCAGCTTCTTTGCTTCCACGCCCCGGTGCACCCAGTCCGGCGTGCCCCAGGCCGGCGCCCCGAAGCCCTCAAGGATGTTTAGCATCTCCAGCAGCAGGAAGCCCTGAGACGGGGGCGCTGTCGCACATACGGTGTATTCGCGGTATGTGGTCTGCAAGGGTTCGTGGATCTCCACCGCGTACCCCGCGAGGTCGTCCGCCGACAGCAGGCCGCCGTGGCTGCGGCTGTATCGGGCAATGGTCTCGGCGATCGGGCCGCGATAGAACGCCTCGGCGCCCCCGGCCGCGATCGTTCGCAAGGTAGCCGCCAGGGCACGCTGGACCAGGATCTCACCTTCCGCAAGTGATCGCCCATGCGGCAGAAAGATCGCCGCCGATGATGGGAACTGCGACAACACGGGCGCAGCGTTGTGCATCCAGTAGGCCATCTTGGGTGCCACCGGCACGCCCTCTTCCGCATACTGCACGGCGGGCGCGAGCAGCGGCGCCAACGTAAACCGACCGCTGCCCCAATGCTGCAGGGCCGTATCCATGGCCGCCACTGCGCCGGGGACAGAGACCGACAGCATGCCCCGCAGCGGCATAGTGGCGTAGCCTTGCCCGATGAAATACTCACGCGTGGCGCCGGCGGGTGCCGGCCCGCTAGCGTTCATGCCCCACACCCTCCCGTCGCGCTTGCAGTAGACGAGCATGAACGTGTCGCCCCCCACCCCGCTCATCATCGGTTCGGCGACGCCCAGCACGCCAGCCGTGGCCACTGCCGCATCGATGGCATTGCCACCGCTCGCCAACACCTCGAGTCCGGCGGCGCTGGCGAGGGGATGGCCAGACGCGATCATGCCCCGGCGGGCAAGCACGGCAGATCGACTCAATGGCATCGCAAACACCACCTCATCGTTTCGCAGAGTTCTGGTCTCGCAATCTTCATGATGATGGTTCGCTTCCGGACTCAGAAGGCTACCACACACGGCTCAACTTGTGATCGACAATACTCAAGGAGAACTCGACCAGTTCGCGTGTCATCGAGATTTGCCCCGCGGCTAAGGTAGTGCGTTAACATTTTTACGCCGGGGATCAAGTACATCACGCAGGCCGTCGCCCAGGAAATTGATCGAGGTCACCGTCAGGAAGATGAATAGGCCGGGGAAGACAGCGGTCCATGGAGCTCGGTACAGTTGGTCCTGCGCCGAGCGCAGCATATTCCCCCATGTCGGAACTTGTGGCTGCACCCCGAAACCCAGAAAGCTTAGCGTAGACTCTGCGAGTATCGCCCCGGCAATGCCCAGAGTGCCCGCCACGACAATCGGCCCCAAAGAATTAGGCAGGATATGTTTCACAATGATCCTGGCGTCACTCGCGCCCATCGCACGCGCAGCCTCGACGAACTCCTTGACCCTCAACTGGAGGAAGGATGCACGTACGAGGCGGGTCACGTTCATCCAGCGCAGCGCGCCAATTACTAGGATGACCGTCGAGATGTCTGTGCCCACCAAGCTGCCGAGCACAATCAAGACCACAATCGGCGGAAATGCTTGGGCGCCGTCAGTAAGTCGCATAACGAAGTTGTCAAGCCGATGAAAATAACCGGCTAGTGAACCAAGCAAGATTCCCGTCACGAGGGCCAGGCTCATCGCAAGCACACCCACAATCAGGGAGACGCGTCCTCCAGAGAGGGTGCGCGTCATGACATCGCGCCCAAGCTCATCCGTGCCAAACAGATGCTGCCCGCTCGGAGGCTGCAGAATGCGTTCAAGGTCTGGTCGCTCCGCGTCGTATTGCACGACAATGGGTCCGATGACGGAGGCCAGCGCGATCATGGACAACAGGACCGTACCAACCATTGCCGCGCGATGCCGGGCAAGTCCACGGATCCACAATCGTCGTCCTCGAAGACGTGCTGCGCGATCGATGCCTGATTCCTGATCAGTAGCGAATTCGCGGGTCGAGCCACGCATAGAGGATGTCCGCCAGAAGACTTGCGAACAACGTAGCCGTCGCCCCAACCACCAAAATGCCCATGAGAACAGGATAGTCGTGTCGCAATGCCGCCTCCCAGAGCAGCCTTCCCATTCCCGGCCATGAGAATATGGTCTCGACCACTACGGTCCCCGTCATTAGTTCAGGAATATACATCACGGCAACTGTGACGAACGGGATCGCAGCATTCCGAAAGGCCTGCCACCGGACTCTCCGGGCCGGTAGTCCCTTCGCTCTCGCAGTGCGAATGTAGTCCTGCCCTAGTACTTCCAACATCTCCGAGCGCACATACCGAGCGTACGCCCCAGAGGTCACAAACGATAGCGTGAGTAGGGGTAAGATCAGATGGCGGAGACGGTCCACAAGCGAGAATTCAGCGCCAATCGTCGCCATTCCGCCGGCAGGGAAGATGCGCAGCGCCACGCTAAAGACGATGATCAGCAATAAGCCGAGCCAAAAGGTGGGGACCGAGAGCGCCATGAACGCGGCGCCAGTGATGAGATAGTCCGTCGCCGAATACGCTTTTGTCGCCGCGAGGATGCCGATCGGTACTGACACAGCGAGGATCGTCAGGTACGCCAGCGCAAAGAGAAGCGCAGTGTTCTTCAAGCGCTCACCAATCATGACGACTACCGGTTGCTTCGTGGAATACGAGTACCCCCAATCACCCCCGACGAACGTCGTCAGCCATCTCACGTAGCGCACATGGATTGGTTGATCCAGTCCTAATTGCAGGGCGATCTTCACCAGGTCCTCGGAACGAAACTCCGGATTCTCAGTGTATGCCGCTAGGGGACCGCCTGGGATCGCATTGATTATCAAGAAGCCCGACAAACTGATGACCACCAACAGCGGCGTGGTCAGCAGAACACGTTGGAAGAGAAACCTCGCTAGAGACACGGGAGATCGGTTGGAGCACCCAGCGACTTGCTGGACAGGGCCGCCCGGTGTCAGCCGTCCCCTATCGTACGATCCAGTTCTCGAGGTCCCATCCGATCTCCCCAAACGGATTGGCGCGATAGCCCGCCAGGCGGCGACTGAACACGTCGACCCAGATGTGTCGCCACATCAGGACGACCGGGGCCTCCTCTTGGATAATTCTTTGGGCTCTTGCGTAGGCCGCGTATCGCTCCTTAAGGTCCACCGTGGACGCAGCCTGGTCCCTGAGTCGGTCAAAATCCGCGTTTCGGAAGCGAACTGAGTTGTACCCTCCCTGAGGAGTTGGGATTGCAGAGGAATGAAACCGACTACTCAAGAATAAGTCGGGATCAATGCTGTTTGCCCCAAACGGGCCGTCTGCGCTCATGGACATGTCGAAATCCCCCCGTGATGTCAACCCCCCGTCAGCCCATAGCGCAAACAGGATAGTCGGTGGAACCAAGCGGATTGTGACCTCTACCCCCACCTGTCTCAGGTCATCTCTTACTACCTGCGTAGCCGATTCCCGGAGCTTGTTCCCAGTGGTGGTAAACAATTCCAGTTGCAGTCGCTGACTGTCCTTGCGTCGGATACCATCTGGCCCGACTCTCCACCCCGCCTCTTCCAACAATCTGGTCGCGGCCTCAGGGTCATACGGCCGTGGCTTGATGCTGCGATCGGATGCCCAACCCACAGCAACCACCGATCCGGGGACACTCGACCGACCAAAAAGGAGGGTACGGATAATTCGGTCCTTGTTGATAGCCTGATCCAGAGCTCTCCTTACGCGAACATCGCCAAGGATCGGATGGGGTTGAGTTGGATCCCCGGGATTTCCGCGCTTGCCGAGATTCAACAAAATCCGCTCGTTGAGTGTGGACTCTGTCGTCCGGACGTACACGCCGGGAATCGATTCAAAATCAGGAATCTGTCCTATCGACGCGTTCGTGAGCACGTCGAGCTCTCCCGCCCTTAGCTGAGCGGCACCCGCATCGAGGCTTGGGACGATTTTGAAGATCACTTCGTCTAGAAACGGCCTCCCCGCTAACCGGTAGCGTGGATTCCGCGTAAGTCGGATGTAGCTACCGGATGACCACTCAGCGACCACGAACGGTCCTGTCCCAATCCCTGGACGGCGGTTGAATGCTGACTTGCTGATGTCCGTCTGACCGCCAAATACATCGGCCGGGAGGACATAACCGGAGAGCGTGAGGTACGGAGCATACGGCTGTTTGAATGACACGACTGCTGTATAGTCATCAGGTGTGTTGACACCAGTGACCAGGTCATAACCGGCGCGAGAGTACAGCGGATTGGCTTCGTTCTTTAGGACGTTCCAGGTGAAAGCGACGTCTCTGGCGGTAAAAGGCCTCCCATCCGACCACACGATCCCTTTCCGCAGCTTGTAGGTGACGCGAGTACCGTCGGCCGACACTAAGCCGTTGGCAACGGTGGGCACTTTTTCCACGAGTATGGGATAGAACTGCCCCTTAGGATCGACACCAATTAGACCGTCCAGGACCTTGCCCGCAATTACCCACGAGGGCCAGGCTGACATGTAAGGGTTTAGATTCGCCGGTTCCTGCTGGATACCGATCACCACACGCCTACCTTGCGTTGGTGCTCCGGTGGATAACGACGGTGTCAAGAAGACGACTGTAAGCAGCACTACTGTGAGCCATCTCGCATACATCGTCAGCGTCACCTTCTTCCCCGCGCTTCGCCGCATTCGGCTAGCCGCGATACTTGGTCCAACAGAAGCGCCAGCCCACTATAACCCAAAAGACGGTGGATGCTTTCTTTAGCAAAACGGGCATGGGACGGTCTGCCCTGAGGTTCAACGTTGCATCCCGCATATAGACCACTTTTCGCAATACGAAATGCATTCTCTCATCATGGTTTGGTCGTTTTTCGACATCTATCCATCATGTCCTCCAGAATGGAATCGCAGCTCCGGCGGAGCTGAGGCACTCCCACCACGATACCGCCGGTGCTAGAACCGAAGGCGCTCGATGGTCCATTGGTCGAAAGGAACCTTTCAAGTGTTGCGTACGGCCCCGGAGCCAATCAGATCGACCGAGCCTCCACGAGGGTCGGTGTCTTCAGCCGCCTCACGGCAAGCACCGAGACGATCTCGAAGAGAATGTTCGCCGCCAAAAGCGATGTGATGTGGGAATGATCGTACGGAGGCGAGACCTCGACGAGATCAGCCCCGACGAGATCGAAAGCCCTCAGTGTGCGGACGAGTTCGAGCGCTTCTCGACTAGACAGGCCCCCGACCTCCGGCGTGCCGGTTCCAGGAGCAAAAGCTGGATCAACGCCGTCGATGTCGAATGAAAGATAGACAGGGCCCCCTCCGACTAGTTCCAGTTGTTTCGCCGCCCACGACACGCCGTGCAGAGCGACGTCTTCCGCTCGAACAGTGCGGACGCCATGCTGCTTGGCAAAATCAAAATCCGCCGGGGAGTAGACGGATCCGCGAATACCGATTTGAATAGCGCGGCGCGTGTCAAGGAGACCCTCTTCGATTGCCCGTCGAAAGGGCGTGCCGTGAAAATAGCGGTTGCCGAAGTACTCTTCCCACATGTCTTGGTGCGCGTCAACATGGACCAAGCCAACCGGGCCGTGTCGCCGAGCGATGGCTCGAAGGACACCCAATGTGATCGAATGATCTCCGCCCACGCAGACAGGAACTGCCCGGGAGTCCAAGATAGTGCGCACCGCAGCCTCGATTCGAACGTGTGTATCCTCGATGTTGAGCGGATTAACGTCAACATCCCCTACATCCGCGACCCTTAGAACCTCAAAGGGGCTGACGTCCAACGGCGGATTGTATGTCCTGATTAGACTGCTATGTTGCCGAATTTCGCGGGGGCCAAAACGTGGGCCTGGCCTGTAAGATACACCGCCGTCGAAGGGAATACCTAACAACGCCACGTTCAGTGCCGTCACATCCAAAGTGTGGGGAAGCCGCATGAACGTTGCTAATTGAGCGAATCGCGGGGAACGCGCGACATCCGGGGGACGAAAATCCATCACCGACACCTCCTCAATTGAGGTATCGTCGAGATAACACGCGTAGCGTGATTCATGACCGCAATAGAGGCACCGCGGTCCTTGCGACCCTCTCAGCGAGGCGTGGGGGCCTGCCAGGTAGATGAGCCGCCGACCGCCTGGATTCAGCCACCCGGTCTTTAGAATAGCCCAGGCCGCGAGATGCCTCCGCTGCGCACGCCTGGATAATCTTGGCCAAGCTGCTGACAGTCTCGAGAACTCTTCCGCTTGGCCCCGAGATGCCAACTGCGGCAGCCACTTTACCGGGGGCATCAAAGACTGGGGCCGCCATGCATGCGACCCCATCTTCATGTTCCTCTTGGTCCACCGCGTACCCAACAGTCCTGACCCTCGTGAGTTCGGCCGCAAGCAGTCTACGCGTGGTGAATGTTTTCTTGGTGAAGCGAGTGAGTTTGATCTGCGACAAAAGAGCATCGCGCTCGTGTTGCAAGGAGAAAGCCAACAACACCTTGCCAACCGCTGTACAGTGCAACGGGACTCTCTGCCCAACCTGGGTGAAGAGTTTGGCGACCTTCGTACCTATCACGTGGTCAACGTACACTGCCTCCAGCCCCTGGATAATGACGAGGTTGGCCGTTTCCCTGGATCTGGCGGCTAGGCTCTCAAGCACCGGCCGCAGCGCGGGGCGCAAATCCATTCCACTCAGAAAGCTGCTACCGACCCTGAGCGCCGCCGTCCCGATCCGGTACCGGACCGTCAACTCGTCCTTCTCGACAAAAGCTCGTGCGCGGAGCGTCGCAAGCAGACGGTACACCGTGCTGACATGAAGGCCAACTCGCTCTGCGATCTCGCCCAGGGCCAAAGACCGCGCTTCGGCGGCCATGGCCTCTAGGATTCGTAGCGCCCGATCCACCGATTGAATTCGACCTTCCACTCTGAACCACCCCATAAAGTTTCAATTTTTACAATGCGAAATCGACTCTCGTAATACGAATAGTTTACGGCGCAAAATGACCAAACCCTTTCTCGCGAGAAGGAAAGCGAGGAGGCGCCTACCCCAGACCCGAGCCGCCCTCAGGAGCCGGTCACCGCGGGCGTGCGGGTAACCTCCTCATACGCTTCGCGTAAAGCGCGTACAACTGGGCTGTCATGTGACGTGACCATTGGAGGCACGTCCATGGGATCCAATTCCAGCTTGATCTGCATCCTTGGCCGGTTGGACGTGAGCGCGTTCAGCAGGCCTCACGTCCTTCTCACAATCATTATAGAATCAGGGGGAGGACTCGGAGTATGAACGTTCCTGATCTGCGCCTCGAGCATCTCACCGTGACCATTCGCGGGGAACGGCCGACCACCGTCGTGAACGACGTCTCGGTGGAGATTCCCGGCAGCCGCTCGGTGGCGCTGGTGGGTGAATCCGGGGCCGGCAAGTCCATGACGGCCTACGCCATCATCCGGCTGTTTCCAACAGATGCGGCGGCCATCACCGGCGGGCGCATTCTGTTTGGCGACGTCGACCTGGTC
>Ga0187893_10013385_pt1 | contig 11429 bp, 10 predicted proteins | sample MA1701074metaG_FD_139574 | JGI IMG/M metagenome (GOLD analysis project Ga0187893, IMG submission 139574) | White microbial mat communities from a basaltic lava cave in the Kipuka Kanohina Cave System on the Island of Hawaii, USA - MA170107-4 metaG ...
CGGCGACACCGCGAGCGCGATCGACGCGCAACGCGTGACGTTGAGCGGCGGCGGCACGATCGACGCCGATCTCGTGGTTGCCGGCGTCGGCGTGCGGCCGCGGCTCGCGCTGGCCGAGCAGGCGGGGCTGCAGATGGACCGCGGCGTTGCGGTCGACGCGACGCTGCAGACGAGCGTGCCGGGCATCTACGCCGCGGGCGACATCGCGCGCTGGCCCGACGCGGCGAGCGGCGGGTCGATCCGCGTCGAGCACTGGGTGGTCGCGCAGCGCCAGGGGCAGACCGCCGCGCGCAACATGCTCGGCGCGAGCGAGAGCTTCCGCGCGGTGCCGTTCTTCTGGAGCCAGCACTACGACGTGCCGATCAACGTCGCCGGGCACGCCGACGGCTGGGACGCGATCGAGGTCGACGGCGACGTCGCGGCGCGCGACTGCGCGGTGCGGTTCAAGCGCGCGGGGCGGGTGCTCGCGGTGGCGACGATCTATCGCGACGTCGAGAGCCTGCGCACGGAGCAGGCGATGGAGCGCGCGGCATGAGCCCGGCTCCGCCTCAATGGATGTGGCTGCCGCCGTTCACGTCGATCTCGCTGCCGGTGACGTAGCTCGCGAGGTCGCTGGCGAGGAACAGGATGCAGCCCGCGACCTCGTGCGCGTGGCCGACGCGGCCCATCGGTGCGCTCGCGACGATCTGCTGCAGTCGCTCGGCGGTCATCGCGTCGCCGGCGATGTCGGTATCGATGTAGCTGGGGCACACCGCGTTGACGCGGATGTTGTCGGGCCCGAGTTCGCGCGCCGCGGCCTTCGTGTAGCCGAGCACCGCCGCCTTGGCGGCCGCGTAGTGCGAGCCGCCGAAGACGCCGCCGCCGCGCTGCGCCGACACGCTGCTCATGTTGACGATCGAGCCGGCCCGCTGCGCGCGCATCGCCGGCACGACCGCTTGCGTCATGTTCACGGTGCCGCGCACGTTCACGTCCATGATGCGCGCGTAGCTCTCCGGGGTGACCTCCATCAGCCGCTGCGGTGACGTGACGCCGGCGATGTTGACCAGGACGTCGATGCGGCCGAAGCGGCGCTGCGCGAGAACGGCGGCGGCGCGGCATTGATCTGTATCGGTGACGTCGCAGCGTGCGGCGGCGTGGCGCGGCTCGGTGCCGCCCGCGACGAGCGACGCGGCCGCTTGTTCAGCCGCGGTTGCGTCGAGGTCGAGCAGCAGCACGCGCGCGCCGTGCTCGGCCAAGAGCCGCGCGGTCGCCAGACCGATGCCGCGCGGACTGGCGGCGCCGGTGACGATGGCGACCTTGTCGTGCAGCAGCATCATGCGAGCGCCTTTCGCAAGGTCGCCGCGACGCCTTCGCCATCGAGCCCGTAGTGCCGGTACAGGTGCGTCGGCGGGCCGAGCAGCGAGTACTGGTCGGGCATCCCGATGCGCACCAGCCGCGCCGGCAGGCCTTCCTCGGCGATCACTTCGGCCACCGCCGAGCCGAAGCCCGAGCCGATGTTGTGCTCCTCGGCGCTGACGACGACGGTTTGCTTCGCCGCACGGCGGATCGCGGCGCGGTCGAGCGGCGCGATCGAATACATGTCGACGACGCCGACGTCGAGCCCGTCGGCCTTGAGCAGCTCGGCGGCGTCGAGGCTCGCCGCGACGAGGTTGCCGATCGCGAGCACCGTAAGGTCGCGGCCTTCGCGCAAGGTGTTGCTGCCGCCGATTGCGAATCGAGGCGGCCGGCCGTAGACCGGCTTCTCGCGTCCGCGGCCGGCGCGCAGGTAGACCGGGCCGTCGTGGTGGATGGTCTGCGCGAACGCGGCGCGGATCGCGTTGCCGTCGCACGGTGCCAGCAAGGTCAGCCCGCTGATCGCGCGCAGCGCGCCGATGTCTTCGTTGCAGTGGTGGCTGGTGCCGTAGAAGCCCATCGCGATGCCCGAGTGCGTGCCGATCATGCGCACTTTCAGCCCGGGATAGCAGATGTCGTTGCGGATGTTCTCGACGCCCATCAGCGCGAGGAAAAACGAGTAGTTGCTGACGATGGGCAGGTGCCCGGTGGTCGCCAGCCCGGCCGCGGCGCCGATCATGTTGCGCTCGGCGATGCCGAAGTTGAAGTAGCGGTCGGGGTAGCGGCGGCCAAAGCCGATGACCTGCGTCGGCCGCCCGAGATCGGCGGTGCAGACGACGATGTCGTGGCCCTCATCGACCAGCTCGATCAGCACGCTGCCGGTGGTGAGCTGCCGCGACAGGCCGAGCGACGCGGCCATGTCCCACGTCGCCTCGTCGTCGAGTGCACCGATGCGGCTTTCGCTCAAGTCGATCGATGCCTTCGTGTCGGCGCTCATGTACGAGACGCCCGCGGCGCGCGGCTGCGGCGTCCAGCGAGCGCGATCCGCCCGGTCCGGGCGCGTCTCGCCGATCGTCCCGAGCTTGTCGAAGGACGCCTTCATCCGATGCTCCCCTCGAGCACTTCGCGGTACGCGCGCTCCAAGTCCTTCGGCCCGAGGAAGCCGAGGTGCCATTCCCAGCCGCCCTCCATGAACGACACGCCCTTGCCGCTCGTGGTGTACGCGAGCACGCAGGTCGGCCGTCCGTCGGGTCGGTTGAGCGCGGCGTCGAGCGCGTCGCTCACCGCGTCGAGCGCGTGGCCGTCGTCGAGCACCAGGGTGCGCCAGCCGAACGCTTCCCACTTCGCGAGCAGCGGTTCGGTGCGCATCGTCTGCTGCGGGTCGCCGTCCGAGCCGGCGCGGTTGACGTCGACGATGCCGACCAGGTTGTCGAGGTTCCAGTGCGCGGCCGAGATCGCCGCCTCCCACACCTGGCCTTCGGTCTGCTCGCCGTCGCCCATCAGGCACACGGTGCGCGACGGCGATGCGCGCCGCCGCGTGCCGAGCGCGATGCCGACCGAGACCGACAGGTTGTGGCCGATCGAACCCGAGGAGAAATCGACGCCCGGCACCTTCTTCATGTCCGGGTGGTCGCCGAGCGGCGACCCGAAGCGCGTGTAGGTGTCGAGCCACGCCTGCGGAAAGAAGCCGAGGTCGGACAGCACCGGGTACAGCCCGATCGCCGCGTGGCCCTTGCCCATGGTGAAGCGGTCGCGGTCGGGCCACTGCGGCTCGTTCGGGCGCAGCTGCAGGAAGCGGTAGTACAAGGTCGCGACGAGCTCGGCCATCGAGAACGACGAACCGTAGTGGCCCGAGCCGCACAGGTCGGTCATGCGCAAGGTCTCGAGGCGGATCAGCCGCGCCTTCTCGCGCAGCGTGTCGCGCGACACCTCGTGCAGCGCGCGTGCGCTCATGATCCGCGCGCCTCTGCCGCCGGAGGCAGCCCGTTCTGCTGCGCGATGAAGTCGGCCAGCATCGGCACGTACTTGCCGCCGAACCCTGCCGCGTCCATCGCCGCGAACGCATTCTTCACCATCGACTGGATCGGGGCGAGCGCGCCGGTCTCGTTGGCGAGGCTGGCGACGTAGCGCATGTCCTTGTGCGCGTTCGTGATCGTGAACAGGTGCGCCTTCGGGTCGCCGTCGAGCGTCCACTTCATGAAGGTGTCGTAGAAGCCGCAGCGCATGCGGCTCGCGCCGAGCACCTCGTGGAACTGCTCGACCGAGAGCCCCGCCTTGCGCGCGATCGCGAGCGCCTCGGCGTACAGCGCCGCGTAGCCCATCGCGACGAAGTTGTTGACCAGCTTCATCGTGTGGCCGCAGCCGAGGGCGCCCAGGTGCATCACGTCGCTGGCCCAGCAGCGCAGCACCGGCTCGATCGTCGCGAAGGTCTCGGCGTCGGCGCCGACCATCGTCGCCAACGTGCCGGCCTCGGCCTCGAGCGGCGTGCGGTTGAGCGGTGCATCGACGAGAGTCATGCCGCGTTGCGCCAGGGTGCGGCCGAGCGCGAGCGTCGACACCGGGTTCGACGTCGAGCAGTCGATGACGATGAGCCCCGGCCGGTCGGCGCTGGCGATGCCGTCGGCGCCGCCGATCACGGCCTCGACCTGCGGCGAGCCCGACACGCACAGGTGCACGATGTCGGCGCGCTCGGCGACTTCGCGCGGCGTCGCCGCCTCGGCTGCGCCGCGCGCGAGCAGGTCGTCGACCGGCGCGCGGTTGCGATGCGCCGCCACGCTGAGCGGGTAGCCCTTGGCGACGATGTTCTTCGCCATGCCGTGACCCATCAGGCCGACACCGATGAAGCCGATGCGGGGTTTGGTCATGTGCGTCCTCTGCGTCTCTGGGTTGAAAGTTTCATCGCTGCCCGTTCAAAGCCCGATACGCCCGTATCACCTGGCTGTCGTCGGCCGCACCGTGCCCGAGCCCCGACGCGGCGAGGAACATCTGCATCGCCGCCGCGGCCAGCGGCAGCCCGGCGCGCAGCTCGCGCGCGCGGTCGAGCACGATCCCGAGGTCCTTCACGAAGATGTCGACCGCGCTCGTCACCGGCGGCTCGTCCTGCAGCATGCGCGGCCCGCGGTCACCCCACATCCACGAGTTGCCCGCCGACACCGAGATGATCTCGTGCATCGTCGCCGGCGACACGCCGGCGCGCTCGGCCAGGTGCAGCGCCTCGGCCGCGGCGGCGATGTGCACGCCGCACAAGAGCTGGTTGATCATCTTCGCGGTCGAGCCGAGCCCGGCGTCGCGGCCGACGTCGAAGATGCGCTTCGCGACCGCGTCGAAGGCGGGGCGGGCGCGCGCGATCGCGTCGGCGGGGCCGGAGCACATCACCGTCAAGGATGCGGCGTGTGCGCCGGCGACGCCGCCCGAGACCGGCGCGTCGAGCATCGTCAGGCCCGCGGCGGCGAGCTTGTCGGCGAGCCGTTTCGCCTTCGAAGGCGGCTGCGTGCAGGCAGCGACGACGAGCGCGCCCTTCGGCAACGCAGCCGCAGCCTGGCCTTCGCCGAACAGCACCGCATCGGCCTGCTCTCCCGACACCACCATCAGCCACAGCAGCTCGGCGTCGCGCGCCGCATCGGCCGCGCTCGCCGCGGCGCGGCCGCCGGCGGCGACCAGCGGCTGGAGCGCCGCCGCTCGCACGTCGAAGCCGCACACCGCGTGGCCGGCCTCGATGAGCTTGCGCGCCATCGGCGCGCCCATCGCGCCGAGCCCGACCAAGCCGATCCTCACGCCGCTACTCCTTCACCGCCCCGGTCATCGCCGACACGTAGTGCTCGACGAAGAACGCGTACAGCACCACCAGCGGCAGCGAGCCGACCAGCGCGCCGGCCATGAGAGACCCCCATCGATACTGGTCGCCGTCGGTGAACGCCGACAGGATCGCCACCGGCACGGTCTTGTTCTCGGCGCTGTTGATGAACGTGAGCGCGTAGATGAATTCGTTCCAGCACAGGGTCAGGCAGAAGATCGCCGCCGAGATCAGCCCGGGCACCGCCAGCGGCAGCACGATCTTGGTCAGGATCTGCCAGCGGTTGGCGCCGTCGACCAGCGCGCATTCCTCCAGCTCGTAGGGGATGGTCTTGAAGTAGCCCATCAAGAGCCAGGTCGAGAACGGGATCAGGATCGTCGGGTAGGTGAGGATCAGCGCGAACGGCGTGTCGAACAGCCCGTACTGGTAGACGACGGTCGACAGCGGGATGAACAGGATCGACGGCGGTACCAGGTAGGCCAGGAAGATCGCGCCGCCGACCCACTGCGCGCCCTTGTAGCGGATGCGCGTGATCGCGTAGGCGGCGAACACGCTGGCGACCAGCGACAGGATGGTCGCCGACACCGCGATGAACATCGTGTTCCACAGCCACTGCGGGTACTGCGTGTCGAACAGCAGCGCGCGGATGTGCTCGAAGGTCGGCTGCAGGGTGTAGTACGGGTTGTGGGTGTCGAGGTCGAGCAGGTGCTCCTTCGGCTTGATCGCCGTCATCGTCATCCAATAGAACGGGAACAGCAGCACGACGACGATGATCGCGAGCGGCAGGTAGACGTTGACGAGCCGCTTGGGCAAGGTCGACAGGTAGCTCATGCCCTCGCTGCGGTCGGCGCCCGGCGTCGTGAAGGCAGGAACGCTACTCACGATCCTCCCCCTGCTGCCGAACCGTCGGCCCCTGGCGGCGCTTTGCGCCGTCGATCCCCCGAGGGGAGACGCCCCCGGCTTCGGAGCGGCCGGGCGCCGGGGGCGGTGACTCACGCGATCGCCGCATCAGTGATCCTCCCCCTGCTGCCACTTGCGCCGCTGCAACCCGAACCAAGACACCATGATCGCGGCCAGCAGGAACGGCACCATCGCGGTCGAGATGGCCGAGCCTTCGCCGATGCGCGAACCGAGGATCGCGGTGTTGTAGCTCATCGTCGCCATCAGCTCGGTGGCGCCGGCCGGCCCGCCGTTGGTGAGCACCTTGATGAGCTGGAAGTCGGTGAACGTGAACAGCACCGAGAACGTCATCACCACCGCGATGATCGGCGTGAGCAGCGGGTAGGTGATGCGCGTGAACATCTGCCAGCGCGTCGCGCCGTCCAGCGTCGCCGCCTCGTACAGCGACGGCGGCACCGTCTGCAGCCCGGCGAGCAGCGAGATCGCGATGAACGGCACGCCGCGCCAGACGTTGGCGAAGATCACCGAGAAGCGCGCGTTCCAGGTCTCGCCGAGGAAGTCGATGTTGGAGTCGATCAGCCCGAGCTTGATCAGCGACCACGAGACGATCGAGAACTGCGGGTCGAAGATCCACCAGAACGCGATCGCCGACAGCACCGTCGGCACGATGAACGGGATCAACACCACCGCGCGGATCAGCGCCTTGAACGGCAGCTTCTCGTTGAGCAGGATCGCCAGGTACAGCCCGATCGCGAACTTCGCGATGCTGGCGACCAGGGTGTAGAAGATCGTGAAGAACACGGCGGTCTGGAACTTGGCGTCGCCGACGATCCACTCGTAGTTCTCGATGCCGATGAACTGGCCGGGCCGGCCGATGCGCGCGTCGGTGAACGACAGCCAGATGCCGAGCCCGAGCGGGTAGACGAGGAACAGCAGCAGGAACGCCGCCGCCGGCAGCATGAACAGCATGCCGAGCGCGTTGCGGTTGGCGCCGAGGGCTTTCCACATCGCCATCAGCCGCGGCACGCTGGTGCAAGAAGGCGTGAAGGTGCCGTCGCGAGCGGCCCGAGGTTGCAACGAGAAGCGCAGCCGTACCGGGGTACGGCGAGCATCGCAGTCGCAGGATCGGGCCGCGCAGCAGGCAGATTCATGCTTTCTAAATTAGCGATAGATCCGCTTCGCCTGCCTCTCCGCCACCGCAATCGCGTCCTTGATCGTCGCGCGATCGGTGCACACCGACGCCACCATGTCGAGCACGACGAAGTCGGCCAGCGCGGACGCGGCCTTCTCGCCGACCGAGCCGAGACCGCCGGCAGTCAACGTGCGCTTGGCCGCGTCGCGCGCGACCGACAGCTTCTTGTCGGTGCTCCAGACGGGATTCGCGTCGTAGGCGTTGAGCGGATGCGTGATGTACGCCACCGCGCTCTGCAGCCACTTGTTGTAGTTGTCGGCCTCGAGCGTGAACGCGATGAACGACTTGCAGGCCTGCGGGAACTTGGTGTAGCTCATCGCCAGCATCGGGTAGGCGATGTGGAACTCGGTCGGCTTGCCCGCCGGCCCGACGGGCCACAGCGCGTGGTCCATGTCCTCCATCACCTCCTTGGCCTTCGCATCCTTCTCGGCATTGGCCTTCGCCGCCGCGTAGATCGACACGCCGTTGTTGGTGAGCGAGATCTGGCTCTCCAGGAACGCCTTGTTGTTGAAGGCGTCGTTCCACGACGCGGTACCGGAGATGAACTGGTTCGACAGCTCCTTCGCGTATTCGAGCGCCTTGACGGTTTCCGGCGAATTGATGATGACCTGGTCCTTCGCGTCGACCAGGTTGCCGCCGTGCGACCACAGCACCCAGTGCACCCACGCGTTGCCGTCGCCCGACGCGCGGCCGAGCGCGAAGCCGCCGGGCACCGACTTGCCCTTCAGCGCCTTCATCAACTCAAGGAAGCCCGCGCTGTCCTTCGGGATCTCCTTGAAGCCCGCCTTCTCGATCATGCTGCGGCGGAAGTTGATGACGTTGGCGTTGTAGCCGACCGGAATGTCGATCCACTTGCCACCCGACTTGCCGTACACCTCGGCGCTCGGGACCCAGCCGCCGTACTTCTTGCCGAGGTACTCGGCGACGTCGGTCACGTCGACGCACTTGGTCGGGAACAGATGCGGCAACGAGTACAGGCCCCAGAAGATGTCGGGGCCCTGGCCGGTGTTTGCCGCCACCGATGCCTTCGGCTGCACGTCGTCGAGCGACTCGTTGAGCACCCTGACCGGCACGCCGCTCGCCTTCGTATAGGCATCGACCAACGCCATGAAGCCGTCTTCCTCCGACTGCACGAAGCGCTTCCAGCGCAGCAATTGCAGCTGCGCGCCCGCCTCGGGCTTCCACGGCGCGGTCTGCGCCCACGCCCGGGCGAAAGCGGCCAGGTTGCCGAGTGCGCCGGCGCCGGAGAGCGCCGCGCCCGTGCCGAGCACCTTGCGGCGCGTGATCGTCGAATCCGTCATCGCTTGCCTCCTCGTCAAAAACCTTGCATTTCGCATCAGATCCGCACTCCGCTCTTCGGGTCGAAGAGATGCGCGCTGGCCGCGCGCGGCTTCAGGCGCACCGTCGCGCCGGGCCGGAAGTCGTGGCGCTCGCGGAACACCGCGGTCAGCTGCTGCGCGCCGAGCCGCGCGTAGAGCTGCGTCTCGGAGCCGGTCGGCTCGACGACGATGACCTCGGCCGCGAAGCCGTCGCCGTCGGTCGCGATGTCGAGGTGCTCGGGCCGGATGCCGTAGAGCACCGGCTCGCCTGCGTGCCCGTTGCCCACGACACTCCCGGGCAGCGGCAGCCGCGCGCCGTCCGGGCCGCAGACGGCGCCGCCGTCGAACGTCCCGTCGAGGAAGTTCATCGCCGGCGAGCCGATGAAGCCGGCGACGAAGCGGTTGGCCGGCCGGTCGTAGAGCTGCAACGGGCTTCCGACCTGCTCGATGCGGCCGTCGTGCATCACGACGATCTGGTCGGCCATCGTCATCGCCTCGATCTGGTCGTGCGTGACGTAGATCGACGTCGTCTGGAGGCGCTGGTGCAGCTCCTTGATCTCGGTGCGCATCGCGACGCGCAGCTTCGCGTCGAGGTTGGACAGCGGCTCGTCGAACAGGAACACGCGCGGGTCGCGCACGATCGCGCGGCCCATCGCGACGCGCTGCCGCTGCCCGCCCGAGAGCTGGCGCGGAAAGCGGTCGAGGAGGGCGGTCAGGCCGAGGATCGCCGCCGCCTTGGCGACGCGGGCGTCCATCTCGGCCTTGGGCGTCCCGGCGAGCGACAGCGAGAACGCCATGTTGTCGCGCACCGTCATGTGCGGGTACAGCGCGTAGTTCTGGAACACCATCGCGATGTCGCGCTCCTTCGGCGGCATCTTGTTGACGACGCTGCCGCCGATCGCGATCTCGCCGGCGCTGATGTTCTCGAGCCCGGCGATCATGCGCAGCAACGTCGACTTGCCGCAGCCCGACGGGCCGACCAGCACCGTGAACGAACCGTCCGGGATGTCGATGTCCACGCCGTGCAGCACCGCGGCGTCGCCGAAGCGCTTGTGCACGGAGCGGATGCTGACGCTGGCCATCGAATGCGCGACCGGGCTTGTCGCCGGTCGAGCCGCACTTGTATGATCACCGCATCACCATGTCAATCGGCAGCAGCACGCACCTTGCGGCCGGCGCCTCGCGGCTGGTCGCCGAACGGCTGTCGGACCGGCTGGCTGCGCGGCTCGCGGCGCAGATCGGCAGCGGCGCGCTGCGGGCCGGCGAGAGGCTGCCCACCGAGGTGCAGCTCGCGGCCGCGCACGGAGTCTCGCGTACCGTGGTGCGCGAAGCGGTGCACCAGTTGCGCTCGCGCGGGATGCTGCGCTCGCGGCAGGGCTCGGGCGTGTTCGTCGCCGACGGCGAGGCGCACCGCCCGCTCGAGTTCGACCCGGCGGTGCTCGGCTCGGTCGACGCGGTGGTGCACGTGGTCGAGGTGCGGCGCGTGCTCGAAAGCGAGATGGCGGCGCTTGCCGCCGAGCGCGCGACGCGCGCTCAGGTCACGGGGCTGAAGCGCGCGCTGGTCGCGATCGACGCGGCGGTGGCCGCCGGGCGCGACGGTGTCGCCGAGGACCTGGCGTTCCACCGCGCGATCGGCGAGGCCAGCGGCAACCCGCAGTTCAGCCGCCTGCTGGCCTTTCTCGAGCAGTACCTGCGCGCGGGGATGCGCATCACGCGCGGCAATGAGGCGCGGCGCGCCGACTTCATGGAACAGGTGCGCGCCGAGCACCGCGCGATCGTCGATGCGATCGCAGCGCGCGACCCTGCCGCCGCACGCCGCCGCGCCGCCGAGCATATGCGGCACGGCCAGCGGCGCCTCGAGATCGGCGGCGTCATCGCGCGCACGCCGCGCAAGTGAAGCGGCCGGCGCTCGGCACTGCCGTGAAGCGGCGGTGAGCGATGCCGCCACCCGCGCCGCTGCCACGCACAAGGCCGACTGCCAACGCGACCCGGATCGGTGCACCGCGGCGGCCCGCGCGCACTTGAAGGTGTACAGTCACCGCCTGACCTAAGAATCCTTCCCGACTCCCTTTGCAGGAAGTCGCTTGTCCGCCAAGCGGTGAAGCCGCGCCGCGGAAGGTTCGTGAACCAGCCAACTGCCCTGGAAGCCGGGGCCAGAGGTGAGCGAGATGATGCAGCAATACAGGTCCAACTCGTACCTGTTCGGCGGCAACGCGCCGTACGTCGAGGAGTTGTACGAGGCCTATCTCGACAATCCGGGGTCGGTGCCCGACAAGTGGCGGGCCTATTTCGACGCTCTGCAGAACGTGCCGGCGGGCGACGGGTCGGAGACGCGCGACGTCGCGCACGCGCCGGTGATCGAGTCGTTTGCACAGCGGGCGAAGGCGAACGCGTTCGCGGTCAAGGCGAGCAGCGAAGACCTCGCGATCGCGCGCAAGCAGGTGCACGTGCAGTCGCTGATCGCGGCGTATCGCGTGCTCGGGTCGCGCTGGGCCGACCTCGACCCGCTGAAGCGCCAGGAGCGCCCGCGCATCCCCGAGCTCGAGCCGGCGTTCTACGACCTGACCGAGTCCGACATGGACATCACGTTCAGTGCGACGAACACCTACTTCACGACCGCCGAGCAGATGACCTTGCGCGAGATCGTGCAGGCGCTGCGCGAGACCTACTGCGCATCGATCGGCGCCGAGTACATGCACGTCACCGATCCGACCGAGAAGCGCTGGTGGCAGCAGCGCCTCGAATCGATCCGCGGCAAGCCGAGCTACAGCGCCGCGCAGAAGAAGCACATCCTCGAGCGCCTCACCGCGGCCGAGGGCCTCGAGCGCTACCTGCACACCAAGTACGTCGGGCAGAAGCGCTTCTCGCTCGAAGGCGGCGAGAGCTTCATCGC
>Ga0187893_10013386_pt1 | contig 11428 bp, 6 predicted proteins | sample MA1701074metaG_FD_139574 | JGI IMG/M metagenome (GOLD analysis project Ga0187893, IMG submission 139574) | White microbial mat communities from a basaltic lava cave in the Kipuka Kanohina Cave System on the Island of Hawaii, USA - MA170107-4 metaG ...
CCGTTGCAGGCGAAGATCACCGGCTGGCTCTTGTCGAGGCGCGCGAGGTCGAACTGGTCGCGCTTCGCGTCGAAACCGACCTCCTTGGTGCTCTTCTCCGCGTAGGGCAGCCAGCGGGCGCCCTTGATGTGCTTGTCGCGGTACTCCTCCTCGGAGCGCGTATCGAACATCGGCACGCCTTTGCGCATCAGCTCGGCGACCTCCTCGGCGCTCACGATGTTCACGCCGTCGAGCACGCGCGGGGTGAAGTAGCCGAGCGTCGAGACGTAGTCGTACTCCTTGACCGTGATCGGCTGCATCTTGCGGACGTCGAGGCCGGCGAAGTCGACCGAGGCGATCGTCTTCGCGTTCGGGTTGAGGAATGCGGCCTTGATGCGCTCCTTGACGTTGCGGTCGAGGCTCGACAGCACCGCCACGCCGGTCATCGGCGCGCCTTTGGTCTCGAGCAGGATCCGGCCCTTGTTCCGCGCGAGCCACTCCTCGGCGAGCCGGCGGTCGGCCACCGCGACGTCGGCGAGCCCGAGCTCGAGCGCGAGCAGCGCCGCCTCGTGGTAGCGGAACTCGCGGATGTCCTGGAAGTGCTGCTTCGTCGGCATCCCCATCGCGTTCAGCTCGCCGCGGGCGAGGTAGGTCGCGAGCGAGTCGGTCGGCGGCAGCGCGAGCCGGCCGCCGCGCGCATCGGCGAGCGTCCTGAAGCCGCTCGCCTCCGAGGCGATGAACACTGCGCGCTCCTCGCCGGGAAACCGCGCCACCGGCTCGTAGCCGTAGCGGATCGCGCTGCCGATCACGTGCGCCGGCCCGATCATGAGGTCGTAACCGCGCGAACGCGTTCGCGCGAGCTCGCGCGTCAGATCGCGGCCGAAGCTCAGCCGGATGTCGGCGCCGGTCGAGGCGCCGACGTAGTGCGCGAGCGTGCTGTAGCGGTCGACGTACGCGGCGGTGTTGATCTCTTCGCGCGCTTCGCCCGAGATGCTGACCTTGAGCTGGCCGAATGCGGGGACGGCGGCGGCGAAACCCGCGGCCGCGACGGCGGCAACGAATCCTGGATGCATGACTGCCCCTCTAGCGTCGTCTTGTCGGTATTCCCGGCGCGCCGCGGCGCGCGAACCCCCGACCTCCTCGGGGGCTCCCCGGTTGTTGTGCCTACATTTTAGGCGCTACCGGGGCGGAAAAGCCACGACCAATTTGGCAGCGTGCGCTTGTGCGGCGCAGTGACGAGCGCTTCCTCACACCGGCGTTCGCGCCGGCGCTGTAGGGACCGCCTGCCGGGGGGCTCCAAGAGTGTGACAAGTTGCCGGCGCGGGCCGGGTCACGATCAGGACCATGTTGACGTGGACCAACCGGCTGACCGGCGCGAGGTCGCGCGCGGGGTCCTACGGGCGGGCCGGAGAAAGCGCCTTCAGCTCGCGCGGAACGGGAATGCCGCGGGTGCGGTACAGCGTGCCTTCGAGCAGGTCGGAGAGCGCGGCGGCGCAGCCGCGCACGAGCTCGACCTGCCCGGCCGGCGCCGGGGACGGGATGTCCTGGATCGAGCCGACGATGCCGATGACCCCCACCAGCGCGTCGCCGTCGCGCAGGATCGGCGCGGCGAGCGTGTTCATGCCGGTGAGGACCTCGTTCGGCGCGTCCTCGTACAGCCGCTCGCGGACCGCGGCGAGCCGCCGGCGCACCGCGTCCGGCTCGGCGATCGAGTGCGGCGTCGGGCGCGCGAGCTTGCGCCGCAGCTGGCGCTCGCGCGCCGCCGCGTCGGCGAACGCGAGCACGACGCGCCCCTGCGCGGAGCAGTGCGCCGCCGGGCGGTTGCCCGGCTTCACGGTGATGCAGACGTTGCGCTCGCTCTCGAGCGCGGCGATCACCAGCGCCTCGCCGTTCACCGGCACCGAAAGGAGCGCGGTGAGGCCGGTCAGGTCGCGCAGCTTGCGCAGGTGCCCCTCGGCGAGGCGGCGCAGATCGAACTGCCGGCCCGCCGCCTCGCCGAGCTGGAAGAGCTTCCAGCCGAGCCGGTAGCGCTCGCTCGCGGCGTCCTGCTCGACGAGGCCCGACTGGCGGAGCGAGGAGAGGTAGCGGTGGATGCGCGCCTTCGACTGGTCGAGCGCGCGCGCGAGCTGGGTGACGCCGAGCGGCCGCTGCGCGGCCGCGAGCTCGTCGAGGAGCTGCGCGACGAAGGCTACCGAATCGAGCGTGCCCTCGTCCGCTGCGGACGGACCCCGCGCGGCACGGTCGAGGCCCGCGTTCGCGCTCGCCACGCGCCCGCCGGTCAATCGAGGCCGACGAGCTGCGCCGCGTTCGACGACACCATCTTCCGCACCGCCGCCTCGGGGTAGCCGAGATCGAGCACCGTCTCGACGACGTTGCGGAAGCCGTCGACGAGGCGCGGGTTGCCGACCTGGCCGAGGTCGGAGCCGAGGATCGTGCGCTCGACCGTGCCCGCCTCGATCATCGCGTCGAGCTCCGGCGGGTCGTAGAACTTGAACTTCGAGCCGGGGACGAACATGCACATCGAGTGCTCGACGTACGCGCCCATGCCCACGAGCCGGCGGATGTCGTCGAGGCTCGCGCCGACGACATAGGTCGGGTGGTTCACGAGCAGGCGTTTCACCCCGCGCCGCTTCGCCTCCTCGAACAGCGGGAAGATCTCGCGGATGTTCAGGTGGCCGCCGGAGAGCACGATGTCGTGCTCGGCGACGAGGTCGAGGATCGGCAGGACCTCGGGGACGAGAGCGCCCTTCGCGTCGAGGACGGTGAGCGGCGTCGGCTCGAGCATGCGCTTCTTCGCCTGCGGAAACTTGTCCTTGAAGTGCGCATCCTTCCTGTGCTCGTCGATGTGATTGGCGGAAGTGAATGTCGGCATCCACACCAGCTTCGCGCCGAGCTTGATGCCGTGCTCGACCGCATAGACGTTCAGCCCGCCGAGCTGGTTGTTGAGCGGCACGCCCGAGAGCAGGGTGACCCTGAGGTGGCCGAAGTGCTTGTTGAGCAGTTCGGTCACCGGGGTGGCTGAGTAATAGTGGTCCTTGATGAGCAGCGCGCGGATGCCGGCGGAGGAGGCTTCCTGCATCGCCTCGTAGTGGTCGAAGTAGCGCGGCATCACCGACGGGCCGCTGTGGCAGTGGAGATCGATCGCGCCCTGCATCAGGCGGTCGACGACGCCGGGATCGGCATCGCGCCAGGGGCGGGGCTTGGCTGCGGCGGCTGGGGGCATGAGGATCTCCGCGTGTTGTTCCAATGAACGATACAAAGTTCCGTTGACAGGAACATCGTACCGGGTGCCCCGGGCACGGTCAAGTGCTCATTCCGAGCGACCCGGCGGCGAACGCATCCCCGTCGCGCCGGCCGAGGTCGAAGGCGGCCTGCGGTCGGTCTTAGCCCATCGGACGTATTCCGGAGCCGCGCTCGCGCGGCTTATCGTGGGCGCGTCCGGGTCAATGCCGTTGGCATAGCCCGCGAGGGGGGACCGAAGGAGCCATGACCCGCACCGCTTTTGTCGTCGCCGCGCTGGCCGCGGCCGCGCTCGCCGCGTCGCTCGCCGCCGACCGCGGTTCGGATCCGATTCTCGCGCAGAGTGCGGCGGCGCAGCCCGCGACCGCTGCGGCCCCCGCGCCCGCCTCGAAGCAGCCCGACAATCCCGGCTTCTACTCCGGCGAACACGGCCTCACGCCGGCCGAGATCGCCGGCCGCGAGATCTGGTACAAGGCGACCGGCGGCAACGCCCGCTTCCACACCTATGTCTTCCAGCAGCGCGTCGGCGTCCTGGTCGACTGGTTCCGCGTGCTCCGCGCCGACCGGCGCGACGACCGCTTCGCCGCCTACGGCCTGATCAACGATCCGGGCTGCTGCACGCCGGGCTCCGACCGCTGCCCGGCGAAGAGCCTCGAGGAGACCTACGGCTTCGACTGGTGCCCCGGCGACGAGGCGCTGCTCCGGTTCGTCGGGCGCGAGGGCTACCGCGATCCGGCGTGCGACTTCCGCGACGCCACCGCCGACGCGAGCGACCCGCACAGCGGGAAGAAGGACCAGCGCCAGTCGTCCTGCGACCTCGCGTTCGGCACCTCGACCGGTGCGCTCGGCTACCGCAAGTTCCCCAACCCGCGCTTCGACCGCGCGCGCTGGGAGAAGGTGAACGGCGGCCGCGCGAGCTGGGAAGGCTACGCGCAGCCGCTGTCGGCCGATCCGAAGGCGGCCGACTCGCGCGTGCGGCGGCTCGCCGACGGCTCGATCGAGCCGCCGTTCCTGATCGGCACCTCCTGCGGCTCCTGCCACATCGCGTTCGACCCGCTGAACCCGCCCGCCGACCCGTCGCGGCCGAAGTGGGAGAACATCAAGGGCGCGATCGGCAACCAGTACCTGCGGATCTCCGAGCTGCTCGGCTCGGGGATGCCGTACGACTCGCTCGAGTACCAGATGTACTCGCACGCGCGCCCCGGCACCTCCGACACCTCGGCGATCCCGACCGACCAGGTGTCGAACCCCGGCACGATCAACGCGATCCACAATTTCAGCCAGCGCCCGGTCTTCCCCGACGAGGACGTCCTCAAGTGGCGGAAGGTCGCGGCGTGCCCGGCGGCGCCGGCCGCCGGCGCGAAGTGCTGGTGCGAGCCCGGACGCGACGGCAAATGCTGGCTGCGCTCGCGCGCGAAGGAGACGGTCCACCACATCCTCAAGGGCGGCGAGGACTCGATCGGCGCACGCGAGGCGATCCAGCGCGTGTACTTCAACATCGGTTCGTGCGCCGAGGCCTGCTGGCTCAACCATCTGACCGACATGCGCCAGCTCGACCCGCAGGGGCGCAACTACGGCCAGACGCCGTTCGACATCGGCCAGTGCCGGCGCGACTGCCCGAACTTCCGCGCGATCGAGGACCGCCTGCCGGAGATCGCCGCGTTCCTGTTCTCGAAGGAGACGAACGCGACCGACCTCGCGGTCGCGCGCGAGAACGCGCTGAAGGCGAAGAGCGCAAGCGCGCGCTACACGCACGACGACCTCGCCGGCGACCTCGACCGGCAGTTCGGCCGCGGCGCGGTGGCGCGCGGGCGCACGGTGTTCGCCGAGAGCTGCGCCCGCTGCCACTCGAGCGTGTCCCAGGCGCAAGGGGGGAGCTTCCGCAACCGCGATTTCCGCGCGCTCGACGAGCAGACGGGCCTGCGCCGCGACTTCCTCGGCAACGACCGGGCCACGCTCGCGAGCGAGATCGGCACCAACCGCTGCCGCGCGCTGCACTCGAACCACATGGCCGGCCGCATCTGGCAGGAGTACGGCTCCGAGACGCTGCGCGCGCGCGCTCCCGACCCGAACGTGCGCGAGCCGGCCGACGGCGGCCGCGGCGCCTACCGCAACGTTTCGCTCGTCAGCGCGTGGGCGCACGCGCCGTTCCTGCACAACAATGCGCTCGGCCCCGAGCTCTGCGGCCAGCCGAAGCACCGCGACAGCTTCTTCTACCGCTCGAGCTACGTCGACCCGGTCACGAAGCGCCTCCTCCCCGCCGACAAGGCGCCGGCGTGCTGGGCCTACGACCCGAGCGTCGAGGGACGGTTCAGGCTCTACGTCGCCTCGATGGAGGAGCTCCTGAACCCGTCGCAGCGCACGCCGAAGATCACGCGGTTCGACGTCGACGTGCCGCTCGGGCTGGGCCTGCGCACCGTCGAGGACGGGAAGGAGAAGCAGCTCCTCGGGCTCGCGATCGTCGTGCCGCAGGGAACCAGCTCGGCGGCGCTCGTGAACTTCCAGCACAAGCGCTTCGTCGGCGACCTGGTCGAGCTGCGCCTCAGGCCCGATGCGCTCGACCGGAAGCTCGCGCGGCAGTTCGGCGACGACGAGGGGAAGAAGGTCGCCGCCGACCTGCGCGCGGTCGCGGCCGCGCTCGTGCGGGACCCGGGGCAGCTCGTCGCGACCCTGCGCCGGCACCCGCAGCTCATCGAGGCCTACAGTGCGTGCGCCGCCGAGATCGAGAACGAGGGCCACCGCTTCGGCGAGGACCTCTCCGACGCCGACAAGAAGGCGCTGATCGCCTTCCTCGCCACGCTCTAGGAGTCGCCGCGAATGCTCACCAGGCCGCCGTTCTCCCGCATCCGTCTCGCGCTCCTTGCCGCCGCCGCTGCGGCGATGCAGGTCGCCGGCTGCGACGCCATCAACGAGCTCGTCCACCCGACCCCGGCGATCCGGTTCGCGCCGGCGGGCGAGAGCTACGCGCAGAAGCCGGACCTCGCCGTGGTCGAGCACGAGTTGCCGCTGACACCGGTCGAGCGCGCGCAGCTCACGCCCGGCAACCTGAAGAACTTCACCCAGGAGGAGCTCGACCAGATCTACGCGCGGCTCGCCGCCGGGCCGATTCCCGACGGCGCGTTCGACGGCGATCTCGTCTTCCCGAAGGGCGCGAGCGGCGACCGGCGGCTCGCCGAGATCGTCGGCGGGCTGCCCGGCTTCGCGGTCGAGCTGAAGCTCCACCGGGTCGAGGACCTCGGCCGGACGCTGTGGAAGGGCAAGGTGTTCTACCGCAACGAGCGCGTGCTCCGGAACCGCATCGAGGACCTCGCGCTCCTCAAGCCGATCGTCGACGATCCCGGCAGCGTCCCGAAGATCTCGATCGACGGCCGGGACCAGTGGCTGCTCTTCCCGGCGAGGCTCTACTGCGGGCAGAGCCTGCTCGACAGCCGGCGCGAGTCGATCGTCATCGATTACTTCTTTACCGACGACATTCCGGGCTACCGCGAAAAGCCGGATTTCCTCGCCGGCCGGAACGGCCTCGCGGTGCGCGACGAGATCCGGATGGTCCGGCCCGGCCTCTATCTCGGCCGCGCCTACGTCGGCAAGGTGTTCCTGCTCAACTTCGTGCTCTACAACAAGGCGATCGCCGAGCGCGACGGTCCCGCCTACGCGCAGACCGGGAAGGCGCCCGAGGACTGCTGGCCGGGCACGCAGGCGCGCGCGGTCGCCGCCGCCAACTGATGCAACGGCGTGTCGCCGGGGCGATGCGGGAGGCGACGATCGTGATCGCATGGGTCGTCGCCGCTTCCGCCGCCGCCCCGTTGCCGGCCGCGGCGCAGCCGCCCACAGTGGCGCAGCCGCCCACAGTGGCGCAGCCGCCCACAGTGGTGCAGCCGCCCACAGTGGTGCAGCCGCCCACAGTGGTGCAGCCGCCCACAGTGGCGCAGCCGCCCACAGTGGTGCAGCCGCCCACAGTGGCGCAGCCGCGCCCGGCGTGGGCGGTTGACCCCGCGCGCGCCGGGCGCGACCTGCCGCCGGCGGGCCGCTCGCTCTTCGACTTCGCCGTGACCCGGGTCCGGGAGGCCGACGGAGCCGCGGTCCTCGACGTCCCGTTCCCGTTCGAGCGCCTGGTGCGGCACCTCGAGGCGCGCGCCGGCTGCCGCCAGCCGTGCGCGAAGCAGGTGCTCGTCCCGCTCGGCCGTTCGCTCCAGCGCACCGCCGCCGCGCCGGCGTACTTCGAGTTCCCGCGGGTGATCGCGGCGATCGACGCCGATCCGGGCGCGCCGGGGGCGCCGCTCCTCAAGGACCGCATCTACCTCGGCTACCAGGAGAAGAACGACCTCGTCGAGGTGATCAGCTACAACGAGGCGGCCGGGCGCTTCGAGTTCCAGCTGGTGCGCGACTACCGCGCCGGCGGCGAACGCGCCGTGGTCTACGCGCGCCGCGCGGTGTGCGCCGCCTGCCACCAGAACCTCGCGCCGATCTTCCCGCGCCAGTCCTGGGACGAGACGAACGCGAATCCCCGCATCGCGGCGGCGCTCGCGCGGGGCCACGGCGAGGGGGCCGGTGAGCGCGCGGCCTACCGCGGCGTCCCGATCCGCCGCGGCGTCGACGTGCCGGACGCGATCGACGCCGCGACCGATTCGGCGAACCTCTTCGGCGTGTGGCAGCTCCTGTGGCGCACCGGATGCGGCGACGGCGCGGCGGGCGCGCGCTGCCGCGGCGCGGCGCTCGCGGCGGCGCTCCAGTACCGGCTCACCGGCGAGCGCGCGTTCGACGAGCGCTCGGCGGCCTGGCGCGAGGACTTCGCGCCCGCGTTCGGCCAGGCGTGGAGCGCGCGCTGGCCCACGGGGCTCGCGATCCCGAATCCCGACATCCCGAACCGCGACCCGCTGCCGCCGGAAGGGGCGCCGCGCGCGGGTCCGGGGCTCGCCGCCGCCGCGCACGTCCCGGCGGCGCTCGAGCCGCTCGTGCCGCGGCCGCCGCTCGAGGTGTGGGCCGCGGCCGGACCGGACACTGCGCGCCGCTTCGTCGCCGGCCTCGCCGCGTTCGTGCCCGCCGCCGACGTCCGGGCGCTCGAGCGCGAGCTCGCGGTGCGCGCCGGCCGCGAGCGTCCGCAGGAGCGGCGACGCGAAGCGCCGTGCGAGATCGCCTGGACCGGATCGAGCGCGCGCTTCAAGTGCGTCGGCGAGGGCGAGGCGCCGCTGCGCGTCGCCGGGCGCCTCGTCGTCAGCGGCCCGCGCGTCACCGCCGGCGAGATCGAAGAGCTGCGGGTCGACGGTGCGGCGCCGCTCGAGCAGCTCGCGGTCGCGGCGGGCAGCTTCGATTCCGCCGCGGGCCGCGCCACCGTTACGGTCGGCACGCGGACCGAGCGGGCGCGGCTCGCCGACGGCGCCGCGATTGCCGGTGTAGCGCTCTCCTGGAAGCCGTCCGAAGCGCGCGTCCGCGGCGCCGCGCGCGAGGTCTCGGGCCGCGTCGCGGTCGCGGCGGTCGACGACTTCGCGCCAGTGCGCGCAGCGCTCGCCGCGCTCGCCGCGGAGGCCGGCGAGGACGCGCCGCTCGCCGCGCGGACGTTCAGCCGGGGGAGGGTGCTCGCGCCGCTCTTCGCCCGGCTCGGGGTGCCGGTGCGCGAGGGGTGCTGCGAGGACGCCTCGCGCCTCCCGCCGGCACGCGTCGAGGCGCCCGAGCCGCCGATGCCGGTCGACGGGCCGGCCGGCCCGTTCGCCGCGTTCTATCCGCTCTGCGCGAGCTGCCACGCGACCGCGGAGCGCTTCCCGCCGAACTTCCTCGCCGGCCCGCCGGAGCGCGTCGCCGCGAGCGTGAAGCATTGCGCGCCGCGCATCTACGCCCGCCTCGCGCTGTGGCGCGCGGTCCCGGCGGCGCGCGACAAGACGCCGATGCCGCCGCCGTTTCCGTCGGCGCGCGCCGAGACCTACGAGCCGCCGCCGGCGATCGCCGGGCTCGAGCGCACCGCGCTCGAGCTCGTGCGCGGCGAGGGCGGGGCGCCGCCGCGCCTCGAGGCGCTGCTCGCGAACGGGTACGAGGGCCTGCGCCCGTGCCTGCCGGGATGAACGGGGGTGCGGAGATGACCGGGCGATCGATCGGCGCAGCGGACTCGTGGCTCCTCCGGCTGTGGCACAGGCGCTGGGCGCGCTGGCTGACGGTGCTCCTCGTCCTGCCGACGCTCCTCCTCTGCGGCCTCGCGCTCGCCCTCGCGGTCCGCCTCGCCGACGACTCGCCGGTCGTGCACGTCGACATCGTCGAGCACTTCAAGTACGGCTCGACCGGCGGCGAGCGCGAGTCGGGCTTCCCGTACTGGATCTTCCAGGCGCTGCCACAGGTGTGCGCGAGACACCTGCCGGGGGAGGGCTACGCGTCGCTCGGGTTCCTCTTCGAGGACGGGAAGGACCTGCCGATCGGCATGTCGAAGCGCAGCGTCCAGGGCGTCGAGCGCACGTTCCTCAATTGCGCGGTGTGCCACGTCGGCACGGTGCGCGATGCGCCGGACGCGACACCGCGCGTCGTGGTCGGCATGCCGGCGAACACCTTCGATCTCTTCGGGTTCCAGCGGTTCGTGTTCGGGTGCGCGCGGGACCCGAGGTTCGCCGCCGAGCACGTCGTGCCGGAGATCGAGCGGCTGAAGCGCGCGCGAGGCGAGCGGCTCGGCCTCCTCGACCGCTACGTCGTCTATCCGGTCGCGATCGCGATCATGCGCGAGCGCCTGACGATGCTGCACGGGCGGCTCGCGCCGCTGCTCGAGGACACGCCGTGGGGCCCGGGGCGGACCGACACGTTCAACCCGAACAAGATCCTCTTCAACTTCCCGCTGCACGCGCTGCCGGCGCGGGAGCGCAATGCGGCGGTCGATTTTCCCTCGATCTGGCTGCAGCAGCCGCGCCGGGGGATGCAGCTCCACTGGGACGGCAACAACGTCATGGCCGAAGAGCGGAACAAGAACGCCGCATTCGGCACCGGCACGACCCCGCCGACGATCGATCTCGCGGCGATCGGCCGGCTCGAGGCGTGGCTGCTCACCGCGGAGCCGCCGAAGTATCCGTATCCGGTCGACGCGGCGCGCGCGGCACGCGGGGAGAAGGTCTACGCCCAGTATTGCGCCGGCTGCCACGGCGCGAGCGGCCGCAGCTTCAGCGCGCCGGCGGGGACGGAGAAGCGCGAATGCGTCGGCGCGGCCGCCAGCGAGGACGCGCTCTACGGGCCGCAGGTGGGCCGGATCACGCGCATCGAGCACGTGGGCACCGACCGCCGCCGGCTCGACTCGTTCTCGCACGACCTCGCGGTGCACATGGGTACGGTGTACGCGGGCTACCCGCACCGCTACTGCCACTACCGCAAGACCTTCGGCTACGCCAACATGCCGCTCGACGGCGTGTGGCTGCGCGCGCCCTACCTGCACAACGGCTCGGTGCCGACGCTCCGGGACCTGCTCGAGCCGCAGGCCGGCCGGCCGAAGCTCTTCTACCGCGGCAACGACGTCTACGACCCGCGCAAGGTCGGCTTCGTCGCCGATGCGCCCGCGCTCGGCGGCCGGAAGTTCTTCGCCTACGACACCTCGCAGCCGGGCAACGGCAACGCCGGCCACGAGGGGCGGGAGTACGGCACCCGGCTCGCGCCGGCGGACAAGGACGCGCTGGTCGAGTACCTGAAGACCTTCTAGGAACCTCCTCATGGACGTCACCCTCGATCAGGCCGCGCTCGCGCGGAGCCGGCGCAAGCGGCGCCTGTTGTGGACCGTGCCCGCCGTCGTCGTCGCGCTGGTCGCAGCGGGCGCGTACGCCGGCTGGTACAAGTTCTTCCGCGAGGAGCCGCAGCCCGACTGGATCCGCAAGGACCCCGAGATGCGCTTCCGGTACGGCTCGATCGGCGCCGAGCGCGACGCCGGCATCCCGTACTGGATCTTCTACGTCCTGCCGCGGATGTTCCCGGAGAAGCTGCCCGGGCCGGGCGGCCTCGCGTCCCTCGGCGTCTCGTGGGAGCAGGGCCAGGAGCTGCCGATCGGCTTCACCAAGAAGACGGTCGGCTTCCCGCGCGTGGCGAACAACTGCGCCGCCTGCCACACCACGAACTACCGCACGAGCGAGCACGAGAACCCGGCGTTCGTCAACGCCGGGCCGGGCCACACGCTCAACCTCGTCGCGTTCTTCCGCTTCCTCGTCGACTGCGCGAAGGACCCGCGGTTCAACGCCGACAACGTCATGCGCGAGATCAA
>Ga0187893_10013387_pt1 | contig 11427 bp, 8 predicted proteins | sample MA1701074metaG_FD_139574 | JGI IMG/M metagenome (GOLD analysis project Ga0187893, IMG submission 139574) | White microbial mat communities from a basaltic lava cave in the Kipuka Kanohina Cave System on the Island of Hawaii, USA - MA170107-4 metaG ...
TCTCGCACAGAACGGTGGCTGGTTTATCGAAGTAATCCTCGAGATGAAACAGAAACGGCCAATACCCCATGTAGCCGAGCGTGTCACACGTCTGCTCCAGAATTTCCACCACCAGGGTGTCACCCGCTTCCGCGCCCTCCACGTAGATGGGGCCAGTCACCGGGTTGCCGTAGTAACCGCGTTTGCGAATTGCGAGAAGATACTCAGGCGTGGTGTGTTCCTGCGTACGGGTCAGGCCGCCACGGGAGTCCTCGGTCTCCACAATGAATTCTTCGCCGGGTTGAACGGACGCCACCGCTGGCAGGCGCCGGTCGAACACCGGGGTGATCTTGTCGCGTGTGATGCGCTGCATGGGCTTGGACTATACTTTAGCCGGTCCAAACTGAGAATTTGTCTCTCAGATTTTACCCTTGTGTGGCAGCAGTTCGCGTAGCGGAGCAAGCTGTCAGCGCTCAGCCTTCAGCGTTCAGCTAAAACCTCCTGCTCTCCTGTAGGGCCGGGCATGCCCGGCCCGCTAGCTGACCGCTGAAAGCTGATAGCTGATCGCTGAAAGCTTTGGCTATAGTTATAGTTCATCCCTCGATGACCTTGCCTCCCAAGCCCTCCCGCTTGCTCTTCGCCGAAATGACGCGAGAAGAGCTGCGTGCCATCGCGCCGCACACGCTGGTGGTTCTGCCGATCGGCGCCACCGAACAGCACGGCCCCCATCTGCCGGCCGGAACAGACTACTTTACTGTAGATTACCTGGCCCTTGAAGCGGCCAAGCGCGTTTCCTCGCAGATTCCAGTCGTGGTAGCGCCCGCCTTGCCGTTTGGCTCTTCCGATCATCACTTCGTATTTGGTGGAACTCTGTCACTAGCCACCGAGACCTATTACCGCGTGCTGCGAGAACTGACGCACTCCCTGGTCAAGGATGGATTCACGCGCATCTTTTTGCTGAACGGACACGGAGGAAATCATGAGCTGGCACAACTGGCGGCACGCGATGTCGCCCTGCACGAACCAGTGAGGGTTGCGGCAGGTTCGTATTGGACCATTGCGTGGGATGCCCTCGTGGAGAAAGGAGCCCACCTGGGCTGCCGTCTGCCCGGCCACGCCGGCGCATTTGAGACTTCTCTGATGCTGGCCATCCATCCCGAGCTGGTAAGGGCGGAACGGCCGCACCGCGAGGGCCCCTTTCAGTCAGACCCGCGCGGCTTCCAAACATCCTACCGGGCCGAGCGCCACGGCTTTTGGAAGGAGATTGACGGCTACACCGATAGCCCCGCTGCCGCGCACGCCGAACGCGGACTTCGGGATCGCGATGTCATTATAGATGCTCTGGCAAAGTCTTGGCTCGAGTTTTATCGCGGCTGAACCGCCGCTTCGGCGCTATCCACCACGCGCTTATGGTCGGCTGCAAAGTGCCTCAAAATGCCATAGAGGACCAGCCCGCTGGCTGCTAGAAAGAGCAGCGCTGTAAAGCCCATCAAATTACCGACTCCGATTGTTTTGCGAGCGAACCCGCCCAGGAAAGGCGCGAATCCAGACACCGTCGCGCCGGCCAGGTTCAGCACACCCACGGCGGATGCTCGTAAGTATGCAGGGACCACGTCAAACGACGATGCCAGTTGATTGGCCATGATGAAGCCGAAGAAAATCCCGAAAGCCACCGCCGCCAGGCGCGTGGATTCGACCGTGGAGGCCCCGCCCAGCCAGAAGATGCAGGGGGCCGCCAGAAAAAATCCTACCGTCACCACCCAAAATCTCGCGGCCCTGGTGCGCCGGTAGAGTTTGTCCGCGATGGCGCCTCCCGCCAGCAGACCTGCCAGCGTGCCGATCTGTGGATACACGCTCGCCTCGAACCCCGCGCGGGCCAGTCCCAGTGAAAACTTGTCATATAGAAACGTGGGCAGCCACGTGTAGACCAGGAATAAGCCGAAGGTGGCAATCGCGGCGAACGCAGCCGCAATGCGCAAGCTCGGAATTTGCAGCAGCGAGATAAAACTGCCGAAGGTGGCTTTGTCCTCTCCGGTTTTGCGGCTTATACCGGCCGGAACGCTGCTTAGAAACATGCAAAGCGGCAAAGCAAACAGGATCCCCGCCAGCCCCAGCACCCAAAAGGACACCCGCCAGTGAAACTGCTCTGCCAGATAGCCGCTCAGGGAACCTCCTACAGCCACGCCCGCCAACTGGCTGCTAGCGAAAATCGCGATCGCCTTGGAGCGGGATTCCGGTCTATGTGCGCTGGCGATGAGAGCGGAAGCGGCCGGAAAGAACAGGGATTGTGACAGCCCCAGAAACACCCGGCAGGTCAGGAGAAAGGCTCCGTTGAAAGCCAATCCTGACAACGCGGTAAGGGAGCTCCAGGCGGCCAGACTGCCGGCCACTATGTGGCGCTTGGGCAGCCGGTCGCCCAGCACCCCGGAAAAAGGCGAGCAGAACCCGTAAACCCAAAGAAAAAGAGCGCCGGTAAGCCCCAGCACCGGATCCGACAAGCCAAACTCTTTCTGCAACGCCGGGAAAAGCGTGTAGACCACCTGCCGGTCGGCGTGATTTAGGAGATAGCAGACCCAAAGGAAGCCGATCAGCACCCAGGCTTTCACAAAAGTTCAGTATGACAGGTCACCCGCGCTGTGCCTCGCGTTCCAGCCCCTCATGCACGAGGATCTTCAGCAGAGTCTGATAGCCGATGCCCTTACGGTCAGCGATCCTTCGGGCTTGCTCAATGTCCGCTTCAGGCAATCGGATGGCGATCTGCACACTACTCTTCTTATTCAACCGGGCAACCAGACCCGATCCGGCGGGCTTGATTCCTTTCGCTTGTGCTGCCCTTGATTTCCTCTTCACATAGCCGCGCCCCGCAGCGCTGGCCCACCAATCCGCCTCATCGCTTTCGCTCTTAAACTTCGGCATCTCGATCGCAGTCGGCCTGCCTCGGTCTCGCCGTAGTACACGAAGCGGACCTCCCCTTCGACGTCCTGTTCGTAGATCGGAACCGGATCACTGAGGAGCACCTGTTCAGCTTCCTCACGTCTGATGCCGTGGGCCCGGATCTTGCGAAGATTACTCCGATCCCACTCGAACATCGACCCAATCAATAGTATATGTAATGCATATATGCAGAAATAGGGATGGCAGGTAGTGACGCGAGGAGATGTTTGGCAAAAGTGGGCGGAGAGTGGCAGGAGGTGGCGGGGGGCTGATAGCTGATAGCTGAAAACCAGGAACCGCAACCCGGCAGCCGGGGTCTATACCTCCATGGATCGCCGGCTGGTGTGTTCGCTGTGGTTCTCGGTTGCCCTGGCGCAGGCTCCGCCGCAGGAGCCCTTGGACGTCGCGCTCCAGGCCTGCTGGGAAGCCCGCGGGCGGGCCCGCTTTGACGAAGCCGCCGCCAAGCTGGAAGAAGCGCGCAATCTTCTCGCCCGCACGCCCCCGGAGGCGCCACAATTCGGGAGTTGGGTCCAGAGCGTAACGCAACTTTACTCATCCGTCGCGATGACCGCGCCAGGCGCGCGCCGTTGTCGAGCAGGCTCTCGCGCGTGCCCAAGCGCTCGGCCCATCGCACCCGCTGCACGTCCCGCTTCTGAACAGCCTGGCGGATCTCTGGCAGGCGGATCGAAACCTCCGCAAGTCTCTTCTCTACTTGGAAAAGGCCGCAGCGGCACTGGAAGCTGCCCCTCCCTCAAAGGCGCCGCCGCTAGATGGCCCTGTCCGGTCAGGTCATTTCCCGCGCGGTGTCGCTGGAACTGTTAAGGGTTGGGGCGTTATTTCCCGCTTCAGACCGGCTCACGATAACAGCTATGTGTACCAGCGGTTGGCTGCCACTTACCTGGCCACCGAGACGGTAGCCGAGCTATACGAGCTCAACCATGATTCCGAGGCGGCCCTTCCTCTCCGCCGCCAGGCTGTCGCCCTTGCTGACCTGGTGTTTCGCGCCAACGATACGCGCCGCGCCTTCACTCGCCTGAACACCGCCTTAGCGCTGGCGCGCCACCAGCAGTTTGACGAGGCCGAAATTTTCGCGACCGAAGCCGTTGCCCTGGGTCAGCGGACTCACCCTCCGCAGCCGCACCTGTTTACCGCCCAACTGGACCACATCCGCGCCCTGAAGGCCTCCCCGCAACCGCACCAGGGAGCCGTCGCAGACCCGTTCCACGGCTCCCGCTGGTTCAATCCCGCCGCGGTTCCGCAACCCAATGCGCCTCCGCCGCGTACTCGCTAGCCAACCCCACCATCTACTCAGCCACTGCGTGGCGGCCCACTTGCTATCCTTCCCCTATGCTCGACCAGATCGCCGACGGCCGTACCGACCTTGTCTTCGACTACCTCGCGCAGGGCAACCCCGCCACCGCCACAGCACAGGGCGTGTCGCTCATCCGCTGGTGCGCCTACTACGGCGACGTGAGCGCCATCAAGCTCCTCCTCGCACACGGCGAAACCCTTCAATCTCTCGGTGACAACTATGACCTCAACGGCGCCTGTTTCCACGGTCACTGGCGTCTCTGCCAGTTCCTGATCGAACAGGGCGCCGATGTCAACGCCCCGCTCCCCGCCACCGGCGAGACCCCGCTCCACGCCGCCCTGAGCAAGGCCAACCGGCTGAAATATACGCCGATCGTAAGAATTCTCCTGGCCAGCCAGGCGGACCCGAATCGCGCCGCCCACCCCTCCGCCGAAACCGGAGCCTTCATGCGCGACTGCCGCACCAAGGCCGACACCCCGCTGCACCGCGCCGCCGCCTTCGGAAACGAAGAGGACATTCAGCTCCTACTCGCAGCCGGCGCAATCCTTGACGCCCAGGACGCCAACGGCGACTCTCCGCTCTCCTGGGCTAGTTGGTACCTCCGTCCCGGCTCCATCCTCGGCATGCTCTGCTACGGTCCCTACCGCATCCATCCCGAACGCCGCAAGCAAACCACCTGCGAGCCCGCTACCGGCTCCATGGAAGCCGACCTCCTGGGCAAACCGCACCTCTAGTGCACGATGAATTAGCGGTATTTTCCTTGACAAATTGTGCCTTTAGGAGTAATATAATCTTGGTGTCCTGTGCGCGGCCCCAGCCAAAAACGCCGTCTGTTTCGGAAGCTTCCGAAACAGGCTCTTTTTCATCACCCACAAACCCATGAAAACAGGCCTTGTTTCCGTGTTTCGGAAGTTTCGATGTTTTCTTATGCCCCCCTGTTTTCATACCACCTGGAGGTGGTGCTTCCGTCCAGCCCTTGACTTTCCCCCGAATCAATCTTAAAGTTCGGAAAAAGCCCTTTGGGGGGATACCGCAATGCAACGCTTTACACGAGTTTTCTGTGTTCTCGCCGCTTCGCTGCCGCTGTGGGCTCAGCCCACGGCCACTATGGTCGGCCGTGTCACGGACCCTACCGGCGCGGTTCTGGCAGCCGCGCAAGTATCGGCACGGAACACGTCCACGGGCCTGGAGCGCTCCACTGTCACGACCGATACCGGCGACTATGAGCTCTCTTTGCTGCCGATCAGCGGCGTTTACACGCTCAACGTCGGCAAAGAAGGATTTCAGACCCAGGAATTGACCGGTATCGTGCTGCAGGTTGACCAGCGCGCCCGCTTCGACGTGACCTTAAAAGTCGGCAGCGTCAGCGAGAGAGTGACGGTGGAGGCGCTCGCCCCCATCGTAAACACCGAGACTGGCGCCATCGGCCAGGTTGTGGAGAACAAGAAGATTGTTGACTTGCCGCTCAACGGGCGCAACTTCGTGCAACTGGCGAGTCTGCTGCCCAACGCCATTACGGGAACTTCGGGAACCGTGGGCGCTACCGTCGTCTCGGTCAGCGGCGGGCGCCAGAGCAAGACCGAATTCCTGCTGGACGGCATCAGCATCAACGAGCAGCTTTTTGATGGCGTGGCGATCCGGCCATCCGTGGATGCGATCCAGGAATTTAAGGTCCAGCAGAATTCCTTCTCAGCGGAGTACGGGCGCGGCAACGCCGTCCTGAACGCCACTATAAGAGCCGGCACGAATAACTTTCACGGCGTTTTGTTCGAGTTTCTGCGCAATGACAAGCTGGACGCGCGCAATTTCTTTCTGCCGCAAAAGGCGCCCTACCGCCAGAACCAGTTCGGTTTCGCCGCCGGCGGGCCGGTGATGCTGCCGGGGTTCAGCGGCCGTGACAAGAGCTTTTTCTTTGTGAACTACGAAGGCACGCGCATCCGCCAGGGCCGGGCGTTTAACCCGGTAGTTCCGTCGGATGCCTTCCGCCGCGGGGATTTCAGCTCAGTATCCACGCCCGTGCGCGATCCGCTGACGGGTGACCCGTTTCCGGGCAACATCATCCCGGCAGCGCGCCTCAATCCCGCCACTGCCTATTTCCTCCAGTTCATCCCGCAGCAGAATACGCCAGCAGGTACGTTTGCCTATGCAGCGCCCTTCCGCAACGATCAAAATCAAGGCAATGCCCGTTACGATCACATCTTCAGCTCCCAGGACTCGCTGGCGGTCCGCTACACCATCAACCACTTGGAGGCGTTCAATCCCGGAGCCTATCCGCAAAATGGCGGATTCACCCAGAGGCAGCGCGTCCAGAACTTGGTTCTCAGCGAGACCCACATCTTCTCTCCCACCTTGCTGAACGAGCTGCGGCTGGGGTACACGCGCATGCACAATGCGAATTTGAATCAGGCGCTGGGGACGAATCACACGCAGATGGCCGGCATCCGGGGCTTTGAGGAGACCAGCCAGAACTTCCCCGGTTTCCCGCAGCTCAGCATCACGGGCTTTCAGGGCGTGGCCGGAAACGCCTTTCAGCCGCTCGTCAATCCCACGAATATGTACGAGATCGTCAACAACCTGTCGTGGATTCGCGGCGCGCACACGTTCAGGTTCGGCGCAGATCTGCGGGATTACCGCCTTACCTCCACCAACTCGGCAAACTCTCGCGGAAATTTCTCCTTCACCGGCGCCTACACCGGCCAGGCTTTCGCCGATTTCCTGACGGGGTATCCCACCTCCGGCGCGCGCAGCTTCCCGCGGAACCTGTTCGGGCAGTACGAGACCCGATACCACTTCTACATACAGGATGACTGGAAGGTCTCCCGCAGCCTCACCCTGAACCTGGGACTTCGCTACGAGCTGAATATTCAGCCCACCGCGATGCTGGGGCAGTCGGCGCGTTTCAACTTCGATACCGGCCGCTGGGCCGTTTCTACATTCAACGGGGAGATCAACACCATTTCCCAGCAAGTGGCCCGCTTCGCGCTGCCGCGCTTCCGCGACCTGGTGGACCGGGCCACGGATGTCGGCTTGCCCAACAAGCTTCTGTCCAATGACTACAACGATTTTGCTCCGCGCGTGGGTCTCGCCTGGCGGCCCTTCGGCAACAACCAGACGGTGATACGCGCAGGCGCCGGCATCTTCTACCTTCTGACCAGCGGTAATAACGCGGTGAGCGTCCCCATCATCAACGTGCCATTCATCGTGGACGAATCCAAGCAGCAGCCCGTGGTGAATCAAAGGCCGACGCTGGAGGTGCGAAATTTCTTCGAGCCATTCAGCGTAAACGCCAACTTCACGACGCCGCTCACGTTCGGTTTCAACCCGAAGATGCGGACGCCCCACATGTACCAGTGGAACTTCGCCATTCAGCACGAATTGACCCGTGCGATGTCGCTGGAGGTAGCCTATGTCGGGAACAAAGGCACCAGCCTGGAGCGCTACCTGCCAACCAACCTCCCGCGTATCGATCCCAACGACTCGAGGCCCTTCCAGCAGCGCCGGCCACGGCCGCAGTTCGGCACCGGGACTTACTATGACACACGCGACAACTCCAACTACAACGGGCTGGAGGTAAAGCTGGAGCGGCGCTTCGCTGCGGGTCTAAGCTTCCTGGCCGGGTACGCCTGGAGCAAATCCATCGATGGCTCGACCAACGATCAGGGCGGCGGCGAAGGCGCCGACGACCCATTCAATCTGCGCACCATGCGCGGCCTTTCGGGACTGGACGTGGGACAGCGGTTCGTGCTGAGCTTCGGCTATGAGCTGCCGTTCGGCAAGGGGCATCCGTTCCTGAACAGCATGTCGAAGGCGGGTGAGCTTCTTCTGGGCGGCTGGCAGGTCGGCGGGATCATCACCTTCCAGGGCGGTTTTCCGCTCACGCCGGTGATCGCCAGCGATCCGCACAACATAGGCTTTGCTTACGCGCGGCGGCCCGACCGCATCGGCTCCGGGAAAGTTGACGAGTGCCGGCCGGAACGCTGCTTCAATATCGACGATTTCCGCGTTCCCCAAGCCTTTGTGCCCGGCAACGCGGGGCGCAATATCATTCGCGGCCCAGGCCTCAACAACTGGGACCTCTCGGTTTTTAAGAACTTCAGCTTCACGGAATCGGTGTTTCTGCAGTTCCGCGCCGAAGCATTCAACGTTTGGAACCATACGCAGTTCAATAATCCCAACAACAACATCGAGCTGCGCAACGTAGGCGGCAGAGTATTTTCTGCCAAGGATCCGCGCATTGGACAGTTCGGTTTGAAACTATATTTCTAATGAACAAGTCGCGGCGGCGATGAGAGAATGTCTACCCCAAGTTCAAATGTTTTCCGTTTGACAAGCGGACGGGCCGGCCGATTGGCGTGTCATACTCTTTCGTGTAATCGACCCCGAGCCTCTCGTAAATTGTAGCGGTATAGTCTTCAACCTGTACGGGGTTGTCTCGTACCTCGGCGGCATTGCTATCTGAAGAGCCGTAGACCTGGCCACCGCGGATGCCCGCACCGGCCATCAGACAAGACCAGACTTTGGGCCAGTGGTCGCGGCCACCGCTGGCGTTCACTTTCGGGGTGCGGCCGAACTCTCCATTTACCACCACCAGTGTCGAATCCAGCAGCCCGCGATCGCTCAAGTCTGCCACCAACGCCGAGAAGGCCATGTCCAGCGGTGGCAGAAGGTCGTTCTTGAGCATATCGAAATTGCGTACGTGGGTGTCCCAGACATTGAATGCGCTGGTGACCGTGACAAAGCGCGTACCTGCCTCGACCAGACGTCGGGCGAGCAGGCAGCCCTGGCCGACGGCGGTTCTGCCATAGAGGTCGCGGATGCGCTCGGGTTCCTGGAAGATGTCGAAGGCCTTCTTGGCCTTCTCGGAGGTCATCAGATTCGTGGCCTGCATATAGGCTTCATCGACCGCCTGAAACTGCCGCTTGGCCTCAGCACTGCGCACCAGAGGATCTTCCATAAACAGCGAATCCATTTGCTTCAGCAGAAAGCGGCGGTCCGAAACCTGGTCCCAGTTGACGTCGGTGGGGAGATGGATGTCTCTCACCTGATAATTGCCCTGGTTGGGATCTCCGGCGTCGAAGGGCGCGTGGGCCGCGCCCAGGAAACCCGGGCCGAAGCCGTAGGCCGTTCCGGGGACCGCAATGTAAGGAGGTAGGCCATTCCGGCCGCCCTTGTCCTTGGCCACCACGGAACCGACATTGGGATAGGCCAGGCTGGCGAGAGGCGGGTAGCCGCTTAGCACATAATCCTGCGCGGGCTCGTGCTGCGCGGTCTTGCCTGTCATGGAACGGATGATCGCGAACTTGTCAGCAACTTTCGCCATGCGCGGCAGGTGCTCGCTGATCTGTATGCCGGGAACGTTCGTGGGGATGGGCTTGAAGATGCCCCGATACTCGGTGGGCGCGTCGGGTTTCATATCCCACATATCCTGCTGCGGCGGGCCGCCCATCAGCCAGATGAGAATGCAGGCACGCTCCGCAGGCGGAGCCGCGGCCTGGACCGAGCGAAATCTCAGGAAGTCGCGGGCATTCAACCCGAGAAGCCCGAGCGAGCCTATTCTGATAAAATCCCGCCGTCCCCAGAGTTTGGCGGGTACCTGCTGACCGTATCCCCGACCCTTCATTTTTCTGCTCCCCGTATGCCCTAATGATTAAACGAGAATTCCTTTGAGTTCAGCAACGCCCAAACAACGCCCTCGAAGCCGTGCTCGCGCTCCTTCTGCCTGCCCAGGAAGGCCAGAGCCATTGCCATTTCCTGAGACTTAGGCGGCCGGCTCAGGGCCGATAAATAAAACCACCTGATAATCTCGTCATCACTCTTACCGGAGTCGATCAACCTGCGCAATATACCCTCAGAGTGTGAGACCTTCTGCTGGATGGTCTCGCCGTTCATGAAATGCATCGCCTGGCTCAAGGTAGCCGTAGTATTCCGCTCGCACTTCGCATTGTCCCTCACCGGCCGGTCAAAGGTAGCGAGGAAGTAGGAAGGTATGCCGGGATCCGGCAGATCGATGGCCCGCTTGCCGGGATAGAATCCGAGAAACGTCTCGGGGACACCCGTAACGGCCGTCACAGCGTCCAGCAACTGTTCCGCCGTGAGCCGGCGCACGGCGTATCGCGAATAATTCAGGCTCTCGGCGGAGCTGGAGTCATTAGATCCCGAGGCGAGCTGATAGGCGCGGGATTTCAGGATCAGCGCCATCAGAGGCTTCATGCGAAACCCGCGTTCCACGAAATATGCGGCCAGACGATCCAGCAGCTCGGGATGCGAGGGTGGATTGGTGACGCGGAAATCGTCTACCGGCTCCACGAGGCCCCTGCCCATGAACTGCTTCCAGATCCGGTTCACGGTGGCTTTGACGAAGAAAGGATTATCCGGTGAGACCACCCAGTCTGCCAGAATCTCCCGGCGGTCGACCATGGGTCCGATCATCGGCTCGGTGCCATCCAGGAGCCTGGGCTTGACCACCTGCCGGGACTGCGGGTGCTTGAACTCAGCCGCGTAGTTCAGGGTGACGAATCCCTCAAAAGGACGGTAGCCGTTTCGCTCCTTCATCTTCACCTGAGAAAAGAAGGCCGCAATGCCAAGAAAGTCGTCGCGAGTCCATTTTTCCTTCGGATGATCGTGACAGCGCGCACATTCCAGGCTCACACCGAGCAGAGTCTGCGACATCAGGGTGGCGTACTCTTCCGGAGGACGCCGGTCTTCCCGCGAGAAGAAGTTGTTCGGGCCGACCTCGGCCAGAGCGCCAAGGCCAGTAATCATCTCTCGCGCCACCTGATTGTAGGGCTTATCCTCGGCGAAGCTCCGGCGGAAATACTCGTGCGCAAACGGGCTGTTGTTCATGTTGTAGATGGCACGAATCATGAACAGATCACCCCACTTGAGTGCCCAGAATTGCGCGAATTCCGGGCGCTCGAGCAGGGAATCGATCACCCGGTCTCGCTTATCCGGGCTCTGATCCTGAAGGAAACGGAGCGCCTCCTCCGCGGTGGGAAGCGTGCCGGTTGCGTCCTGGTAGACGCGACGCAGGAACTGGGCGTCGCTGCTCAGAGGCGCGGGCTCAATCCTCATTTTGGCGAGCTTGTCGAACACGAATTCGTCGATGAAATTGTTGCGTGGCAGATCTTTCGAGCTAACCGGCGCGCGGCCTGTAGAGACGGCGATGCGCATGGCATCCACCTGGCCCAAGGTCCGGACGAGCA
>Ga0187893_10013388_pt1 | contig 11426 bp, 6 predicted proteins | sample MA1701074metaG_FD_139574 | JGI IMG/M metagenome (GOLD analysis project Ga0187893, IMG submission 139574) | White microbial mat communities from a basaltic lava cave in the Kipuka Kanohina Cave System on the Island of Hawaii, USA - MA170107-4 metaG ...
CAGGATCGTCTTGAAGGGCTCCGGGAGGTTCTCGATCGCCTCGCGCACGAGCGCGACCGCCTCGTCGCGCTGCGGGCCGGCGGCCGGCGGCGGGTCGTTGCCGCGCAGCGATCCGCCGACGCGCGACTGCTCGTCGTCGATCGACGCGTGGCTGCGGCGCCGGCGTCGCTTCGAGAGATCGACTGCGGCGTTCACCGCGATCCGGTAGAGCCAGGTGTAGAGCGCCGAGTCGAACTGGAAGCGGTCCAGGTTCCGCCACGCCCGGAAGAACGCCTCCTGGGTGACCTCCTCGGCGTCGGCGCGCTCCTTCACGATCCGCAGGACGGTCTCGTAGAGGCGGGCGTGGTAGCGCTCGACCAGGGTCCGGAAGGCCGGCTCGGAGCCGCCGCGCGCCGCCAGGACCAGATCGCGATCTTGCGCAGGTGCCGTCATGGTCGCTTGCACGTCGCCGTCAGACCGGGGCAGCAGGCCGCTCTTCCCCGGTCCGGAGCGTCCCCGGGGCGGCTCATCGGAAGGAAGGGCGGGCTAACATCCTGCCCCGTCGATCTCAAGACATGCGATGACCCGACCCCCAAGACGCCCCGCCCCCCTCGGCGCGCTCCCCCGCGGCGACCGGGGGAACCCGCCGCGGCGGCTCGTCCTACTCGCGCCCGCGCTCCTGCTGCTCGCCGCCGGGTCGTTCCTCCATTGTCGCGCCCGAAGCACCAGCGCCCCCGTCGCTCACGGCGCGGCAGGATGGCCGGCGGAGGCGGTCGGCTGCTCCCGCCTCCTGCGGGGTCCGCTCGGGGAGGGGGTCCCCTGGGCCGTCGACTCGGGCTGGCATCGCGAAGCGCTGGGTAGCGCTGCGCCGGAGGCCGGCCTCTCCTCCGTCATGAGGTCCGGTCTCGGGGAAGGAAGCGGCGATCCCGCCCGCGGCTGGCTCGTGCACGACGCCTTCGCCGCGCTGGTCGATCCCGCGGCGCCGCCCGCGCCGGTGCCGACGGTCGAGCGGGGACGGCTCGAGCTGCTCGGACGCGCCAGCGTCGCCGCCCGGATCGTACGCGCGGCGCCGTTCACTCCCTACGTGCTGGCGCTGCGCGTCCGGCAGCCGGCGGCGGCCGCGAGCGAGAGCCGAATGCTCCTGCTCGATCTCTCCCGCGAGCCGGCCGCGCCCGTCGACCCGATCGCGTTCGCGGAACGGATCCTCTCGGGCGAGGACGTCACCTGGCTGCGCAGCGTGGGACCGGAGACCGAGCCTCCGCGCGACCGCCTTCCGCGACGCCTCGTGCGCCCGCTCGTCGGCGCGCGCGACGGCGACGGCTTCGAGGCGTGGCGGGTGGAGTTCACCACCGAGTCGCGCGCGCGCGCGCTGCTGCTCATCGCGTTCGGGAGCGACGCGGGACCGGTGGCTCTCGACGACGTGGTGCTGCACGAGCTGCCGGCGCGGGCGCTGCTGGGCCGGCCCGACGGCGCGCTCACGACCCGCTGCTTCGACCTGCCGCGGCCCCGCGAGAATCTCGATCCCGCGACGCGCGTGACCAAGGTCCGCTGCGACTGGGAGAGCCGGCGCGCGCTCCTCCTGCCGCGCGGGTCGGCGGCGCGCTGCCGGTTCGGGCGGCCGGTCGGCGGCGGCGCGCTCGAGCTCGGCCTGGCGATCGTGCGCGAGGAGCGGCTGACGCGCGACGGGCCGCGCCGCGAGCGCCTCCTGGTCCGCGTCGGCGCCGAGGCGCGCGAGGTCGAGCTCGAGCTCGAGGCCGACGCTCCGCGAGGCTGGCGCGACCTCGCCTTCGCGCTCGCCCCGCCCGCCGGCGGCGCGACCGAGGTCGAGCTCGAGATCCGGGTCCTTGGCGAGGACTCTCCCGACGGACCGCTGCTCGCGCTGAGCGATCCCCTCGTCTTCGCCCGCCCGCCGGCGCTCCCTCCCGCGCCGGGCGCGCCCCCGAACCTGGTCATGATCTCGCTCGACACGCTGCGCGCCGACCGGCTGGGCCGCACCGCCGCCGGTCGCAGCCTCACGCCGCACCTCGACCGTCTCGCGGCGGAGTCGCTGGTCTGCGCGGCGGCGCTCGCCAACGCGAGCTACACGCTGCCGTCGCACGTCTCGATGCTCACGTCGCAGAGGCCCGGAGAGCACGGCGTCATCACGGTGGTCGACCGCTACTCGCAGGAGCGCTCGGCCAACCTCGCGCAGATCGCCGCCCGCCACGGCTACGCCACCGCCGCGTTCACCTCGGGCATCATGCTCAACGCCGACTTCTGCGGCATCGACGTCGGCTTCGACCGCTTCGGCGAGATCGACCCTCTGCTCGACCCCGCCGACGCCGCCCGCCGCAACATGCCGCTGCAGGACCGCCCCGCCTACAACGGCGAGATCGCGGCGGGCGGCCGGCTGGAGCGCTCGGTCATACCGTGGCTCGCCGGCCATCGCGGCGTGCCGTTCGTCCTGCTGGTGCACACCTACCTCGTGCACAACTACCGGCCCGAGCCGCGGCTGCGCGCCGAGTTCACGCGCGGACTGCCGGCGACTCCGTTCCGCCTCACCGGGCCGATCCCCTACCGGCGCTTCCTGCGCGCGGCGTGGCTGCGGGAGCAGGGTCACGCCAACCACCTCTTCTCCTTCGAGGGGGAGGGCGCCAACGAGTTCACACCCGAGCGCGATCTGCCCTGGGTCGAGGCGCTCTACGACGCGACCGTCGCGCAGGCCGACCGCGACGTCGGCGGGCTGCTGGCGGCGCTCGAGGAGCTCGGGCTCGCGCGGAACACCCTCGTCGTGGTCACCTCCGACCACGGCGAGGAGTTCCTCGAGCACGGCGATCTCTCGCACGCCCGCACGCTCTTCGACGAGATCCTGCGCGTGCCGCTCCTCGTGCGCGGGCCGGGGCTGGCGCCGCGCACGATCGACGACCCGGTGGAGCTGATCGACCTCGCGCCGACGCTGCTCGCGCGCATGGGACTGCCGCGCGACCCGCGCATGCGCGGCGCCGACCTGCTCGCGCCCGACTGGGAGCCGCGCGACGTGACGATCCACGAGGGGATCGAGCTGCAGAATGCGCGCGACGAGAGCGGAAGGCCGATGACGCTGCGCGCGGTGCGGGCCCGCAGCGGGAAGCTGATCCTGCTCACCGCCCTCGAGCGGCGCCACGGGCCGGGTTTCGTGAAGGACGACGAGGTGGTGCGCCAGCTCCACGAACTCGGCTACCTCGGCGGCGGGACGACGGCCGGAGGCTTCTACGACCTCGAGCTCGACCCGGCGGAGCGGACCGACCTGGCGACGGGCGGGGCGATGACGCCGGTGCAGGCGAGCCGGATGGCGGAGCTGGCGCGCCGGCTGCTCGAAGCGCCACTGCTCGGCGCGGAGTCGGAGCGGTGAGGGGGCTCGCGGGATCGGGCGGCGCGGCGGCGGCGCTGCTCGGCGCGCTCGGCTGCGCGGCGTTCGTCGTGCTGGCGGCGCTGCGGGCCCGACCTTCCGACCGGCAGGTGGTCGTACGCCTTCTCGAATCCGGAACGGCCGACCGCGCGCAGGCCGACTGGAGCGCCGATCCGCCCGCCGGCGAGCTCCTCTCGACGATCCGCCGGTGGCGGTTCCGCGGCCATCGCGCGGGATGGCTCCTGCTCGACGGAGCGGGGCGCGCAGTGGCGCCCGACGACCGCACGGCCGCCGCCTGGGCGCCGCGCCGGAGGCCCGCGGAAGGCAAGCTCGCCGAGGATGCGCTGCGATTCCCGACGGGGAAGGGAGAGCTCGCGCTCGTCGTTCCGGCGGGGCCGCGGCAGCTCCTGCGCGTCACGTTCCGGGCGCGACGCGAGGCGACGGATGGCGGCGCCGCTCCCGCGACCGCGATGGAGCCGGCCGGCGTGCGCGTGGAGCCGCTGCGCTCGGCGATCGACCTGGCGGCGCGGCTGGCGGACGGCGACCTCGCGGCGCTCCGTCGCGATCCCCACGTGCTTCGCGACGAAGACCCGGTGTGGCGCAGCCCCCCGCCCGCGGCCGACGGCGTCGCCGAAGACCGCTCGCTCACGTTCCTGACCCCCGACTCGACGGCGGCGCTGCTCCTGCGGTTCCAGGCCGGCGACGCGGGGGCGCCGGTCGACCTTGAGGAGATCGCTCTCGAGGAGTGGTCGCTGCGCGGCTTCCTCGGGCTCGGGGCGCCGGCGCGTGCCGAGGCGCCGGTCGCCGGAGCGGCGGCGATCGACGCCGGCCGGCTGCCGCTGCAGCCGCCGACCGACCGGTCGCGGCCCCACCTGCGGCGCACTTCCGATCCGCGCGGGTGGCGCGACGCGCTGGTTCTCGCGCCGCCGGGGCGTGCTTCCCTCGAGGTCGACCTGCCCGACGGCGACCTCGTCCTCGAGTACGGGCTGGCGCGCGTGCACGAGCGGCGCAACTCGTGGAATCGCGGCTGGATCGACGTGGCGGTCCGGGCGACTGCCGTCGGCGGAGGCGGCCCGAAGCTGTCGCAGACGTTGCGGCTGCCGGGGGGCGCGAGCGGCGGCTGGCGCGCCTGCGCGCTCGACCTCGCCCGGCTCGCGGGCGGGCGCGTGCGGCTGGAATTCCAGGCCGATGCGCGGGCGACCGTCGACCTGGTCGCGATCGGCGCGCCGAGCGTGCGCCGCCGCGCCGGACGCGATGGGCGCCCCGACGTGGTGCTGGTCTCCCTCGTCGGCGCGTGGGCGGACGACTGCCGGAGCTGCACGCGCCCTCCCACGCCGGCTCTCGACGCGCTGGCGGCGGAGGCGCTGCGCCACTCCGGCGCCGCCGGCACGGAGCCTCGCGCGGGCGCGGCGCTGGCGGCGCGGCTCCGCGCGGAGGGCTGGCTCACGGCGGCCTTCGCGACCGGGGGCGCGGAAGGGCATCCGGAGCCTCCCGACCTCGAAGGGTGCGAGTCGGTCGACGTTCTGCCGGAACTCGACGAGCCGAGAGCGCTCGACCCGCTGCTCGAGTGGATCCGCGCCCGCGCGGACGGGCGGTTCCTGGCCATGGTGCGAGCCGGGGTCGGGCGCGGCGCGAACGACCATCGCGACGGCGACTGCGCGGTGGCGCTGACGCGTGCGGAGGCGTGCGTCGGCCGGATCGTGGCGACCCTGCGCGAAACGGGACGGCTCGACGCGACGCTGCTGGCGGTGGAGCTGCCGCGCTCCCCGGCCGGGACGGCGCCCTGGCTCGTGCGGGGACCGGGAGCTCCACGGGGAGAGGTCCGAGACGAGCCGCTCACCCTCGCCGACGTCACGCTCACGCTGGCGGGGGCGGGAGCGATGCCCGTGCGGACGCAGCGGGAGACTCCCGGGATCGCGCGACTGCTCGACCGGATCGCCGCCTGGCGGATCGAGTCGACCTGGAGCCCGGTCGCACGGGGGCGCGCCGAGGAGGGGGTCGCGGCCGCGCACGCGTTCCTCTTCGACGACGGGACGACGGGCGCGCTGGCCGACGCCGGCTGGTCGGGGCCGCTCCCGGGCACTCCGCCGCTGCGGGCGGGCGCGGAGCCGCAGCCGGGCCCGCCGCCGCGGGTCGCGGCCGAGGCAGCGCGCTCGGGAGCCGGCGGCCTGCGCTTCGACTGCGCGAGCGGCGTCGCCGCCGCGTTCCTCCCGGTCCACGGCGACACCCCCTACGTCTTCGCGGCGAGCGTGCGCCGCGGCGTCGACCCGGCTCGGCTCGCGGCCGGCCCCGATCCCGAGACGCGCGCGCGCAACGCGGCCGCGCTCGCGCGCGACGCCTCGGTCGGGAGCGTCATCATCTACGAGCTGCACGAGGTGCCGCCGCCCGGCCAGACGATCCGCGGCCTGCTCGACTCGTTCGCGAGCCGCGAGAACACGCTGGTCGCGACCCACGTCCTCGCGTGCGGCGGGTCGGACGAGGGCGGGGGAACGGAGGAGGGAGAGTGGGGCGAGCACCGGCTGGAGTTCAAGAGCTCGATCTTCACGCGCGCGTTGGCGGTCGGCCTCCTCGGCGGCAACCCGGGATGGTGGCAGCTCCCCCATTGCGCCCGGGAGTCCGACGTCCCTCCGGAGGGAGCGGTCGACTTCGACGACGTGCGGCTGGTCGAGCTGCCGCTCGCGGCCTGGCTGGCGAGCCGCACGGCGATCGAGCTCGATGAGCTCCCGTGCGGCGAACCGGGCGGCTTCGTGCGCAAGGTGCACCTGATCGGCGAGGCGCGCCGCGCGCTGCTGACGCCGCCGCGGACGACCGCGACGCTCCGGCTCGAGCTGCCGCGCGGCCGCTTCCGGCTCACGTTCGGCTACGGCGTCCTCGAGGAGCGCCGGCCCGGCTCCGGGACGTCGCCGATCGAGTTCGTCGCATCGCTCGCTCGCGAGGGGGCGCCGCCCAGGGAGATCCTCCGCCGACGCGTCACCGCGGCGGCGTCGCCCGAGGCGAGCGCGTGGCAGGAGTGCGTCTTCGAGGGCGAGGGCGCCGGCGAAGCGGCGACGCTCGTGCTCTCGACGCGCGGCGATCCGGCGCGCGGCGAGGTGGCGGCGTTCGGCGAGCCGCGCGTCGAGACGCTGCGCACCCCGGCGGAGCTGCCGCGCAACGTGCTGCTGGTGAGCATCGACACGCTGCGCGCCGACCGGCTCGGCTGCTACGGCTACGCGCGCGCCGACGGCGAGCGCACGTCGCCCCGGCTCGACGCCTTCGCGCGCGACTGCCTGCTCTTCGCAAACGCGCGGACGGTCGCCCCGTTCACGCTGCCGTCGCACGCCACCCTCTTCACCGGGCTCGCCCCCCGCGTCCACCAGGTGACGCGCCAGGGGCGGCGGCTCACGCGCGGGCTCCATCCGCTGCTCGCGGAGGAGTTCGCCGCGGCCGGATTCGCGACCGGCGCCTTCACCGGCGGCGCCTTCGTCTCCTACGAGCACGGCTTCCACCACGGCTTCGACCGCTACTCGATCCTCGATCCGTTCCTCACGCGCGAGGATCCCTTCCGCGACACCTTCCCGCGCCCGCGCGACCGCGCCTGGAACGACGGCGCCTACGCCCGCCACGACCGCGACGCGATCGGGCGCTGGATCGACGCGCAGGCGGGGCGGCCGTTCTTCCTCTTCGTGCACACCTACGTCGCGCACAACTACCACCCGCCCGCCGCGATCGAGCGGCGCTTCGCCGGCGACGACGCGAGCGCGCGGCTGGGCCGGGCGCGCGACCTCAAGCCGTTCGACCGCGACGCCGCGGCGGCCGGAGCGCCGGTGGCGCCCGCGATCGCGCGGACGGCGAGCGACGTCTACGACGCCGGCGTCGCGGCGGCCGACGAGGAGGTGGGCGAGCTGCTCGAGGCGCTGCGCGCGCGCGGGCTGCTCGACCGCACGGTGGTGGCGATCGTCTCGGACCACGGCGAGGAGCTCGGCGATCACGGAGGCCTGCTGCACGGACGCACGCTCTACGAGGAGCTGCTGCGCGTGCCGCTCCTGCTGCGCGTGCCCGGCGTCGCGCCGGCGGTCGTCGACTCGCCGGTCGACCTGTGCGACGTGGCGCCCACGCTGCGGGAGGCGGCGGGGCTCCCGCCCGAGGCGCGCTGCGACGGGCGCAGCCTGCTCGCGCGGCTGCGCCACGATTCCTTCGACGAGTCGTTCCTCGCCGAGGTGTCGTCGCCGGGGCTGAGCCGGCGCCGCGCGCTCCTCGCGGGACGCGTCAAGCTGATCGAGGCTCCGGCGACGCGCTTCGAGGAGGCGGAGTACCGCGCCTGGCGCCCGCCGGAGCTCGAGCTCTTCGACCTGGCCGCCGACCCGCACGAGCGGGAGAACCTGGTGCGGCTCGCGGCGCCCGGCGAGGACGGCCGGCCGTCGGTGCTCCCCGACGCGGAGCAGCACCCCGCCTGCAACGGCCTGCGGCGAGCGCTCGAGCGGCGGCGCGCCGAACTCGACGCACGCCGGCGCGAGCTGCTCCCCGACGCGGGCGCCATCGAGTACGCCGCGACCGGCGACGCCCGCCGACTGCTCGAGGCGGTCGGCTACACCGTCGGCGCCGGGATCGAGGACGACGAGGAGTAGGCGGCGGCCGGCACCGGCGCAGACGCTTCGACGCGTCGGGGCTGCGGTCGCCGGGCGGCGCGCGGCCCTAATCGCCCCAGCAGCGCCAGCCCCACGGTCCCCAGAACGGCATCGTCACCAGGGCGAAACCGGCTCCGATCGCTGCCGCATCCTGCCAGTAGTGGCGGCGCCAGTAGGGATCGCGAACCACCTCGCGTTCCACGACGACGGTTCGCACGGGCGCCGAGGGGGGCGGCGCGGGAGCGTAGGGACGGATCGGCGAGCCGGCCTCGCGCAGGAGCTCGGTGCGCTGCTCCTCGGTCAATGGGGAGGCGGGGATCACGACCCGCCGCGGAGGCACATAGGGTTGCGGCTCGGCGACCATCACCTGCGGGGCGGGCGCAGGCGGCGGTCCGTAGGCGTAGCGCGGCTCCGGGCGGACGATGACGTAGGTCGTACGCGGGGCGCATCCGCCGAGCGCGGCGGCCGCGGCCAGTCCGAGAAGAGGAAGGAGCGATCGGGCGCGAGTCATCGGCGTGCTCCTGGCGGCTGGGGACAGTTTCGGCTCCGCCTGCGCTCCATGCGAGGCCCGGAGCGGTCGGCCCGTTGGAACCGGCAAGGATCGCCCGGGGGAACGCGACGCCGCCCCCGGGGAGCCCAGGTAGGCCAGTTCCCCGTCGCCGAGGCGCCGCATCACTCCTGCGCCGAGTGCGCCGTCCTCACCTGGACGTGGAACGCCAGAGCGCCGGCGGCCATCGACTCGCGCGCCAGGCTCACCGTCTGGCCGGCGGCGATCAGTACGTGCTCGAACGGCGAGTCCGACTCGACCTGGAAGTTCCGGTCGTCCTTGAAGCTCCATGAGACCTGCACGTGGAGGTTCGAGGAGCTGCGGTTCACCAGGCGCAGCTGCGCTCGCAGCCGCCCGTCGGGCAGCACCTGCTCGCGGTGGTCGACGAGCTCGAGCGCCCGCCGAACTTCGGAATCGAGCGCCACGAGCACCGTCGAGTCGGCGGTGGCCACGCGGCCGGGAGGCTTCTCGCGAGCGCGCCAGGGCGGTCCGCCGCACGCCGCGAGCGCGAGCAGCACGACGATCACGAGCCGGTTCATGGGAACCTCCTCAGGGCAGGATGCGCTGGTAGACGAACGCGGCGCCGCGCTCGGGGATCGAGACCCGCTCGACCCGCGGGCCGGCGACCCGCCATCCGTCCGACGGGACGATCTCGATCTCGTGCTCGCCGGGAGCGAGCGAGCCCCGGAACAGTTGGACGCGCGCCGGGAGCGAGGTCCAGTGCCGAGTGTCGGCCTCGGCGCTCACCGTGAACGAGGAGAGCAGGAGCGCCAGTCCCCCGATCATGGTCGCGCTCCGGAACTTGTCGGGGACGTCGTCGGCCATGAGCAGGGCGCCGATCCCGGCCGCGCGCGCGCCGCTCTTGTAGATGGCCTTGCCGCGCAGGACGCGGTCGAAGACGCGGCCTCCGCGGCTGGTGGCCTGGAAGTGGACGTTGCCCGCCTCCGCCGCGGACCCGATGCTGCGACCGTCGACCCGCACGTCGACGACGGCGGGTGCCGCCGGATGGTCGAGGAACCGGGTCGCCTCGCCGTGCGCGCCCGCGTTCGCCTTGGTCGGCCCGCGGCCGACGTCGACCACGACGACGAGGTTGCCGAGGTTGTCCGCGGCGGTCGCCGGACACGCGGGAGCGAGCTCGGCGGCCCGGGCACGACCGCGGGCCGCCATCGTCGCGTCCCCCATCCGCTCGTGGGCGAACGCCTCGAGGAACCACGCCGGTGCGAAGTCGCAGTCGTACTGCTCGTCGCGGCTCGAGTCGACGAAGACGGCGTTCTTGAAGCCGGCGAGGGCGTTGCCGCCGTCGCCGCGCAGCAGGCTCACGATCCCGAGGTAGTACGAGTTCATCGCCTTCTCGTAGGGATCTCCGCGCCACACCTTCGAGGACTCGGCGCCGACGATGGCGCCGATCTCCTTGGCGTCGGTCGCGGCGAAGGCGTTCATGATGCGGTCGGCCTCGAGGAAGCGCTGGTAGGCCGCGTCGAGGTCGCGGCGATCGAGGGCGAGGATCCCGAGCTCGTTCGCGAACAGCGCGCGCGCGTCAGGGTCGCGCGCGCTCCGATCGAGCAGGAGCTGCTCGGCGGCCGCGGGCCGGCCGGCGTAGTAGTGACGGCCCGCCTCGCCCGTCCCCGGCGCCGAGCAGGCGACCGGCGCGCAGAGCGCGAATGCGATCCGGAGCGCCAGGCGAGGCGTCACGAGCCGTCACGCGGCCGCGGCCGGAGCTCAGCGGTAGATCACGCCGGACGCGCCGACCTTCTTCCAGTCGAAGTCGTCCTGCCACACGATCGCCCCGGTCTCCGCGTCGACCAGACGGAAGGTGGCCTGCACGTAGTCGGAGGCGGCGCGGCCGGTCGACTTGCTGATTGCCTGCAGCACCCCGGTGAGGAAGTAGTCGGTTCCGAGCGGGGCGGCCGCGAGGTTGGGCTGGCCGGAGGCGTCGACCGGGACGCTGACCGCGCCGCTGCGCTTGAGCTGCCGCTCCTTCTGGATGATCTCCCAGTGCTCGCGGTCGATGAACTGCACGCGCCCGGCGGCGTTCTGCGTCAGGTAGGTGATGATCTTCTGCACGAAGATCGAGTCGTCGATCTGGAACCGCGTGCGGTTCTCCGGGCTCTGCACCACGACGTAGGGCGTCCCGCGGGCGAAGACGCGGTCCATCGCCAGGATCGACCGCGCCATCTTGTCGGCCGTCGCGCGCAGATCGGCCGAATCGATCCCCGTCCCGCCGAGCGCATCGTCCTGGTCGGGGTCGACGCGCTGCATGGGCGTGCCGCAGCCCCCCAGCGCGAGCGCGAGAAGCGTCAGGGCCTGACGCAGGTGGGTCATGGTCGATCTCCTCCGGGAGGGGGCGGACCGGCCACGTCCCGGGCCGGTGGCGGAAGATCGTTCCACCGCCGGGGTGCGAGTGCAAGTCCGCCGCCGATCGACGTCCCGGCGGCGGTCGCGGTTGGAGGAAAAAAGCGGGGGGCGGCGCTCGTCGCGCCGCCCCCCGTTCACTGCGAGGTACCTCCTCTTGCGAGGAGTGCATTCAACCGGCGATCAGATCCAGTTGATGCGCATCATCCAGTTCACGAAGAACGGAATCGACGGCGACGTGAATCCGTTCAGGGTGAAGTAGGACGAAGTGCTCGGGGCGACGGTGCAGGGGCCGGTGCTCGTCGCATCGTCACCCGTTCCGTTCGCGTCCGAGGCGAGCCAGCAGCACGAATCGCCCGGGAGCCACCCCGCCGCCAACTGGATCGGCGCCGAGGTGAGGAGGGCGGTGTTCGTGGTGCCGCTGGTGTCCGGGCAGTCATAGACCGTGCCCGGGTAGCTGAAGTCGGCCGCGCCCGGCGCCATGCTGAGCGTCGTCGCGGAAACGATCGGGCTGCCGATCAGCGGCGTGCCGCCGCTCGGGTCGAGCGACAGGTCGGCCGGGTAGATCGCGACCGAA
>Ga0187893_10013390_pt1 | contig 11426 bp, 9 predicted proteins | sample MA1701074metaG_FD_139574 | JGI IMG/M metagenome (GOLD analysis project Ga0187893, IMG submission 139574) | White microbial mat communities from a basaltic lava cave in the Kipuka Kanohina Cave System on the Island of Hawaii, USA - MA170107-4 metaG ...
AGCCGGTTTGCGCGGCTCCCAGCACCGAATACACCAGGTGCATCGGGAAGCGGTCGTGTCCCGCCGGCACCGGCGTGTGCGTGGTGAAGACGCAGTGGCTGCGCACCGCTTCGATGTCGGCCTCGGTGACCTGACCCAGGTCACCGCCGCGGACCCGCCGCTCGAGCAGCGCCAGCGACAACAACGCCGAGTGGCCTTCGTTCATGTGGTAGATGAGATCGGTGCTGCGCCCGAGCGCATGCATCACCGCGACGCCGCCCAAGCCCAACAAGGCCTCTTGGCACAAACGATAACGCTCGTCACCGCCGTACAAATGGTCGGTCAGGGTCTGATCGAAGGCGGAATTCTCGGGGAGCAACGTGTCGAGCATGTAGACGGCGAGCTGATGCCCGGTGATGCCTTGGATCGTGTACAGCCACGGGCGCACGTGCACGGTGCGTCCCTCGATCGGGACGCGCACCGTCACCGGCAGCGATTGCATGAGCGCATTCGGATCCCAGACCACGGGACTTTCGGTCTGCTGTCCGGCGCGGCTCAGATGTTGGCGGAAGTAGCCCTTGCGGTGCAGCAAGGTCACGCCCACGATCGGGGCGTGCAGATCGGCGGCGGCCTTGAGGAAATCGCCCGCCAACACACCGAGCCCGCCGCTGTAGGTCGGGATGGCGGCATCGAGGCCGATCTCCATGGACATGTAGACGATCTTCGACCGCGGAACCGCCGACGACATGCGCATGAGTGCGAACTCCCTGTCACGCGTCGCAGACATCGCCCGAACCCGTGGCCTCGGAACGGGTTGCCAGGCGGGGCCTAGATTGTAGAGGCGCCTTCAGCATTTATCAAACCGGTTCACGCTCGCGGCGCGGTGTCGAGCGCGCGGAAGTCACGATCGCACCTCTGCAGCAGCCACGGGGAATCTCAGGTCACGAGTCGGAAGGCGTCCGGAGTTTTCCGCTGAGACGCAAGAAGTCGTCGGGAAGAGTATGATGCGCACCGGCGTCGCGCCGGACGCCACACCGGGAGCGTTCCATGGATGCGCTGGGCAGGCATTACCTCGAGCACGCGGTGCGCGAGTTCCGTGGCCTGAAGGCGCTGGCGGACGGCGCCATGCAGCAAACGGCGGATGCCGACTTCTTCCGCACGCTCGAATCCGAGGGCAACAGCGTCGCGATCACCGTGAAGCACATCGCCGGGAACCAGCGCTCGCGCTGGACGGACTTCCTGACGACCGACGGCGAGAAGCCGGATCGGAATCGCGATGGCGAGTTCGAGGCGTTGGCTCCCGACACGCGTACGAGCTTGATGGAGCGCTGGGAAGACGGCTGGCGCATCCTGTTCGACGCGCTCGCACGCCTGGGACCTGAGGACCTCCTGACGAAGGTGTACATCCGCGGCGAGCCGCATACGGTGGTGCAGGCGATCGGGCGCCAGATGACCCACTACGGATATCACGTCGGTCAGATCGTGCAGTTGGCGCGCACTTTCCGCGGCGCCGAGTGGACGAGCCTGAGCATTCCACGCAACAAATCCGCCGGGTTCGATGCGCAGCGCGACTTCAAGTCCACTCCGCCGCCTTCACGAACGTGACGTGTGCAGCGATGAGCATCCTGACCGACGACATGAAGCGGGTGGTGGAGCGGCAGCAGCTCGGCTTCGTCGCCACCGTGTGCGCGGATGGAACGCCGAATCTGTCGCCGAAGGGCACGACGATGGTGTGGGGCGATGACGCGCTCGTGTTCGCCGACATCCGCTCGCCCGGCACCGTGCGCAACCTGCTGGTCAACCCGGCGGTCGAGATCAACGTCGTCGATCCCATGGTGCGCAAAGGCTACCGCTTCAAAGGCCGGGCGCGCATTCTGGTGAGCGGACCGACGTTCGACGCGCTGGCGGCCGCGTACCGCGCCCGCGGCGTCGAGAGCGACTTCGAGCACATGGTGATCGTGCACGTCGAGCGCGCGCTGCCGATCGTGTCGCCGGCGTACGACACCGGCGCCACCGAAGCGCAAGTGCGCCGCGCATGGGAAGGTCGGATCTAGAAAGCAACCGGGGCCGCCTCGCAGGGCGGCCCCGGAATGCGAATCGAGCCTTGCGGCGCCTGCGGCTCAGAAGCCGTACGAAACGCCGACGCTGGCCCAGAACTCGTTGACGCGATCCACCGTTTGGCCGACGACGACGGGTTCCACGTCGCCCACCGACACCTGGTAGTTCACCGACGGGCTCACGACGACGCTTCCAGTCTTGATGTCGCTCGACACGCCGAGCTGCCACGCCGACACGCCGCTCTTGAGGACGCCGACGTTGCCAACTTCGTCGCGCACGCCGACATCGCCGGTGTTGTAGAGAACGCCGGTCTTCCAGTTGACGTCCACGCCGGCGCCGCCGAGCGTCACGCCCGTCAACGGCATGCCGTACTTGAGCGTTCCGGCGACCACCGCGAAGCCGTCCACGCCATCGGTGGTGGACTTCTCGTACTTCACCGCGACGCTCGGCTTGACGCCGACCGAGCTGTTCAGCTCGACGCCGCCCCAGACTTCGTGCACGTCGCCGTCCGGGACCTCGACGCCGGCGATCTTGGCGCGATTGTCGAAGTAGGTGTAGCCAGCGCCGACCGACACCAGCGGGCTCACGTCACGCAGGACGTTGACGCCGTAGGTCGTCTCGTGCAACTGGCTGTCCTCGTTCACGACGAACGAGCCGCCGACGCTGGCGGAAAGGCCGGTGTTGTTCACACCGAAGGTGACCTTGGGCTGGACGGCGGGACCGGACTCGAGACCGAAGGTCTCGACCTTGTCGAAGCCGTTCCACATGTAGGTGCTCGTCACGACGCTCGACACGGTGACCGACACCGGCTTGTCGTCTGCGGCCGCGACGCTCACCACGAGCGCACAAGCGAACATCCCCAGCAGGGCCTTGCGGACCATCTGAGACTCTCCTTTGCTTGAACTTCAACCTTGACAGGCGATGCCGAAGCCAACTTGATGTGCGCCCGCTTGGTTGGTGGTGTCGCCGGATCCATCCCGAACAGGATTCCGCACGACGCGTGGACTACTTTTGTGCAACGCACATGCCACGGCCGGTCCGGAATCAACGACGCACCACGATGCGCCAAGCACGACAACGACGCTCGACGAGCGCTGTTCTCCAGACCGTGGAAGATGATCACGAGAGCAGATCGAGACTGCACGCGCCGGCGCGGCCGGCGACGAATCGATCGGTGGGTCGTTCAGGCGCTGGCGACGCGCGGCGATGCGGCGGGCTCCACCAGTAGTTCGGCGCGCAGTTCCAGATCGACGATTTCGAGTCCGAGCGGTGCGAGGGCCGTGCTCGAACGTCGCAGCAACTCGCAGCGGGCGACGTCCAGATTCTCGGGCAGGCGCTCGGCGCTCCAGTCCTCGCCGTCGAACACACAAGAAAGCTGTTCGACGACGAGACGCGCCAGCTCGCCTTCCAACTGGCGCGGCTCGTAAATCTGTTCGCGCTCGAGCAAGTCCACCAGCGGCGCCGCGCGCCCGACTCGATAGTCGAGACGTCCGAGCAACTTCATCGGACGCCGCCGGCCGGCCGCGTCGCGCAACAGGACGCCGCCCAAGCGGCGCAGATCGACGTGATGATTGCCGCCGACACGGATTTGGAAGATTGCAGCGACGCCGATGCAGTCGAGTTGGTGGACGCCGGGTCCGAGGTGTGCCCGGCCGCGATCGTGCAACACGAAACCTTCGAATCCGGGGGCGACCGCGAGCACACGACAAGGACCGCCATCGGCGTAGAGATAGATGAAGGGATCCTGCGCCATTCCGCTGTCCTCGTGCTGCAAGTCGAAGGTGCCTTCGACCCGTGATCGGTATGAACGAGGGCGGGTGCTGGCAAGAGGCATTCCAGCACGCGCGAACCACGGTGGATGTGCGATGCAAGGCACGCGCGGTCACCATGGGAAGTCGAGCGCCGTTCCACGCGTGGCGCCGCCGCCACGACCACGCGCTCGGTGCGCCCTACCCCTTGCGCCGCGCGACGGTCGTGCGCGACAGTCTCGCCCGACCCTCACGTTGCATGATGGTTCGCCAGCGCGCGCCGTGCCTCGTGGTGGGTAGGGATCCGGATCGGGGGACGGCATGCTGAAGAAACTGCTGATCGGTTGCGGCGTCGTCGCGGCACTCGGCATTCTCTTGATCATCGGCGGTACGTGGATGCTGGCCCGCTGGGCGAAGAGCAAGTTCCCCGATACGGCGCGCATCGAGGCGGTGCAAGAGGACCTGAAGCTGCGTTTCGGTGACCGCGATGCGTTCGTGCCGGCGGCGAGTCTCGACCCGGCGCGGCTCGAGATCTTTCTGAGCGTGCGCGACAGCTTGGTTTCGCGCGGCGCGGTCGTCGGCGACGACATCGAGCATTTGGCCCGCATCGGCAAGCAAGCGGAGGACAAGGAGCGCAGCACGCTCGATCGCATCCTGCAGGGGACGAGCGTCGCGCGCGGTGGGATCGCCTTGGCGACACGGGCGATGGATTACACGCGGCGGCGCGGGCAGGCCCTTCTCGATGCGGGAATGGGAGACGGCGAGTACGGATACTTGTTCGCGCTGACCTACTTCTCGTATCTGGAGTGGAATCCGGCGACCGCCGACACGCACGTGGCGAGAGATCGCATTCACAGCGATACCGGCGCCGCTCAGACCTGGTGGGCGATGCGTGAGACGTTCATCCGTCAGCTTCGCAATCTTGAAGCGGCGCTGGTTGCGGCCTCGGCGCGCGACCGCGAGACCGGCGATCTCCTGGTGCTGGTGCGGGCGGAAATCGCCGACACGGCGGGCGGCGGGCGCTTCCCACTGGCGGGACGAGTCCCACCTGCGTGGCGTGCCGTCCTCGATCGCGCGCGCGGGCGCATCGAGACAACGCGACCGCAAAGCGCCGACGAGTTGTTCCTCGATCGCATGGAGTATCACAACAGAGGAGTTCGCTTCGAGTTCGATCGCGACAAACAGGATGGGAAGCGGGCTCCCCCGACGACCTCGAGCGGCGGAGCAACTCCGACTCTCATCGACTCGACCTCGACTGGAAAACGAAGCGGGCCATGACCGTCGAACAGCCCTTTTCGCGACGGGAAACGGGAGGTGGCCTAGCGGTTACGGTGCGGAAACCGACCGTGGAGCCCCCCTCCGGAAACCGAGCAACCCATCGAGCACGAAGGGTCTCGTAGCCGACTCAATTCCGCGTCAGATCCATGTACAGAATCTCCACCAACTTCTCCGGTTTGATGAAGCTGCCGCCGAGCGCCTCATCGTAGGCGGCATTGGGTTTCGCGGCGATGGCTTCGGCGACCGTCTTGCCGGCCGCGATCTGTTTCATGACCGCGGCGCGAACGCTCTTCAACATGTCCAGATACGACTGCAGCCCGGCGCGATCGGTCACCGGCCCGTGTCCCGGGATGATTCTGGTTTTGGCATCGGTGACGGCCAGGATCCGCTCGACGGCCGCGATCACGCCGTCGATCGAACCGCCGCTGTCCACGTCGATGAACGGGTACAGGCCGTTGAAGAACGTATCTCCCATGTGGACGACGTTGGCCTTGCGAAAGAAGACGATGGCGTCGCCGTCGGTATGCGCTCGGCGAACGTGCATCGCGGTCACATCGTCGCCGTTCAGGTGGAAGGTGACGCTGTCGGTGAAGGTCACGACCGGCAGCGCCGAAGGCGGCGCCGGCGGCGTCTTGCTGCCCCAGATCTTGCTGCTCTGCTCGATGGACATGCGGCGGCGCACGTTCGCGTGCGCCACCAAGACGGCGCCCGCCTTGCCGAAGTTCTCGTTGCCGCCGACGTGATCGCCGTGCCAGTGGGTGTTGATCAAGAAGCGAATCGGCTGGTCGGAGAAGGTGCGTATCGCGGCGATGATTTTCTCCGACAGCGGCGCGAACTGATCGTCGATCATGAACACACCATCGGGTCCGCTCGAAACACCGATGTTGCCGCCGCTTCCCTTCAGCATGTGGATGCCGGGAGCGACTTGTTCCGCCGTGATTTCGACTTTCGAGAAGTCTCGTTGCGCGATCGCCACGGCGGCGCCGAGAAGCAACGCGCCGAGCGCCAGGATGAAGCCGCTTGTCCGCTGCATGAACGCCTTCCTTCCGCCGATGAGAGCGAGCCGGGCCCCGGCGCCGGACCGCGCCGGCAGCATACACCGCATGTCGATCGTCGCGGCGAAGCACCCGATGGTTGGGATACGCATCGGTGCCGGTCACGTGGCTCGCGGCGTGCTTCCTTGGTAATGTGGGCGGCGCGTCTGGTCGGAGACGTTTTCATCCAGGCGCTGGTGCGACCCTTGGCGCGGTTGGTGTTGGCAGACCTGTTCGACGCTGGCGTTCATCGCAGGGGCACCTTGGGGTTGGCTGGGGCGTTCCGGCTCGCCGTGGTTGTTCGTACCGCCGGGGTTGGTGCTCGTGGTCGCATTGCTCGGCGGGGCGCGACGCCGGTTCGCGCCCTCGCCGCCGCTGCTCGCCGCTCGCGGGCGCGGCATCTTGATCGTCGTCGCGGCGCTGCTGTGCGGCGGTTTCGCACTCGTTCCCGTTCTTCGCGGTTGGGCTACAGCGCGCGCCTTCGCGCACGTTCACACGGCGCATTTCGACCTTGCCTATGCGGAATCGCGATTCCAGCGCGCCGAAGTGGAAACGCTCGGCCGGCAGTTGGAAGTCGACCGCGATTCGATCCTGGCACGCGCCGGGGGCGGTGAAGTGCCCGTGTTGCGCGTCTTCCTGCACGACGATCGGGATGCGATGCGCGCCGCGACCCGGCAGGGCGAGCGCGCATGGATCACCGGCACCGAAATCCATGCGACGTGCGAGCGGGCGCGACCGGCGCTCGACGTCGTGTTGCTGGCCCAGGCGTTGGTCGTGCACGCGTGGGGAGCGCCCGGCGGTGCGCTGCCCGCGGCCTGGGTGGCTTGCTGGCTCACGGGCGGATGGCGCGGCGAGTCGCTCGAGAGCTGGGTCGCGCAAATCCGTTTCGAGGAAGGTCCGTACGCGCTCGCGACGTTGCTGGCGCCCGAATCGGACGCGGACTTGTCGCCGCTCGTTCGGACACCGCTCGGCGCCGCATGGCTCGAGTCGGTTGCGTCCGCACGCGGGCCCGCGGCGTTGCGGGCCCTGTATGCGACCAGCGCGCGCGGACTCTCCGACGCGGCACGGGTTCTGAGTACGACCCCGGCGGCACTCGAATCCGCGTGGAGCGCATGGTGCGACACACTCGTCCACCGCACCGAGGTGACCGAACTCGAACGTTGGCGGCCGGATCCGAGCCTGTTCATGCGCGGCATGACCCTGTCGTACGAAGGCCATCGCGGCGGCGGCGGCTACGACTCCCGTGCCGCGCATGAAGCGCTCGCCGGCTTGCGCGATCGAGGCGTCAACGCCGTCGCGCTGGTGCCCTATGGATTCCAGCGCGGCATCGACGATGCCCGCATCGCCTACACGCACAGCGACGAAAGCGACGCCGAACTCGCGACTGGTTTACGCGCCGCTCACGCCTTGGGTCTGCGGGTCATGCTGAAGCCGCAGATCTGGGTGCGCCATGGGCAGTTCACCGGCGAGATCGTGTTCAGCGAGGCGGCGGAACGAGCGCGCTGGATGCGGAGCTATCGACGCTTCGCATTGCATTACGCGCGGCTCGCCGAGTTGGAAGGGTTCGATCTCCTGTGCCTCGGAACCGAACTGGGAGGGCTGACGCAGCACGCGGCCGAATGGCGCGCGCTGATTCGCGCCGTGCGCGAGGTCTACCACGGTCCGGTCACGTATGCCGCGCACTGGGATCGCGAGGTCACGTCGATCGGCTTCTGGGACGCGCTCGACTACATCGGCGTCAACGCGTACGCACCGCTCGCGCAAGCGGGAGCGGCACCGGCGGATTCGACGGCCATGCGCCTGCGAGCCGCCGCGACCGGAGCCGGGCTCGAAGCCCTGTCGCGACGCTGGCGCCGGCCGGTGATCTTCACCGAAGTCGGCTATGCCAGCGTATCGAACTGCGCGGTCGAGCCATGGTCGGAGTCGGGGCCCGTGGATGTGACGGCGCAAGCGGCCGCCTATCGCGCCGTGCTGGCCGCCTACCAGACGGCCCCCTGGTTGCGCGGCATGTTCTGGTGGAAGTGGCACTCGAACGGACTGGGAGGCGGCGCGCTCGATCCCAGCTTCACGCCGATGGGGAAGCCGGCGGCCGATACGCTGCGCACTTGGTTCACGCGAATGGCAGCCCGGGAGGCGACGTCGTCCAAGATCGCGCTCGCCGATACCGTGCCGCGACTGCGGCCGGATACCACCTCGACCGCGCCGCGCGATACCGGGGACGCGATGCAGTTCGAACCGGAAGCGGACCCCACTCCCGGGATCGAGCCGAAGGCGCCTTACGGCCCGTCCTGATTCCAGGTGCTCGTGGAAGACGTCGTCACGATCGCGGGGCGCAGGACGAACGTCGCCAGTGCGACGGAGAACACGCACAGGGACGTGATCATGAGAGCCAGGAACCACTTCTCGGCGGTCCGGCGTGGACCCTTGCCGTGGACCACTTCGAGGTGCGGGAGTGCTGTGCGTGCCGGCTCCACCGGGGGGCTCGCGCCGATGGAACTGCGGGTCATCGTCGTCATGGGTGCAACCTCCTGAACGAGTTTCGAAGCATCCGAACCCACCGTACCCTGGAGGTCTCGGAGCATGGACCGTTCCGCGCCTGCTGCCGCGGCCGTCCTCGCAATCAGAATGTAATGAGATGGCGCTCGCCTTGTGTCACGGTGCCGTCCGGCACCTGTACCAAGTTTGCAAACATTGCGTCGCCGAAGTCTCATCGAGGCGGGCGCGGTGCGGATGACACGCATGGAAGCCGGCACGTGGCCGCCATCCGGCCACCCCTGGGTCGGTCGAGACACGCGCAGAAACCGCGCCTCCATGCGCGGAAGGATCGAGAACCGGCTGTGATTCTCGAGTCAGGTCATCGCGACGACGGGGTTGGTCAACTCGCCGAGACGCTCGATCTGGACCGTGACGACGTCGCCCGCGCGCAGGAACACCGGGGGATCCCGGAAGACGCCGACGCCGGCGGGAGTACCCGTGGCGATGAGATCGCCGGGCAGAAGCGTCATCGAGCCCGTGATGTACTCGACCAGCTGCGGTACGCGAATCACCATCTGATCGGTGCGGCTCGCCTGCATGACTCGCTCGCCGATGCGTGAGCCGATGGCGAGATCGTGCGGTTCCGGCAGTTCGTCCCGGGTCAGCAGGTACGGGCCGCATGGTGCGAAGGTGTCGAAGCTCTTGCCGCGGAACCATTGCTTGTCGCCGTACTGCGCCGCACGTCCCGAGACGTCATTGAAGCAGGTGTAGCCGGCGACGAAGTCGTAGGCCTGCGCGGCGCGCACCCGGCGCGCCCGCCGTCCAATGACGACGCACAGCTCGGCTTCCACATCCACCTTCGGCTCGATGTCCGGCAACACGATGGCGTCGCCGCCGCCGATGAGGCAGGTCGGCGCCTTCGCGAACAGGAGCGGCGTATCCGGCAGCGGTTTGTGCTGCTCTGCGGCGTGATCGGCGTAGTTCAGACCGACGCACACGATCTTGGAAGCATCGGGGATCGGCGGGCCGAGCCGCGTACCGGCGAGCGGTGCGATGCCGACGTCGCCGGGACGCGCGGCGGAGGCGATCCGGCGCACGTCGTCGAGGCGCGCCGAAGCCAGGATGCCGCGCAGCGACGCCGGCAGCGACGGATCGTGGGCACCGACGTCGAGGATTCCGAAGTCGAGCAGGACGCCCGGCCGCTCTTCACCGGCAGGTCCGAAACTCACGAGTCGCATGTCGACGTGCTCCCACGCATTCGCGCCCGCAGATTGCGCGCGGCCAGGATGGCGGACCCGGCCGAGCGTCGTCAACCGACCTTGGGCGACACGATTGCTTCTCCACGATGACCAGTGTGTTGTCTCCTCTGTGCAAGTACACCGTCGGTCCGCTAGGGTCGGTGCATGGCGGCTGGCTTTTCGAAAATGCGGCAGTCCTCGGCGGTGATCCTGCGGCGGCGCGAGGCGCCGGGTGCGGTGTATCTCGTCGAGCGCGATCCGAAGCTGGCGTTTTTCGGCGGCTACTGGGCGTTTCCGGGCGGCGTCGTGGATGCGGCGGATGCGGACGCCCAGCTTGCGACCACCGATGCACCGTTCGTCGCCGCCGCGGCGCGCGAGTTGTTCGAGGAAACCGGCGTCTTGTGCGTGCACGACGCCGCGCGGGTGGCGCCGGAAGAGCGCCTTCGCTGGCGCCGGCAGTCGTGCGATGGCGCGATTCGATTCGCCGACATCGTGACGCGCTGCGGCGGCATTCGATCGGGGAGCTTCGTTCCGGTCTGCCGCCTGACGACGCCCGGCTTCGCGCCGGTGCGTTACGACACGATTTTTTTCCTCGTGGATCTGCCGGACGGTGAAGCGCCGGCGATCGAACCGGGCGAACTGACCGCGGGCGAGTTCATGACCGCTGCCCACGCCTTGGAACGCTGGAATCGTGGAACGATCGCGATCGTGCCGCCGGCGATCATCTTGCTCAAACTGCTCGCGGCGGCGTCCGACACGGCCACGTTCCTCGCCGCCGGACAACGCCTGACCGCGGAATACGCCCGCGGCAAAATCCAGCAAGTGTTCTTCTCGCCCGGGGTGCGCAAGCTGACGTTGCTCACCGAAACGTTGCCGCCCGCCGATCACACCAACGCCTATTTGGTCGGCGGCGAAGTGCTGTATCTGGTGGATCCCGGTGCGACGCGCGCCGATGAACATGCACGCTTGTTCGAAGCGCTGGACGAGGCGCAGGCAACCGGTGCACGGCTCGCGGCCGTGCTCTTGACGCACCATCACCCCGATCACATGAGCGCCGCGGCGGCGGTCGCGGCGCGTTACGGAGTTCGGGTGTGGGCGCACGAGGAAACGGCGCAGGCGCTCGCGGGGCGCGTCGAGATCGCGCGCCGGCTCGCAGACGGCGATTGCTTGCCGCTCGGAACGAGTCCCGATGGGCGTGGCGATTGGAAGCTCGAGGTGCTGCACACGCCCGGTCACGCGCGCGGTCACCTGACGTTTCGCGAATCGCGTTACGGCGCCATTCTGGCGGGTGACATGATTTCGACCGCGTCGACGGTCGTGATCGAGCCGCCGGGCGGACACATGAAGACCTATCTGGCGTCGCTGGCCCGGTTGCGCGCGCTTCCGAAGGGCACGTTGTATCCGGCGCACGGCCCGGCGCAACGCGATAGTCACGCGGTGCTCGATCGCTACTTGGCGCATCGCGCCATGCGCGAGCGCAAGATCGTCGCCGCACTCGCGGGTGAGCCGCGCAGTCTCGACGATATCCTGTCGCGCGCCTACGACGACGTCGGCCCCGAGGTCGCGGCGCTAGCGCGCTTGTCGCTTCGCGCCGGGCTCATCAAGTTGTGCGAGGA
>Ga0187893_10013391_pt1 | contig 11426 bp, 9 predicted proteins | sample MA1701074metaG_FD_139574 | JGI IMG/M metagenome (GOLD analysis project Ga0187893, IMG submission 139574) | White microbial mat communities from a basaltic lava cave in the Kipuka Kanohina Cave System on the Island of Hawaii, USA - MA170107-4 metaG ...
GCCGCCCATGCTGTGGCCGACGAGGTGCGCGCGGGCGATGCCGAGCGCCTCCATCCAGGCGGCGAGCGCCGCCGTCATGCTGGCGAGATCGCCGGCGCCGACGTCCTTGCTCGAGCCGCCATGACCCGGCAGGTCGAGGGTATAGACCGTGCGATGTTCGGCCAGCGCCTCCTGGTTGAACAGCCAGTTGTTGAGGTCGCCGCCATAGCCGTGGATGAAGACGACTGACGCGCCCTCCCCGCTTCCCAGCTTGAGGTAGCGGATCTTGCGGCCGCCGGCGATCTCGACCGTCTCCGGCTCCGGCTTCTTCTCGGTCGCCTTGGCCGCCAGGGCCTCCTTGAGCGCTTCGGCGAACTTGGCGACGAAGGCGTCGAGGTCGCTGTCGCTCGTCCCCTTGTCAGCCACGACCGCCAGCAAAGCGCCGACCGGGAGCGTCTCTCCCGGTTGCGCCACGAGCTTGCGGATCGTGCCGGTCACCGGACTCTCGAAGACGTTGGCGATCTTCGACGTCTCGATGTCCGCGATCTCCTGGCCCTTGGAGATGGTCGCGCCCTCGCCGACATGCCACGCAGTAACCACCCCCTCCTCCATCGCCAGGCCCCACTTCGGCATGACGATGGGTTGGATGTCGGCCGCCATTACGCGTGCTCCATGACCGCGCGCACCGCGGCCTCGATCTTCGGCGGTCCGGGAATGTAGATGTCCTCCAGCGCCGGCGAGAACGGCACCGGACAGTGATATCCGGTCACCATCTTGATCGGCGCCTTCAGGTCGTCGAAAGCCTCCTGGCAGATGAGCGCCGAGATGTCGGCGGCCATGTTGCAGCGCGGATGGGATTCGTCGACGACGACGACGCGGCCGGTCTCCGACGCCGTCTCCAGGACGGTCTCGGTGTCCAGCGGCGAGGTCGTGCGCAGGTCCACGACCGTGCAGCCGATCTTGTCCTTCTTCAGGCTGTCGGCGGCCTGGTTGGCGAAGTTGACCATGCGGCCCATGGTGATGATGGTGACGTCGTCGCCTTCGCGGGTCACGTTCGCCTCGCCGAACGGGATCGTGTAGGGATCGTCGGGAACCTCCGCGGTCTCGTCATACATCGCCTTGTGCTCGAAGAAGATGACGGGGTCGTCGTCGCGGATCGACTGGATGAGCAGCCCCTTGGCTTCGTAGGCGTTGCTCGGCAGCGCGACCTTCAGGCCCGGGATGTGCGTGAAGATCGGATAGAGGCACTGGCTGTGCTGCGACGCCGCGCGGAAGCCGGCGCCGTACATGGTCCGGATCACCAGGGGCGTCACCGCCTTGCCGCCGAACATGTACTTGAACTTGGCGGCCTGATTATAGATCTGGTCGAAGCAGACGCCGAAGAAATCGACGAACATCAACTCGGCAACAGGCCGGAGGCCGGTCGCCGCAGCGCCGACGGCGGCACCGACGAAGGCGCTTTCGGAAATCGGCGTGTCCAGCACACGGTCGCGCCCGAACTTGGGCATCAGGCCCTTGGTCACACCGAGGGGGCCGCCCCAGGCATCCTGCTCGCCCGGTGCGCCCAAGCCGCCGGCGACATCCTCGCCCATGAGGATGACGCGCGGATCGCGCTCCATCTCCTGACGGAGCGCTTCGTTGATGGCTTGACGATAGGTCTTCTTGGCCATGGTGCGCCCCCTCTAGTATGCGGACGTATAGACATCGGTCAGCAGGTCGGCCTCGGTCGGCGATTTTGCCGACTTGGCCAACGCGACGCATTGCTGGATGCGCTGCTTGCAGTCGCGATCGATATCGTCGAGGGCCTTGCCCTCCAGCAGTCCGGCCTCGGTGACGCGATTGCGGAACAGCGTCAGCGGGTCCTTGGCCGCCTTGTACTTGGCCACCTCGTCGGCGGCCTTGTAGGTCGCGGCGTCGCCCTCGAAGTGGCCGTAGTAGCGCATGACCTTCATGTGGATCAGGGTCGGGCCGCCGCCGGAGCGGGCGCGCTCGATCGCCTCGCGCGCGGCCTCGTAGACGGCGAAGAAATCGGAACCGTCGACTTCCATCGATGGCAGGCCGAAGCCGGTGCCGCGCCCGACCTGGCTGCCGCCGACCGACCACGTCGAGGCGGTCGATTCCGCGTAGCCATTGTCCTCGACGATGAAGATCGCCGGCAGGTTCCACACCTTCGCGAGATTGTAGGATTCGAACGTCGTCCCCTGGTTCGAGCCGCCGTCGCCGACGAAGGCGATGGCGACGCCGCCCGTCTTGTTGGTCTTCGCCGCAAGGGCGGCACCGCAGATCAGCGGCGGTCCGCCGCCGACGATGCCGTTCGCACCCAGCATCCCCTTGGACAGGTCGGCGATGTGCATCGAGCCGCCCTTGCCGCCGCACAGACCGTCTTTCTTGCCGAAGATCTCCGCCATCATCGCCTGCTCGTCGCAACCCTTGGCGATGCAGTGGCCGTGCCCGCGATGGGTACTGGCAATAGCGTCGCGGTCCTCGAGGTGCATGCAGACGCCGACGCCCGATGCCTCCTCGCCGGCATAGAGATGCACGAACCCCGGGATGTTGCCGGCCGAGAACTCGTCGTGCACGGCGTCCTCGAACTCGCGGATCATGCGCATCCGCTTGTAGGCTTTGACCAGATCGTCCCTGCTGAGTTGCATCGCATCCTCCTTATCAGAGTTCGTGTTTATCTTGGCGTGTCAGAAATAGGCGAGCCCCGTCTCGCGCGAGAACAGGTGCATGCGGGTCTGGTCCAGCGTCAGCGAACAGGCTTCGCCGACATCGCCTCGGAATCCCGCCCGGGTCCTCGCCAATATCCGTTGCTCGCCGGGCAGCCGGATGTCAACAAGCGTGTCGCCGCCAATCGGCTCGGTGACGAAGATCTCGCCGGCGAAGGCGCCATTGGTCAGCGCGCCGCGCTGCACGGCGATGTCATCGGGCCGGATTCCGAGCCGCATCTCGAGCTTGCCGCCGGCCTGATTGACCGCCGCCGCCTGCTGCGGCGTCAGCGGCACGCGCAGCGCCGCGTTGCAGGCATAGACGGCATCGGCCTGCTGCTCCAGGCTGCAGTCGAGGAAGTTCATCGGGGGATCGCCGACGAAGCCGGCGACCCACTCGTTGCAGGGATGGTTGTAGACCTCGTCCGGCGTTCCCAGCTGCTGCAGCACGCCTTCATGCATCACCGCGATGCGGTCGGCCATGGACAGCGCCTCGAGCTGGTCGTGCGTCACATAGATCGTCGTCGTCCGCAGCTTGCGCTGGAGATGCTTCAGCTCACCGCGCATGTGGGCGCGCAGCTTGGCATCGAGGTGCGCGATCGGCTCGTCGAAGAGGAAGAGCTGCGGCTCGCGGACGATGGCGCGGCCGATGGCCGTGCGCTGCTTCTGCCCGCCGCTGAGCTGCGCCGGCTTGCGGTCGAGCAGATGCTCGATCTCCAGCAGCTCCGCCGCCTTGCGCACCTTGCTGTCGATGGTCGGCTGGTCGACGCCCTGGAAACGCAGCGGATTTGCCATGTTCTCGAACACGGTCTTGTGCGGATAGAGCGCGTAGTTCTCGAACACCATGGCGATGTCGCGATCCTTCGGCGGCAGGTCGTTGACGCGCCGCGCGCCGAAGCGAATCTCGCCCGCCGAGATCTGCTCGAGCCCGGCGAGCATGCGCAGCGTCGACGACTTGCCGCAGCCGGATGGGCCGAGGATGCAGAGGAACGAGTTCTCCGGGCACTCGAGATGCAGGTCCCGTACGGCGACCGTCTTGCCGTAGTACTTCCACACATGATCGAGCGTGACCGAACTCATCTTATCGCCCTCATTCGCGCACCGCGCCCATCGTCAGCCCCGTGACGAGATAACGCCGGATCACCAGGCCGAGGAACATCATCGGCACGGTGGTGACGACGCCGGCCGCCATGATACTCCCCCACTGGATGTTCTGCGGCTGGACCAGCGCGAAGGTCGCGGGCGGCAGGGTCTTGGCCCCGCCGCTGCCGATGACGGAGGCGAAGAGGTAGTCGTTCCAGGCGAACAGCACGCACAGCACCAGGAAGGCGCCGACGCCGGGCGCCACCAGCGGCACGATCATGCGGAAGGCCTGCCAGCGCGTGCCGCCGTCGCACAGGACCGCTTCCTCGATCGCATACGGCACGTTGTCGAAGAAGCCCTTCAGGATCCAGATGGCGAAGGGCAGGTTGAAGGTGGTGTAGGCCAGGATCAGCCCGGGCAAGGTGCCGATCAGATCGACGGAGCGGAAGATCGCATAGAGCGGCACCATGACCGCGACGACCGGCGCCATGCGCGTCGAGATGATCCAGAACAGCAGGTCCTGCTTGCCGCGGAACTCGGCCCGCGACAGGCTGTAGGCCGCCATCGAGCCGAGGACGACCGAGACCAGGGCCGAGCCGAGCGACGCCAGCAGGCTGTTGGCCAGGTAGGTGGAGAACCCGAGATTGCCGAACAGATTCCGATAGTGGTGCAGCGTTGGCTCGAAATCGAAGAACACGCCGATGCCGGCCCAATGACCCACCGGCGGCAGCTGGAATGCCTGCAGCAGGTCTTTGAACGACGACACGAACATGATGAAGATCGGCAGCACCGTCCACAGGACGTAGAGCCCAAGGAACACGGCCGTCAGCAGCCCGACGATGCGGCCGATGGGAGTCTGGTAGCTGGCGACCTCGCGCGACGCCATGGCGGTCACCCGGCCTCTGGCGTCTGCTTCAGCTTCTGCTTCGGATCCTCGAAGATGCGGACGAGGATCATGCCGAGGATGATGGTGACGACCAGGAGCGTGAAGGCGATGGCGGCGCCGCGGCCGAGCTTGAAATACTGGAAGGAAACATCGAACAGATAGACTGGCAGGATGTTCGTCGCGTCCGCCGGTCCGCCGCCGGTCAGCACGAGGATCGCGTCGATGAAGCGGAAATTGTCCATGAAGCGGAGCAGGATCGCGATCAGCAGGAACGGGTAGAGGTTGGGCAGGGCGATGGAGAAGAAGTTGCGGACCGGACCGGCGCCGTCGACCATGTTGGCCTCGAGCTGGTCCTGCGGCACGCGCTTCAATCCGGCCAGCACGATCAGCATGATCAGCGGCGTCCACTGCCAGACGTCGACGATGACGATGCCGGCCATGGCGGTATTGGCGCTGCCGAGGATCGACGTCGGCCCCAGGACACCGGCGCTCTGCAGCAGCCAGTGGTACCAGCCGAAGGTGCCGTTGTAGACGAAGAACCAGACGAGCCCGGCGATGACCGGCGCCATCATCATCGGCATCAGGAATACGGTGACCAGCAGCTTCTCGAAGCGCGAGCGGTTGAGGATCACCGCCAGCAGCACGCCCAACCCGACCTCCAGCACCATGCAGAAGGCGCTGTACTTGAACAGCAGCCACCAGCCATTGAGGTACTTCGAGTCGCCGGGCAGGCGCGTGAAGTTCCGGAAATCGTTCCACACGTCCGGCTGGTTGGCCTCGCCCAGCGTGTGCAGGCCCATATAGATCAGCCAGAAGAACGGATAGATCGAGATCGCCGCCAGCAGCACGATCGCCGGCAGCATCAGGTAGAGATAGATGCGGTTCCGCGGCTTGGCGTTCATCGCCGCCGGCGCGTAGGCGATCGTGCGCGCGCCGCCCTTCGCGGTGTACCGCTCCGCCCCGGCGCGATCGGCGAACGCCACCGGTCCGCCGAACGTGGCGGCCTCAGCCACGGCGCCGACTCCCGACGCGGCCGTCATTGCCTGTGAACCCGATCCGCACGATGAACGCCCGACTGGTACGCAACTCCGGGATGGAGGGTCTCCGGCCAGCGCCGGAGACCCTCCATCATTATTCCTAGAGGTCGTGGAGATCGTCCAGCTGTTCCTTGATCGCCGCGCAACTCTCCTCCGCCGAGACCTGGCCGGCGACGAGCTTCTGCGCCTCGGTCGCCATGATCTGGTGATACTCGTTGGTGTTCGGGATCTTCGGCCCGAGCACGAAGTGCGGGTCCTTGATGCCGTAATCGTAGACCGCATCGAAGGTCAGCGCGTTCGGCATGCCCGTCGGCCGCTGGCGCGCCTTCTGCACTTCGGGATCGGCGAGCACCGACTTGCGGGTCGGCGTGCCGCCAAGGCCCTTCAGCACCGCCAGCTGATTGGCCTTCGACACCGCGTAGATCGCGAAGATATAGGCGGCGCGCTTCAGGTCCTCGGAGGCGTTGCCGTTGATGCCGATGCCGCCGATGCCGCAGTTCGTGCCGTTGACCGCCTCGCCGCCGTTCTTGATCCAGCTCGCCTCGCCCTTCGGGCAGGGCGCATAGGCGGTCTTGCCGCCGGCCGCCGCCGAGGTCTTCTCGTCCTCGATCGACGCCGCGAACTCGTGATACTGCACCTGCATGGCGATCTTGCCGGCCTGATAGACGCTGTTCAGCTGCAGCGTGCCGTTGGCCAGGTTGTCGGGGTGCGACACGTCGGCGAGATCCTTGTAGCGCTGCATGATCTCGATCGAGGCCTCGTCGCCCCATTTCGTCGGACCCGGCGTCTTGCTGCCGAGCTTGTCGTCGATGTCGAAGTCGATCCAGCGCCCGTGCGCGAACATCATGCGCTGGATGTCGAGCTGCGTCGTCCAGGCGAAGGAGCCGTGATGCTGGGCGTAGCCGTAGGGCACGTCGGCGCCGCCCTCGACCAGCTTCTTGAAGAACTCGGCCATGTCGCGCACCTGCTTCCAGGTCGTGTCCTTGGTGAACTCCAGGCGATAGCCGTAGTCCTTCTCGAAGTCCTTGGTATGGGCCTCGAACAAGTCCTGCCGATAGAAGGTGTTGGCGACGGCGGCGTCGTAGGGAAAGGCCACCAGCCGGTTCTTGTCATAGTAGTAGCCGCAGGCGTCGAGGAAGTTCTCGAACCACACCTCGGCCCCGTAGCCCTCGGGGTCCTGCGGCAGCGTGTCGTCGGTCAGAAACGGCGTGTAGTCGGCATAGTAGTCGGCGAAGGGCGAGCCGATCGGCTTGTCCTGTACGTAGTTCAGGTGGAAGTCGGACTTGCCGCCGCGCAGGTCGATGCCGACCTTCTGCTGCACCACCGGCAGGTCGTCGGTCAGGATCTCGACCTCGATGCCCGTCAGATCGTAGAAGGACTTCAGGTTGTCGCGGATGGCGAAGGACGGCGGCGTGTTCTCCGACATGAACACGAGCTTGGAGCCGCTGTACTGCTTCCACTTGGCGTCGTCGGACGACTGCGCATAGACGGGATTCCGCGTGATCGTCGAATTGAGACCGACGGCGATGGCGCCAGCGCCCAGGCTGATGGCGGCCGAACCGCCGAGCTCCAGGAATCTGCGGCGGTCGATCCGCCGATAGATCGCGTTCTTCGGTACTGAGAACATCGTGGACTTCCCTCCCTCTCTCGGTGACGTCGTTGCTTTTGTTGATTGCACGGCCGCACGCCGCCGGCATGCGTCGAAGCGAACGAATGGCCGGCACCGTGACCCGCTTGTCGACACAGTCTGTGCAACTTGTGTGCCAAGGGTCAATAAGCCGGTAAAATCATGCATCACGCACCCACGACGTGTCGCATTCGGACACGGAGCGGCGGTACGGTTGTGTCAGCTGAGACAGCCTCCGGGGCAGCCGCCGCGACAGGTTGATGCGCGCCGGTTGTTCATTGTAACCTTTCCGCTGCCCGACACGGAGCGCGAGACGGTAGGGCCGGCGCCCCTAAGCCGTTGCTCCGACAAAACGAAATCGAGTGTTCGGGCGGGGAGGCGTAGGCATGGCTGGGCTTGACGGCGAGCGCGATCACGTCGCCCGGGTGTTTGCCAGCATCGAGCAGAAGCCGCGCATCGGCGCCGGCGGCGTTTCCAAGCAGCAGGATGTCATCGCCGCATCGTGGCGGCGCTGCGTCGAAGGCTACGGTCTCGAGCCGCACCGGCTGCCGGAGCCGACCGTACTGTCCAACGCCGAGCTGAAGGACTTTCGCGAGCCGATCGACGAACTGGTGACGCTGGCCCGGCCGGAGCTCGACCGCCTGTTCGGGCGCCTGTGCGACCACGACTATGTCCTGCTGTTCACCGATACGCACGGCGTCGCCGTGGATTTCCGCTGCGAGGCCGCCCTGCTCGAGGAGGCGCGCCGGAAGGGCCTGTTCCTCGGTTCCGTCTGGGCCGAGAACAGCCAAGGCACCAACGGCGTCGGTACCTGCCTGCATGAGCGCAACCCGCTGTCGATCGTCATGGGCGACCACTTCGCGACGCACAATGTGAGCCTGACCTGCACGGTCGCACCGATCTTCGATTCCGACGGGCGGCTGGCGGCCGTGCTCGACGTGTCGACGCCGCGCCGCACCGACCACGCCGTGCAATCGATCGTACGCAAGATGGTCGCCAGTTCCGCCCGGCGCATCGAGAACTACGCCTTCGCCCACCATCACAGCCGCGACATCGTCATCCGCCTGTCCCGGTACGAGGATTTCAGCGACGCCGCCAGCGACGTCCTCCTGGCAGTCGACGGCGACGGCCGCATCGTCGCCGCCGGCACGGGCGCCGCCGCGCTCCTCGCCAACGCGGACATGCCGCTGGTCGGACACCGCATCGAGCGCTTCCTCGATCTGTCGCTCGACGGGATCCTGGCCCGACCGGCCGGTCCGATGCGCCTGGAGCGGAACGGCAGCCGACCCTTATTCCTCAAGCTCGACCATGGCCGCGAGCCGACGCGCCGCGAGCGCCGCCCCGGCGCCCGGCCGGCCGCAAACGGCCGTCTGACGACGCTGCCGGCGACCTATGATCTGGACTCGCTCGCGGGCGACGATCCGCGCATGCTGGCGAACGCCGATATCGCCCGGCGGGTCTTCGATCGCGGCCTGCCGATCCTGCTGACCGGCGAGACCGGCACCGGCAAGGGCCTCTTCGCCCGCGCCCTGCATGCGGCCAGCCGCCGCGCCGCCGCGCCCTTCGTCGTCATCAACTGCGCCGCCATCCCCAAGGAACTGATCGAGAGCGAGCTGTTCGGCTACCGTCCCGGTGCCTTCACCGGTGCCTCGCCGGAGGGCTTCAAGGGACGGATCGTCGAGGCCAACGGCGGCACCCTGTTCCTCGACGAGATCGGCGACATGCCCCTCGCCCTGCAGACCCGCCTGCTGCAGGTGCTGTCCGACGGCGAGGTGATGCCGATCGGCGCCACTCGGCCGATCCCGGTCGATCTCGCGCTCATCTCGGCGACGCACCACGACCTCGAGCGCCGCGTGCAGGAGGGTGCGTTCCGCGAAGACCTCTATTTCCGCCTCAACGGCGCCACGCTGGCCCTTCCGGCGTTGCGCGAGCGCCGCGACCGCTCCGCCCTCATCGAAGCCGTCTTCGTCGAAGAGGCGCATCGCGGCGGCGCCCGCATCCGCCTGGCCGCGCCGGCGCGCGCGTGCCTGACCGCGCATCTTTGGCCCGGCAACATCCGCGAGCTGCGCCATGCGATGCGCTACGTCGTCGCCCTCGTCGATCACGGCGAGGTCCGCCCCGAGCACCTGCCGCCGTTCATCGCCCAGCCGCCGGCCGGCGGCAACGGTCAGGGCACCGCGGGAGACGGGATCGAGAAGCAGCGGATCGCCGCGGCGCTGAAGCGCGCCGCGTGGAACATCACCGCCGCCGCGCGATTGCTCGACGTCTCGCGCTCCACACTCTATCGGAAGATGCATCAGTACGCTCTGAGGCGCGAGGGCGGCTGAGACTCACGTCCAGATCTGCACAACCATCCTGCGTCCTTCGAGACGCGCCCTTCGGGCGCTCCTCAGGATGAGGAAGATTGTTGGTGGCACTAAAAAACAACCTCATCCTGAGGAGGCCGCGTAGCGGCCGTCTCGAAGGACGCACCTCGCCTGTCCAGTCTCCAAGAGCTGATGCTTAGGACGTGCCGCCATCGATGGCCGAGGCGAATGCGTTCGCCCGCGTCTGCACGTCGGCCGTGGTCAGTTCTGGATGGAACAATGCCGAGCCCAGGCCGAAACCCGATGCGCCGGCGGCGAGATAGTCCGCCATCCGCTCCGGCGTGATGCCGCCGACGGGGAGCAGCAGCGTCTCCGGAGGGAACACGGCGCGCCAAGCCTTGACGACTGCGGGTGGAATGGCTTCGGCGGGGAACAGCTTCAAGCCATCGGCGCCGGCGGCGAGGGCGGCGAAGCCTTCGGTCGGTGTCGCCACGCCGGGCAGGCAGGTCAGCCCCTGAGCCTTGGCCTCGCCGATGATGCGCGGATCGGAATGCGGCATCACGATCAGCCGACCGCCAGCGTCGCGGACGTGCCCGACGTCTGCCGGCTGAAGCACCGTACCGGCTCCGATCAGAGCCCTCGCGCCGAAGCCCTGGACCAATCGCTCGATGCTGTCGAGCGGCCGCGGCGAGTTCAGCGGGACCTCGATGATGCGGAAGCCGCCGTCGACGAGGATCTGGCCGACGGCCAGTGCGTTCTCCGGCTCCAAGCCTCGGAGGATGGCGACCAGCGGCAGCTCGGCCAGAGCCTGGCGCAAATCGATGCTCATCGGTGCGCTGCCAACGGTCCGGCGGCGATGAGGATGCGGCGGATGCCGGTGACGGCGGCATCCGCCTGGCCCGTCCGGCTCTCGACGCCCAGGATCGCCAATGCCTCGGCATACCGTTGCACGAGGCTCGAGGCGCCGACGATCGTCGGGCTGCCGGCAGCGATGTGCGGCGATCCGATCCAGTGGCCGGCCTCGACGATCTCCTGCCCGATCAACAGACCCGACAGGTAGGAGGCGACCGCGGCGGCCGGCAGCTTGTCGAAGAGCGGCAAGGTCCGCGCGCTGAACAACCGCTTGAGCAGGCCGGCGCCGCCTCGGCCGGCGAACTCGACGCCGCGCCGAAATGCATCGGGTGCATGCGTATCCCCGACCATGAGCCGCCCGAGGATACTGTGCCCCCGCAGCACGGCAAACAGTTCGCCGGTCATGAAGGTCGCAAACCGGGCGATGCGCCCCTCCTCCACCACCGCCCATTTGCTGTGCGTGCCCGGCAGCACGAACACGCGGCGCGGCGGATCGCCCTTGTCGAGGCTGCCGACGATCTGCGCTTCTTCGCCACGCATGACGTCGGGCACGCCGTCGCCGTCGATCCGCATCACCCCCGGCACGAGCCACACCTCATGGCCGGCCGGCGACACGACCGAGACCAGCTTGCCCGCCAGGTCGATGGCGCCGGCGGGACATTCGACATACGGGGTCTCGTACCAGCCCTGCCGGCTGCCGATCATGCCGCTCGCCACCACCGGCACGCTGTGCTGCTGCAGCCACGGCCCGACGAGCCGATCGAACGCGCCCCCGAAATCGCCATCCGGCACATTGAGAATCCCCGCGGGAGACTCTATGCAATCAAGGATCGCCCCCGCCCCATCGACGAGCGCCGCCCGGAAGCTGGTCGTCCCCCAGTCAATCGCGATGAGCGCCGGCGCGTCTGCCATGCAAGTTCAGGACACAGATGAACACAGATAAGCACA
>Ga0187893_10013392_pt1 | contig 11425 bp, 6 predicted proteins | sample MA1701074metaG_FD_139574 | JGI IMG/M metagenome (GOLD analysis project Ga0187893, IMG submission 139574) | White microbial mat communities from a basaltic lava cave in the Kipuka Kanohina Cave System on the Island of Hawaii, USA - MA170107-4 metaG ...
AGGCCGACTAGATCCACATCAAAATCGCGCTCGAACGTTTCGGCATTGACCTCTTTGTTGATCAGAGAGCCCTCAGGCTTCAGAATCAGTTCAGCCAAATAACGTTCCCCGAGTTGCAGTACGCCCACATCACCAGGCTGGCTGCGAGGCAAAAATCGACGCCCCACAAAAAGAATGTAGGCGTAGCCGGCCAGAAGCATCGGCAAACCTACTTTGCCCAATTCAAACATCGAGAAACCACGGAGTCCCTGAGTCTGAGCAAACTCGTGCGCTACCAGATTCGTCGAGGTCCCGATCAGGGTGCACATACCGCCAAAGGTTGCTGCATGCGACATCGGCATTAACAACCGGCTGGGACTCGCATCAGTCCGCCGGCAGACTTCGATTAGCACGGGTATAAAAACCGCTACGGCAGCAGTGTTATTGACAAATGCCGAGAGAGAACTGATCACCGTCATGATCGCTATGGTCAGTATCAGTTCCGACTTTCCCAAAGGTGTCAGCAGCCGACGGGCGATGAACGTGAGGGCTCCAGTGCGCTCGACGCCGGCAGAAAGCACCAGCACTGCTGCCACGGAAATGGTGGCGGGATGGCTAAACCCAGAAAACGCCTCGTAGGGGGTAAGTACGCCCGTCAGCAAAAGGGCCAGCATCGCCAGCAGCGCAGTAACGTCCGGAGCCAGTCTTTCGCTGACAAACCCGTAAAGGGCGGCCAGCAGAATAAGTAAAGTCAGGATGGCCTTGATGGTTTCTGAGTTAAACGTTAACTCCGGCATTCACTGGCTCCGTGATAAACTGCGGGTAAAGATTGTGACATCCCTGTTGGTTGCGGCCGGCAAATAATAACCCCAAGCAGCCGGAAAGATCAGGATTATTGTGACTCATTCACTTTTCAACACTCTTCAGACATTCCACCCCAATCCGGGACGGGAAGCCAGGTTCTACTCCCTGCCGCGGCTGGAGCAAGAAAACATCGGCCCGATCTCACGCCTGCCCATCAGTTTACGCATCGTACTGGAGTCCGTTTTGCGTAATTATGACGGTCAAAGAATTACGGAAGAGGCCGTACATGCACTGGCCAATTGGCAACCGCAGGCCGAGCGAACAGCCGAAGTGCCTTTTGTCGTTGCCCGCGTTCTCTTGCAGGACTTTACCGGCGTCCCGCTGCTGGTTGACCTGGCGGCGATGCGCTCGGAAGTAGAACGCATGGAGCGTCCCCCCAGTCTGATTGAACCACTGGTACCGGTTGACCTGGTGATTGATCATTCACTGCAGGTGGATTTCTCAACCACCGCCGATGCCCTCGAGCGAAACATGTCGATGGAGTTTCGGCGCAATCGATCGCGTTATCAATTTTTAAAGTGGGGTGCTCAGGCCTTTAACGGCTTTCGCGTGGTGCCTCCCGGTATTGGCATAGTGCACCAGGTCAACCTTGAGTACCTCGCTACCTGCGTCGTCGAGCAAGACGAAATCTATTATCCCGATACTCTGGTGGGCACTGACTCGCACACGACCATGATTAATGGTCTGGGAATTGTTGGCTGGGGAGTTGGAGGGATTGAAGCGGAAGCGGGAATGCTTGGCCAGCCAGTGTACATCCTGATGCCAGATGTTGTTGGCGTGCACCTCAAGGGAAGTTTGAACGAAGGTGTGACCGCAACCGACTTAGTTCTCAGGGTCACCGAGATGCTCAGGCTGGCTAAAGTTGTGGGCAAATTTGTTGAGTTTCACGGGGAAGGCGCGGCCCGGCTCCCAGTCACCGACCGGGCGACCATCGCCAATATGTCTCCCGAATACGGAGCAACGATGGGCTTCTTCCCGGTAGACGAGAAAACTTGTGAGTATCTTATAGCCACCGGGCGCAGGCCCGAGCAGGTCGAGGCAGTCCGCCAGTATTTCCAGGCTCAACAGATGTTTGGCATCCCTCGTGGAGGACAATGCGAGTATACAAAGTTGCTGGAACTCGATCTTTCTGAGATAGAGCCGAGCGTGGCGGGTCCAAAGCGACCACAAGATCGAGTCAAGTTATCGAATTTGAAGAGCACGTTTACGGAGCTCTTTTCCCAGCCGGCAAGTGAAGGCGGCTTTGGCCGCAGCGCCGAGAAACTTAATCAAAGATTTCCAACGCGCCTTGGTGTCTGCAGCCAGACTGACCTCGTAGGCGGGGGCGAGCAAGGGGAAGAGTCACGGGAGTTGCCCGTGATAGATGGCACAACAGTAAAGAACACAAGTGCCTGGACCGAGAACGAGATGATGAACAATCGCCCGACTCCCGATCGAGTCGCTGCGGTTTTAACTGAGGAGTTTCCGGTGGCGGACGTCGAATTGGGTCACGGCGATGTATTAATCGCCGCGATTACGTCATGTACCAACACGTCCAATCCCAGCGTAATGCTCTCCGCAGGGTTGCTGGCCAAAAAGGCCGTCGAGCGTGGTTTAAAGGTCAGTCCCGCTGTCAAAACTTCGTTGGCGCCCGGCTCGCGCGTGGTCACTGAATACCTGAAGCAAACAAATTTGCTTCCGTATCTTGAGGAACTGGGCTTTCATCTGGCTGGCTATGGCTGCACCACCTGCATCGGAAACTCTGGCCCTATCGATCCCTGCATTGAAGACGCAATCCGCGAGCATGACCTGGTTGCTGCAAGTGTGCTTTCTGGAAACCGCAACTTCGAGGCCCGTGTGCATCAGTCCATACGAGCAAACTTTCTAATGAGCCCGCCGCTGGTTGTCGCCTTTGCGCTCGCTGGCCGAGTAGATATTGACTTGAGCAAGGAGCCAATTGGTAAGGACAAAAATGGAGTTGAGATTTACCTTCGCGACCTTTGGCCAAGCCTGGGTGAAATTAGCAGCTTGATGCAGGCGGCTTTTGACCCGGACACTTATCGAAGGCTGTACAGCGATTTTGCAGGCCAGAATTCTATGTGGAACGAGATCGCTGCAAAAGTTGGCGCTGTGTATGACTGGGATCCATCTTCGACCTATATCCGGGAACCACCTTATTTTGAGAAATTCAGTATGCAGCCGGATAAGGTGGTTGACATTAAAGGGGCAAGACCGCTGGCTATCTTCGGCGACTCGGTTACTACGGATCACATCAGTCCAGCAGGGGCAATCAAGCCCGACTCTCCAGCGGGCAAATACCTGCAGGACTGGGAGGTGAGCGTTGAAGACTTTAATTCGTACGGTGCACGCCGCGGAAATCACCAGGTGATGGTGCGCGGTACGTTTGCCAACGTGCGAATAAAGAACCTAATGGTGCCGGGCGTGGAAGGGGGCATAACGCTTCATCAACCGCGCTGTGAGCAGATGAGCATCTACGATGCAGCCATGAAATATCAGGAGGCAAGCATTCCGCTGGTGGTCATTGCCGGACAGGAGTACGGCACAGGCAGCTCGCGCGACTGGGCCGCGAAAGGCACACGCCTGCTGGGCGTGCGAGCGGTTGTTGCCGAGAGCTTCGAGCGCATTCATCGTAGCAATTTGATTGGCATGGGCGTATTACCCTGTCGTTTTAAAGAAGGTGATAGCGCTCGCAGTTTGAATCTGGACGGTACGGAAACTTTCGATCTCCAGGGGATCGAGGGTGGAGTGCGTCCGCGGCAGGATGTCACGTTAACGATCCATCGCGGCAACGGCCAGGTTGAACAGGTGCCATTAACCTTACGAGTGGAGACGCCAATTGAAGCCGACTATTACAACCATGGTGGAATTCTGCCCTTTGTGTTGAGGCGCCTCGTGGGACAAACCAGCCAATCAGCCGGTGATTGAGAAGGATGGGTAGGCACGCACAATTTCGGACAGTGAATGAGCTTTGGAACCACTCAGGCCAAAAGTAAGAGTTCAAGTTGGACAATTTGCCGGTTGGGAAGGGGGCAAGCGCTTTAGCGCGCGCCCCCGCTCAACTCGCAAATCACTCAAATCTAAATTGTAGTAGCTCAAGTCGGCGAATTCGCAGGTGGGGAAGGGGCAAGCGCTTTGCGCGCGCCCCCGCTCGGTGGCGAGAGCAGCAAGTTTCAATGTGAGAATTCTACCTGAACAAGTTGAAACGCTGAAAGCGTTGGTACATAGCCCAGAGTGCGCTTTGGCAACTTTGGCCACGTACATTTCTCGAAAGAAGTTCTAAATTTGTTCAGCTAGAACTGCCCATTGCCGCTGGCTGCTCTCGCCACCGAGCGGGGGCGCGCGCTACGCGCTTGCCCCCTTCCCAACTGCAAGTTAGCCAACTTGAATTGTTAAATTTGGGCTTGAGTGAGGCCTTGAAAATTACATTTGGGCTCGAGTGAGCTTTGAAACCAACATTTGGGCCCGAGTGAGACTTGTAGTGTTACATTCGGGCCCGAGTGAGATGTGAGTTATGCCGGTGGCCGGTTTTCCGCTAAACAGCTTTCCCAGCAGCCTGTGCGCGGGCCTTCGGTTTTTCATCAGCCGCCTCGCGGATCTTAAGTTGTTTAGTAATTGATTTTCGTTCAGGCAAACTCATCGTTACTTCAAGCACGCCATTATTAAAGGCCGCATCGGCACTTTCAAAATCGGCGTCTTCGGGTAAAGGGAGCGTGCGACGAAATCTGCCGTAGCTTCGCTCTGAGCGATAGAAGCCTTCCTGGCGCTCTTCATCCTCTGACTTCCGTTCGCCCTCAATGATTAGAGAATTATCACGTAATTCGACGTTAACATCGTTCTTCGTCAGACCCGGCAGGTCCGCGCGTACCACCAACCGGTCGTCGCGTTGAAAGATCTCGACTTGGGGAGACCAGATGGTTTGTGTCCAGCTTCCCGGCGCCAGAGAACTACTGCCCTGGCTGCGGCCGAATCCAAAATCTTCAAAGATTCTGTCCATCTCTTCGCCCAAGCGGCGAACTAATCCAAATGGGTTGGCGAAGTAGGGGGTTGAATAAGCGGACGCTGCACGCGGTTCGCGCCAGGTCAACCCTTCTTGTCTTCCGGTCCAATTCGCCTTTTGCTGTTTTCCTCCTTCTCGTTTCACTTCTTTTTCTCTTGCCATTCATTGTCCTCCTTCGTTTAGTTTTTTAATTGAAATTCTTCCTGAATTTAGCAGTTAGTAAAGTTCATCTCTGCCCTGTACGCGCAGGTTGTTCTCAACTGCAAACAGTCCTGAAACGCCACGCGCTCTAATGTAGGCCAGGTTTTTGTCCGCCTCGCTTTCGACAATTCCTTCCAGCGTGGCCCGAGCGTTTTTGACCACGATGTGAATCGATGGTACGACCCCGAGGCTGTAACGAAATAGTGGTGAATTTTGATTGAAGATGGCTCTATAGAGCGCTCGCCGTAACCGGTCATCGTTCGGCGAAACCGGTAACACTTCGATCTCGTTTATTACCTGCCGCACCCCTTCTATGTTCTTAACTCGCGCTTCGGCTCGCCCCTTGGTATCGGGTGGAGAGACCACCTGGCCGCGAAGTATTACCGTCGAGTCGGATCGCACTTCGAATTCCAGCCAATCGAATACGTCATAATAGGGAAGGGTCAGCAGTTCATGCCGCACTTCCCTGACGATACGTCCCTGGAAGACATTGGCTGAGGTCACTGGGAACCGCACCATGGTGGCATGGGCTGCTTCTCGCTTCGAGTAACGAGTTAGAGTTTCCGGAAATGCCAGAACCGCCTGTGGCACCTTTTGCATTAGTACCTGTTCCTTCCCGGTTAATAAATCGCGGGCCTTCATCCCGTAAATAGCCTCATTGAGATCGTTGTCTGGGTTGATGACCACGCCTTTCAGCGCGGCTCCAATGAAGGCACCTTTACTTCGTGAGTAGGAAAGAATTGCGGCATCAAGGGTCACATTCGATGACACAGATGCTGCGCGACCTATCGGTCCGGCTGACACTCCGGCCTCGCCGCCAATTTCAAATTTATCTTCAAGCAAACCCTTTAGCGCACCTTCATTCATAAAGAGCAGCACATAATCGGTTTTCGATGCGCCGATTTGCGCGCCAAAGCTGCCACCGCCCATCTTGAAAAAAGCTGGGGCGCTCCACCCGGTTCGGGTTCGCCGGCTGACAACACCGTCACCGCCGCGACCGCCGAAGATGAAGGCTGCTTTAAGAACCCCCGGGAAAACGGCAACGGCCTCTGCCTGTTCCAGCAATTCTTTGGGGATCGCCTTGTCTGGTTTCGACATGATCTCGTTCAGAACTTTGGCTGCTTCTCGGGAATCTTTCCTTGCGTCAGATAATCTATCTTTGTCAATTTGCCAGCTCTTGGTTTGAGCTGGAATCGCTATGGCTGTTAGGCATAGCATTAAAGCTATTGCGAGTAATCTGGCTGTATTACGAATCACCATGCTCATAAACTTTTTGACTCCTTTCTCTAGTCTTCTTCTCGATCACATTAAGGTTTGATCTTTTGTGTAATTTGCGTGATGTTTGAACCAATCTTTTTTCCATATACAGAAAGGGCCTGGAAGCCTTGAGCACTGCCCTGGCTATCCAAGACCACAAAAGCAGTTAATTATTGCTGCCGAGTTGCCTTTAGGTTAACAAATGATAAGGATGAGGCACGAGAGTGAGACTGCCTAATTGATGTAGGTGATTTCCCCCACGGGTCGAATCTAATTCTTGTCTTTTTCTTCGTTTGTTGTTTTTAAGTTGCGCTTGATCGGGGTCAACAAACGCAGCGTCACGAAGTTGATTAGACTTAGCACGATCGCGATCTCGTAGCGCCCCAAAGCAACAGCCGCCCCGATTGCTCCGGTGTTCCAAATGCTCGCAGCTGTGGCCGTACCTTGAACACTGCCGCGATCCTTTAGAATAGCGCCGCCACCAACGAACCCGATGCCCGTAATCAACCCCTGAATGATGCGGGAAAGGCTATCAGGACTGCTGCCGAAAACATTTGCTGCTACCAGCAGATAGCCACAACTCGCCATGGCCACCAGCGGAAACGTGCGCAGCCCAGCACTGCGAGCCTCCTTTTCTCGATCCAAAGCCACCGGCAGGGCGCAAAGATAGGCAATCAGCACTTTTGCCAGGGCAGAAAGTATCTGGCTCCAATCCAAAGTATTTAAGTTCATCGCGTGTGTTCGCTTGTAGTTTCGTGGACCTGGCGACGCGAGTTTTTTCCGTTAGGCCGCGCAAGATAGTCTTCGCGCGCAATATCACCCTCGCGAGTGCCGGTAGTGTCGTGAAATAGCAGCACGGAATGGGGATAGGGCATATCGATCCCGGCATTGTCCAAGGCCAGCTTGATTCCAGTCGCAACTTTATCACTGACGTTGAGCACGTTAGCCTGTTGTGATTCAACCCAGAAATAAACATTGAAATTAACAGAAGACGGCGCCAACTCAGCGACAAGTACCAGCGGCTGTGGATCGGCCAGCACCCCGGCGGTTTCTGTCAGCACCCGCAAGATGGTCTCGCGGGCCGTTTCGATCGAGTCGGGATAGCCGACGCCCACGGTAAAGCGCACTCGGCGGCGGTCGTAGGCAGTCCGGACCAGAATTGAGTTGGTAAAGACCTCGCCATTAGGGATTACGGCACGCTCGCCGTCATAGGTTTTAAGCCGGGTAGAGCGAATCGTGATCTCTTCAACTGTGCCTTCATAATCCTTTGTCTTGATCTGATCACCAGCGACAAATGGCCGCCGCCATAAGATCAATATGCCCGCAAAGAAATTTTGCAATACATCCTTGAAGGCGAATCCGATCGCCACTGAGGTAATACCCAGACCGGCGATCAGGTCACCGGGCTGAAACGTCGGAAAGATTATGACGGCCGCCACAAAAGCGCCCAGCAAGGTCACTACGAAAGAGATGAGCCTGCCCAGGAGGTCAGCCAGCGTTACGTCAAGGCGTGTCCTCCTGCCGGTGGTCAGTAAGACACGCTTGAGGATGCGACCGGCAATCAGGAAAAACACAAAGACAAATACTCCAATGATTAGGTATGGCAGACGTGTCAGACCCGCGCGCGTCATCTCGCTAAGGGTCTGAAAGATAATATCCGGGTCAAAACCAGTGGACCCACCGGATTGTTGCAACGACATCTTTAAGATCCTTTCTGCCTGGCACTGACACTCAGGCTTTGGGGTGGTTCCCCTAAGAGCACCAGTGCTCGCTCAAACTCGGTTTCGATCTGGCCGCGGTCATAAGCCGCGTCAATCGTTTTGCTGGCAACATTCATGACCAAATGAAGGTGTTGCAGCAGGATTCGTTTTCGCGCGCGGCTCTGAGTTCGACCGGCCATAACCTGTATGGAAAGAATCAAACGCGATAGCACCGCGACGTTCCCGCCAGCACTTAATCTAATTTGGTCGAAAGCGGCCGCGACTAATTGCGTAAAAGTTGGTCCCCGAGCAGTTACTCTTGGCTGGTTTCCATCCGGTAAGCCAGTCTCTATTCGACGATGAGCCAACTCGGCCAGAACGGCTCCGAGATAATCAATACATGTCAAAGCAGTGGTGGTGTCATTAATCCCCGGCGACAAAGCCTTCAGAGCAATATCCACCAACTGCATAATGCCAAAGGACACATCTTGTTCTACAGTGCGCCTGCGGCTGATACTAAAAGCATCGTTTATCTGCTGGATCTGAGACTCATCAAGCAGTTTTTCAGTCGCTAGCGAAACTAGCGGTGATTGCTCAACCACAAACTCGCCAATTGCCCTCTCCATCTTTACGACGGTATCCAGCTTTTCGGCGAGACTGAAAATGGCTTTAGTGTCCATGCTTTGAACGTAGCCGGTAGTCAGCGCCGGAACGGCCCGCCAGGAATCAACTTCGGGTATCGCTTGCTTTTCCTCTTTCTCTTCCTGGCCCTCACCAAGTTCCTTTGGAAAAAGGTTCTTAACCGCCCTGAGTGTTTCGTCAGCGGCCGAAGAAATTAAGCTCGATGCCTGTATTGACGAGGCGATGTGATGAATGAAGAGTATCAGAACGCCGATGCCCACCAGCGCCAGCACAAATCCGAATGCGACCGCCAGCGACGGGATGAAGCGTCCTTCATCACCGCCTCGGATTGTGCGCAGGACGACCAGGCAATAGGCAAATATGCCGACGAAGAACCCGAGCACAAGCTGGTTTGTCCTGTCACCCATGAAGTTGCGCAAGATGCGTGGCGTGTACTGACTGGATGCCAACGACAGGGCGACAATAGTAATTGAGAAGGTGACGCCGGCGACGGTGATCATCGAGCCGGCAATGGCCGAGAGCATGCCGCGGGCACCATCGGCTCCGGCGCCGAATAGTCTCGGCCATTTAGCCAAGAGTTCCGGGTCAACCCGGGCGTCAATTTCGATCAAAAGCGTGGCCACGACAACTGCGCAGGTCACCATCACGCCCGGTACGAACCACAGGCTGGAGCGCAGGTTGTTCCAGAGGGGCAAGAATTTGCTCATGATTTTGGTGGTACTCAAGTGTATACCGCGAATCCGTTTAGGCGAAACTCGCATTCTGGGACTGAGGTGGTCGCCTTCTGCGAGGGGTGGGCGTGGCCTACTGGGACCGCGGGCGTCTCGCCCGCCGCGATCGCGGAGCGCTCGCAGGCCTCACAATATGTGCAACTCTCGGATTAAGCTGCAGCGCAAAAACAAGGTGTCTTAGCGGAAATTGAGCGGTGATAGTGGAGGTTGAGCCCTGCGCGAGGCTTCTCGCGCGTTCCGCGCTCGCGGCGGGCGAGACGCCCGCGGTCCCAGTAGTGTTAATGATTGCCGATGCGCGTAACGAAGGGTATCTGGGCAGTGATTGAGCTTTCAGTGGAGTTTGTTGCGGCCAACGGTATACGGGTAGTGCTTATCTGGGAAGCGCAAATTCGCGCTACCAGGTCAATCATTTCGTCCGGTCCGGATACATAATATCCAGCGCGCGAACGGTTGCGTCCCACATGAACGGTCCAGGCACTCAGGGGCAGCTGGGCAAATAAGTCTTCATCAGTAGTATCATCTCCGGCGGCCAGGATGAAATCGGGTTGCAGCCCGTTCTGGATCAGACGGAGGTAAACTTCGCCTTTGTTGGCCCAGACTAGCTTTACCTCAACAGTCTTCTGTCCTTTGACTGCCCGTGCCGGGGATTCGGCCAACATCTGTTCGAGATTGGCAACCAGGTCGTTGGCCAGCCAGTCGCCAAACTCCGGATCAGCCATGCGATAGTGCCAGACCAGTGAAAATTCTTTCTCTTCAATAAAGCTTCCCGGGGTGCGTGCCACAAAATGATCTAGTACCGGATAAACGCGTCCTTTCCAATCATCTGAAGTATTTGGATGGGCACTCTCCCAACGATTTGACGCAGGCGAGCGCAAGACAGCGCCATGCTCGGCGGCCAGCCAGATATTTGGAAGGGCGCCAAACCATCCTTCAAGGTCGGCTCGAGACCTTCCCGAAACGACAGCTGCCGTCGTTTTAGAGTCGGTACTGAGGTCTTTCAATAATGAGAGCAGCCTCGAGGTGGGCACAGCATTTTGCGGAAGGGAAGTGTAGGGAGCCAAGGTCCCATCATAATCCAAAAGTACTAACCGGTTTTCGGCCTGGGAATAAGCATGAACCAACGCCTCTGATTGCAGTGGCACTGGTTCGTCATGAGCCTGTTTTGAACGTGCTTGTCGAGCGTTTTTGAGATTTTCAACGAATCGGCTGCCCCAGACAAATACGTCGTTCTTGTGCACACGCCGGTAGAGTGCCAGCATTCGTTGTCTACTTTCAGTCTCGGGTAGCTTCAGCGCCCGGTTAATGGTGGCGCTTAATCCCTCTTCATCGTATGGATTGACCAACAACGCTTCGCCCATCTCGGCCGCTGCACCGGCAAACTCACTGAGCACCAGAACTCCATCACCCGATGATTTGCAGGCTACATATTCTTTCGCCACCAGATTTAAGCCATCGCGTAAAGGTGTAACCAGAGCAATATCAGCAGCCGCATAAAGAGCTGCCAGTTCCGACTGAGGCACGTTACGACGAAGGTAGATGATCGGAGACCAGTCAGGAGTACTCCAGTCACCATTGATTTGGCCCACTAGTTCATCCACTTCTTTACGAAGGCTGGTGTATTTGGGTACTCGTTCGCGTGAGGGGACTGCAATCTGGACTAGCACAACTTTGTCGCGCCATTCCGGATATTCGGTCAGAAAGCGCTTATAAGCGCGCAGGCGCTCAGGTATTCCTTTGGTGTAATCCAACCTATCGACACCCAGTATTATTCTTCGATAATTAAAGCGTTGCTTCAGATCTCCCAGTAGCTTCCGTGTCGACTCGTTCTTAGTTAACAAGTTGTCGAACTGATCGGCCGCTATGCCGATAGGTAGGGCGTCGAATCTAACTGTGCGACGACCCACCTCCACTCGGTCCATCTGGCTGCCAAGACCCAGGAGTCTTAATAAGGACGTACGAAAGTTTTGCAAGTAACGATGCGTATGAAAGGCCAGGTAATCCGCGCCCAGCATACCGCGTAAGAGTTCTACGCGGCGCGGAAGAATACGGAACAC
>Ga0187893_10013393_pt1 | contig 11425 bp, 7 predicted proteins | sample MA1701074metaG_FD_139574 | JGI IMG/M metagenome (GOLD analysis project Ga0187893, IMG submission 139574) | White microbial mat communities from a basaltic lava cave in the Kipuka Kanohina Cave System on the Island of Hawaii, USA - MA170107-4 metaG ...
GAGCAAGCGCAACATACGCGCCGGTTATCGACGCGCAGCGAGTGCCGCCGTCAGCTTGAATCACGTCGCAGTCGAGATAGATCTGACGCTCGCCGAGTAATTTGTTATCGACGATCGCTCGCAGACTGCGGCCGATCAGCCGCTGAATTTCGGCCGTGCGTCCCGAAGGCTTTTGCGTTTCACGCTGCGTGCGCGTATTCGTCGCGCGCGGCAGCATCGCGTATTCAGCCGTCACCCAACCGAGTCCTTTGTTACGCATAAACATCGGAACGCGATCTTCAACGCTCGCGGTGCAAATAACTTTTGTTCCACCGACCTCGATCAGCGCCGAGCCCTCGGCGTGCGGCGAGATGTTCGGCGTGATCTTCACATTGCGAAGCTGGTCGTGTGCGCGTTTGTCTAGTCTTGAATAGGTCATTACTAATTTTTTTCCCGCGAATAACGCGAATAAATGCAAATTAAAGAATCTATTATTCGTATCATTCGTGTTATTCGCGGGCTAACTCTTTTCCTAGTTCATCAATGCCGTAAACCTCTATCGCTTCAAGTTTTGACGGCGGCGTGCCGAGAAACCGCTCGGCGACGCGGGCGAATCTGTCGGCAGCATCGGTCACATAAAAATGATCGAGGTCGTCGCACAACTGACGCTGTCCGGAGACGGCGTTCGGATTTGCGAGGCTTTTTTCGTCTAACAGAGTCGCTACTTCGCCGGCGGTCGCCTCGCCTGAATCTACAAGCTTAACATCCGCACCGACCGTCTGCTGAATCACTTCGCGAAGTATCGGGTAATGCGTGCAACCGAGCACAAGCGCGTCGGGCGCAAAGTCGCGCATCTCGGCGAGATATTTTGCTGCGATCGAGTAAGTTTCGTCTTCGTGCGTCCAGCCTTCTTCTGCGAGCGGCACAAACAGCGGACAGCCGGCTTGCAAAATTTCCGCGGTGTCCGAAGCACGTCTAATGGCTTCTAGATAAGCGTTGCTTGCCACGGTCGCCTCGGTCGCGATGACGCCGATCCTTGGCGGCCTACCGCTGACCACTGACCACTGACCACTGACCACGGCTATTGCTTTTCGCCCGCCGGGACCGATAACGCCAACGACATCGAGGCCGATCTTTTCACGAATCTTCGGCAACGCCAGCGCCGACGCCGTGTTGCACGCGACGACCAGCATCTTGATGCCGCGACTCGCAAGAAATTGTGAATTCTCTATCGCATACCGCTCGACCGTCGCGAGCGACTTCGTCCCATACGGCACGCGCGCCGTGTCGCCGAGATAAACAAAATGTTCATTCGGCAAACGGTCGTGCAACGCGCGATAAACCGTCAGCCCACCGACACCCGAGTCGAATATTCCAATCGGTAAATTGTTGATCGAATCGCTCATTACACGAAAGTAACGAGCATAACGCCGCACGAGCTAAATACAAAATCAAACTACATTTGGGCAACACTATCGGCTTGAAACACGAGCGCGGGGAGCGGGGCGCGCCGACTATTTCATCGGTTACTTTGCAACAAATCAAGAAAGCGACGTTCCTGTTGCCCGCCGGAGCCATTCTCCTGTCGGCGTTCAAGCTCGAGGATCTCCTTGTTGATCGCCTTTTGCAGCGCCGCCCGCAGGTCTTCGGACATCGGGCTTTTTGGCAGTTGCTTTAGAATCTGCGTTGCAGCGCGCAGTCGCGGATCACGATCCGTTGCGGCCGCGGCCAGGCCGATGTTGAAGAGTCCTTTGATCAATGTCGCAATCTCGCGGAAGCTGCCGACGCCCGATTTCAAAATAGCGTCCGCGATGGTGGTTGCCTGGGATTCGGAGTTTGCGCGGCTCAGTTGGGTGACCATTTCGATTCTAAACCCGGAGTTACGTTCCGGTGGGATGCCTGAGGAAGCCGATGCCAGGGCAAGCAGCGTAGCCATCGCCCGCGGAGCAAGAGCCTGCACTTCACCGCTTATTGCCGGCGGCAATGATGCTGCCGCAGAGCCAATAGCCACCGCGTCTGCGACACTCAACAGGGCTTCGACCACACGCGTCTTGTCTTCATCGCGCGTTGTGGAAAGAGCGCCGAGCAGGTTCATGGCAGCTCGCGCGATGTTGAAAACGTCTAGGCGCAGCTCGTCCTCGGTGAGCGTGTGGCGCAGGGCATCTGCCGACGCATTCGCCGCCGCGCGGCGCAACCGTATTCGCAACGAGTCGGCGCTCGCCGATTCGACGTAGCCCAACAGCGTGGCCCGCGCGCCAAGGACAAAGGTTCGGATTTCGCGGGCGCGTTCTCCGTCCGGGCCGGTTTCGGCCTCTATCGGAACATAGCTGGTTTCGCAGAGAAACCTTGCCGCCGCGCGACAGGCGTCAAGCAATCCCGGTTCGGCTTCGCCATGTTTCTCTGAGCGGGCAATGGCCTCGATCAGCATGGTCATCGTGGATTGCGGCGTTTGTTGCTGCCAGAGCGGATCAATCGGACTGTAGCCCAGCGGATCAATTGGGCCTTTGTCTTTCGCGGCGCGCACCAGCGCTGTGCGCTCGCTTGAGAGCATCGGGCCGCGTAGGAGAAACTGCGAAAACCAGCCTTCGCGCTGCGCGTTAGATCTGTTTGCCGCCCGCGCTGGGTTCCCATCCATTAACGCTTTGAAGCCGAGCGTGCCATTCGGGTCGGCTTCGGCAATCAGCACGTTGAACGCGGCGGCCCAACTGCCGAACTGCTTGTCGCGATTTGAAAAGATAGCGCGCAGATCGTCGAGCGTATCGATCTGGTGACGGGTCTCAAGGACCCAGGCCCACTCGAGTTGCTGCGATGCACCCTTTCCCAAAGGGCGAAACATGAAGTAAGTGCCGGGACTTTTCAGCGTCGGGCGGTCTGCGTCGTCACGCGGGACGATGATCTGACCGCGAATGAAATAGCGTCGCCCGTCGGGGTGCGGCTGCGCGATCCCTTTGCCGCTGAGCGCTTCGACACCTTTCGGATTGAGGTAAAGAATGTCTGCTCGCGCCGCCGTCGTCATCATCACTAACACGAACGCCAAGCTGAGTAATGTATGGGGCAATGCCTGACGAATTGCGAATACAAAAATCGATTTGTGCAAAATGTCGCTTCGGATACTCATTTCCAACCTCCTTTTTTAACTTCAGGCAGCGCCGCGCCGTTATGCGGCCTGCGCCAAGTCGGGCCACCGCCTCGCCATAAGCGCGACTTGCTTAAACCTCATTTGCTGAGGCAGCGGCACGGCACGGCGCGCCACGTGCGTCGTCCGTTTGCGCCAGGGCGCATCCGGCAAGAGCAGGCGAGCGCCTTGCGCGGGTCTTGGATGATGCGGCTTGCTCAAATCGAGCCCACGGCTGCGGATCGGGTCATTAAGGCGCGGAAAGAATTCTTCGATCTCGTCGGGGTTTAGATAAATGGACTCTAATCGGCCACCCTCGTAGTCGATCCAGCCTTTATGCTCAAACACCTTTTCCCAAAAGAATTCCACATCTGGGAAGTAAGGCCCCTCTTTGGCCCCGGCTACTCTTCTTAGGAATGCCCCGCCGGCTGCATTCTTATTGCGAAATGGTAGACGCTTAGCCTGTTGGATACTCCGTACATTTTCGGCCGAAACGTAGGCCTCAAACCAGTCGAAGATGGCCCCCATTTTGCCGCTGCGATCATTGAATTGAATGATCCGATCAACGTCGAGAATGCCTGCTATCCATTCACCATCGGGGCGTTCCTTATAGAAGTATAGGTTGCCGAGCTTGAAATCCTCCATGGCCACATTATTCGCTCTAAGGTCGGAAGCCAGTTTGGCAACAGCTCGGCGAAGTCCACGGCCATCCGTCCTACTGATCCCTAGCGCGGGCACCTCTCGCCCTTGAAAGGCGAGTATCTTCAGGGTGCGGTCCAGATCGTCAGCAAAGGTCTTGAACAATCGCCCTTCCCCCAACTTGCTCTGGATGACGTAGGGAACGTCGGCGCCGGGAACCGCCTTCAAGATCTCAAGGTGAGGGATCGCGGGCTTTTGAGCGGCTCTCAGAGTCTGGCCTGCGAGGCCAATATCTTCCGCCATCTCGGCCGCTGTACGGAAGCCATCGCCGCTCTCGATCAACTTGACGACGTGTCCTTCGAACTCGTCGCCTTTGTTCATCAACTCGTACACCCTTGCGAATCCGCCCCGTCCCTTGAGCCTGCCGAGAAGCAGGGTGACTCTTTTGCCACTTGAATCAACGGTCACGAGTGGGTAAGGCTGGGCATTGGCATCAATGCTCCTATCGTCGCGGAGTTTATATTGCGCATCGATGTCGGCGAGGATCTCTCCGGCTGACCTCTTGGCCGTCGCAGTCTCTGGCGGTATTCTTTCTGAGCCTGCCTGCCTCTCCGCAGCCGGTTTGAATTTTGGCTCTTCTTTAGGCGGTTTTGGTTTTGATACTGCCGCGTCCCCTGTTGCATTTGCGACCTTCTTCGGTTCTGGGATGGCGGGTACGGTTCGGGTTCTGCCACGTATCTCGGCAGCCATCATCTCGGAGGCGGCGAGCGCGCGACGGTGCGCGGGCGTTATGGCTCGCACCGCGCCTTTTTTTTGAAGCGCTTCGGACTGAAGCGCAAAGTTAACGAAGCTGGCTTTCTCGGTCTTGGACAATTTTTCGAGCGCCGCAAGTCCGCCGCGCTCGACCTTTCTCAAGACAAGTCGCGCGCGAATGTTTGCGATGCGCAAGTTGACCCGGGCGAGATCGGCGGTCGCGACGCTCAAGAGTCCGGTGGCGGCTACAGAGGCGAAGATTTCGGTAAGCGAAAGCGAATTCAGCTCGGCTGCACTGAGACGGTCGGTACCGAGGATCCGGCTCGCACCGAGCGCGAACTCTATCTCCAAACGCTGTTCTCGGTACTTCGCCAGGTCCAGGGTCAACTGAGTGCCGACATCTGCCGCCGCCGAGGCGACCACACATGCTGCAACACCGAACTTGGCGGTGACCAGCGGGGCAGCAACTGCCATCAGTACGGCGGCGACCATCACTTTGTCTTCCCGCGCCAGGTCTTTCTGAGCGCGCACGGCGTCAGCGAGAGTGTGCAAGTTCAATAAGCTGTATCGAGCGTTCAGGTCAGGTTCCCAAACTCGCTTGGTCTTGGCGCCGAGACCGCGTTCCATCATTCGCGGCAAAAGCTCGGGCAGAAGAGCCTCGTAACCGTAGCCGACTAAATCGATCAATGTTTCGACATCCTTATCACCGGCAGCCGTGGCTTTCGCGAGCGCCTTGTCAATCGCCGCCTTGTAGAGCGCGCGAGCTTCAGCAAGCGCCTTGAGCGACCACGCGTCTGCCGCCTTCAATTCGGCCACAGAGAGTAATTTGAGATCGCATTCGCGGCCCGCCTTTTCATTTGTGCCGAAGGTTTTTGCGAGATAACAGTCGCTCAGCGCATACGAGATCGGGCACCCGATAAGCGGACCTTGCCCGGGTGGGCAAGTTACCCTTCCAAGGAAATCGTATGGCAACGTATCGCTCGACGAACCAAACCGTTTGAGAATCTCGCGCAGCCCGCGCAACTCAGCGTCGTCCAGGTCCTTGAAATTGGCGGATGCTATCTTCATCTTTTTGATGAAGGCATCTTTGAATAAAAGCAGCGCCGCATGCTCGGCGATGGTGACGGGCGTCTTCTCTTGCACCTTCCACGTGTTGAAATAATTTTTCCAACTGTAAAACGGATACATGAGTTTCTGCCCCGTCAGCAGTTCGGCGATCCTGCCCGAGCCGGCAGTGATCGGATTCTTCACGATGATGTTGGAGACGACGACGTTGGAGATCTCTGTCGCACGCTTCGAGGAGAGTTGGTTCCAACTTGCCACCTCATAACCGTTGAGGGTCGCAGCTCTGGTTAGGGCGCGACGCCAGGTCATGCCCGATTCCGAAGGATCGTTGAGAACGCCGGCCAGGCAGGGAGTGGTTCTGAAGAGAAATTCATCCTCGGGCCGCGCCATCAACTTGTCACCGAGGCCCGCTCGCAGGTATAAGACTCCCGGTTGGATCGGCGGCGCGATCTGGACCGGCTCGATCAGTTCGATCAGCGGTGTGCGATAGACATAGAGCTTCTTCTTTTGTGGCTTGCCGTCTCTCCCCGGAATTAGCCCATCTATTGTCTCGAGAAATTGCTCGGTATCTTCTTCCCCGACGAATTTGGCGATGATGTATGGCGAACCATTCCAGCTTATTTCTGCATCGTTCAGTTGCGCCAGCAGACGAACCTCACTAATAGGAAAGCGGACTTTGCTCGTGACCTGGATGAAGAATTGTTCCGGCAGGAATACTTCATCAACGAACTCGACCTGTTCGCGCAAGAGCGACTGCGGGTCTTCTGGTTCTGCCGTCACACCACGAGCGAAGCTGACCTGCACGTCATCATCTCCGAAGCGCAATTGCCACGAACCTTCCAGCCCGTTTATCTTGAATTCCTTCCGACCCGGGAGTACGCCGCTCTTCATCACTACTCGCAAGACGATTGCATCGAGTTTTTCGATCAGCGCTGCGGTTTCGGCATCGACACCGCGAGTGACTTCTGTTCTCCCTCTCCTAAACAACTCTCTGGTATCCGAGTAGCGGTTTTCGTCCGCGATGAACGACTCGACGAAGTACTCCAGCGTCGGGTCCGAGGACTCAAATTTGACCTTCTCGCTTGCGTCGCGAGGCAAACCACGGCCGACGACGAACAACCGGCGGACGTTATTCAGCTCAGCCTTCACACCCGGCTGGAAGGGGTAAGGGAACTTTGGAAAGCGTTTCTTTTCTTCGTCGAAGAAGGCTGTTTGGTTGTCAAGCACCTTCACGTCAACAATACATGAGTCTTCCGCAAGCTCGGCCTCAAACCCATATCGACCGCGGTATTTTCCGACCTCGATGACCTGCTTCTCAAGGGTCGCGCGCGTCTCCTCAACGCCTTTGAGTTCTGCGGTAAGCTGATCGCAGACAGCTCCGGAGCATGTTCCGAGCTGCTGTTTGAGGCCGCGTATCAGAACGGAGAGTTCATAGTATTTCCCGTAAAGCTCCCTGAGCTGCCGGTCGCGCTCCTTCCACGTCGCGACATCCTGTTCAAGCAATCCCCAGTTCACGATGCGCGCGTATTGTGGCACTCCAACCCAGATCAGATGATGCTTCAGAAAGCGCAGCGGGTGATCGTAAAAGCCGGCAGCCGTGCTTAGGTAAGCGAACTCCCTTCGCAGATCCTCTTCGATGCCAGAGGCAGGCGATGGAGCCAGATCAATTGCGCTGATGTCACCCGTGCCGATCTTTTTCCACACGGCGGCGTCCTCAAGCCCTTCAAGCTCGTATTTCGCCGCTTGCTCATCGAGCGCCCGGATGCGGTTCCCGAAATGGGCCGTGTATTCATTCAGCCGTCTTCTCTTTTCTGCCGGAGTGATGTCCTGCTGCGGTGTCTGGCCAAAAACGACAGACTGAATGCAAAGAATAATTGCGAGGCTTAATGAAACTGATCTGCTGAAACTGCTTTTCATCCTGATTTCTCCTTATGCTCTGGCTGCTCAATGCCTCATTTGTTCACTGTTGCTTCGACGTTAGTCTGCCGGCCCGCTTTGATCACGATTCCGTTTCGCCGGACTACCGGCAACCCGATGTTCTGGAAGCGCAAATCATATAACCCGGCAGGCAAATCCAGAATGTGATCGCTGTAGTTTATGCTTGCGACTTGCTGTTCTTCGCCCGCCCGAAAGACGTAACAATACATCGGCACCTCCTGACCGCGCGGGTCGCGCACGTTGACTTGCAGGCGACCAAACTGCGGTATCTCTACCCTGGTATCCTGCCCGCCTCTGATCTCAACGCCGCGCATCCACACTTCAGGCCGGACCGGCGTCAAATAACGCAAGTCATACTTGCCGGGCGGCAGCTCTTTAGGCTCCTGGCTATCACTGATGCTAAGAAGTATCTGATTGCTGCCGGCAGGAAAAACGTCAATGTACCATTTGAGTTCTTCACCTGCGAAGTCTTTGCTCGTCGTTACCAGTCTCCCTTGCCCCCCAATATTTGCCTTCGTCGTTGCCTTAACAGCGCTCAACAAGCTCGAGAGAAGCTGGCTGGCATCCTTTGCGTCGAAATAGGTGCCGCCGGTTGATTCGGCTATGCAATGAAGTTGAGCCTGCGCGCGACTTTCAGTGATGTCGAAGCCGACCACGTGTATGCGAAAGTCTATGTTTGCCTTCTTGAGTTCCCGGGAGACGGCGCAAGGGTCTCCCCCGCAAGTCTCTTTGCCGTCGCTAAGAAGGATGATTGCTTTCTTACCCGTCTTTGATTTGAGGTCTTCCGCGGCCTGTAAAAGCGAATAGGAGATCGGTGTCTGGCCCAGGGGCCGCATACTCTCGACTCGTTGACGGAAAACCTCGCGCTCGACCGCGCCGACCGGAACAAGCAATTCAGTATCCCGACAGTCGCGTTTGACTCGATGTCCGTAGGCTCGCAGTCCGGTTTGCATGCTCACCGGGATCTCTTCAATTAGTTTTCCGAGAACCTCTTTTGCGATGTCGATCTTGGGGCGCGCGACGACACGGGCCGCCATGCTCCCTGAGGAATCCACGACGATCACCAGGTTGGCCGGTTCTTCAGTATCGGATTGCGGGACTGACGCCTTCTGCACAAGTGTCGGCGTCTGCGGGGCATTTGCATTTGTCGCGTTGGCGGCCGAGTTTGTACAAGCGACGAGGCACAGCAAAAAGCATAAAGCGATGAGAAGTGCCCGATTTCCAAGCCGGATTCCGCTCGATTCTAGCTCGCTAATGACTTCTCCAGATTTCCGTGTCTTGTCTTGTTCTTTTGGCATAAGTTTCCTCCGGCTTCTGTTTCTTGTTCCTTTCATAACAACACCTCTTTTAATGAATCAATGCAGATAAGCAGTTCGCCGCTCGGCTGTTCGGTAAAATGCACTCGGCCGTTCTCGACAAGACGGTAAGGATCGCGCGGGCTGAAATCTGCGACGGCGGCGGCATCCTCCGGTGCCAGCATTCGCGCGTGCCGTTCACACGTCGAGCACCAGACGACGACTGTTTTGCGTCGTCGATTGACGACGAGCGTTTCGCTTGTCTCAATCGTGACTTCGAATGTTCGCGCTGTTCGCTCCATTTTCTTCTTGCTGACGCAGCAAATCTGCAATAGAATTAACGATACAAATTTAAAGAAAGGCGTTTAGAAAATCCTTCTAAAAATCCGAAATTTCTCCGAAATTGCACGCGATGAAGGCTGAGCCGAGACATTTTTACGAATTCGATACCTTCCGCGTCGATGTCGGCGAGCGCTCTCTGCTTCAAAATGGCGCGACGATGCAGTTGACGCCGAAGGTCTTCGACATCCTGCTCGCATTGGTCGAAAATTGCGGACACACGCTCACTAAGGACGAGCTGATGCAGCAAGTCTGGACCGACAGCTTTGTCGAAGAAGGAAATCTCAACCGCAACGTTTCGACTTTGCGCAAAGTTCTCGGCGACGATCCGCTCTCGCCGCGATTTATCAAAACAACACCGAAACGCGGCTATGCATTCGTCGGTGACGTTAACGAGGTTTGGGAAACGGACGAGACGGTCGAGGTCGAGCAACGGACTCGGTATCACCTGAAAGTCAGCGAAGTCATAATTCCACCGCGATCAAAGTTGTGGATTCGTATCGCAACTTTGCTGGTTGCGGCGATCGTCGTGGCGATAGCAGCGTGGGCTTGGAATCGATCTTCGTTAGGCGATGTGCGAGCAAGCAATTTGGCAGGTGCCGATCCTGAAGCCGTCGATCTCTACACTCACAGCCGCGCGCTTTGGCAGACGCGCGCCGGCGACAAACTGCACGAAGCTACGGTTACGCTCGAACAAGCGGTGCAAAAAGACCCAGAATTTGCGCTTGCTCACGCGGCGCTTGCCGATGCATATGCCTTCGATTATGCCAACTGGAAAAAAACCGAGGCATCTGCACGCGAGGCGATGCGGCACGATCCGGATCTCGGTCAACCGCATGCATCGATCGGTTTTGTGAAAATGTTTTGGGAGTGGAAGCTGCGCGAGGCCGAGGAAGAATTCCAACAGGCGATACAAAAAAGCCCCGATTACGCGACGGCGCATCAATGGTATTCGCTGATGTTATTCGCGGTCTGGCGAGGCGACGCCGGTCTGGCCGAGCTGCAGAAGGCCCGCGAGCTGGAGCCTGATTCGGTTGCGATCAACGCCGACTTGTGTCAAGCGTTTTATTTGCTCAACCGATTCGACGAAGCCATCGAGCAATGTCAGAAGACGCTTGCCATGGACGAGTCAAACTTCAACGCCCACCGTCACCTTTACGACATCTATTCGATAAAAGAAATGTACGACCTCGCGGTGGATGAATACTTCAAATACAGCGAGCTTGGCGGAAACAAGCTTGACTCGACCGCGATGGCCGAGACGCGTGACATATACGCACGCGATGGCATTCGAGGCTTCTGGCGCCATCGTCTAAAACGTCTTGCGCTGATGCCCGCCGGACATTACGCCGTCGCCGTCCATCATGCGCGTTTAGGAGAGAAGGAAGATGCGCTCCGCCACCTTCGATTTGCATACGAAAAACACGATCCGGATTTTTTACTCTTCTATGTTGATCCGGTCTTTGAGAACATATTCACCGATCAGCGCTTTCAGGAATTGATCGGACTGCTCTATCCTCGCGAAGACTAACCAACAAGTAGTCGCTTCAATACCTTTTCTACATTCTGCTTGATCGACACCTCAGTTTTGAGCGAGCCGAGATAACGAATGATCTCGGTGCGTCGCGACGGCGTCAGTGCGTCGAACGCGGCCTTTGCTTTTTTGTCGGCGGCGAGCGCGGCCCGCAGCACTTTCCGCATCTCGAAGACACGCGGTCGCGGATCGTATTCGATCTCGATCGTCGCCGTGTCGCCGAGATAAACAAAATGTTCATTCGGCAAACGGTCGTGCAACGCGCGATAAACCGTCAGGCCGCCGACCCCGCTGTCGAAAATGCCTATTGGTAGTTCGTTCATCGCCATGCGCAAAATATGAATTATATACGAACGCCCCCCGTCGGACAGTAGAGCACATTTCCCGCTAGCTAAACCAACTCGATGAGTAAATCGAAACGCATGTTATAATCTCACCCATATGAAGAAATGGGCGTGTTCGTTCATCGCGGTTTTTTTGCTCCTTCTACAAGTAATGCCTTCGGAAGTCTTCGGCCAACGCACGCAGAAGCCGATACTTTACGGCAAGCATTGGGTCGCGGTCACGGGCAAGCCTATTGCGGCGACGGCCGGCGCGTCGATCTTTCAGAAGGGCGGGAACGCGGTCGATGCCGCCTGTGCAATGCTTGCGGCGACCTCGACGATGTGGGACACGCTCGGTTGGGGCGGCGAGACTCAGGCCCTGATCTACAATCCGAAAACCGGCAAGGTCATCGGCATCAATGCACTCGGCGTGGCTCCGACCGGA
>Ga0187893_10013394_pt1 | contig 11424 bp, 11 predicted proteins | sample MA1701074metaG_FD_139574 | JGI IMG/M metagenome (GOLD analysis project Ga0187893, IMG submission 139574) | White microbial mat communities from a basaltic lava cave in the Kipuka Kanohina Cave System on the Island of Hawaii, USA - MA170107-4 metaG ...
CCGCATCGCATCGACTCCGGCCTGGCCGATCGCTTCTGGCGGATGAACCGCCGCTACGGTTGGTGGGGTCTTGCCTACCTCGAGGCGATGGTCCGCCTCGCTGACTGGTACGGCAGCGCGTTCGTCCTCGAGCGGACGCCAGGTGAGGAGAGCGAACGATGAGCGCCGAATCTCTGGAGCTGCCGGGCATCGACGGCGCCAACCCCCTCGGTTTTCTCGCGGCCCTCGGGACGCTGGTGACGGTCCGACAGGCGGGCGAAAAGCATGTACGTCTCCGGTGGAAGCGCGCCCGCACGTGGGTCCCGGTGCTCGATGGCATCTCCACGTCCGACCCGGACAAGTTGAGCGATACGGTTGCCGGTGCGTTGAGCGGGCGGGCTGTCTCCGGCGACGACGAGAAGAAGCGCGCAGCGACACAGCGCGAGTTCGACGCCGCAAAGAAGGCGGTGGGGGACAAGAAGAAGGACATTCGCAATCGTGGTCTGAGCAAAAAGGACCGCGAGACCGCCGTCGAGCAGGAAGTGCATCGGCTGGAACAGGTTCGCGACGAGAAGCGACAGCAGTGGCTGGACGCCCTCAAGAAGGCAGTGCCCCGTCCCGAACTCGCCATCGGCAAGCGCATCGACTGCACCTACGAAGAGTATCGCGAGCACGCCGGCGACTTCCTCGAGGGCGCGGGGCACGGCGACCGCGAAGCCCTGGATTTGCTTGCCGCCTTTGGCAGCGACGCGTGTCTCGATGAGAAATCCGGCTCGCTAAATTCCACGCCGTTTTGCTTCATCACCGGCTCGGGACGCCAGTTTTTCCTCGATACTGTTCGCCAATTGATGGAGCGGGTAACGCCCGTGGCCGTGCGGCGAACGATCTTCGAGCCGTGGACATACCGCGACGAAACGTTGTCCATGCGATGGGACCCCTTCGAGGATCGGCGCTACGCGCTTTCGGATACCGACCCTTCCGACGCCGCTGCTCGGACGGTGTGGATGGCGAACCTCCTCGGGTATCGCGCGCTTCCGTTGTTTCCGTGCGCGCCGGGTCGCCGGGGGCTGGGTACCACGAGCTGGGCTCTCGTCGACGCGGAGGGTGGGGCGTTCACGTGGCCGATCTGGGAGTTCTCTGCACCGTCGGACACGATCCGCTCGCTCCTCGAACTCAGCGAGCTAGTCGAACCGGAACCCGACAGGTCGCGCATCCGGGCACGTGGGATTGCGGCGATCTTCCGCAGTCGCCGCATCAAGGTAGGAGCCGGTTTGAATACCAAGGTGAACTTCAGCCCTGCGCGGGGCGTATGAGTCCGGCACCGCGCACGTCGCCGATTCAAAAGGCACATTTTTGGGGCCCACCTTGTCGCCGGCTCCGCGAGCGTCTGCGATTCACGCTCACTCGAGGCATTACATGCCCGGCAAGAATGACAAACGCACGCTGGTGTTCGACGCTTTCGCGCGGGTCGCGGACGACGATCCTGTCGTTATTGTCTGGCCACGGCTTGCGCTGGACGCATCGCAAACCGAAATGCTCGACGCCCTGCTTGAGAATTTGGGTTTCTTGGGTCGTGCCGAGTCCTGGGTGGACGCTCGCCGTGCGCCGGCGCAAGTGGACTTCAACTGCGTGCCTGCTGTCGAATCGGTGGATCCTGAAACAGGAGAGGTAACGGGCGAGATCGTGCGCCTGATGGCGCCGAGCACGCCGGAGATTTATCGCGCATTCCGTTCAGGAAAGCTCGAAGCCGCCGGGATCAGGCTCGACGCCGCGGGGCGAGCGCCCAAGCTCAAGCCGGACCAGAAGAAGCTGCTGACAACCCTTCCCGACGACTGGCTGAACGCCATCGGCGTGGAGACCGGCGAGCTGCAGGCCGCCGGCTGGAGCGCGCCGCCCTGTGCGCGGACCGTAAGCTACCGCCGGCCGCTGCACGCGCTCAAGGCTGCCGCGCCGAAGGTCCTCCGCAAGCCGGCGATCATCAGGCCGAATACGACTATCACCACTGCCCGCTTCATGCTCTACGGCAAGCCGCTTCCGCGCATCGAGGACGCGGTGCGCATCGGCGAGGCGCTGCGCGCCGCCGCGATGGGTCGCGCCAAGCGTCTGCTCGGCCCCGACTCTCTGCCGGCAATACTTTCCGGGCACGACTTGGGCGAGCACAATCGTCATGCGCATGCCTTCTGGCTGCCCGATCCAAACGGGCGCGGCGAGATCGAGCATGTTCTCGTACACGCCCCGGGTGGTTTGAGCCCCGAGGCGATGCACGTGCTGACTGCCCTTCAGCAGATGAGGCGCGGCGAAGGCGAGCCGCTGAGGCTGATGCTGGAGGGGTTCGGTACTGCGTCGCTATTCGACGGGATTACATTCCTGACCGGCGAAAGCGCGGTGTGGCGAAGCGTGACGCCGTATCTGCACCCATGGCACCTCAAGAAGCCCCAAATGCGCACCCCGGAAGCCACCGCGGCGGCCATCCTCGGTCAGCTAAGGCGTGAATGGCACGCGCGCGGCTCGGGGCTGCCGGACATCGTTGAAATTCGCGAGCTGCCTTCGATTCGGCACGGCGGCCGCGCTCTGCGACCGCTGCACTTTCAGCGCTTGCGCCGGAAGAATGGTCTCATCCAACCCGACACGCTCGGGCGCCTGATCGAACTGCGCTTTGCGCAGCCGATCCGTGGTCCCCTTGCACTCGGTTTTGCCTGCCACTTCGGCCTCGGTCTCTTCTTTCCCTTTTCCGACGCCTAAATCGAAACGTCCGGCTTTGAGCCGCGCCCGCGAGCTGCCGCCCGAAATCCGGGCGCGAGCGGCGATGCGACGCAGCTTCACGCGGCGAGCAGGATCGACGATCTGCGGTTTCCGCCCTCGAACCGGCTGGAGGCATTGAAGGGCGACCGCAAGGGGCAGTGGAGCATCCGCATCAACGACCAATGGCGGGTGTGCTTCCGCTTCGAAGGCGGCCACGCCCACGACGTTGAAATCGCCGATTACCACTGAGGAATTCGCCATGACCGTTAAGAATGGATTGCCCGCCATCCACCCGGGGGAGTTTCTCAGGGAGGCGTTGGAGGAACTGGGTCTGACGCAGGCGGAGCTCGCGCGTGCGATCGGGGTGTCGCCGATGCGGATTTCGCACGTCGTCAAAGGCACCCGCCCGGTCACCGCGGAGCTGGCGCTGCTGTTCGGGCGCACCTTCGGGCAGTCGCCTCAGTATTGGCTCAACCTGCAGGCGGCCTACGATCTGAAGACCGCCGAGCGGGCGATCGCAAACCGCCTGCGGGCAGTGCGTCCGCTGGCACGCGCTTGATCCGGCCTGCGCCGTCGCCGGCTGCCGGCACGGCCCGCGTCACCAGGCTTTTCGACCTCAGTCTCGGCCTGTTCGTCTCTGCTCCCGATGCGTAAACCGAAACGCCCCGCATCGAACCGCGCCCGAGAACGCCGCATCGCCGCGGCCCGTCTCAAGTTGGTGAAAAAGCAGGCGCCCTCGCGCATCGAGGACGGTCCCGCGATTCTGAACTACCCCGGGCCCCGGATCCCCGTCGCGCAGATGCATGGGGGTGCCGCGATGAAAAAGGCGGGCAAGCGTGCGCGCCGTTGATACGAACGTGCTCGTCCGCTACTACCTGCGCGACGATCCGGCGCAGGCACGCCTTGCCGAAAAGGTCCTTTCCGCCGGGGACGTGTTCGTCCCCACGACCGTCGTGCTCGAGCTCGAGCGGGTGTTGCGGTCGGTGGTCGAGCAACCGGCCGGCAAGGTCCTGGATTGCCTTGCGCACTTGATCGCCCTGCCGGGAATCACGCTCGAGGACCACGAACAGGTCGAAACCGCGTTGCGTCAATGCCGGGGAGGCGCCGACTTCGCCGACGCTCTGCATCACGCGGCAGGAACGCGCGATGGGGTGGTACTACTACCTCGAAGAGAAGCTCCGCTTCCCCTTCAAGGCGAAGTGCATCGCCGTGCGGGAGACGTCGCCGCTCAAGAAAGGCGAGGAGGTCGAGGTGCTCGGGAGGGCGCCGGAGGACGGCTGCATGAAGGAGATGTTCGTCATGGTCCGCTTCGCGGGCCGCAAGCTCGGCGTGCCGCTTGCGCAAATCGAACCGAGCGGCGCGGACGCGGCGACGCGCGAAGCGGTGGATGACTGGCGCTACTGGGCATCCAGCCCATCGCCGAGGCTCGGCCAAGGCGAGACTGCTGCTGGCTTGCGGGTACCGGGCTGACGCGGCCGGCGTATCGTTTTCCAGAGCGTCTGGCAGATCGACAAGGGAGCGGACCTGCCGCGGCTGATTACCCTTTATCCGAGGTGAAGCATGACGTTTGAGCTTTTTTCCGACGTGATTTGACCCGGACGCATACGAGGTCGAGCTCTGCGACGACGAGGGCCGCACGTATGCCTCGACAAGCATTCGGCGCGACCAGCTTATTGTCCTGCGATACCAGCCGGCACAGGCGGCATAGCCGGCGACGCCGGGACGTCGATCGGGCGCGGGGCGTAGCACGCCGCGATTGCGCCTGTGTTCTCTCGACCTCGTCAGCCGCTGCGGCCACGCCGCACTTCGGGCTCGGCCTCTTCGTCCCCGTGACCAACGACTGAACCGCAGTAGTATCGTGCCGGGTTAGAATGCCTCATCTGGTTAACCAGGTGCCGAGTGCATGGACAAGCTGAGCGTGTTCGAAGCAAAAGCGCGGTTTTCCGAGGTGGTGAACCGGGCGGAGGAGGGAAAGCAGACGGTGATCACCAAGCGCGGCAAGGCCGTGGCGCGCGTCGTGCCGGAGAAGGCGGCGCGCCCGGAGCGATGGGACCGGTCCGGGGCGATCGACCGGATCGTCGAGTTCAGCAAGACTTGCCGTATGCGGCGAAAAGTCGACCTTCAGAAATTGATCGAGCAAGGCCGGCTGTAGTGCCGCTGATCATCGACGCGAGCGTGGCGGTCGCCTGGTTCGTACGCAATCAGGCGACCGGCCATACCGATCGCATCAGGCGGCAGGCGCGCAGCGAGCGGCTGCACGTGCCGGCGGTCTGGCCGCTCGAGTTTGCGAACGCTCTCTGGCAACTGCAACGCCGCAAGCTGCTCTCGGACCGGCAGGTCGACACGATCATCGATCTCGCCGAGCCCCTGGACATCGTCGTGCACAAGGACACGCCGGCGCCGCGCCGCCTGGTGACGGTTGCAAGAGATCACGATCTCACCGCTTACGACGCTTCGTACCTCGATCTTGCGCTTGCGCTTCGCTATCCGGTCGCTTGCCGGGATGGCGCTCTGAAGCGCGCGCTTCGCACGGCTGGGCTGAAGCTGGCCTAGCGGGCTCATTCAGATGAAGGAGATCGCCGGCCGGCCGCAGGATAAAATCGACATCGAGTACCTGCGAAAGCTCGCCGATGTCTCAAAGTGACAAGGACGCGATCGACTGGAGCCTGACCACGTGGGAGGGCGCCGAGCGCGAGCAGTTGCGGCGCTGGGCAAAGCTCTCGCTCGAGGAGATCGTGCTCGCGCAGGAAGAAATGCAGAGGGTGACGGAAAGTCTCGCCGCGTCAGGAAAAGCGCGCAGCGGCCGGAAAGGCACGTGAGGCGAATTTCCGAGAAATCCGTCATGTCGCCGCCGCTTCCCGCCTACTCCGCCGAAACCCTTTCCGCGCTCGCCGTCCCGGATCTGATTCGCCTCATGAGAGGCGACGAGGACCGCGTGCCGCGCGAGGTCATCGACGAATGCGCGCGGCGCGGCGAGGAGATGGTGGGCGCGCTGGAGGCGCTCGCCGGCGCCGAGCGGTTCTGGGACGAGGAACCGCCGCTCGGCGAGTGGTGGCTGCGCGTGCACGCGGCGATGATCCTGGGCCTCGTCGCCTCCGAGCGCGCCGGGTTGCTGCTCGTTTCGCTCATGCGGCGAATGGCGCGGGCGGAAGACGACAACCTGGAGGACTGGCTGAGCGGCTACTGGCCGGCGCTTTTCCGGAACAAGTCCGAAGCGGTCGTGCCGCCGCTGCGCGAGCTGGCGCAAGACCGCGGCGTCGACTGGTACATGCGCATTCAGGCGGTGGAGTCGGCGATCGCGTTCGCGGAGCGCGCAGGCGCCGCGGCGCTCGAAGCGGCGCTCGACTGGGCCGCAGGCATCGCCGCCGAAGCATCGGAGGACGAGACGCTGCGCTTTTCGATCGGCAACAAGCTGCTCGATTTTCCGCGCGCGCGCCATCGCGCGCTGCTGGAGGGTCTCGCGGCGCGGCAGTCCGGACCCGGCGTGAGCTTTGCGATGGAAGACGTGCGGCGAGCGTTTGCCGGCGCGCGAGACACGCCGCACTGGCAGCGTTTCGACGATCCGTGGGCGTTCTATGCCCCGGAGCGGATCGCCCGCCGGCAGGCGCGCTGGGAAAAGGAAGACGCGGAGTCTGCGGACGAGGCGGACGAGGATTCTCCATTCGACGAGGACGAGAGCTTCGCTTCCGAAGCGCCGTACTTCAAGGCGGCTCCCAAGATCGGCCGCAACGACCCTTGCCCCTGCGGCAGCGGCAGGAAATACAAGCGCTGCTGCCTGGCGGAGGCGCAGGCCGCGCCGGCGGAAGATCTCGTCTGGCGGCGGCTGCGCCGGCTGCTCGATGAGCACCAGCGCGACATGCTGCGCTTCGTCACCAATTCCTACGGCCGGGCGGCGATCGAGGAGGCGTGGCGGTATTTCGTGTCGGACGAAGAGGCAGCCTTCGACGCAGAGAGCCCGCACGTTACGCTTTTCATGCCGTGGTTCTACCACCGCTGGTCGCCCGATGCCGAGCAGTCGCGGGTGCGCGACAGGGCGCTGCACGGCGTCATCCCGACGGCCGCGTACCTGCAGCGGAAGAAACGGCTCGATCCGCTGCTGCGGGAATACCTCGAATCCTGTCTCGCTTCGCCCTTCAGCGCCTTCGAGATCCTGCGCGCCGATCCGGGGCGCGGCCTGCTGATGAAGGACCTCTTTACCGGCGCGGAACACGACGTGGCGGAGCGCTCCGCCTCCGTCACGATGCAGGAGGGCGATGTCGTTTTCGGCCAGGTGGCCCAAGCCGGCGGCGTGACGCTGCTCGAGGCGAGCCAGGGATTCGCGATCCCGCCGATCTGGAAGATCAAGGCGATCGAGCTGCGGCGCGAGCGCTTCGCCGGCGCGAGCGCGGTCGCGCCCGAGCGCCTGCGCGAAGCCGAGCGCGCGCTGCTGGTCCTCTACGACGACATCGCGGCGCAGCTCTTCGAGCGAAAGCTGCCCGTCATGCAGAACACCGACGGCGAGCCGCTTTCGCCGCGGCGCGTGGTGTTCGAGGTGCCTTCGGCGCCCGAAGCGTTCGACGCCCTCAAGCACCTCGCGCTCGAGGAGCGCGACGACGAGCTGCTGCGCGACGCGGTGCGCGATCCGCAAGGCAAGCTCGTGCGCGCGAAATTTTCGTGGCTCAAGCGCGGCAGTGCTCAGAATCCAGGATGGGAGAACACCGTGCTCGGCTCGCTCGAGATCGACGGCACACGGCTCACCGCCGAGGTGAACTCCGAGGAGCGCGAGAAGGCCCTGCGGCGCATCGTCGCGGAGCGGCTCGGCGGGCGCTCGCGCCACCGCGCGACCGAGATCCAGTCCGTGGAGAAGCTGCTCGCCGAGGCGCCCGCCGCCCCGCGCCGCTCGAAGGAGAGCGCCGCGCTCGCCGAGCTGCCCGAGGTCAAGGCGAAGATCGCCGAGATGATGGCGAAGCACTACGAGCGCTGGGTGAACGAGAAGATCCCGGCGCTCGGCGGGAGGACTCCGCTCGAGGCAATCGCCGATCCGGCCGGCCGCGAGTCGGTCGCCGCGCTCGTGCGCCAGATCGAGCGCGACGGCGCGCGCATGGCGCCGCCGCTCGACCCGGCAATCGCGCTGCGGTTGCGCGAACGGCTCGGACTGAGCTAGACATCGTCGCTGGCGCGGTACGCTCGCGCTGGCCGCGCGGTTGGGAGGGCGCTAAGATGTCGCCCATGAGTGCCGTCCTCGAATATCCGCAACGCCACGCGATCAGCGCCGAGGAGTATCGGCGCATGGGCGAGGCGGGGGTGTTCGCGCCCGAGGCGCGCCTGGAGCTGATCGAGGGGGAGATCATTGAGATGGCACCGATCGGAAGCCCGCATGCAAGCACCGTGGCACTTCTGAATCGGCTATTCGTCCGTCAGGCGGGCGAACCGCGCCATCGTCTGGGTGCAGAACCCGCTGATCGCCGGCGAGCGGTCCGTCCCGCAGCCGGACCTCGTCCCTCTCAAGCCGCGCAGGGACAACTATTTCAGCAGCCATACCGACCGGTGCAGATGTGCTGCTGGTCGTCGAAGTTTCGGATTCCACGCTCGCTTTCGATCTCGCAACGAAGATCCCGCTTTGCGCCCGTAGCGGGAGTCCGGAGGTCTGGGTGGTCGACATCAACGCCAAGGGGGTGCGGGTCTTTCGCGAAACCTCCGCCGGCGCGTACCGCACGAGCTTCAACCGCTGCGGCGATGAGAGAGTCGCCGCGGCGCTTCTGCCGGACATCGCGATAAGAGTCGGCGCGCTCTTCCCCGAGTAGCCTCCCGCCGCGGCTATCGCGGTCCGCGCAGGCGAGCGTATCCTCCCTGCGAGGCCATCGCCGTGGAGGGCGCGCCGTGCCGGACGAGCAGGTCCAGCAACAATCCGAGCTTCCGCTTCCGTTTCCCGAGCTCGCGGGCGATATGCCGCTGCTTCCGGCACGCATGCTGAACGAGTTCCAGTATTGTCCGCGGCTCGCCTATCTCGAATGGGTGCAGGGCGAGTGGGCGGAGTCGGCCGACACGATCGAGGGCCGCGGCGTGCACCGGCGCGTCGACCGGCGCTCGGGAGAGCTGCCGCCGCCGGAGGAGATCGGCGCCGAGACGCGCATTCACGCGCGCTCGATCACGCTCTCGAGCAACCGCCTGGGGCTGATCGCCAAGATGGACCTCATCGAAGCCGAGGACGGCGCGGTGGTTCCCGTCGACTACAAGCGCGGCAAGCGCCCGCACGTGCCGAAGGGCGCGTACGACCCCGAGCGCGTGCAGCTCTGCGCGCAGGGGATGATCCTGGAAGAGCACGGCTACCGCTGCGCCGAGGGCGTGCTGTATTTCGCCGCGAGCAAGGAGCGCGTGACGGTGCCCTTCGACGCCGAGCTGCGCGCGCTCACGCAAGCCGGGATCGACGGCCTGCGGCTCGTCGCCGTCGGCGGGCAGATTCCGGCGCCGCTCGTCGACAGCCCGAAGTGCCCGCGCTGCTCGCTCGTCGGCATCTGCCTGCCCGACGAGGTGAACTTCTTCGCGCGCGAGCAGCAGCCGCCGCGGCCGCTCGCGGTGCGCAGGGACGAGGCGCTGCCGGTGTACGTCCAGTCGCAGCGCGCGAAGGTGTCGAAGAGCGGCGAGACGCTCGAGATCTCGGTCGAGGACCAGAAGGTGCAGTCCGCGCGCCTGGGCGAGGTGTCGCAGGTCGCGCTCTGGGGAAACGTGTACCTCACCACGCCGGCGCTGCACGAGCTGATGGCGCGCGAGATCACCGTCACCTGGCACAGCCAGGGCGGCTGGTTCATGGGCCACACGATGGGAACGGGCCACAAGAACGTCGAGGTCCGCACCGCGCAGTACCGGGCGAGCTTCGATCAGGCGCACTGCCTGCGCCTCGCGAAGGGCTTCGTGGTGGCGAAGATCCAGAACGCGCGCACGCTCCTCAGGCGTAACTGGAAGGCGGGCGAGGTGCCCGAGACGCTGCTCGACGCGTTCAGGCAAGACATCGACCTTGCGCGGCGCGCGAAGGGGCTGCCGGAGCTTCTCGGCGCGGAGGGCAACGCCGCGGCGCGCTACTTCCGCGAGTTCCGCAACATGCTCTCGCGACCCGAAGGCGAGGGCGAGCTGCCCTTCGACTTTGACCGGCGAAACCGCAGGCCGCCCGTCGACCCGGTGAACGCGCTGCTCTCCTTCGCTTACGCGCTCCTCGTGCGCACCTGGACGGTCACGCTCTCCGCCGTAGGTTTCGATCCCTACCGCGGGTTCTATCACCAGCCGCGCTATGGACGGCCGGCGCTCGCGCTCGACCTCATGGAACCTTTCCGTCCGCTCATCGCGGAGTCGGCGGTGATCCAGGCGATCAACAATGGCGAGGTAAAGCCGAGCGACTTCGTTTCTGCCGCGGGCAGCGTTGCACTCGATGCGGACGGCCGCAAGCGCTTCATTGCTTCTTTCGAGCGGCGTCTCGCCCAGGAGGTCACCCATCCGCAGTTCGGCTACCGCGTGAGCTACCGGCGGCTGCTCGAGCTGCAGGCGAGGCTGCTCGCCCGCCATCTGCTGGGCGAGATCGAGGACTACCCTAACTTCGTGACCCGATGAGAGACGACGAGCATCTATACGTGGTGACCTACGACATCAGCGACCAGAAGCGCTGGCGCGCCGTGTTCAAGCTGATGCACGGCTACGGCGGGTGGCTGCAGCTTTCCGTATTCCAGTGCAGGCTCACGCGCACCCGCCATGCCGAGCTGGTCGCTACCCTCGATGAGCTCATCCATCATAAGGAGGACCACGTCATCCTTGTCGACCCCGGAACCGCCGAGAACGTCGAGCCGCGAGTGGTAAGCTTGGGCAAGGCAGGGTTTGCGCCGATCGAACGCGAGCCAGTGATCGTCTGAGCCTCGCCGCGGCGGCGCGAGCGCTGTGATGCGGCGGATCCCGGTATCGAGCGCTCGCAAAGCGTAGCTCTTTAACAATTCGGGCAAAAACCACATCCGGCGCCGCAAGCCTTCACGGCGCCGGAATAATTCCGGCAAAATAGCGCCAGCGCTCGCAGTGCTCCCTCGGAACCCGCGCCCGGAGCGGTTTCCAGAGGGACCCGTCTTCCGCGGTTTTTTGCCGCGGCCTCATTGAAGCACCACGACGCGCGCGCTGCAGTCGGGGCAGGCCATGTGTCTTCCGCGGTTTTTTGCCGCGGCCTCATTGAAGCTCGAACCGCCACACGAGCCACTGACGGCGATCGCTGAGTCTTCCGCGGTTTTTTGCCGCGGCCTCATTGAAGCTTAAGCGACCCTAACGAATGGTGGCCGGAAGTGGAAAGGTCTTCCGCGGTTTTTTGCCGCGGCCTCATTGAAGCGCGCCGATGTTCCTCGAGCGCGTGTACGCGTGGTTCGTCTTCCGCGGTTTTTTGCCGCGGCCTCATTGAAGCGCTGGAGGGAACAACCGCAACCACCACTCCATCGCCGTCTTCCGCGGTTTTTTGCCGCGGCCTCATTGAAGCCGGCGACCAGTTGCGATCAGCGTTGGGCTTGGCATGGTCTTCCGCGGTTTTTTGCCGCGGCCTCATTGAAGCCGGGGCCTCGCTCTACGGCTTCTGCTGCGAGAAAGTAGTCTTCCGCGGTTTTTTGCCGCGGCCTCATTGAAGCGCTCTAACAGCCGCTGGCATTGGAACTGGCTTACGCTGTCTTCCGCGGTTTTTTGCCGCGGCCTCATTGAAGCCGCTCC
>Ga0187893_10013395_pt1 | contig 11423 bp, 13 predicted proteins | sample MA1701074metaG_FD_139574 | JGI IMG/M metagenome (GOLD analysis project Ga0187893, IMG submission 139574) | White microbial mat communities from a basaltic lava cave in the Kipuka Kanohina Cave System on the Island of Hawaii, USA - MA170107-4 metaG ...
ACCCGACCAAATCCCAACACCGCCCCATGCCTCCGAGAGAACCAAAACAAACCGTTCACCGCAAAAAAACCGCCTCCCATCCCTCCTGACTTCCTACACAGAACTTTTTCAGAGTGTCCTTATGTAAAAAGTCTCGACGATCTCGAATGTCTCACCGCCGAGAAACTCGAAAATCCGAGACCGTTGCGCAAGGCGAAGAACGGTCCGCCCATTCCCGACACAAGCGGACAGAAATGGCATTACATCGAAAACGTCAGCTACGGAATGACAGGGGGCGGAAACCTGTTGCGAGGAAACTTGCTCGGCGGTAGGAGGGCGGTATTGGACGGCGGGATTATGTCATTCGAGGAAACTTTTGAGCAGGACAATGTGTTTGTGTCAATGCGCTTTCCCTACACCTATGGCTACAATGAAGCGTTCCTGACGAAACTGGCAAAGAATTACCCATGGGTAAAAGTGCATAACGTCGGAAAATCGAAGGAAGGACGAAATCTCCGCATCGTTCAAATCGGGGAGGGAGATAAAAGACCGACAGTTGTCATTTACGCCCGCGAGCATGGCAACGAACACGACACGAGCCATTTGGCGGAAGGAGCAGTTCGTTTTCTCGTTTCCGACGACGAAAATGCGGTGAGAGCTCGCGCGAAGTTTTGTTTCATTCTGATCCCATTGGTTGACCCAGACGGAGCAACTGCTGGCAAATACGACAACATCACCAACAATTTCTTCTTCGGGAAAAAAGACCCAGAGATTCTCGCTTATTCGGCTTGGTTCAAGAAATGGATGGATGACGGAAATCGGTTGGACGTCATATTCAATGTGCACAACGTGAGGTCGCAGGGTGCGTCCCATTTGTTCAGCCCCATGATGGAAAGCGGACGGCTTGCGGACTGCCAAGCACTTCACCAAGTTGTTATGAACGAAATGAAGAATTTCCAAGTAGAGCCGAGACCGAGGGAAACTGGCTATTCTCTTTTTAGACTGGGCGGTTGGCTTCAGGATTTTTATTCGCCGTTGTACATCGCCTACGAGTTAAATAGCCAAACTCCGTCGAGACATTTGGCTATTGCAGAGCTTCGAGAGATGGGCGAGTGCATCACGAGGGCTTCCGCAAAATACTTGGACTCGCCACAAGCTCAGAAACTTTTGGAAGGTAACGCGAATGCGCAAGCAGCGCGCAAGGAGCGGTGGGCAAAACTTGGGCAGCTCTTTGCGGACAAAGATGCACTAGTGGCAGAGGAGAAGTGCCGCAAAAAAGCTCAGGAGGAAGGGAAATCCAGAAAATAATTCCTCGCTCGCCGCGCCATCGGATCGCCCGCAAAATGGTTGCTTTAAGAAAGGGCGTTACTGTATAAGCGTTGTCAAAGGAAAGGCGACTCGAATAATCAAACATTCAGGAGAAAATGAAAACGATAAGTATTCTTCTGTTTTGCATTTGCGCGTCGCTGATTTGTTTCGGCGGGAGCACGCCAGAGGTCGAATCCTACGGTCGAAAGTGTGTTGTGCTGTGGGCTGATCCCGATGTCGTTGACGACGGGGAAAGCGTCACTTTGACAGCGAGACTCAGTGATGGGAAAACGGGAGTTACGGTTTACTTCTCTCTTGAGCAAGGTTCAGGCAGTCCTGCCGATTCATCCTACGTTACGGAAAGTGGTGGTTACGCTTACACCACAGCGATCCCATCGGGCGCACGGGTGGTTCGCTACAAAGCTTCAGCGCAAGGCTACGGCTCTGCTTTTGTGGACGTGCTCTTTGGACCACCTGTTCCTCCCGTCCCACCGCCGCCAACCATCACCTCGATTGATTTGAGCCTTCACAGAAAAATCAGTGCCAACGCTTATGGCTTTTCTTTCCAGCTAAAAATAACTGTTAACGGAACTGGGCTCGATGGCGTGGAAATCCGTCAAAGAATTAAATCTTCAAGCACCGAGAAAAATTGGGATGGCACTGATAGGACTTTTGATCAGATTATGGCCGAAAAAACGGCAGGAAGTGCGAACGCTGTCGACACAAAGGGAAAATTCGAGGTGGACTGGAACTGGTCTGCCCTTAGAGACCTCAACGATACAAAAACGCAAGGAGCACAGTATGACAATCAGGTTTCGAACATATTCAAGGAATGGGTTCCTATCGGCGGTAAGTATTATCGGAAAATACGAAGAGCAGAAAAGTTCAGAAGTTTTGTTGTCGAAGTCCACAATAAGGCAACAGGCGATATTTTGAAAACTGCTGAGTGGGGATTTACTTGGAACAACGACAATGCAGCTTGGACGGCAACCAGTTCTCCTCCTCCGCCTAAAGACTCCCCAAGTTGTGCGCGTGGTGATTTGGGGTCGGGCGAATTCAAGAATGTCACCAACCTCCCAGGCTTGAAGGAATGGAAATAATGGAGTCAAAAATATGAATGTGAGAAACAGTGTTTTGTTAATATTCTTAACTTGGGCTTGGGCAGTCGCCTCGCCGAGCCTTTGCAGTGGCGGTGAGGTCAAGCTGACCGTTTATTACTCGAATCGAACCGCCGTTGTGGGAGAACCATTCCCTATAGTCCTTGAGATCAAAAACGACACAAATCGCAAGCAAACTGTTTTTGCTGACTTGACATGGATGGAACGTGAGAACCGTTTGCCCGAAGGTGCGCAATTTGCGCCAGATGCAAGCAAATCCACTTCTGAATCTGAAATGGGCGACAAGCCCCATCTCGTCATTAGATCCCTCATCCCAGTCGGCGAAGAGAAAAAACACGTAGCATCTCCGAAGGTTGCGGTTGACAGAAATCTTGTCGAAATCGCCCCAGGACGGTCAGTGCTGCTGAAAATAGAATTACCTCCTGAATGCTTCGGGGTGGGCGAATGCAGTTTAGAAATGATGATCCGCAAGGGGAAAGAAGACATCGCCCGTTCTGCGTCGGTCACTATTACAGGCGTTCGCAAGAAAGTGGAAAAGACGCCAGAACAAAAATAGAAGTCAACGAGAGTTATCTCTTTCTCTCAGAGAGCCGCTTCCATCACCACCACCGTTCCCGACGCGGGATCAACCGCGCCTTGCGAAATATCGTGCCCGTCGTAATGCGAGCCGAGAATCACCAACTCGCGCGGTTTCGGGCACTTCTACAATGCCGAGACGATGGAGATTGTTTTTTATCTTGGGTGCGCGGTGGCGGCGTATTTGCTCGGCTTGGCGCGCGGGATCGGCATCTGCAAAGTCGGCAGCGGCAACATCGTCGCGACGAACCCGTAACCTTCTCCACTTTATCGTCGTCATTGGGTGCGGGAAGTTTGGAGTTGAAAATGAAGGAGCCGCCGCTATGATAGGCGTGGGTATGGGAAAACCGACACGCAAACGCAGCGCACAGGCGATGGTGGAGTTCATGGTGGTATTGATGACTTGCATCGTGTTGTTCATCGCGATGGGAGTCTTCCTGAGATATTACATGGCGCACCATTACCGAGTCGTGAATTTGATTGCATCGGAATATCCATAAGCAAAGGAGCCGTATGAAAATCAGAAGCAAACGCGGACAAGCGATGGCGGAATACATCATCATCGTGGTCGTCGTGGCGCTCGCGGCGCTGGCGATCTTCGGTGTGTTCAGCGACAGGTTGCGCGGGATGCTCGGCGGCGCGACGGAAATGCTCGGCGGCAGCCAGTCGGACGTCCAGCAAGCTGTCGGCACAAAGTCAAAGGACTTCCTCCAGCAGACGCAGCCTTCGGGTCAATAAATAACCGCGCCGCGCATCGCTCCTTGCCCGAGAGGCGGCGAATCAGGTTCCATCTTCAGCGACGGGATCAGGTTTGGCGCGCGTGCAAACGGGCGCGCAGCTTCAATTCAGTCCGCTGGCGTGCTGAACGGTGAAGTTGCCTTTCGGGATGACTGACTCCCATGAAACGACAAACACGCCAACGCGGTGCAACCATCGTTGAGTCCGTCATCGTCATCATCATCGTCACGCTGATTTTCTTCGGGCTTCTCCAGGTTGCGCTGCTCATCAACGCGAAACAGATTCTCGATTACACCGCTTACGCCACGGCGCGCTCAAAGACCGTCGGTTTCCACGACGGCATTGTCTATAAGGCGTTCCGCGTCGCCAACATTCCCAACGCGGGTCGGATGACCGTGCCGCAGCAGGGGCTGAGTTCCCGCGCCCAACTTGCCGTCGAGCGCCAGCGCATCCCGTGGTATTTGCAGGACATCGCTGCGTTGCATTACGAAAACTGGGATTACATCACCTTTTCGTATCCTGTGCTGGGCGACAATTACCTCGCGGTCACGACCCAGCAACCGTATCCGATGGCGATGCCGTTTCATCAGTTGTTCTACGCGCGCGATTACGTCTGGCTTGAGGGACGCGCGGGGATGGAGAACCATTACCCTTACTTTTTGCAACGCCCGTAACAAATGATTCCGACGAAAGACATTTTGAGGAAGGTGTCCCGCATTCGCCGCGCGCGCCGCATCGCGTCGCGTTCGGGTCAGTCCTTGATTTACATCCTCATCGTCGTCGTGGTGTTGTTTTTCGTCATTCTCGCAATTTTCGACACGCACCACGTCATCACCCAGCGCATGCGCGCGCAGAACGCGGCGGACTCCGCTGCGTTGACGGGCGCGAAGTATCAAGGGTTGTCGCTGAACATGATCGGTGAGTTGAACTTGATGAAGGTCAGCACCGTGATTTACTCGGATGTGCCTCCAGGCTTGACGGGACGCCCGACCGCGCAGCGCGTGGTGGATTCGTTGACGGGCATGCAACGGCGGCTTGCGTTCGTGGGACCGATGCTCGGGATGTTGCAGGCAAACGAGGCGGCGAAACTCAACGGCGTGCGCGCGCGTCCCGCCCATGCGCGCGCCTTGAAACGGCACGCCGACTGGATACGGCGGCTGGCGGACATCGGGATTTCGCCGATGTTCACCGACGACTGGCAACTCTGGGTGGGCGGTTATCCTGGCTGGGCTTACGATTATGCGGACATGCTCGACGCGATTGCGGACGCGGGTGTGGCAGTGGAATTTCCCAACACGCGGTTCATGGACGGGCGCACGGAGTTCACCAACCCGCTCGCCGACGAATACCTCGGCAACCGCGCGTTCTATGATGCCATCGCCGCGCGCGACTGGTGTTACCTGCGCGATCTGTTGCTCAACCAGAATTACACTGATTACACATTTTGGGGACAGATGAGCGTGCATCTGCCGCCGTTGGAAGGCAGCGAATATCTCAACATCGGCGTCAGTTTCCGCTCCAACGCCTGGCTCACGGGACCGCAGGGCGTGGGCGGCGGGCAATTGTCGCCCGAGCAGATTGACGAGTTACGCACGGTGCTGGACGGAATGTTGAGCGAACGCGAATTGGAGCGCAACCCGAACTGGAACACCTGGCAAACACCGCGCTTCCCCGCGTTCACGCCGCCGCCGCCGTTGATCCGCCCGATTCGGTTGACGTGGGCGATTTTCCGACCGAGCGCGTGGCAGGAATTCGGAGCGGACAGCGACGCGCCGCCTCCGAGCGAAACGCTTGTTTCGGAACTGAAGCCTGAGTTCAGTTACACGGGAGCCGACACGTCCGCAAAAGTCGCGGTCGAACCGAGCATTCTCATGGGGTTGCGTCCGCGCTCCGAGACGCCGAGCTTCGAGCCGCCGCCGCGCACCGACTGGATGCATCCGAGCGCCAGCGGCGGCGTCGCCTACGAAATGCGCGAACTCACGGAGTTGTCGAAACAGGAGACCGTGGTTTCGACCGCCGCCGCCAAGCCGTTGGGGGCGATCAATTTCAACGGGCAGATGATGCGCCCCGATTCGCATCGCGTCGTGTTGCCCGTATTCGACACGGTGCGATTGATTCCAGTTGTCTATGCGTCGGGCGGAAACGGGTTTGACGGCGGCGCGTGGAACTGGCATCGGTTCTTCCATCTGCCCGTCTATCTCAATCACGGCGTTGACCCGTTGTATTTTCATTTCGGCTGTTATTACTGTGAACAGCTGCGCCGATGGGAGAATCCTGATTTTCGTCAGGAAGGAATTGACTGGCTTTCCACGCACGATTGTCCGCCGCCACCGACATTGCCGCCAGGGCAGCCAGGGGGCGGGGGAGGAGGGCAGTCGCCCAACTTGCGTCCAGGCGGCGTGAGAATTCCGCACTAAGGTTTCACAACAATGCGTCCACAACATCACAACCGATTTTCGAGAGAGCGCCGCGCCGTTCGCGGGCAGGCGATCACGGAATTTTGCATCGCGCTCATCGCGTTCGTCGTGGTCTCGGTCGGGCTGCTGCAAATCGGGCTGTTCTGCCGCACCAAGGTCGAAACGATGATCTGGTCGCGCGCCAACGCGGGACGCGCCGCCATCGCGGACGAGTTCAGCGCCGTGCCCACGCCGTTCGTCGGCTCGTGGTCGGACGGCGCCGACCGTTACACCTACACTGAAGACGACACCCCGACGCCCGCCACGGCGGATGATTTCATGAGCATCGCGTCGCGCGCGTTGAGCCGACCGTTTCAGTATCCGTTCTACACGCCGCCCTACATCCAGAACAACGGCATCGCGCAGTTCATGGATTTGAACGGTGGCGATTATTCGACGACGCGCGGCTGGGCGGTGGGCGTGGATTACCAGGAAGTGCCCGTGGACACCGCGTTCCAACGGCTCGTGTTTTCGCAGCGTTCCCTGATGATTGGCAGCAAGACCGTGCTGCCGCCATTCAACACGCGAGGTGTGCCATGACCTCACGACGCAGGCAAATTCTCAGGTTCGGCGGTGTCGCGCTCGCCGCGGGGATGTGGCTGACCGCAAACGACTGGCTCGACGCGGGGTTTCTCAATCGGGTGCCGCCGCCGCCTGCGAGGTATGGCGACGCGGGACTGACTTCGATTTACAAGGGCACGCTCGAAGTGAACGGCGAAGCAACTCAAGTCGAGGTGTTCTCCGCGCGCGGCGATCTGCCCGCGGTCGCGTCTCGGTTCGCGGCGGCGGCGAAGGAGCAAACAGAGCGCGCCTGGTTTCACGTCGAATTGACGGGCGCGGTCGGGTTCGCCCAACACAAGGAGCGCCTGAGCCGTTACGTGTTCGCACAACTGGAGCCGAGACAAACCTTGCTTTACGCGCTGCACCACTCGTATCCTCCGCAGGTCGCGGGCAACGCGGACGTGGTGCCTGCCGACTTTCCCGTTTATCCAGGCTCGACGCTCGACATCGCGATTCATCATCGCGAAACGGGCGCGCGGCTGGCGGCGTATTCGGCGGGCGGCATGTCCGCCGTCGTGCTGGATTATTTCCAGATGACGCTGGTCGAGAGCGGCTGGACGCAAATGGGCAAACCGTTGCGGGACGACCGCACGGTTGAAGCGGGGGCGCAGGTCGCGTTTCGCAGGGGCAGCCAGCTTTGCGTGATCAACTGCGACCCGCATCCCACGGGAGAGTTGACCATCGTCGTGTTGTTGAAAGATACCATTCCATGAGGCAAATCATTCTTCTCGTGCTCGCCATCGTCGCGGGCATCATCGCCTACTTCTCGTCCGTCACTTACCTCAACCGCAAGTTGAGCGAATACAGGGGGACGTATCAAACCACGCTGATCCTCGTCGCCGACCGTGACATTCCAGCGGGGACGCCAATCACCAAGGAGATGATTGACGGGGCGCAACTGCCCGCCGTGTTCCTGCGCCAGAATGCCGTGCCCGCCAACCAGGAGGCGAATTTCATCCTCGGGTTGCGCACCCTCCAGACCATCCGCAAGGGCGAAGTCATCTACTGGCATTCCGTCGAACGGTCGGGGCGCGGCATCAAATCGTTTTCCGACACGATCGCCAGCGGCAAAATCAGCGACACGGTCGGCGGCAACCGCGTCCAGGAAATGGGATGGCGCGCGATTTCCATTCCCGTGGACATCGTCGCTTCGGTGACCCAGATGGTCATTCCAGGCGACAAGGTGGACATCATCGCCACGTTCACGTTCCCGTCGTCCAAGCCCGATCCCGCGCTCGACACGGTGACGATGACGATCCTGCAGGACGTGGAAGTGCTCGCCACGGGCAAACTCACCACGATAGACATCAACAACCCCGCGTTCATGGCGCAACAATCGCGCGGCGGCGGCGGACTCAGCGCCAACTACAGCCAGGTCTCGTTGCAGGTCACGCCAGAGGAAGCCGAGATTCTCGCGTTCGCCGTGCGGCGCGGCGGCGGCAACCTCGTGTTGTCCCTGCGCAACCGCGTGGACCCGACGCTGATGTGGAAACCGCAGACCATCAACTTCGATTACATCGAGAAAAACATCGGGCGACTCAACCTCGACCGCATCCGCCGCAGGGGATTGGACGCGCGTCCGCCCACCGAACAACGCTGAGCCGCAAAATGATGACGGGCAAGAAAATCGAATTCGCCACCGACGACCGCGTGGAGTTTATCGTTGCGCAACGCGGCGAGGAGCCGTTCAAGACGATTCTCGACCAGGGGCGGTATGTTCTCGGTTGCGCCGACATTTGCGATGTGGTGATTCCTGGCACGGGCGTTTCGCAGAAACACGCGCTGGTCGCCATCGAAAACGGCGTCATCACCGTCGAAGACCTCGACAGCACCAACGGCACGTTCGTTGACGGTGTGCGCATCAAGCGTCCCTGCCAGTTGCGTTACGGGCAGAAAATCGGCATCGGCACGTGCAGCATCACCGTGCGTCCCGCGCACGTCGCCAAGCCGAAGCCGCCGCCCGCCGAGGAAATCGAGGAGACGCAACAGGACACCATCGAGGAGCAACCCCCTGCGCCGCCGTCTCCAGCGCGGGAACCGCAACGCCGTCCTGCGCCACCGTCGAAACGCGAGTCCGCCCCCGCGCGCGCGCCCGAAGCGCCCGTGATTCGTTGCGCCGAGGAAATCGCCGAGCAATCGCTGGGCGGCGGCGATGTCGCGCAGAAACGCTCCATCAAACGCCAGATTCACGCGGAGTTGTTGCGGCGGCTTGACCTCAAGCGCCTCGCCGCATCGGGCATCAACGAAGGCGATTTGCAGGAAAAAGTCCGTCACACCGTCGGCGCGATCATTCACGACATTCGCGACAAGATTCCCACGCACATCTCGCTGCCGATGCTCGCGAAGGACATCGTGGACGAAGCCATCGGTCTGGGTCCGCTCGAAGACCTGCTCGCCGACCCCGAAGTGACGGAAATCATGGTGAACGGATTCGACCGCATTTACGAGGAACGCAGCGGCAAGATTTATCTCACGCAACGCGCGTTCGTGGACAACGACCAGGTGCTCGCCATCATCAGCCGCATCGTGGACCGCATCGGGCGGCGCATTGACGAAAGCTCGCCGATGGTGGACGCGCGCCTGCGCGACGGCTCGCGCGTCAACGCCATCATCCATCCGCTTTCGCTCAAGGGACCGACGCTGACCATCCGCAAGTTTTCCAAGACGCCGTTCACGGTGCAGGACTTGATTCGGTTTAACACGTTCACGCCGCAGATGGCGGAATTTTTCAAGGTCTGCGTCCTGTTGCGCAAGAACATCATCATCAGCGGCGGCACGGGTTCAGGCAAAACGACGTTGCTCAACGTCATTTCCAGCTTTTTGCCGACAACCGACCGCATCCTCACCATCGAGGACGCGGCGGAATTGCGGCTCAGCCAGGACCACGTCGTCTCGCTCGAATCGCGTCCGCCCAACATCGAGGGCAAGGGCGCCATCGTCATTCGCGACCTTGTCCGCAACGCGCTGCGGATGCGCCCCGACCGCATCGTCGTCGGCGAGTGTCGCGGCGGCGAAGCGCTCGACATGTTGCAGGCGATGAACACGGGTCACGACGGCTCGCTCACCACCGTCCACGCCAACAGCCCGCGCGACGTGATTTCGCGCCTCGAAACGATGGTCATGATGTCGGGCATGGAACTGCCCAGCCGCGCCATTCGCGAACAGATCGCCAGCGCCATTGACCTCGTCGTCCACGAAGACCGCATGAGCGACGGCACGCGCAAGGTGGTCAAAGTTACGGAAGTCACGGGTATCGAGCGCGACACGATCACGTTGCAGGACATTTTCGAGTTCAAGCAGACGGGCATTGACCCGCAGGGGAAAGTCCTCGGCTACTTCACCGCCACGGGCGTCATCCCCACTTTCATTGACGAAGTGGAGACGCGCGGTTTGAGTTTGAGCCGCGAAGTCTTCGCCGAGCACAGCGGGACTGGGCGTCGCGCGCAGAATCAACACGGCTACTGAGCCGAGCGGCGACTGCGATTCTCTCTATCCCGCAATCACGATGGCGCGGTCGTTGGTTGAAGCCGCCGCGCATTTCTCTCGGATGAACGCGAGGATTTCGCCGCTCAGACTGCGGCATCGCGTCCGCCAACTGCGTTTGCCGCTGAGAATCTTCACGCAATAACGCAGGTTGCGGAATTGCACGCGGCGTTCGCCGTGCGCGTTGAGATGGTCGAGCCGTTCGCCGAGCATTCGGAAAAATTCCAGTTCAAACCCGCTGGGCGCTTCAATCGCCAACGCCGCCAAATCCACCACCGCGTGCTCGTGCATTTGCCGATACGCGCGCTCGATGTCGGGATGCCCCACTGATTTCAACGCGCCCGCGACGGCTTCAAACAACTGCTCGCGCGTCACGCAGTGTCCCGCCCAATCGCCCCGCAAATACGTGGCGACCGCCGCCGCGATGTGCGCCGCAAGCTCCCATTGATGATAACCCGCGAGGCTCGCCGCCAGTCCAATGGAGCGCGCCAGTTTCCGTGCGTCGAACGGCCGCCGCCGACCGTCCTCGTAAGTCACAAAAACCGTGTCTGTGTGAATCGCGATCATTCCTTCTTCATGCTCTGGATTTCTTCCACGAACTCGTCCGCGTCGCGGAACTGGCGATAAACCGACGCGAACCGCACATACGCGACTTCGTCGAGGTCGCGCAGTTTTTTCATCACCGCCTCGCCGATGGCGGTGGAAGGCGTTTCGCGGTCGAACTGGCGCTCAACCGTCGCCGCCACTTCGTCCACGACGCGCTCAATCGCCTCGGAACTGACGGGGCGTTTTTCGCAGGCGCGCTGGATGCCCGCGCGCAGTTTGTGTCGGTCAAACGGCTGGCGGCGCCCATCGCGTTTGACGACTTGGAGCGTCTCGCGTTCGAGCTTTTCGTAGGTCGTGAAGCGTTCGCCGCATTGGAGACATTCGCGGCGACGGCGGATTTCCTCGCCATCCCTGGACTCGCGCGAGTCAATCACCTTGTCTTCAATTTCGCCGCACTTGGGGCAACGCATGAATTTCGCCTGAAACGGGGCTGCGTGTTGTTAGCACAAAAAAGTTGAGTGGCGCAAGAGGGGATTGAGTAAAATTTTGACAACATCAGACATTCCCCAAATTGGAGGGACGCGCTCTGTCGCGTCCGATTCGCCAATGCGGTCACGACGGAGCGTGACCCTCCAACTCGCTCTGCGTCAATCTTCTG
>Ga0187893_10013396_pt1 | contig 11422 bp, 7 predicted proteins | sample MA1701074metaG_FD_139574 | JGI IMG/M metagenome (GOLD analysis project Ga0187893, IMG submission 139574) | White microbial mat communities from a basaltic lava cave in the Kipuka Kanohina Cave System on the Island of Hawaii, USA - MA170107-4 metaG ...
CTCAAGCGCATGCAGGGCGGCAAGCGCCTGCCGGCGCCCTTCCAGCGCGCGGATTCCGAGGACCTGCTCGCCGTCGTGTTCCCCGACCAGCTCGCCTGCGCCGAGAACCTGAGCGGCCAGCGCGAGATCCCCGATCACCCGCTCGTGGCGCAGACGATTGCTGACTGCCTGCACGAGACCATGGACGTAGAGGGCTTTCTCGCGCTGCTCGCCCGGATCGAGGAAGGCGCGGTGGAGGTGCTCTGCTGCGATCTCACCGCACCCTCGCCGCTCTCGCACGCCATCCTCGGCGCGCGGCCCTATGCCTTCCTCGACGACGGCGATGCCGAAGGCCGCCGCACGCGTTCCATCTCGATGGACCGGCTGCTGGATCCCAAGTCCGCCGCCGATTTCGGCCGTCTCGATCCCGAGGCGATCGCGCGCGTGCGCGCCGAGGCCTGGCCCGAAGTCGGCTCGCACGACGAGCTGCACGATGCGCTCGTGGTCGGCGGCTTCCTGACCGCGCCGGAGGTCGAACCCTGGAAGACACAGCTCGCGCGGCTGCGCGAGGAGCGGCGGGTCGTGTTCCACGATGGGCTCTGGGTCGCGGTCGAGCGCTCAGCCGAGTTCGAATGCGCCAAGGCCGGCGAGCTCGAGGCGCTGGTTGAGATCCTGAGGAGCCGCCTCGAACTGGTCGGGCCGGTGACCGAATCAGCGCTCGCTGTCGTGCTGGATCTCCCCGTTTCGCAGGTACGCGCCGGGTTCCTCGCGCTCGAATCCCAGGGCTCTGTGATGCGCGGGCGCTTCTCCGGCAGCGGCGAGGAATGGTGCGAGCGGCGCCTGCTCCTGCGCATCCACCGCTACACCCGCGACCGCAAGAGGAGCGAGATCCAGCCCGTGCCGCCCGCGCAGTTCATGCGCTTCCTGTTCCGCTGGCAGCGCGTGGCGATGGAAGGCCAGGACGACCGCCGCGAGGGCGAGGCAGGCCTGCTCGCCGTGCTGCAGCAGCTCGAGGGATTCGCCGCGCCCGCCGCCGCCTGGGAGCAGGACATCCTGCCGCTGCGCGTCAAGCACTACCTACCCGGCGACCTCGACAAGCTCTGCGCCGCCGGGCGCATCGCCTGGTACCGGCCCTATGAATCGAGCGGCAGCGAGATCTCGCCGGCCGCGAGCCCGGTGCGCTCCACGCCCATCGCGCTGGTCGAGCGCGAGGCGCTGCCGCACTGGCAGCGGCGCGCCGTGGATCCGGATGCCACCGATGGGCTTTCGCATCGCGGGCTCAAGATCCTCGAGAGCCTGCGCCGGCACGGCGCCTCTTTCTTCAGCGACCTCGTGCACGATACCGGGCTCCTGAAGAGCGAAGTCGAGCAGGGCCTCGGCGAGCTGGTCAGCCGCGGGCGGGTGAGTTCGGACTCGTTCGCGGGCCTGCGCGCGCTCATCACCTCGCGCAAGCGGCGCGAGCGGCTGCGCCGCTACCGGCGGCCGCTGACGGACGTGGACGATGCTGGGCGCTGGAGCCTGCCGCGTCGGGTTCGTGCGCCGCAGAGCACCGAGGCCTTGGGCAATCCTGCGGCGGATCACATCGCGCGGGTGTTGCTGCGGCGCTATGGCGTTGTGTTCCGGAAACTGCTGGAGCGGGAGACGGGACTGCCGCCCTGGCGGGAGCTCTTCTACGTGTACCGGCGCATGGAGGCGCGGGGGGAGATTCGCGGTGGGAGGTTTGTGGACGGGTTTGCCGGAGAACAGTTTGCACTGCCGGAGGCGGTAGATCTCGTAAAGGAGGTCGCACGAGATCGAAAAGTGGATCGAATGTCAATTTCAGCGGCGGATTCGCTTAATCTAATTGGCATCGTAGTGGCCGGCGAGCGCGTGCCTTCATCTACAAAGAGTCGTGCGCTTTTTGAGCAAGGTGTGGCTTTGGCGATCCACACGGGTGGGGAGCTGCGGTTCTTGATCCAGGTTCCTCACGTGGAGCGATCGGAGATTCGGAGCTTGCTTGTTCAGCACTCGACGCTTTCAAGCCGCGCGTCAAACCGAACTGCAGCGCATTAGGAGCCAGTAGCGAGAGCGTTGTCGCCAAACTTGGCGCGCCGCTCGTGGATGACAAGCGCGCGTTTGCGATTTGCGCCGCTTAGCGTAGTGCCGCGGCGCGGTGCGAGCCCGCCTTCGAGCGATGCACGTGTACGCGTGCCAGTGTTGGTGCTAGGGCTCGACGGCCCGGGTGGTCAACCCCCTCGACCCCACGAGCACCGCGAGCACCCTGGAGCAACCCAAACACCCAGAGCACAGCGAGCACCGTAATTCGACAAAAACGCCAAGCAAGTCAAAATCTTGGCCTATTGGCGTCATGCCAAAACTCGCAACTGTGATTCTTACTTGCGGCGTCTCACGTATTGTTGGCGTCTAGGTTACGGCTTTCTGCCACACGAAGAAGCGATCGCGAGAATCTAAGTCAATGAAAGTAAAGGATTCTTACTCTAGTGTTGTCATGCCCGTCGTTAAGCGCATGAAGGCGTCCAACACCGGCCTGCGCAGGCCTCCAAAACCTTCGACGCGGCGCGCCCGAACCGTATCGGTTCGGGCGCTTACTCAGTTTCGGAGATAGCGCAAATGATCTCATCGGAGAAGAAGGAACAAGCGGCAATAACCGCCGAAGATCTACTGGGCATGGTTGTGATCAACAAGAAACAGGCGAAGAAGCGGGCAAGTAAAGCCAAGGAGGACACGCTCAAGATGCGTGCTCACTTGTGGCCGGAAGTAAAAGACAGTGAGCTTTGGCTTCGTGATGACGATACACGGAAGGGCTTTACGACTATGCCGCGCACAATGCCGCTATTCATGAACCTCATTCAAGACCTTTCGAAGTACGTGTCGGGCGGCAAGTCAATCCCGGCAGGCAAGACCTATCTCGTTCTCTGGTGTCGAGTATTCGATGAGGGCCTCGTAAAGATCGATCAGGAAGCGGCTGCTGCACTTGAAGCTGGCTATTCAGGCGAACGAAACGTTACCACCTGGCGGGAGCACCTTCGTGTACTACGAGATCTACGATTTATTGACTTCAAGCAAGGGCCATCTGGGCCGTATCAGTACGTACTGCTCTGGAATCCATATCGCGCCGCACAGGCTCTACGTCAAAAAGGTTGGCTGCAAGAACCAACCTATACAGCCCTACTTCAGCGAGCAATTGAAATTGGTGCAACAGACCTTCAGGAGCATTAGCGACATCGTGGAGTTCCCACGCCAGGTTGGCCGTGGCCTGACAAGGGTTAGTAATTGGTTGTGGCAGCCGATTGTCAGGCAAGAAACGTGCTCTCGGCTGGGCTCGTGCGCCGTGAACGTCCTCTGCTAGCTAGCAAACCGCCACTTTTGCAAACAACTTTGACAACGGACCACCTTCTGCCGGGGACAATCGCGCCTACGGACGTCGATTGGTACCGTTTTCTGCTTTCTCAGAGCGTCGTAGGCGAAGTCAACTTCTGGCGACCCTCAGCGTCCCGCGAGTTTCGCGCACCACGATTCTCACCATTCTTGTTCAAGTTGAAGGCACCACACAATGCGATCTGCGGCTTCGGCCTGTTTGTCCGGTACTCCACGCTGCCCTACTGGCTCGCATGGGAAGCTTTTGGACCAAGCAACGGATGCTCGAACCAGCAACAGATGTTCGAGCGCATTGAGGCCATTCGTCGTCGAATGAAATTTCGCGGAACAGCGCCGGTTGACCACATTGGCTGCATCATCTTAGTTTCCGTTTCGTTGTTCCCGCAGAGTGACTGGATTCGTCAGCCTTCTGATTGGCCGCCCAGAAACCTGACGCCCATGCGCTACGACCTGACACGCGGTGAAGGCGAGCGCGTCTGGCGAGCATGTTTTGAACGCGTTCCCGCGGACATGATTTGCGACGCCGAATCTAGGGAAACAACGACAATCGGCGCTCGATACGGCGCACCACGCACAGTCATACCACGTCTGGGTCAAGGGGCCTTTCGAGTCGATGTCACTGAAGCCTATGGAAGAGCCTGTGCGATGACAGACGAACATTCGCTTCCGGTGCTTGACGCGGCACACATTCGGCCATATGCGTCAGAAGGGCCCCATGCCACGAACAACGGTTTGCTACTGCGGGCCGACATCCATCGGCTGTTCGACACAGGATACATTACCGTAGGACCGGACTTGGTCATTTACGTAAGCGCTCGACTCAAGGAGGACTATTCCAACGGCAAGACGTACTACCCGCTGCATGGCCGCGCACTGCGCACTCCTCGCGCGAAAATTGACCATCCCTCCACTGACTTCCTTCGCTGGCACAACGAAAGATTTCGTTGACCCGATGAATGATCACATCAAGCCGCCGGCAAGCGCGTTCACCACCTTACAGGGCTGCTCTTGCGAGGTACCGCTGCCCCGTTTCAATTCAATTGTGAGAATCCGTATGCCCAGTTGCACTGATGCAATAGCAAGATTGCCGAACTCGCGCGGTTGATCGGCCACAGGCCAATTGCATTCGCGGTGAAATGGCCGAACTTCGCAAGCCTGGATCCAAAGTCACGCGAAAGCAGTGGTATCCGTAGCATGTACGTCACGGACGAGCAGTTTGCGCCGCACGACAAGTCTCGGCGACCATCAAGTCGCGCTCCGCTCGACGCGCCACCGCGTCGAGGTAGCAACCCACGCGCCGTCATTGATCGCCTTTGCGGGGTTCTGTATCTCCACAGGGTAGCCTTCAGCCCGTAACGCTGCGTACTCGACGGCGGGCTTTCGAGCCAGATCGATCGCGCCCCACAAGTGCACGACGTAGTTGTCGCCGTGCTCGTTGGCCTTTTTCCACTCGTTCTCCGAGAGGAAGAACATCTCACGCAGGTCGCGGCTACCCTTCACCTCAATGCGCCTCACAGGCGTAGTCGAACGATCCTCGACGTCCCAACCTAGGTCATCTGCATCGCGCGCCACCCAATGGATCCCGTTCCTGTTGATCGCGCGCGAACGCTCGAACTGCACGGTGTACAGTTCGGCCCGGTCCCCGACGAGCTTTCGCTCGAGCTGCCATTCAGGGATCTCGGGTTCGGATGGAAGCAGCGCCCATGCCGCCTCCAGCTCGGACGCAAGTGTCAAGGGAATGACGACATGCGGACGAACTTCCACATCGCTCCAATGTGTTAGAAGAGCTAGGAGCTGTGGCGCACCGACGATTGCTTCCTTGCGTGCCACGACAAGGCATTGCGCAGCGTCGCTCGTTCCGCGCTCAATCAGGTGCCGCGCCTGGTCGTAAAAGCACCCCGCGCGGATCAGTGTCAGAGCGAGCCCGGTTTGGTCCCCTCTGCGTATACCCTTCGCAATCTTGTTCCCGGACCTAGTTCGGAAGTATGCGCCGTTGTGGAGATTGATAAGGTCGAGCTTGATTAGGAGGGCCAGGTGATCCCTGAATTCGACGAGTGGTCCACCGCACGTGCGCCACACTCGACGGATGGCATGAGACGCGGGCAAGCCAGGTGCAGCGCCGTCGATCGATGAGAGAACTGCAGCTAGCCGCCGGAACCTTACCGGGGTGAACCAGTCGGACGGGCGGAACACTTAGAGGTCTTCTCCAAGGAAGTAGCGGAGAAGCTCAGCGAGATCCTCAAGAGAGCCTTCCGCGTCGGCCAGCGGGTCGAGCTGTCCGACAGGTTCGAGAGACGCGCCCTCCAACAGCGCCCTCATCATTGCCTCCTTCCGTGCGAGCGCCGCAGCCACAAGATGATCGACGGTCGGATTGCCATTACACCTGGCCTGCATGATGTGAACGTGCACCTGGACGTTATCGGGAAGACCAAGGCGGTGGATGCGGTCAATAGACTGGAGAAAGAGCGCGCAGTCATAGGTGCGGTCGAGATAAAGCGCGTTGTGGCAGGTTGTATGCAGCGAGATGGATTCCGAGCAGGACGCAGGGTTAGTGACGAGAACGGCGGCGCTGGGCAGATTGAGGAACCGATCGATGATCTGCTCCCGCGTGTCCTCATCGCCGGGGTTCTGAGCCAAATTGCTTTCAGTATCGTTAAACGTCTCGTCGCCGGTGGGGACGCGACCATCGATCTGGTATGTCGGCAAGCCCAAAACTTCACGTACCAGATTCGTGAAGTGGTCGAGATTCGGCACGAAGTTGCTCCAGCAGACGATCTTGCCGCCCTTAGCAGCAACCTCGCGGACGATTTCCAGAGCCTTCAGAGATTTTGCAGGCACGTCCGTCGCACGGTACATCGCAAGCCGATCCATTAGCGTCGCGTTCGGGACCTCCATCCGGGGCAGAGTGAAATAGTTGTCTTGTCGATTCAGCAAGTCCGGATTCGCTGCCGCCTGCAACAGTCGAATCGGCCTGCCCCGACGAAGACGCTCGATCTTCTCACGCCAAGCTTCGATCCCCTCGACGCGCTTGCGGAAGTGGCTTTCCACAAGCTCGTACACTTCGGCCTGCGTCCCCTCCATCTCAACTTCATGGACGGTCACGACGTACGGAGGCAATCCGAGAGCGTCCTTTGGCGTGCGCGAAACGAATGGCAGGACGCTGTTCAGGACCCCTGAGAAGTCCTGCTTTACTCTCGACGCGAAGGTCTCTGGTGGTCCGGTCAGATCGCCTGCCGGCCAAAGGATGTTGAGCTGGGAGTAGAGGTCCTTTCCGCTTTGCGGCATCGGCGTACCGGACAAGATTGTGCGTACGCGCGCATATCGCGCGATTTCTACAAGAGCCGGAGCCCACACACCGCCACGAAACCGCTTCACGCGATGCGATTCGTCCACGACGAGCATTACCTTCAGGCGCTTGCACAGGTCAGTGATTGCCGACTTGTCAGAAGTCGCGCTTGAATAGCTTGTCAGAAGCAGCGCGCCGCGCGTGGCGTCAGCATACAAGTCACGGCGTGCCTGTGCTGATCCGCGTACCCGACTCGCGCGAAACGTGTCGCGAAGCGCGATTCTCGACTCCATCTCCCACGGAGCAAAGCACGAAAGCGGTCCGACCACTACCACTACATCGATAGTGCCGGCAGCGAAGTGAGTAGCGGCAACGGCCAGTGTCGTGGCAGTCTTGCCGGAACCCGGCACAGAAAAGTTGGCAGCGTTGATTGCGGTTAGACTGTGGAGAAGGCCGGATCTTTGATGCGGCCGCAGGCTTCGAGCCTCACTGTCCCAGCCAACCTCTTCCATCGCGCGAACGGTCGATGGCAGTTCAACAGCCGTCTTGCCCTCATCGCGGTACGAGATCGCGCTGAGTCGCGTTCGCTGGAAACTGCGCTTGCGCTCGATGTCGCGCTGTACAGCCTCATCGACGATCCCGACACGCTCAACGGACCAGCCCTTGCCCTCCAGAAATGTGTTGATGTGGACGACCAATTCGCCGAGAGGGCGCCTGCGCCGCGGGCAGATCCAGCCGTCGTTTTTGCGGGTCGCTCCGAGAATCGAAGCGAAGAACATCCGAGCAGCTCGGTTGGTGACAAGCGACGAATGAGTCACGATCACCGCGTCGCCGTGCGCCGAGATGACAACGCGATCCTGATCGGTCATTACTAGTACCGCGTCTTCGCGTCCTCAACCCACGAGCAGATCGATGTAAGCAGTTCCCGCACCTTTCCAGTGTCGTCTGCTTCAAGCGCCGCGGCAATGCGATCTTCTGGGGTAGTCAACGAGATTAACCGATCAAGCGCCTGTTCGAGAATCTGCGCGGGACCGCGATCCTTTGCTAGATAGCCGTCTACCGCATTCTCGATGCGCGTCCTAACCCTGTCCTTCGGGTAGTTGGGGCTGGTCGGAACCGGCGGTTCAACCTCGTCGTCATCCTCGTCGGGCTCAGCGGAGATGTCAGGTTCTGGGAGTTCTGTGCCCTGCGCGTTGTCCCACTCCGCCTCGTCCGCGTCTAGGCCCGCGATCAGCTTGTCGTACCGGTCACGATCGTCTCGGAAGATGTTCCACAGCTTGCGGATGTGTCCGTGCGGGTTCGATGCACGCACTGCAGCGAAGCACAGGCGCAGCATGTCCTGCTGGCTGTCCTGGTAGTCTTCCATCTTGCCCATCACCCAACCGACGTCGCGGAAGCGCTCGACCTGCCGGAGCAGTTTGTGGTACTGGCCGCTTGCGTTGGAGTCGAGCAGGTAGTCGTCCATGTACTTTATCGCGCGGAGCTGCTTGATTGCATACTTCTTGTCGCCATTCGTCAGCCATTCCAGCTTCCCAGCGACGCGATCGATGTCAGTGTTGTCCGCCCAGTCGATGTTCTCGAACTCCGCCGCTTCGCGCAGAGTGAGCAATAGGTTTACATCGGTGTAGCGAACCTTGAAGTCCTCCGTCAGTTGCTCGCGCTGCTCCATCTCGAAGAGGTCACCTTCATCGATCTCGGCTCCGAGGATGATGGCCTCGACCCAGCCATGGGCATCACCAGCGGATTCCTGCTGCAGCCGCTTGATCATCGCGAGTCGGCGATTCCCATTGCGTACCGTGCCGTCCGGACGAATCCAGAACGGCGTCTCCTGGCCGCGCGCCTGCCAATCCTTCCTGAGAGCCTCGTAATCGGTCGACGCCGTACCAATGACCTGGTTGCCGTCTACATGCAGAGATGAGTCGAGCAGAATCGAGATCACAGACAACTCATCGTCCGGGCTCGACTCCGGATCAAGAGAGTGGCCGAGCTGGTTCTCCATAAGTAGCTTTTCGGCGTGGAATCGCCGGTTGTCCGGGTTGAGCAGGAGGGCTTTCACCTCCACGCGGATGACGGGAAAGTCTTTGCGTGCGCCCTTGCACCAAAGACGAACGGTTCGGTCCGTAGTGTCGCCATGTTCGGCGATGCGCTTCGTCCTCTCGTCAGCGTTCACAGCAACCCCCGTTGCGTTTCAGTTCGGTTCTCCGTACCGGCTCTTCGCCATCGCGGCTGCGTGCTTCATCCCGTTCATGTCGGCCTCGCTCAGGGGGAGTCTGCCGATCGTCCGCCGCCAGTTATCGACCGAAATGCGGCTTGGCACCTTTCTGCACTCGCCTGCGCGACGACAAACCACCACGACGTCCCATTCACAGTTGCCGCTGGCGGTATGGTGGCCCATGTGCATGTCATTCCGGAGAGGCCAGAGTGCCGTCACGACCAGATCGCTGGCATCGAGCGCCTTGCCTACGGCATCCCATGCTTCGGTGGTTGCCGCGTGGTACGTAAACGCGAGCGGTCGTCCGGGCCGCAGCCGTCGCTTGATGGCCTTGAGACATTCCGCAAGCGATCTTGCAAAAGAGGCTACGGGATTAGCAGCGTCAGGAAGGAGCGGCGTGCCTCCGAGCCTTTTGGAGTCGAGCCATGCCCGGTGAAACTCAGACAGTTCGCTGTAAGCGATGTAGTCAAAGTACGGCGGATCGAACACGCACAGGTCAATGGAGCTCCGGTCATTCTCGCTGCGCGAGGCCGCGCTCCCGCACCGGATACCGCTCCGAGCGCGGAAGGGCTTGAACTGCATCATCTGAGGTGAAGGTCGCTTGGTCTCCACCGACCAAATGTAGCGGCGCACCTCCGACGCGTCACAGGACCGCACGAGGCGTTCGAAAATTTTCGGGAGAGTGCCGCGACCGGCATCGGGGTGGAACGGGTTCAGCTCAACGGACAGCGCAGGGAGGGAGTACCCGCGCACACTGAACAGTTGTGCCACGCGCCCGTAGTCTCGTGCGTAACCACAAAACTTGTTGTTCGTCGCAAGCGCGTTCGATAAGCCTAAAGTCAATGCGCGCCGCACTTCCAGCGACATCTCGGCTTCCTCGAGCCAGCGGAATCCGCGGCCGAACACTGCAAGCTGGCGATCAGTAAAGAGCTGCACCGGCTGGGTGATGCCGAGACTTACGGGGCGCGCGTCGATCCGATCCGTATTGAATCGGCCGGTCGGTAGAGCAAGCAGTCGACGGTTCCTGCTCACATAGGCTTCAGCGTCAGTGAGCTGTTTGTGATCGTGCGCGTTCGCCGCGCGTATCCGCCGGTATTCGCCGTTTCGTGTTTCCTCGACGGCGATAAGCCTGCGCGGGCAAGAAGCTGACTTCAGGTCGGCGTGCATGGACGCTGTGCCGCAAGCCGGGCACTTGAACGACTGCGCATAGAATGACCCACTGTAAAGAGATCGCGTGCGCGTGCAGCACGTAAGCGTCTTTCGATGTGGATTCGTGAACTCGTGAACATGGCGACAGCTCGGGCAGAACGCGTGAACCCCAGCTTTGCGCACAACGCCTCCGTGCTTCGCTAGGTCCCGCGCAATGACGAGGTCGCGATACAGGAGGTTGGATTGGCGACAGGCGGGGCACGTCACCTCATGCACAAAAAAGTAGTGGAGTGGTGTCCAGCCCTTGCGGGTTGCCCCGTAGAGGTGCGCCGCTTTGGTCTCCATGAACTTCACGAGCTTCACGGCAACCCGACTCAGCTCAACAGAATCAGGCGGGTGCAGCTCGTGCTTGACGATTTGAACAGCGAGAGGGTCGACGTCCATTCCGGACGGTCTGGCACCAAGGCGGGCAGCTTCCACAAGTATCGTTCCGCCGCCCGCGAACGGATCGTGAGCGCGCAGCCCAACAAGTGTTGGTTCTGGCGAAGCAAACAAATTCCAGTAGTCGTCGCGGCTCGTGTCGTGCGGCATCGCCGCGGCTAGCAGCAAGCCGCGCATCGCGCCGGGTGGCCGTCGCGCAAACCATGAGTGACCGGCATACGCCGGATCACGGCTTCGCCGGTCGGCTTGGGCGATGAGGGACAGCTCCACGAACGGCAGATCTCGTTCCAGTAGCGTCGCCTGGCCCTTGATCGCGCGTTGCAGCCCCGCCATTCTCCCGCCGGCGCCACAGAATCCGGCGCACTCAATAGAAGCTGCCGCAGGATCGCCCTGAACACCTAAAAATACAAGAGAAACAGCTGATTGTGGAAATTGATGCGGAAGCGCGGTTCCGAGGGGGATTACGGGGGAAAGCGTCCACTCGGCGGGAGTTTCATGGGTGTAACGCTAAGCGTCGCTATGCGCGCCCGAATCTCGATCAGGCGCTGGCGCAAGAGTTCGTATGCCTGCCGCAAGCCGATGCCGTCGAAGCCGTCAACGTCCCGCCCCCCGCCGCGTTTAAAGCACAATGCCCGGAACCTCCGGACCCTGACCCGTGGCCCACGCCTCTGTCATCGCCGCCAACCGCTTCGGCCTGGGCGCCCGCCCGGGAGAGCTGAAGGCACTCGCGGGCGACCCAAAGGCCTGGCTCGCACAGCAAGTTCAGGGCTCCCGCCCCGTGCCCACTGAAATCAAGCAGTTGGCCTCCTCCGTGGAGGCCTATGACGCCTTCGACCTGGGCCGGGAGGCCCGCCGCGACGCCCGCCGCAAGCCCCCTTCGGAGGCCGAGGCGGCCAAGCGCATCGCGGGCAACATCCGCCAGAAGCTGGCCCCGCTCTACCTCGATCAGGTCGCGGCGCGCTATCGCGTCGCCATGA
>Ga0187893_10013397_pt1 | contig 11422 bp, 5 predicted proteins | sample MA1701074metaG_FD_139574 | JGI IMG/M metagenome (GOLD analysis project Ga0187893, IMG submission 139574) | White microbial mat communities from a basaltic lava cave in the Kipuka Kanohina Cave System on the Island of Hawaii, USA - MA170107-4 metaG ...
CCACGGGCGACTGGTCTGCAGCGACCCGGTGAAGCATCGTCGTCATCACGATCCTGACACCTCCCCGCCCTCAACACTAATTTCCGAGAGGGAAAGTGTCTCAGCTATCTTGGCAGGGAGGGCATAGGCCTCGGCCGTTGCCGAACTGGTCACAGCGACTGGACCGAAGTCCCCCGGGGGGGCCCCTCCGACACTGACGCCTGGTCCGAAGTTGGCCTGCGTGACGCCCTCCTGGAACTGTGTATTTTCCGCTGTGATTGTTACGGTCAACCCCATTACACCCCTGGGACCGTAGCCAGGCGAAAGCATTGCGGATGCGCCAGCGGCGGACGGCGTTACCACGAAGCTATTCGTTCGCGACAGCAATTCGGAACCGGTCCGAACTCCTAATGAGCGAGGACCAACCACCGCGCCGCGAAGCGCCGATTGAAGGACCCACGTGTCGGTTGTGGTCGTCTCATTGAACGGAGGACCCACCGCGGTTGCCAGTCCGCCAAATAGGATAAAGCGATCAGCTTCAGCGTCGTAAGCAGCGGCACCATTGGGATAGTTGTATCGTGCGGCGGGTAACGTCGGGAACGGGCCTTGGCGCTTCCACGCTGGCACACCACCAAGCCCGTTTGCGTTACTTAGAACCCAAGTGTCGAGGCCAGGGCTGTCGTAGCCGTTCGTCGCGATGACCAAAAGCTGGTTCGTCGAAGCGTCGTACGCGATGCCCCCGGCGCCACGAGTTGGAGGAAGGAGTCCTTCAACGTTCAATTTGGTCCACTGCGGCGACCCGCCGAGGCCATTGGCATTCTCGAGAATCCAGACAATGCCGGGACCCAGCGTCGGAATGCCGTCAGCAATGCCCATATTCGAGAGCTGCCCGAACAACATCAGCCGGTTGTGCTCGGCGTCATAGGCCAACGCCGGAACAACCGAAGGACCCGGTATAGGTCCAATTGGGGCCAATTGCGTCCAGGCCGGAGGAGTAATCTCCGTGCCATTGGCGTTCGACAGCACCCACACGTCGGTAAATTCAGTAGTCGAGCAGTTGTTGCCCCCAAGGATAATCATCCGGTTCGATGCCGGGTCATAAACGGCCGAGTGCGCATACCTCGCCGGCGGCAAAGCTCCAGTTGGACTCACGGGAATCCACGTCGGAGTCCCAGTCCTTCCTGACGCACTAGACAAAATCCAAAGCTCGTTGACACAGTCGCCACTGTAGACAACCATGCGATCTGACACAGGGTCGTACACGCCGCTCGACCCTGCTCGCCCACTTGGTTGCGGCCCGAGAGGCATAATGCGCGACCACACGGAGGGTGAGACGGTTCCATTCGCGTTTGATAGGCGCCAGAGTTCTGCAGGCTGGAACGAAAGACGTCCACCGAAGAGGATCATCTGGTTGCTCACTGGATCGAACACCAGAGTGTGCTGGTATTTGGTAGGTCCTGGCCCTCCGGTGTCTAACGGCTCCCACGTTGGTCGCGGTGCCATGCCGAGCGAGGCGATAGCAGTTGTCGCGCTTGTGACAAAGACTGGGCCGTAGCCGCCGTGAGCCGCGCCCCCAACCGAGATTCCTTGGCCGAAACTCACCTCTGTTTGGCCGCTCACGAAGTTCGTAAATCGACCCGTAATGACGACTGTGAGTTCCTGCCCCTGTGCGGCGGAGTCAGATACCACTGACACGATTTCTGGAGTTCCGCTGGATACAGAGAAGGCCGCACTCAGGACGGCGATTTCGGTCCCACTGGAAACCCTCAATGTCCGGGGGCCGACTGTCGCGTCCCGTGCGATCGAAAGACTTGCGGACAAGTGTGTGCTATCTGTTGCCTCCACGCTGGCCACGCTGATGCCGGCACCCAGGTCCAACACGCTTGCATTCGTAAAGTGCGTGTCCTGCCCAACGATCGTAACGATGAGATTCGACTGACCCAGCAGACCAGCACTCGGAGTGATTGAGAGTAAAACGGGTACCGCAGCATCGAGCGGTGTCACAACAATCTCGACGTCGTCGCTGCTGCTCAAAACCGAGTCACTGACGGTCAGGCGAAGGATATAAGTGCCGATTGCATCGAAGCTGGCAGTTGTCAATGGCGCGAAGGGGTCTGCAAAGGTCACTGTGCCAGGTCCGTCCACCACGCTCCAGGAGTATGCGAGCGCGCTACCCGATGGCAGGCCATCATCCGTTGCTGAGCCGGTGAGCAGGGCGGCGGTGGATAGCGGGACGGTTTGATTCGGCCCCGCACTTACTACTGGGGCCTGATTCTCGGATTCGTCGGAGACGACGACTGTGACATCGTCCGCGTTGGAAAGAACGCCATCGTTCGCAACCAAGCGCAAGACATACCGACCTGCCGCGGAGAACGTGGCTACGTTCGCGAGCTGATCCGGTGCAGAAAACGAGACGGCTCCTGGCCCTTCGAGCGTCCACCACTGGTAGGTGACCGGCCCTTCGGCAGGCAACCCATCATCGGATACAGTGCCGAGTAGGGAGGCGCCTGACGCGAGACTGATGTGTTGATCCGCACCTGCGTCGACGGTGGGAGGATCGTTATTGGTCGCGGCCACCGTGATCGTAATTTCGTCGCTTGACGCGGCTAACGAATCGTTAGCGGTCAGGCGGAAGACGTACGTGCCTGCTTTTGAGACGGTCGTCGTCGTAGTTGGGCTCTTCACGTCCGCGAAGGTGACAGTCTCCGGCCCACTGACCTGGGACCAAAACACGTCAAGCGGAACATCTGGCGGCAGACCGTCATCGCTGACGGTTCCGGCCAGAGGGACAGTCACCTGCGTTGATGTGGGTCCGGGATCGAGGACGAATGCGCGTGTGGCGGGATCGTCGGAATTCACACCGAGATACCCGGCGATCTGGCCGTGGTTGTTCAGAGTTCTGAGGATGAACCGGGTGTTATGGGGGGCGATAAACGGCGTTAACTCAACCGACGATCCGTCTTTCCACACCCAGGAGCGGACCGCTTCGCCGGTGTTCATTTTCGAGGCTCTGAGGACTTCCCGACGATCGTTAATGGAGATGGCGACCTCGTTTTCCGTTCCGGATGAGACCGAGACCATCGGATCCAGTGGAAAGAGCTCGCCGCCACGCCACAGCACGGCCTTGTGGTTGCCCAGCGGATCCCGGAGCTGACCCACGATGTCGCCAAGCGCGTTGACGTCGTACGCCCAATTGTTTCCAGTCGCGTCGCCTCCGAGCGTTGGCAGGAGCTGAAGCTCGCCCTTCAACCACTGAGCTGGAAATTGGCTCGATCCGGTGTACACAATCCCGGCGATGAGTCCGTCGTCGTTGACTGAAATCGCGTGTCCGGCCGACCCGCCCGGCTGAAGCGGCAGGAACGTCAGTTCCCGATTCTTGAACAGGAAAGGCAGGTTGGCGCCCGAACTGCCCTCAGCCTGCCCGACAAGATCTCCCAACCGGTTCATCCCCATCGCCCCCGATGAACTAGGGGCCGCGTTCAGGACTGTGCCGCCCTCGACCAGGAATGAGTGACCGCCGATCCAACCGTTGATACTGATCGCAGCGGCATGGCCTTCGCTTCCCGTGGGCAAGGGAAACACAGTTCCGGAGCGCCACAGGACCGGATGCCGTTGAGTCGCGGAACGCGCGGCGCCGACGACCTCTCCCAGGTCGTTCATGTCCCCGACAAGACTTGTCCCGCCTTCCAGCTGCGGCAGGAACCTGAGCGTGTAGTTCGTTGGTAACGGTCGAGACGGTAGCGTGACGTTCTGGTCCGCGCCTGCATCAACAATCGGCGGCCGGTTGCCCGGACTGGAGTCGGCCGTAACCACCACATCATCGTTGCTCGTAAGCGCTCCATCGCTGACGCGCAGAAGGGCAACGTACTCACCTGGAACATCGGCTGTGAACGTGGCGACAGCAGCGCCAGTTGCTGAGAGTACGGCATTGCTGCCGACCGGCCGAACGACGAGCGCCCAGGCGTACGTCAACGGGTGCCCCTCCGCGTCGCTGGAGGCGTTGCCATCCAGCGTCACGACCGTTCCCACTGAAATGTGCTGGTCCCCGCCGGCGTTGGCGACAGGCCGGTGGTTCTCTGCGACGACGACCGTGACGGTATCCGGCGCGCTGCTGGTGACGTCGTCGCGGACAATCAATTGCGCGACAAAGGTCCCTCCGATATCTGCGGTAAAGGTCGGAAAGATCGCGTTCGGATCGGAGAGGACGGCGTCACTGCCCGCGGGCGTACTCGTAAGCGCCCACTCAAAGGTGAGTGGCGTTCCATCGGGATCAAACGAGGCATGGCCGTCCAGGAGAACCGTGCTGGCAAGAGCCACGAGTTGGTCCGGGCCGGCATGTGCGATCGGAATCGAGTTGCTCGTGCTGATGGTGACGGAATCGGGCGCGCTGTTACCGGTGCCATCGCTCACAATCAGCTGGGCGACGTAATTTCCTCGCCGGTCGGCCACAAACGAGGTGAACCGCATCTCCGGCGTCGTCAGCTGCGCCACGCTGCCGGGCGGAACAGAGATGAGCGACCAGCGATAGCTGAGCAGGTCGTGGTCAACATCCAACGAGTCGATTCCGTCCAGCGTCACGGTCGCGTCGAGGGCCACGGTTTGGTCCGGGCCGGCGTTGGCGATCGGCAGGGAATTGCGTGTGTCCACAATCACCGTATCCGACGCGCTCGCCGCTGTGCCGTCGTTGACGATGAGTTGGGCGATATAGGTGCCCGGTTGGTCAATGTGAAAGGTCGGTGCAACGGCAGACGGATCGCTGAGTGTGGCCGTACTGCCAACCGGCTTACTGAGCAAAGCCCAAATAAAAGACAGCGGATCCCCGTCGACGTCGGTCGACCCGTCGCCATTGAGCAGGACGACGGCGTCCAGCGGCGCGGTCTGATCTGCGCCGGCGTTGGCGATGGGCGGCGAATTCTCGGCCGTGATCCGAACCGTGTCCGGCACGCTGCTCGAGAACGGGTCCCGCACCACCAGCTGCAGCTCGTAGGTTCCGGGCTTATCGACAACAAACGTGGGAAGAACGGCCGTGGCGCTGGAGAGCGCTGCCGTACTCCCTGAAGGACGTGTCACAAACGCCCAGAGAAACTCGAGGGCCTGCCCGTCCACGTCACTGGAGGCGGCGCCATTGAGCTGCACGAGCGCGCCGACGATCGCCGTCTGGTCCGGCCCGGCGTGGGCGACAGGCGGTGAGTTGGCGGTGCTGATGACGACCGTATCGGGAGCGCTGGACACCGTTCCATCGCCCACAACCAGCTCAAGAGCGTAGGTGCCGGGAAGGTCTGGGATAAAGGTCGGATTGACTGTCTCGGGATTCGAAATACGGGCTAGGCTGCCAACCGGATGCGACTGAAACCGCCAGGCGTAGGTGAGCGGGTCTCCATCGATGTCGACCGAGGCGGCGCCTGTTAGCTGCACGATGTCATTCACCGCGACGGTTTGGTCAGGTCCTGCGTTCGCGACCGGAAGCGAGTTGGTCGTGGTGATGGTCAGAGAGGCGTCGTCGGTCAACGCACCGTCGCTGACGACGAGTGTGATGCGGTAGGAGCCAGGGCGGTCGGGAACGAACGAGGCGACGGCTGCGCTGCCGTTCACCACTGTTGCGGTGCTTCCTGACGGACGCGCCGTGATGCTCCAGTCGTATGAAAGCGCGCGGCCCTCTGGATCGGACGAACCGCGACCGTCCAGCAGGACCGGTTGCCCAACAAAGGCGCTTGGTGCGGGAGCGATATGTGCTGTCGGCGATTCGTTGTCAGGGCCCTCGCCGCGGATCTCAACGGTCAACGACGTTCCGGGTTTGCTTCGAAGTTCTACAGAAATGCTATTGATCCCAGGGCGCAGCCTGATGCGGCGCTGCAGCCGGGTGATTGCGCGGCGATCATCGTCGTCATCGTGGTCGTCGCGATCCGAGTCGCCTTTGCGATCGTCGTTCCCATGCTCGTCGCGGCCTCGGGAAAAATCGTTTGGGCTCAGCACGATGCGTCCATTCACCCATACGAACGCACTCGTCACGCCGCGGTTGACCACACGTAGGGTGTAGATAGCAGACGGTTCGTCTACACGAAACGTCCTGGTGACGGTAACCGGGCGGCCGGAGCGCCGATAATAGGTTTCAGGACCGAAGACGAGACCGTCAGCGCCGAGGCCGACCAACCCAGAGCCCAGTACCGCGCCGAGAACCAACACACGCCGGGCGGCTTTCCGCAGTACTGCGGGCATCGATCGAACGAGAGCCGTTGCGTGCCCTACGGGAGAATGCCAGTGCATTGATTTGCCTGGGGCGAGCCGTTTGTTGTCCTTGCGAATATCGGCGACGAGCATCGCCGCGAGCCAGGTCGAACAATAAGGTTACGTACAGAACCAGTCAAGCGCCTTCGCACCCCATACGCACTCGAACATGGTGATCAAACGTTCGCAATCGAGGTACCGGTTCGTATCGGCTCAGACCAACAAATCCTTCGACGGGCAGACAAAATGATTGATGCGGCCGCTGGTACTCAGAGTCGCGTTCGGTTCGTCGGCGACACGCTTTAGGTCATGGCCTTGAACGAGGCAGGCGATCCCGCGTGTGGCTTCTTCCCAGTCCGTGCTACGGCCTGAACTCGCCCAGCGCATCCACTGGTGCCCACATCCCCAGTTGACACTGCCAACCGTCATCAGATTGGCGACACGAAGAGCGACCCGTTCGCGTTTGATCGAAGAAGACGTTCGCACTGGCGACCGCCCTGCGCAGTGCCGTCCCCGTGTCGTTGGGTGTCCACTTCCACTCGAATTCGACTTGCATGGATTCGTCGGGAGCCTCCGAGAGTTCCTTTACGGCGAGGAACTCACGCCGGCCGATTGGAACCATCCATGCGACACCTTCGTCGGAGGGGACGGGCACGCGTCCTCGGGTCCACATTGCCGAAGCCGCCTCACCGGCTGGAGTCAACGCCATCGCTGGACAGGATGCGTTCCCACCGAGGCCGAAGTTGGCTTTGCGCGTTGCGTACCGTACCCATCCTTGGCCCACCGCAAACTGATTGAGCGGCGCATGCTCGACTTCTGCCTGGGTCAGACATGTGAACGCTGATCGCAGCCCGACACCTGTGTGGATCGTGAAGTGAGCTTCGCGCTTGAATCCGTCGAGAGCTGCGATCAAGCTCGCGGCGCGCTCGGCGCTCAATCTCCGCTCAGAGCAGGCACACATAGCAGTCGCGGCCATCAGCAGCAGTGCGAGTCGGTGTCCAATGGGCGCCTTCAGGCAGGAATCGGAAGCGCCTTCCGAAGTAATGGTCGTGCCGATTCAACCTTCGTGGCTCAGATGCAGCGCGTCGAACTCGCCGATTTGGCTCTGGCCGCCACGATCACTTTGACCTTCCGGGGTTCCACCTGGGTTTCACGGCCCGTTCTTCGCCCCTCGTTCCACCGGGGTTCCATGTTCGACTTCGCGTCTTGCGCGAAGTGGCGCGGCTAGTTCGAGACGACGTTGGTCTGGTCGTGATGTGGACCTGCACTGCCATCGGCTCGGCCATCGGTTTGGAATATTGTCAGAACCGTTCTGGACAAGCTGCGTGGTTCACGACAGCTCGCGCTGGACCGCCACATCGAAGTGCCCTTTCGCACCCCCACGGAACAGGCTGGGATCAGCGCGATGTTTCACCTCGTTCATTCACGCATGGGTAAAATGTCGCTACCTAACCCACTCCGGACGCATGAAGCTCGAGGAACTACAGCCGAACGCCGCAGTACGCGGTGTGCTGTCCGATGCCCTGGTCACGGTCGTCAACGCTCAGTGGTACGGGTCCGAGGCGCTCGAGCTGACCTACAAGGATCCGTCCGGCCGGGTCGCGAACCAGCTGCTGTACCGCCACGACGAACCACGGCTGGAACTGGTGGAACAGGGCCGCCCCTGGAGCTTCGATGGCGACGGCGCCTTGTTCCGGCTCGTTTCTGAAGCCCACCGGATCCGCCTGGCGCACCTGTTCGATCCGGTGCTGGCGTCCGTGATTCACAGCCTGTGGGAGAAGGGGGACAAGAGTCCGCTCATCCTGCCATCCACCATCCCGATAGACGATGGGCGCGTGCAGTCGGAGCTGACGCGGTACCTCTCGGAAAACTGGGCGCCGATCATCGAGAAGGATGTGGACGGCGCCTCGTCGCTGCCGCTCAGGATCGACAGCGAAGTGCCGAACCTCGGCAAGCTGCACGCGACGCGGCGGGTGGCACGCACCATCTACCTCGGCTCGGCGCCGACGACCGTTGCCGCGCATCGGGGCCTCGAGGACCGGCGCGTGAAGCTCGGGTGTGTGATGCCGGGCGAGTCGCCGGCGATCTTCGGGGACGCCCTCCGCCGGTTGGCGGCGTCGGCGACCTAACTTGTATCAGGACGGGCCCCGGTTCTGGTACGCCACGCAGCCCACCGTCACCAAGCTCGCCGAGGACCGGGCCGAGCAGCTCAAACGCGACCCGGACAGGGTGGCCAACGAGCTGGATGCGAGACTCCGGGCGGATCTGAAGAAGACGGGCGACTTCTCGCGCATTCATCCCTTGCCGCGCACCGGCGCCGACGTGCCCGACGACGTCGACGCCCGGCTTGTCGTGCTGCCCGCCGAGGATTCCTACACGAAGGAGGGCGTGAGCGCGGCGGAGACGGCAGCGAAGGCGATTCTCGAATTGCGCGGCCACACGCCGCGCCTCTATCGCAACACGCTCGTGTTCCTGGCGGCCGACCGGGTGCGGCTCCAGGATCTCGATGACGCGCTCCGCGGGTATCTCGCGTGGTCGTCGATCCTGGCCGAAAAGGACGCGCTCAACCTCGATCCACACCAGGTGCGCCAGGCCGAGACGCAGCTTCAGGCCGCGGATGGCGCCGTGACCGCTCGGCTCCCAGAGGCGTACCAGTGGGCGCTGGTTCCCTCGCAGGCCAATCCGCAGGCGCCCGTCCTGTGGTCGGCGCTGAGGCTGACCGGCACGGACGCGCTGGCCGTAAGGGCCAGCAAGAAGCTGCGGAGCGACGAGTCGCTGGTGACGACGCTCGGCGCCACCATTCTGCGGAAGCACCTCGATGACGTGCTGTGGGGTGGCGGCAGCCACGTGGCGGTTCGTCAGCTCGTGGACTACTTCGGACGCTATCTCTACCTGCCTCGACTGGCCGGTCCGGAGGTGCTCGTCGGCGCGATTCGAGACGGCCTCGCGCTCCTGACCTGGCGCGTCGACACGTTCGCTTACGCCGAGCGCTTCGATGAGACCGCCAGCCGCTATCAGGGCCTTCGGGGAGGCCAGCAGGTTGCGATCTCGGAAGACAGTCCGGGCTTGCTGGTGAGGCCGGAGGTGGCGGCGAAGCAGTTGGACACCGAAGTGCCGCCGGCCGGGCCTTAGCCCGGGCAGCCGGCGATCGACGAGCCAGGTCCGAAGCCCGGAGAGCCAGGGCCTCCGCGACCCGAGGCCCAGATTCGCAGCTTCCACGGCACCGTGCAGCTCGACCTCGAACGGGTCGGCCGCGACGCGAGCAGGATTGCAGAGGAAGTCATCGCGCACCTGACCGGGCTGGTCGGCGCCGACGTCACCGTCACGCTCGAGATCGACGCCACGCTGGAGAAGGGGGCGCCCGAGCACGTCGTGCGCACCGTGACGGAGAACAGCCGGACGTTGAAGTTCACGAGTCAGGGGTTCGAGAAGGAGTAGTGTCGGAAGGAGCCGTTGTGGCCAAGGTCAAGCGTAGGCGCAGGCATGAAGTCAAGGCAAGGCTATTCGTCCTCAGAAGTACGGCGTCATGCCTTTCTCGGAGCTGAAGCATGGACGGCAAGGTGTGATCCAAGATCTGGTCTCAATCTTCGGAGTGGATAGAGAGCACGCGGTGATCGACTTCGTTCGACTCGCCGCGCTGAAGACGCGCATCGCAAACACAATGCGCTGTCCGTGTGGACGCGGATGCGGCTCGGTCGTCGCCATCGTCGCGCGCCGTGAACAAAGTGCGTCGGCGGCTTGGACCTTGGTGGTTCCGGGTGATACTGCACCAGCTCACGGGCGCGGAGGGGGGCGAGCGGAGGCACCGCGCCTGTCACAAACGGAGAATTGGGCGGCGAGGTACTCCTTCGTACCTTCGGCGGGTGCTCAACGGTCTCAGACTCGATGCGGGCCGTGACCCCGGCGGGTCACGCCAGAGAGTTTTCCGCCGCCGTGTCTCATTCGTGTCTCACCGAAAGGATATCCTTCGCGTATCGGCAACAATTGAACCAAGCGGGTTTTTCGACCGCCATGGCCTCCATAAACCAAGAATCCAGATATTCCTTCAGCTTCCGGAAGCGCCCGAAGCCATCCGCGAACCAGCTGCCGTCTACATTTCGTTCTACATTTCGTTCTTGAATGGTTCTTGGCGCGGGGCGTATCCTCGCAGCCTCCTCGTTAGCAGATCTTTCACAAGGTGGCTCGCGTGTGGCGATTGCGGCGGCTTGCTGCGAGGTTATAGGACGGCCGGTATCTGGTTGGCCGAATCACCTGCGCACGCCAGCTATGGTGTGCGCCGAGAATCAGAATGGGGCGTGGCGAAAATCGCTCAAGCCAGAATGGGCGTCAGTGTCACGACACGCGTGCCTTCCGCCTGCGCTGCCTGTGCGTGGCCCAAACGATCGCTCTCGTTCTCTGTGCGATCGAGGTCAGTGCACAAGGAGGCACCGTTCGGTATTTCTATGATGACGCGGGCCAACTTGTCAAAGTTGTCGACCCGTCGGGCATCGTTACCGATTACGTCTACGACCCGGTTGGCAACATTCTCGAGATCCGGCGATCGACTGTCACCGGACTGGCCATCTTCAGCTTCACGCCTCGCCGAGGTGCTGTCGGCTCTGCAGTCCTGATTCAGGGACAGAATTTCGATCCCACGCCCGGTGGCACTTCCGTAGCCTTCAACGGTGTACCGGCGGCAGTTAGCGCGGCAACGTCTACCACCTTGACGGTAACTGTCCCGATCGGCGCTACGACGGGACCGATCGGCGTCACAGTCGGCGCGAATACTGCGGTCACGGCTGTTGAGTTCACGGTCCTCCAGATACCGGTGATCACGTCTCTGACGCCGAACACGGCGTCGCCGGACGACGTAATCCCAAATCTGGAGGTGACCGGCGCCAACCTGGCTGACTCCACGTTCGAGTTCGTCGGGACGGCTCCAGGTATTACCGTCAACTCGGCCGTCAATGCCCCTTCCGGCACGTCGGCAACCCTGGACGTGACTGTCCAGGACGAAGCCCTTGGACCTTATGTGCTAGTGGCGACGAGTGCGAACGGGAGTTCCGACAAGACTGCGACGGCTGGCAACACGTTCACGGTTGTTATCCCGATGCTGATCCCTGACGTTCCGGCAAGCGGCGATGTAGACCCCGCCGGTGACGTTGATGTCTACACCTTTACGCTGGCGAGTGCGACCCGGGTGGTGCTGCAGGGAACGTCGAGCGTCTTCAACGTGTGC
>Ga0187893_10013398_pt1 | contig 11422 bp, 10 predicted proteins | sample MA1701074metaG_FD_139574 | JGI IMG/M metagenome (GOLD analysis project Ga0187893, IMG submission 139574) | White microbial mat communities from a basaltic lava cave in the Kipuka Kanohina Cave System on the Island of Hawaii, USA - MA170107-4 metaG ...
CGGTCGATTCCAGGAAGCCGTCTCCGTCGTAATCAAAATAGGTGCCTGATGTGGCCGCAGAGCGAGTTTGAATGCCGTTTCCGTCCAGATCCAGCACCAAAGGCTCGCGGAAGAAGTTGTTGATTAAGCCCCCGAACCAACCGAGAACCCGGCCGAAAACATCCAGCTCTGGTTCTGGGGTTGGCGGCAGTGGTGGCGGAGGAGGAGGTGGTGGTGGATTTTGCTCAAAATACCTCACCGCATAGTCAAAGGCCGGAAGGCGGAGGGGACCGCCCATGCCCAAAGCGTCCACTGGCGTGATTATCGAATTTGGCACTGCCGACTGGTTTGATGTACCAGCCTGCACCAGTGTTAATTGTCCTTGTCCATTTGGTGCCGTTGTCCCACTAACCTGCACGTTTCCTTCAGGTAGCAATGTACCGAATAGCCTTCTGATATCTGGGATTGTGGGAGCATGCTGCCGAATGAGGTCCCTAAGGTCTCGGACAGTTTCGCCAGACTGCTCAATAAATTCAATCTCCGACGTCCTTCTGTTCACGTAATCTTGCTCGTCGTTGAGACTGAAAGGATTCTCCTCTTGTTTGGCGAGATCTACCAATCGTTCAACGATACGTATCGCCGTCAAACCCTCACCGTATTCGGCTTTAAGTTGATCGAGCCGCAGCCTGCCGACCGCATTGTTGATCACATCTGTGTTGTGATCCGCCCTGAACTGAGTGTAAGTTCCGTCACCCATTTGATCAATTGCAGTTGACAGTTCGTATCCTGTGCCAAAAAGCCAAGCCACTTGTTCGCCGAATTTTGCTTTCCATATGGCCGATGTCGCTGCGTGGCGCACCGCGTTCTTTTGCTGAGGCGTCAACCCGGCGTATTTGTTCAGCTCCGCATCCACCCAATCCCTGTACACATCCTTGACAGCAAACGCTTCCGTCTTTACCGTATTGAAATTCCCGCTTAGTGCCGCTGGAATGCTATTGACCAGTCGGCCATCTACTTCGGGATCATACTGAAGGCTGGGAACCCATGGTGGTGGCGCTGGATCTGCCATCGCTACTTCCTCACTTTTTGCTTGTCTCTATCGATAGATGCCTGGCGAATGTTCGATTATCGCTGGCTGCCTTTGTTCTGTAGGTTCCTCTCTTCAGTCATCCGCATCGGAATAAGTACGACAGGAAGGCAGACACTTTCGCAGACGCAATACTCCGTCTTTCGTCACTGATGTTCTGTTAAGACCAAGTCCCCTCAGCCTGCTAAGCCGACAAAGATGCGGTAAACCTGCATCCGTCACGTTTGTAAAGTCAAGGTCCAAATCTTCCAAGGAACCAAGTTCGGCTACATCCGACAGACCAGCATCCGATATTCTCGTCCCGTTCAGGGCCAAAGTCTTCAACTGCGGCAATCGCCGCAACGGAGTCAGCCCCTTGTCAGTCACTTGCGTATTCGATGCCCATAACGCGTGAAGCGTGCGGATCCTTGCCACATACTCCATTCCAACATCGGACGTCTGCTCGGACACGCCCAACTGGTGCAGCTTTGTACCAGTCAAGAGTGCAAGTCCACGATCTGTGGTAGATGTGTTTTCCAAGTGCAATTGGCGCAAGCTCGGCAGTTCCGTAAGTGTTTCCAACCCCTGATCCGTGACTTGCGTCCCAATGAGGTCCAACTCTTCCAAATGACCCAGTCCCTTGAGATACTTCATGCCACGATCTGAGACCCCAGTCCCTCGCAGTTCAAGTTTGTGCAATTGACTGAGTTGTCCAACTTTCTCTAGCCCGGCATCAGTAATCTTGGTCATATTTAAGTACAGGCGCTCCAGCCGACTCTTGCTAGCTATTTGTCTTGCCAAATCCTCATCCGTTATCGCACCTCTCGATAGGTTGAGTTCCAGAGGATCCGGCGTCTTTTCGGTCAAGGACTGTTTCGTGCTGCTTTGTAAAACATTGACAGAACAGCCGTGACAAGCAATCAAACAAAGATATGCCACCAACGTTACTACTGTACGGTAGTACCACCGATGCTCTCTTGACTCTCCTAATTCTTGCGTTGACCGAAACTTTGACACTTAGCGCTATTCTCCGCTGTCAGACCCACGCAGCCAACCCTGACGCCCTCGCTCTGCTGAAGTCCCATCTACATACCTTCGAGACCTGGGATTCCTCTCGTTGATCATGGTCATTAATTGCCACCAGTGACTCCATCTATAAGATCAAGTCCCGCCGCACCCATAACCCGGATTCCAGCTTCTTCACTTATGCCCACTTGGCCTGGCAGCTGTCCACCTCATGACTGCTACAGAAAATGCTTCGGACGATCCGCGCAATAAGCGCTCCGTGACCAGTTCCCCGATATCGATCGTGAATTTGCTTGGTGATGCGGAGCGAAGAATTTAATCCGGTTTATGGTTAAATTGGTCCGCCGCTCCCAAGATTCTCACAAGCTGCTCTATCTGAGCAGCGCTGAGCCAGCTGCCATCGGCAAATTCAAGCCGCTCAACAAGCTTGGAGAGATCCCCAGTGTACTGTCCTTTGACCACGATCCGGTCTGATGAGTTCGCAAAGCTGATGATGAGGTCGTTGTTTGTGGCCGAAAACCTCAGATCGGCAACTGAAATGCCCTGGCCAAGGCGAATTGTATCTATGCCGGAATTTGTCAACGGCCATGTGTTCCCGCCTTCTACGATGGTGTCCCGCCCATCTCCGCTCGGAGCTCGCTGCTTCCCCTTCTCGTTCTTCGAATGATTTACATGCGCCGGCAGTGTATCAACAGTCCAATGCCCCTCCGCCGCCGGAGTGGTTTTTGACACCGGCGAGCACGGATTGACAAGACGATATTTGCTGACCACGCCTCGGCTCATTGCAAATTCGAGTTCAACGCACATGTCAGGTTCATTCGGAACGAACACACGATAGCTGAAATACGGACGCTCTTCGTCTGGATAACCCAGTAACCCAATGAGCTGCTTTTTCGACAAGCCAATTAACTTGTGCTTCTCAATTAGTTCCTTCAGCATGTGTCTTCTAGCTGCCAGTCCCAAGCGGGTCCGTTCCGCCATCCAGGTCCTCGAATCAAAGGGTTCCTGCTTACCAAACTCTTCCCATGACCGATTTCCGAGTCCCGGTAGAGTCCCCATTACAAAGATGATGCTCAGAATCCCGAGGCTCTCTGCCAATCTCGTAATTGGTCTTTTAGCTTCTTTCCGCAATGCTAACCCGACTTCGCATTGCTGGCTGATTAGAGGCAACATTCGACCACGTTCCCCATTTGTTACCCTTAGTGCAATGTAGACTCGTTCAAATCGTCCCTCTTCCCCCATTCCATCATATTGTCAGACCGACAGCCAACGCCCTTGCGCGCGAAAAACAACATACAGCAATCCGCTCGAAACGGCTTCTGCATGCTCATACTCTTGCCTGTGGGATTCCTTCTTGCCGGAGCCCGTAGCCTGCAACGATGCCCCAACTCAGATTGATCGGCCGTACGTGATCCGCACGCACAGCCTCCGCACACCTAGCTTCCTTACTTATGCCCACTTGACGTGGTGGTTGTCTACAGCACCCGTCCTGAAAAACCGTCGTGCCATGATCCGCGCCATATTCGCACTGCGACTAGCTTCCCGGGGCTCATCGCATATTCACTGGGTGATGCAAAGCGAAGAATTTAATCCGGCGGATGGTTAAATCAGACCGCTGCCCAGGCGAATGCGTCTTGAGAAACAAGATTTCGTCCCCGATAATAGCGCTCCGTTTCTGCGCACCTCCCCATACTCACAGCACGCGTGAAAGGCCCATGAAAAGCCAAAATCAGCAAACCCCCATTAGAAGGCGCCGTCACAGGTATCTTCCAGCGCGGGGCTACGACATAAGGCCTTGGTACGAGTACTCGCCGGCACCACCGCTTTCAGTCACACACCCTGAACTTGTTGAAGAATGGCATCGTAGCCGCAATGGCATCTACACGCCTGACGACTTCACCTATGGATCGCAAGTAGCGATTTGGTGGCAATGCCCACGCGACCCGCGGCACGCATGGCGCGCACGCATAGAAGACAGAACCGTCAGCGGTAGCACATGCCCCTACTGCGCACGAAAGCGAGCCTCTACCACCAACAATTTGAGAGTACACTTCCCCGACATCGCAGCCGAATGGCACCTCAGTAAAAATGGGAAGCTAGTGCCAGACGCAGTCTTGCCTATGTCAAACAGGAAGGTGTGGTGGCAGTGCCAGCGTGATGATGCTCACGAGTGGCTGACCGCCGTTTCCCGCCGCACAGCGAACGGCACTGGCTGCCCCTATTGCGCCGGCAGTAGACCATCCAAAACACATTCATTGGCGGTAGCATTTCCAAATCTTGCTCAACAATTTCACCCGATCAAGAACGGCAATCTCACAGCTAATGATGTAACCCCGGGCTCAAACATGGTGGTAGCCTGGAAGTGTCCTCAGGGCGATGATCACGAATGGGAAGGCAGCATCAAAAGTCGCACCAGGACCGGCAAGGGTTATCCCTTCTGCCACGGTTTGAGAGCTTCTGTCACCAACTCTCTCGTAAGTTTGTATCCAGAGATAGCTGCAGAAGTCCATCCCACCAGGAACCCTGAATTGAAACCGGACACACTGATTGCACACTCTCCGCGCAAGATATGGTGGCTATGCGCCCCAAATCCGGAGCACGAGTGGCCAGCCCGTGTTCAGGATAGGACCCAAAGACTTACCGGTTGCCCTCATTGCGCGGGGCGTAAGAACGCTGCGCGCACCAGCCAAAGCCCTTTCCGACACTAACGACCACCAGGTTCGGCCCGAAACAGTTTCTTCCACCACGGCTCTCGCAACTGCTGCAGTTGACCGGTTAAGGCAGTTAGCTGTTCCTGTATCGCCCTTTCCCGCGCCTCTTTCTCTTCGAGCTTTGTGTGTTCTTCGGCTCTCAGCGCTTCCATGGCTTTCTCAAGCTCTTCGACCTTTAGCCGAGCTTTTTCCGCTTCTTCCCGCTCTTCTTCGAGCTGCCGAAGCTTTTCCTGAAGCGTGTTTAGCTCGGTCTCCTTACTCTGGCGTTCTTGATTCAGCTGTTGTTGAAGCTCTGGCACCACCTGTTCTTCCAGTTCGCGCGCCTTCTGTGCCGCCGCTGCCATCTCCGTAATTTGCTTTTGAAGGGCGATTGTTTCAAGTGATTTTAGTTCGGCCGCCTTCCGCTCTTCCTCTGCGCGGCTTTGCAAATCTGGAAGCAGCAGAAGTTGTCTTTCTTTCTCTTCCAGCTCCCGCTTTAGCTGCCAATTGAGCTGTGTTTGCTGGTCCAGCTTTTCGGCAAACTCGTTGGCGATCAATCTCACTAGCTCGGCGACGGAGGCACTGCCCGCCGCGGCGCTAGCGTTGTCGCTTACTTGAGCATCGACTGTTTCGTCGTCTTCGACCGAACCTTCTACGCCGAAGTACTGTTCGCTTTCCTTCGGCTCCCGGCTTGGTAGTTCTGCTGAGACCGACGCGAAAACCCCTTTTCTGGCCAGTGCCGCATCTATCTCGCCTTTATAGACAAACCACTTGTCCTTGAGCCCAATGGTCCTCTTTTCACCTTTGAGCTGCCCTTGGTTCAGTCTTTCTCTTATCCATCGTTCGTCGCAACCCATCAGAGCGGCGGCTTCTTTGACTGATAACATCGGATGTTTATACATCTGGCGTATGCCCTTTACGTGCTGCATATACTGACGCAACGTGGATTTTCAGCGCCATTATAATGCCAAAACTCGTAATGCCACCATCAACTTCCGGAAGCGATTCGGCTTTCCTCAACTGATCTTCCGGAAGTGAGGCGCGCCTGACAGATGGCAGTGGTGCGCGATAGCTGTGGCTTCTGCCCGCACTTCGGTTAAGCACTTCCGGAAGTCTTTGCACGACTGCCGGATGCGGCTAAGTCCTTGCTAGTAGAGAGATACCGCAAACTTCCGGAACTCAAGCAGCCTACCCACCGAGTGCTTCCGGAGGCGAACTTGTAAAACCTCCGGAAGTGCGTGCGGGCTTCCGGAACTGCGGCGTGTTTGTTCCGGAAGTTACTTTAGTTGGCTTCTTTCGCTGATTCTCGCCGCGGGATATCCATTGGCGCTATCTATTACCGCTGCTGTTGCCGCAGATCCGGATCTGCGGTAGTGCTGTAGGCGTCCATCCGGCTTGAAATGCCGGAAACTTCCGGAACATTGGCCGACGCACAGCCGGAACTTCCGGAAGTCTGGCTAACCTGATCTACTCAGCTTTTTCAGCCATAACCACTCTTGCGTGATCTTAGGCGAGTCGTTATAGTATCCGGTGCGATATCAGTGCGCCACCGCGAGTGGTGTATATCGCAAAGATATACGGAGCGCCGGCTCCCTAGAAAGGTTCCTGAAGTTACCTAACAAAAAACACCGCCAGTGGCGATGTCTTTTGGCAACGACCTTTGCGGGTCAGTCGCAGTTCAGTTGTAGTTTCAGGTTTCTTGGTGATTCCCTGAAGTGCAGACAGCATAAGCGATTGGTCCGGATAGGTCAACACGTCCCGAATCACAAGGGGATCTGCCTATTACCGGACAGTTGCAAGCGCGCTCCGATGTTGGAAGCGTGCAGGCTAGATTTGCGCGCGATAAATTCTTCCCGCAGGGCTGGGAGCTGTGCGTGGGGGAGTTCCTGTCGCTCTTTCACCGCTTCGGCTACATCTACAAGCCGCTGGCGGGGGGGAGCTGGCTGTCGGCCAATGAGAAGTGGCGGCTCACCGACAGCGAGGTCTTAAAGGCCGTCGCCTGCGCTCATCCGAAGTTCTTTCTCGGCTGCCGGGCCGGCAAGGCTACGCGCTTTGCGGTGCTGGATATCGACGCGGGCAGCCCGTATCACACGAAGCGGCAGCTCGACCGCCTGCTGGCTGTGCTTGCTGGTGCGGGGCTGTCCAGGTCCGTCCTCTATCGTTCGAGCTTCAGCGGCGGCTGGCACCTGTATATCTTCTTTGATGAGCCTGTTGCCTCAGCGGAGCTGCGCCGCTACCTGGTCGAGCTGTTGAAGTTGCACGACTTTGATCTGGCCAAAGGAAGCCTTGAGGTATTTCCTCATCCGGGCAAGGAGTCGCTGGGGTTGGGCTTGCGGCTGCCGCTGCAGCCTGGCTGGGCGTGGCTTGATAGGCAGACGCTTGAGGTTGTCCATGACCGCTCCGACCTGAGCCCGACGGCCGCGCTAGAGCTGTTCATTGATGACCTGAACGGCGACAGCAATACATATGCCGACTTCAGGCGGCTCAAGTCATATGTCGAACAGCTCCGGTCACGGAGGGATGCTGTTACCGGCGGCGGTGGCGGCCCGGCCAAGGTCGTTCCCATCCGTTCGACCAGGGGGGCTCATGCCGATGATAGTTTTGGTGACTTCGTCAGGTCCGTCTTTCAGGAGATGCCGCCTGGGATCAATCCTGATTCGTGGTATCGCGGGCGGCTCTATCACCTCAGCGGGTTGCAGGCGCCGTCGCAGCGGGCCGACGCCATTTTCTGCTTGAGCCATTACCTCTTCTATGGTGACCCGAGCCGGGAGCTGCCGGCGCTCGGGTATGGCTACGAGCAGGAGAGGGAGTGGGCGATAAGGGAGTTCCTGTCGCGCCGGCACAACGGCCAGAGCAAGGACATCAACAGGGGCCGTCCCGACGCTTTATCACAAGTGGAGCGCTCGGCTCACTGGCGACCGCCTCATCGTAGAGACGGTGAGCAGATCAAGTATTCAGACAAGAGGCCGGTGGCGTGGATAAGGGAGAACGTGAACAGGAAGGCAGACGCGCGCAAGCGGATCGAGGGCGCCCTGGACAGCCTGAAGCAACTACGGCGGTCCTTCACTACCGTCGAGCTGCAGGAGAAGGCCGGGTGCTCCAGAAGGACGCTCTATGACCATGCCGACATCTGGCGAAAAGATTACGAGGACTTGGCTGAGGGGTTCTTTGCAATCTGTACCGACGAATATAACGCTGTGGTGGGGGCGGCTTGTTCCGAAAGCACGCCCCCGTCCACTCAGCCAGATCAAATTATGCCGCCGGGGCGGCTGGCGGCTCGCCGTGTTGCCTATGAAGTGAAGATGCGCGCCGAGCGTAAGGAGGCAGCAAAGGAGAATGAAGTGGTGGCGTCCAGGAGGGCGGCTGAAGATCAGTGGCGGGATAGAGTAGAGGCTCTGACCTCAGAAAGCGTCTCAGAATTGACCGTGGAAAGACTGAAGGTCTTGTTGGTCGTCCTGTCAGGTTACCTGGGCACGGCACCATGCGAGGAGGACGCTGTGTCACTGCTGCGCTATGTGCAGGAGTTGCGCGAGGAGTTGCGGCAACACATGACCGGGCCGGTCGATCCGAGGGCCAAGCCGCCGCCTTGCTAGTCGCACCGATGCATTGCGGCTGAACCGGCCTGCTCACTGAGAAACTTGGACCGAACACACGGTTAGCCATACCCACTCCTGGCTGTATGCCTTTTCTCTCAGTGTACGGGGGTGGCGCCACCGCGCGTCAAGCTGGCTTGCTGTTGATACCACTGCGAGCTCGCGCATGGCTTGACTCGCAGAGCCACCCCCGTGGCCCCGGTTTGAAGGCGGCACAAGTGGAGCCGCCCACTGCTGGGAGGTGTTGCTCATGTACAGGACATCTAAGGACGATGGTGACTTCCGTTCGATCTTGACCGCGGTACGCAGAATCGTGCAGAGGCTAGAGGGGGGCGCGGATGACGTGGACGACATCGCCCAGGAAGTGATGATCAAATTGCTTACATCTCAAGCAGTCCCCGACGCCGTCGGTAATGGCTGGTTGGGCAAGGTGGTTCGTGGTTGCCTGGTTGACGCCCGCCGGCGGATGGCCAGCGAGAGCCGATATGTCGACCGGTACCTCTATCTGGACCCGACCGGGGCGGTGCGTGATGGCGGTGACGAAGGGCGACTTGCCTGCTTCCCGAGCGTGAGCGATCGCCACCATGAGATTGAGTCGGATGTGCTGTCAGCGGTGAGTAACGTTGTGGCGAGTCTCGCCAGTCCGCTCAGGCAGGTGCTTTTGCTCTGGGCAGATGGAATGAGCTACGAGGAGATAGCGGCCGCGACCGATGCCAATATCGGGACGGTGCGCTCGCGATTGCACTATGCCCGCAAGCGTGCCCGGTGCCTGTTGGGTGAGATTGCTTGAGCTGTCCGAGGGGCGGGCAGACAGCCCGCCCCTCGCCTATCTAAGTTGCCGGCGCGTTTGAGCGGTGGCGGCAACGACACCGGGCAGGAAGTCGCCCCCTGCTGTGAGCCTTTCACTGCAGCTACGTCCTGGGCGCATCCTCAACCCTCGGGCAGCGTTTCACGCCGTTCGCGTTGCCGCGGTGGCTGGTGAGCAAAGACGGCTCGCCATCTGTTGTCCGCCCGCTTCCTTGGGGCGGGAGGCGCCAGCCTGCGATACAATCACGAGCTCGCGGCTTGTGGTCTTGAGCACCAGAAAACTTTCTCCCAAGCCTGGCTGCAACATCGATCCGGTGATTTCTTCGTCCTTCTGTCGCTGGCTCTTTCACCGCGACTGATACCACCTTGCTGCCCGCCGGCGGATTTGGTGTCCGACTGTGTATGCCGACGTGCCGCCTGTGATGCGGTTGTTCTTGCCTGGCGACCCCGGTACGTGTTTTAACGGTGCTGACGCTGACACAACTTTTCGATGCTGCAATGGCAAACCCCGTGGGGGCGCTGCGCGTCCATGCAGCCTGCGAAAAGCCGCTTTGCGGGCTTGTGCTTGTGTCTTCTGGGAGGCACCTGACACACGCACTTGGAGGTGCCAAATGAACAACCAGATAACTGTCGTCGGACACGTCGGACAGAAGCCTACCACCAAAGTCTTCGGTGATACGGGCAACAAGGTGGTCAAGTTCTCGGTCTCGGTGAAAGAGTTCTCGCCCAATAGGGACGAAGAAAGGACCTTGTGGATCGATGTCGATGCCTGGAACGGCTTGGGCGAACGGGTGCTCAAGACCATCACCAAAGGCCGCGAGGTCGTGATAATGGGCAGGCTGGCGCTCTCCACTTATGCCAAGGAAGAGGACGGGGTCACGGTGCAGATCACCAAGCCGGTGATCAAGCTCACCAGCTTCCACCTGTGCGGACCGAAGCCGACGGCACAAGATGAAACGCAGTCCGAGGAATCTAAGGCGAAAGCGCCCAGGAAGAGACGGGCTGCAGTGAAAGGCTAGATCCAAGAGGCAGGGGCGAAAGCCCCTGCCTTTCTTCTTTTCCGTTTTTCCTGATTGTTTGTATGCACCCCTGCATCTGGGCGCTTGCTGCTGCCTCGCTGCCAGCTCGGCAGTGGTCCCCCCATCCCGCCCCTCGCAGCCGCGTCGTTTCCGCCTCGCTGCCCGCTCGGCGGTGGCTATCCGCTGGTCTTGCACTCTTCGTTTTTTCGGATTGTTTTTGTTTCGTCGCCAATGCAGGCGGTGGTCACTGCTGGTCATTGCCCCGCAGCGGCACCGGATTGCACCCATACCGCAGCTTATGCCCTTCGATGCTGAGCCGTCCCGGGCGACTCCTCAATGTCCCTTCTGCTCTTCTTACTCCGGGTTCTGCTTCGGCGGATCTGCCGGACTGCTGGACGCCCCGCTGTGGGTCTTCTCTTGTTCGCCAGGCAGCTCCGGTGTTGCCGGGCTTCTTTCAGATCGTCCTGGGCTTCTCCGCTGGTGCTGCCTTTTGGCTTTAACCTGTCGGTCCGTGCGCGAGAAGGGGCAAGGCTGCGCTGCTTCGCACCCCTTCTCACGTACTCCCGGCAGGTTCTCTGGGCCCTGTCAGCACCACTCGAAGGAGAAGCACCATGGACACAGTCAAGAAAGAAGCCCTCCAAGCCCACCTGACGGCAGCCTGGCAAATTCTTGCCGAGTACAACCGGGAACGGGGATTGCATCACGGCCTGCCATTGCCGCCGGGCTTCGATTTCTTCGCCAGCCGGAGCGAATACGACATCTGGGAGATGAGTATGTGGCTCGGGGCTGACCTCGGCACCAACTGCGTCTGCGGGGAGTCCTTCGCGAAGTGCTGCTGCGTTGGGCGTTAGCCCAACGCTTCTCCTCCGGGTTCCGACTAGGCTACACAGCGGCTTGCTCGCTTCCTTCCCTGCCGGGGAACGAGAGTAAGCGCGACCACCCGCTGTCAATGCCCGAGCCCTGCGGGTGCCTTCGGCAGGCATTGACAGCGGGGCCCCTGGTTCGCGCTGTGCCGGCAGTGTGGCAGGGGGCGCGCTCGCGCCTTGGACCTGGCGAGGCGACGCGCGGCGGACTGTGGAGCCGGGATGCGGATAGAATGGGTTCTTTAGCGGGGAGGTGCTGAACATGCCAGTAACGAGACAGATCTCACAGAAGATGGTCGCTCTGCTGGTTAGCCAGGGCAAGTATGAAGACGCTGCCGAGCTGGTCTCTGGCTGTGAGGACGTCTTTGCCATGCATTCC
>Ga0187893_10013399_pt1 | contig 11420 bp, 8 predicted proteins | sample MA1701074metaG_FD_139574 | JGI IMG/M metagenome (GOLD analysis project Ga0187893, IMG submission 139574) | White microbial mat communities from a basaltic lava cave in the Kipuka Kanohina Cave System on the Island of Hawaii, USA - MA170107-4 metaG ...
CACTGGGCGAGAGGCACAACCCCGAGACTTCGTCCTGGCTGGGCAAGGCGAAAAAGTTTTTCGAAGAACATCTCTAGCGGTTAACCTAGGCGCTCAAGGAGAGCTTCGATGAGCGCAAACAGCGTCAAAATCGCCATCAATGGCGCCGCCGGCCGCATGGGCCGCGCCCTGATCAATGCCGCCCTGGTCACGCCGGGCGCCAAACTGTCGGCGGCGGTGGACCGCCCGAATTGCCCCGAGCTGGAAATGGATGCCGGCAGCTTTGTCGGCCTGCCTGCATCGGGCGTGGAGCTCAGCGCCGACCTGAATGCGGCGCTCGCCGCCAGTGAGGTGCTGGTGGATTTCACCCGCCCGGAAGGAACCATCACTGCGCTCACCGCCTGCGTGAAGGCGAAGAAGGCGATGGTGATTGGCACCACCGGCCTCACGCCCGAGCAGCGCGCAAAAATCGAAGCTGCCGCCAAGGAGATTCCCATCTGCATGGCGGCCAATTTCAGCATCGGCGTCAGCGTGACGATGAAGCTGCTGGAGCTTGCTGCCAAAACCTTTGGCAACACCGTGGATGTCGAAATCGTCGAGACGCATCACCGCCACAAACTGGATTCGCCGTCCGGCACCGCGCTGGTGATGGGTGAGGTTGTCGCGCAGGCCACCGGCCGCAATCTGAAGGACGTGGCGATTTATGGCCGCGAAGGCCAGGTCGGTGCGCGCGCCCGCAACACCATCGGTTTTTCCGCCATTCGTGGCGGCGATGTGGTCGGCGACCACACCGTGATGTTCCTTGGCGAGGGAGAGCGGCTGGAAATCACCCACAAGGCGACGAGCCGTCTGAACTTCGCGCAGGGCGCCATCCGCACCGCGATCTGGCTGTCGGGCCGCAAGCCTGGGTTCTACTCGATGCAGGAAGTGCTAGGGCTGTAGCATTTTTGGCCGCACCCGCTTGGGGCCTTCCCGAGTCGTTTTCGTGGCTGCGGCGAAAAATAGTGATACTAAAAGTGTATCACCCGTTTTCAGTTTGAGGCCAAAAACGGCCTGAAAAGCTATCAAGCGGGTGGCGGCTCCGGCGTCCTGCCTCTCGCCGCACTTCCGCCTTCCGTGGCGGTCGGCGGCTCGCCGATCTCCACCAGCAGCTTGCCGGTGTTGTCACCATTGAAAAGCTGCTTCAGCGCCTGCGGTGCCTTGTCGAGACCGCGCACGAGGGTGGTCTGGTCCTTGATCAGGCCGCGCTTCATCCACCACATCATCCGCAGTTGCGCGAGCGGAAAGCGGCGCATGTAGTCGAGGATGATGAAGCCCTGCAGCTTGATGCGCTTGATCAGCAGGTCCTGAAAATTGGCGGGGCCGCTGCCCTCGGCCTTGTTGTACTGCGAGATCATTCCGCACAGCACGAGGCGGCCGTGGTTGTTCATGAGTTCTATCGCGGCTTCCATGATCTCGCCGCCGGCGTTCTCGAAGTTCACGTCAATGCCATTCGGGCAGGCGGCCTTCATCTGCGCACGCCAATCCGGGTCGCGACGGCAGACGGCGGCATTGAAGCCCAGCTCGCGCTTGAGCCATTCGCATTTGTCGTGAGTGCCGGCGATGCCGACCACGCGGCAGCCGTGAATCTTCGCGATCTGGCCGACGATGCTGCCGACCGCGCCGGCGGCGGCGGAGACGAACACCGTCTCGCCGCGTTTGGGCCTGCCGATGTCGAGCAGGCCGAAATACGCCGTCATGCCGGTGGTGCCGAGCACGCCCAGCGCCTGCGCGGGTGGAATCTTCGGGAACGGCGGTAGCACGATGGGTTCCGATTCGTCGTCGGTGCCGATCAGCGCATAGTCCTGCCAGCCGAGCAGGCCGGCGACCGTCGCGCCGACCTTGTATTTGGAGTTGTTCGAGGCCAGCACCTGACCCACCGCCACGCCGCGCATCACACCGTTCAGCTTCACCGGCGGCAGATAGCTGGGCTCCTCGCGCATCCAGATGCGGTTGGTGGGGTCGAGCGAGAGCATGAGGTTTCGCACCAGCGCCTGCCCCGGACCCGGTGTCGGCACCGGCCCCGTCACGCATTCAAGGATTTTCGGGTCGTAATCGCCCGAGGGGCGTTGGCGTAAAAAAATGCGGCGGTTCATCTGCTTCATGGAGTTCTCCTTAAGCCCAACAGACGGCGACCATTCTTGGCCCTTGGTAGGGCAGGCGTCCGTGGCCGATGCGGTTGTTGTCCACCGCAACCACGTCACCCTGCTTCCAGGAATAGGCGACGAGGTTGTTCCAGATGGTGTCGCGCACGTGTTCCATGTCCGCTGAAGGAATCTCGGTGCCGTCGTGATAGGTGCAGTGCATCGCCTGTTCGTCGGGTTTGAGCCGCAGCTTCTTCCAGTTGACCAGCGCGGTCGAGAATCCCCACATGCCCAGCGCCTTGAGGCTGGGGCGGAAACGGAAGATGCGTTTTAATTCCGCAGCTCCAGTCGAAAGATGAAACACCTGCGAATGGTTGAACCACACCGGCACGCCGGTTTCGGGATGCGGCCGCGCTGGCTGGTGGCGGCTGATCAGGGTCAGCCGGTCGTGTTCATGCCATTGCGGCTCGAAGCCTTCGTCGCGCGCCATTTTCTCGACAACGGCCTTGTCGGTGGTGCGGAACATCTCGTCCCAGCGCTTGAGCTGGAACAAATCCTTGTGGGTGGTGCCAGGGCCTGAATAATTGCGGACGATACGGATGCCGCGTTTCTCGAAGCGTTCACGCACCTTGGGCTTGAGTTCCTTCCAGACCTTGGCGAAGTCCACCAGCGGGGTTTCGCCACCGCCTTCTTCCGGTTCGACGCCGCACCAGAAGAAAATCCGGCGTGGCGGATGGGCGGTGAAGGTCATTTCACAGTGCTGCGGAATCGGGTAGAAGCCCGGCAGCTCGCTGGCGGAGAACACGTAGTCGGTGAGTGCGTCGCGCGGCGAAGTGCCGAGGTATTTGTTCTTGAGTTCCGGGTCCACGGCGCGGGCGATGGTTTCGAAATCCAAGGGTGTCTTGACCTTGAAGCCGCGGAACAGAATCGCGCCATGCTCGCGCAGTTGTTTTTGCGTCCAGGCCGGATCGGATTTGAGCCAGCTCGCGAGGGTGTCGGGCGACTGGATTTGCGCGGGCTCAACGACGATGGGCAAACCGTTTTTGGCACCGATGACGCTGCCGGTTTTGACCGGTAATTGGTTCATTTTCTGTACCTCAATTTTGTTTTCTCCCAAGCGTAGGATAACGCCCTTATGGCCGACCCCGTTCTCGAAAAAGTCGCCCGCAAGGGCCGTGGTGCGGTGTCGAATATCACCGGCCGTTACGAGCCTCGCAGTAGCGAGGCGACCGACGATGGCTGGGCGAGTGGGGAGCGCTTCGACGATGCCTTGAATGGCATCGTCGGCGACCCCGAGCGCCCGGCCAGGGACGGCCGGGCCGGGGGCTCAGAGAGCAACCGCAATCGCGCCATGGATGGCGTCTCGAAGGTTCAAGAACCACCCGCCTTGCAAACGACCGTGCTGCCCGAGAAAGCCAAGAGCATCATCACCACCAACCAGTCGCCGGACATTTCGTTTTCGCAGTCGATCAACCCCTATCGCGGCTGCGAGCACGGCTGCATCTACTGCTACGCGCGGCCGGCGCATGCTTACGTGAATCTGTCGCCTGGTTTGGATTTCGAAACCAGGCTTTTCTACAAGGAAAATGCCGCGGCATTGCTGGAACAGGAACTGCGCAAGCCCCGCTATAAGTGTTCGATGATTTCGCTCGGCGCCAATACCGACCCCTATCAGCCGATCGAGCGTAAATACCGGGTCACGCGTTCGATTCTCGAAGTGCTGGACCGTTACAACCATCCAGTGGGCATCGTCACCAAGGGCGCTGCGCTGCTGGAGCGTGATCTCGATATTTTGTCGAGCATGGCCCGGCGCAATCTGGCGATGGTGTTCATCAGCATCACCAGCCTCAAGGACGAGCTCAAGCGCACGCTGGAGCCGCGCACTTCGGGTCCGGCGGCACGCCTGCGATTGATAAAGAAGGTGGCACAGGCCGGCATCCCGGTGGGCACTATGTTTGCGCCGGTGATCCCCTTCATCAACGACAGTGAACTGGAGCGCGTGCTCGAGGCGGCTCAGGCCGCCGGGGCCGAATGGGCGGGCTATGTGATGCTGCGCCTGCCGCACGAGGTGGCGCCGCTGTTCCGCGAATGGCTGGCCACCCACGCGCCGCTCAAGGCCGAGCACGTGATGAGCCTGGTGCAACAGATGCGGGGCGGCAATGCTCGGGCTTTGAATGACCAGGCTCCAGCGGCTGCTGCGGAGCTTGATGATTTCAATCAAGAGCTCCTTTCCCCGAGCGGGCTTGCGCCCACTCAAGGCGCTCCGCGCTCTCTGGGGCGCAATCCCTACTACTCCGCCGAATGGGGCACGCGACACCGGGGTGAGGGCGCCTACGCCGACATGATTGCCCAGCGGTTCCAGCTTGCCTGCAAGCGCTTGGGCCTCAATCGCAAGCGCCGGACGCTGGACATTGCTCAGTTTCGTCCGCCGGTGCGTGCCGGCGACCAGATGACTCTCGCTTTATGAGAGCCATCCCCGCGCAGGCGGGGATCCATTCAAAAAATATTTCGTAAAACTCTTCCGTCCCCACCTGGCGTCGAGTAGAATGCTCGCCTAATCCGAAAGGGGCGCACGCGCCCCTTTTTAATGCCCGCAACAACGAGGATTAGGTTTGGAATGACAACGCCCACACCGGCCATTCTGGTGCTCGCCGACGGTTCGGTATTCAGGGGCGTTTCCATTGGGGTATCAGGCAGAACGGTGGGCGAGGTGGTGTTCAACACCGCCATGACCGGGTATCAGGAAATCCTCACCGATCCCTCCTACCGCCAGCAGATCGTCACGCTCACATACCCGCATATCGGCAATGTCGGCGTGAACCCCGAAGACGCCGAATCGGACACAGTGCACATCGCGGGCCTTGTGTTGCGCGAAGTGCCGCGGGCGCCGAGCAACTTCCGCTCGACTCAGGATTTTCGCGAATACCTGCGGGCCAACAAGGTGGTCGGCATTGCCGGCATTGACACACGGCGGCTGACGCGACTGCTGCGCGACAAGGGTGCGCAGAGCGGCTGCATCGTTGCGGGTGCGCGGCCGAGCGAGAAAAAAGCGCTCGAAGCGGCACGTGCATTCCCAGGACTCAAGGGTGCCGACCTGGCGAAAGTCGTCACGCGCAAGCAACCAGAAGCCTGGACTACGGGCTCGTGGACGCTGGTAACGAATCGGGAGACGACGCTCAAGAACGAGCGCTTCCATGTGGTCGCCTACGACTTTGGCGTCAAGCGCAACATCCTGCGCATGCTGGTAGATCGCGGCTGTCGCGTCACTGTGGTGCCGGCACAGACGGCTGCTACCGAGGTGTTCAAGCTCAAGCCCCAGGGCGTGCTGTTGTCCAACGGTCCCGGCGATCCGGAGCCCTGCACCTATGCCATCGCGGCCGCACGCGAGTTCATGCAGACCAAGCTGCCGCTGTTCGGCATTTGTCTTGGCCACCAGATTCTCGGCATCGCCGCCGGCGGCAAGACCCGCAAGATGAAGTTCGGTCATCACGGCGCCAACCATCCGGTGCAGGACCTCGAATCCGGCCGCGTGATGATCACCAGCCAGAACCACGGCTTCGAAGTGGACGCAGCGATGCTGCCGAAGAACGTCAAGGTCACGCACAAGTCCCTGTTCGACGGTTCGCTACAAGGCCTCCGCGTGCTGGATGCGCCGGCCTTCAGTTTCCAGGGTCATCCCGAAGCCAGTCCGGGTCCGCATGACCTGGCTTATCTGTTCGACCGCTTCATCAAGATGATGCAGGTGGCGCATGCCTAAACGCACCGACATCAAGTCCGTCCTCATCCTCGGCGCCGGGCCTATTGTTATCGGTCAGGCCTGCGAGTTCGATTACTCCGGCGCGCAGGCCTGCAAGGCGCTGCGGCAGGAAGGCTACCGGGTGATTCTGGTCAACTCGAATCCGGCGACGATCATGACCGACCCGGAAATGGCCGATGCGACCTATATCGAGCCGATCCGCTGGCAGACCGTGGCCGCGATCATCGAGAAGGAAAAACCGGATGCGCTGCTGCCGACCATGGGCGGACAGACCGCGCTGAACTGCGCGCTCGATCTTGAGAAACACGGCGTGCTGAAGAAATTCGGCGTGCAGATGATCGGCGCCAACGCGCAGGCGATCGATCTGGCCGAAGACCGTCAGAAGTTCCGCGATGCCATGACCGAAATCGGGCTGGGGTCGGCGCGCTCCGGTGTCGCCCACACGATGGAACAGGCGCTCAAAATTCAGACGGGCATCGGCTTCCCCGCGATCATCCGCCCCAGCTTCACGCTCGGTGGCACCGGTGGCGGCATCGCCTACAACGCCGAGGAATTCGACGAGATCGTCACGCGCGGTCTGGACCTGTCGCCGACGACCGAGGTGCTGATCGAAGAGTCCCTGCTCGGCTGGAAAGAGTTCGAGATGGAAGTGGTGCGCGACCGCAAGGACAACTGCATCATCGTGTGCAGCATCGAGAACTTCGACCCGATGGGTGTGCATACCGGCGACTCGATCACCGTGGCGCCGGCACAGACGCTGACCGACAAGGAATACCAGATCATGCGCAATGCCAGCATCGCGGTGCTGCGCAAGATCGGCGTGGACACCGGCGGCTCCAACGTCCAGTTCGCAATCAATCCGGCCGACGGCCGCATGATCGTGATCGAGATGAATCCGCGCGTGTCGCGCTCGTCGGCGCTGGCCTCGAAGGCCACCGGATTCCCGATTGCCAAGGTCGCCGCCAAGCTGGCCGTCGGCTACACGCTGGATGAACTGCGCAACGAGATCACCGGCGGCGTCACGCCGGCTTCATTCGAGCCGAGCATTGACTATGTCGTCACCAAGATTCCGCGCTTCACCTTCGAGAAATTCCGCCAGGCCGATTCACGTCTGACCACGCAGATGAAGTCGGTGGGCGAGGTGATGGCGATTGGCCGCAACTTCCAGGAGTCTCTGCAGAAAGCCATGCGCGGACTGGAAGTGAGCAGTGATGGCTTCGAATCATTGACGGCGGACAAGGCGGATATTCAGGCCGAATTGGTCACGCCGCGTGCGCGCCGCCCGTGGTTCATCGGCGATGCGTTTCGCCTGGGCATGAGCGTCGAGGAAGTTCATGACCTGTCGAAGATTGACCCCTGGTTCCTCGATCAGATCGAGGAGCTGATTCAAACCGAAGCGGAAATCGCCAGACTGAAACCCGCAATGCTCAAGGCGGATGTGCTGCGTCGCTTCAAGCGCTTGGGTTTTTCTGACCGCCGCTTGGCCGCGCTGATGGGTGTCAAGGAGTCGGCGGTGCGAGCGCGCCGACACAAGCTTGGCATCCGGCCGGTGTACAAGCGTGTGGACACCTGTGCCGCTGAGTTCCCGTCCTCGACTGCCTATCTGTATTCCAGCTACGACGAGGAATGCGAGGCGGCACCGAGCGGCCGGCAAAAGATCATCGTGCTCGGCGGCGGACCCAATCGCATCGGCCAGGGCATCGAGTTCGACTACTGCTGCGTGCACGCGGCGATGGCGCTGCGCGAGGATGGTTACGAAACCATCATGATCAACTGCAACCCGGAGACGGTGTCCACCGACTACGACACCTCCGACCGGTTGTACTTTGAGCCGCTGACCTTCGAAGACGTGATGGAGATCATCGAGCTGGAAAAACCCAAGGGTGTGATTGTGCAGTTCGGTGGCCAGACGCCGCTGAAGCTTGCCGAACAGCTTGAAGCGGCGGGCGCGCCGATCATCGGCACCTCGCCCGATGCGATTGATCTGGCTGAAGACCGTGAGCGTTTCCAGAAACTGGTGCGCAAGCTCAAGCTGTTGCAGCCGCCCAATGGCACCGCCAAGTCGGAGAAACAGGCGCTGACGGTGGCGCACAAAATCGGTTACCCGCTGGTGGTGCGGCCGTCCTACGTGCTCGGTGGTCGTGCAATGGAAATCGTCTACGACGACGAGGACCTCGGGCGCTACATGACCGAGGCGGTCAAGGTTTCCAACGACTCGCCGGTATTGCTGGACCGTTTCCTTAACGATGCCATCGAAGTGGACGTGGACGCACTCGCTGATGGCGAGGATGTCCTCATCGGTGGAATCATGGAGCACATCGAGGAAGCCGGCGTGCATTCCGGTGATTCGTCCTGCTCGCTGCCGGCCTACTCGCTGTCGAAAAAAATCCAGGACGAGATACGCGGCCAGATGTTCAAGCTGGCCAAGGCCCTGAACGTGGTCGGGTTGATGAACGCGCAATTTGCCGTGCAGGACGGCAAGGTTTATCTGCTTGAGGTGAATCCGCGTGCGTCGCGCACTTCGCCGTTTGTGTCCAAGGCGACCGGCCGGCCGCTGGCGAAAATCGCCGCGCGTTGCATGGTGGGCCAGAGCCTGAAACAGCAGGGCGTCGCGGGAGAAATCCTGCCGGCCTACTTCTCGGTCAAGGAAGCGATTTTCCCGTTCAACAAATTCCCCGGCGTAGACCCGCTGCTGGGACCGGAGATGCGCTCAACCGGTGAGGTCATGGGCGTCGGCGCCGCGTTTGGCGAGGCTTTCAACAAGGCCCTGCTGGCCGGTGGCATGGCCGTTCCCAGTTCGGGTACCGCGTTCATTTCAGTGCGCAATTCAGACAAAGCCAAGGCGGTCGAGCTGGCGCGCACCCTCAATGCCAAGAAGTTCAAGGTCGTGGCCACCTCTGGCACCGCTGCGGCGATTCAGGACGCCGGCGTCCAGTGCGAAGCCGTGAATAAAGTCTCGCAGGGCCGTCCGCACATCGTGGACATGATCAAGAGCGGCGAGATCCAGTTCATTGCCAATACCACCGAGGGCAAGCAGTCCATCGAGGAGTCACGCTCAATCCGTGCCGCGGCGATTCAGCACAGGCTTTGCTATTTCACCACCATCGCCGGCGCGCTCGCCGCGGCGATGGCGATGGATCATCTGGACAAGCAGGATGTGAACCGGCTACAAGACCTGCACAAATCCCTGCGTTAGAGTCTGACCGAACATGTCGACCAAGATTCCGCTGACGCTGCGCGGCGCCGAGAAACTGCGTGAGGAGCTGCGCGTGCTCAAGAGCCAAACGCGGCCGAAGATCATCGCCGCCATCGCCGAGGCGCGGGCGCACGGCGACCTGCGTGAGAACGCCGAATACCATGCGGCGAAGGAGCAACAGAGTTTCGTCGAAGGGCGCATCGCCGAGATCGAGGCCAAGCTGGGCAATGCGCAGATCGTGGATGTGACCAAGCTTTCAGCCCAGGGCCGGGTGGTGTTCGGGGCGACCGTCGAGCTGGCCGATGCCGATTCCGGCGACGAGATGTGCTACCAGATCGTCGGGGAAGACGAGGCCGACACTCAAAAAGGCATGATCTCGATCAATTCGCCGATTGCGCGCGCGCTGATCGGCAAGTCCGAGGGCGATGTCGCGCAGGTGAAGACTCCCGCCGGCGAGCGCGAGCTTGAGGTCGTTAGGGTGCAGTACATCTGAGCAAGAACAAGACCGCCAGTTCCAAGCGCTGGCTCGCCGAACATGTCGCCGACCATTACGTGCAGGAGGCGCGCCGCCTGGGTTTTCGTTCGCGGGCAATCTTCAAGCTCAAGGAAATCAACGAACGCGACAAGTTGTTCCGTCAGGGGCAGGTGGTGGTGGACCTGGGTGCCGCGCCTGGCGCCTGGAGCCAATACGCCCGGCCGCTGCTGGGTTCCAAGGGGCGCCTGATCGCACTGGATATCCTGCCGATGGACCCCTTGTCCGAGGTGGACATCATCCACGGTGATTTCCGTGAAGAATCCGTCCTCAGGCAGTTGGAGGCCCGCATCGGCGAAGGTGCCCGGGTGGACCTTGTTTTGTCGGATATGGCCCCCAATATCACTGGGGTGAGCACCGCCGATCAGGTTGGCACGATTCTCCTCTGCGAATTGGCGCTGGAGTTCGCGCGGGCCTGGCTCAAGCCCAGGGGAATATTTCTCACCAAGCTGTTCCAGGGCGAGGGATTTGATGATTATCTGAGGCGCGTGCGTGCCAGCTTCGCGTCGGTGGTGATCCGCAAACCGAAGGCGTCGCGGCCACGCTCGCGAGAGGTGTATTTGCTGGCACGCGATCTGCGCACGGTGTAACGTGGAAACGCACATAGCGATTATCGAGGAATGAAAGTGAACGATCTGGCCAAAAACCTGCTCCTGTGGGTAGTGATTCTGGTGGTGCTCATGGGCGTGTTCCAGGGCTTCGCCGGCAAGACCGGGGTCACCCCTGCGCTGGCGTATTCCGAGTTCCTCGACCAGGTCAAGCAGGGCAATGTCGATCAGGTCGTCATCGAGGGCCAGAACATCCGCGGCCAGCTCAAGAGCGGCTCGCGCTTCACCGCCGTCAGCCCTGAGAGCGACAACCGTTCGATGGTCGGCACCCTGATCGAGAACAACGTGCGTTTCGACGGCGAGATGCCCAAGCAGACGCCGATCCTCCTGCAATTGCTGTTCAACGCCTTCCCGATCCTGCTGCTGATCGCGGTCTGGGTGTATTTCATGCGCCAGATGCAGGGCGGGGCAGGCGGCCGCGGCGCGATGAGCTTTGGCAAATCCAAGGCGCGCATGCTCAGCGCCGACCAGGTCAAAACCACGTTCAACGACGTCGCCGGCGTTGAGGAGGCCAAGCAGGAGGTCGGCGAGCTGGTGGACTTCCTCAAGGACCCGGCCAAGTTCCAGAAGCTCGGCGGCAAGATCCCGCGCGGCGTGCTGATGGTCGGCTCGCCCGGCACCGGCAAGACGCTGCTGGCCAAGGCCATCGCCGGCGAAGCAGGCGTGCCGTTCTTCACCATTTCCGGCTCCGACTTCGTCGAGATGTTCGTCGGCGTCGGCGCCTCGCGCGTGCGCGACATGTTCGAGCAGGCCAAGAAACACGCGCCCTGCATCATCTTCATTGACGAGATCGACGCGGTCGGGCGCCATCGTGGCGCGGGCTTGGGCGGCGGTCACGACGAGCGCGAGCAGACCCTGAACCAGCTGCTGGTCGAGATGGACGGTTTCGAGGGCAGCGAGGGCGTGATCGTCATCGCCGCCACCAACCGTCCGGACGTGCTCGACCCGGCGCTGCTGCGCCCCGGCCGCTTCGACCGCCAGGTGGTGGTGCCGCTGCCGGACGTGCGCGGCCGCGAGCAGATCCTGAAAGTGCATATGCGCGCGGTGCCGCTGGCCGACAATGTGCAGCCTTCGATCATCGCCCGCGCCACGCCGGGATTCTCCGGCGCCGATCTGGCCAACCTGGTCAACGAGGCGGCGCTGTTCGCCGCGCGCGCCAACAAGCGCCTGGTCGACCACAACGATTTCGAGAAGGCCGAGGACAAGATCATGATGGGCGCCGAGC